>ERZ860148.1201-NODE-1201-length-15942-cov-4.647196_pt1 | contig 15942 bp, 8 predicted proteins | sample MGYA00509981_ERZ860148 | MGnify/ENA primary metagenome ERZ860148 (study PRJEB30046, sample SAMN00715199) | human gut metagenome | study: EMG produced TPA metagenomics assembly of the A metagenome-wide association study of gut microbiota in type 2...
ACGATGTCGCCACAACCAGATACACAGCATGTACCCATACCACGAGCAACTACGGCAGCGTGTGATGTCATACCACCACGAACTGTTAAGATACCCTGTGCAGACTTCATACCTGTAATGTCTTCAGGAGATGTCTCAAGACGAACAAGTACAACCTTCTCGCCACGAGCAGCCCATTCTACAGCGTCTTCTGCTGTAAATACCACTTTACCACAAGCAGCTCCAGGAGAAGCACCAAGTGCCTTAGCTACAGGAGTAGCAGCCTTTAATGCAGCCGCATCAAACTGTGGATGAAGAAGTGTATCTAAGTTACGAGGATCGATCATTGCAACAGCTTCTTCTTCTGTTCTTGCACCTTCATCAACAAGGTCACAAGCGATCTTAAGAGCAGCCTGAGCTGTTCTCTTACCATTACGAGTCTGAAGCATATAGAGCTTTCTGTCTTCTACAGTAAATTCCATATCCTGCATATCTCTGTAATGTTTCTCTAATGTTTCACAAACTTTCTTGAATTCAGCAAATGCCTCTGGGAATTCCTGCTCCATCTGTGCGATTGGCATCGGAGTACGAACACCGGCAACTACGTCTTCACCCTGAGCGTTCTTTAAGAACTCACCCATGAGCTTCTTCTCACCTGTAGCAGGGTCACGAGTAAATGCAACACCGGTACCACAGTTATCACCCATGTTACCAAATGCCATAGACTGTACGTTTACAGCAGTACCCCATGAGTAAGGGATGTCGTTGTCACGACGATATACATTTGCACGAGGGTTGTCCCAAGAACGGAATACAGCTTTGATAGCTCCCATTAACTGCTCCTTAGGATCATCTGGGAAATCCTCACCTAATTTCTCTTTGTACTCAGCTTTGAACTGACCGGCTAATTCTTTAAGATCATCAGCAGTAAGATCAACGTCCTGAGATACGCCTCTGTCAGCTTTCATCTTGTCGATAAGCTCTTCGAAATATTTCTTACCAACTTCCATAACTACATCAGAGTACATCTGGATGAATCTTCTGTAGCAGTCCCAAGCCCAACGTGGGTTACCAGACTTAGCAGCGATTGTCTCTACTACTGTCTCATTAAGACCAAGGTTAAGGATAGTATCCATCATACCTGGCATAGAAGCACGAGCACCTGAACGAACAGATACAAGAAGTGGATTTTCTTTGTCACCAAACTTCTTACCTGTAATCTCTTCCATCTTTCCGATGTATTCAGTAATCTGAGCCTGGATTTCATCGTTGATCTGTCTTCCATCCTCATAATACTGTGTACAAGCTTCTGTTGTAATTGTGAATCCCTGTGGTACAGGAAGACCTAAAGAAGTCATCTCAGCAAGGTTTGCACCTTTACCACCAAGAAGTTCACGCATGTTAGCATTACCTTCACTGAACAAATATACCCATTTGTTTGCCATTGATAATTTACCTCCTAGAAATGTAATAAATTGACGACACCAGTGTAGTTCCCCGCAAGCAGGAAATTGCACGAATCGTACCTTTGACTTTAGCAGATTGATTATGGACGCAATACGCCCCTCTACCATGTCGCTATGAATTAGTATAACATACAATCTATTCATGTGAAAAGTGTTTTTTCGTATTTTTTCAATTATTTCATGGCATTTTCACAGAAAACAAAATCAAAGCGATCCCAATCAACCTTCTCTCATTTCAATCGCTATAAAATTATCGTATAATTACTATATTTGTTATGTTATAATGAAACATGCAAAAGAAAAGGGAGCGGCTGCGTAGCAGGCATTTCCTTTTCTTGCATGTTTCAACGAGCAAATATTTCTGCGCAGCAGAAAAAAAAGCTCTGCAAGAGCGGATTTGCGAGTCTGTTCCATTTCAAAAAAGGGAGCGGCTGCGTAGCAAGCATTTCCTTTTCTTGCATGTTTCAACGAGCAAATATTTCTGCGCAGCAGAAAAGTAAGCTCTGCAAGAGCGGATTTGCTCTTTCATTTGTCAGATCAATTTTCAGGCAAAAATCAATGTACTCTCAAAATCTTCTGAACGAAAAATTTCGAAATGGATTTTAGAGTTACCATATCGGAAATCCATCCGAAAGGATTTATTTTGAGAAAATACCGAGAGTACATATTACTACTCAGGAGGAAGTTATGAGAAAAAAAATTACCCAAAACAAAAAAACAGTTTTAACGCGGTTGACATCCTTTCTTATTGCAGGAAGTATTATTGCAGCACCAATTTGTGCAGTTCATGCAACACCAACTGCCACTCAGAAAAACAGTTCTGCATCAGCTGAAACGACTCAAACCGCACGCAAAGATAGTTCTACATCAACCAAAACAACTCAAACCATACGCAAAGATAGTTCTGCATCAACCAAAACGACTCAAACCATACGCAAAGGCAGTTCTGCATCAGCTAAAACTACCCAGACTACAATAAAAAGCAGCCAAACATCCTCAAAATCTTCACTTACCAAAATTACGATCAGTGCTGCCGGTGATTGCACGTTAGGCTCTGATATCAAATCTCCGGCAAGTGTCAATTTCTATGCGAAATACCGTGAGAAGAAAAATCCGTCATACTTTTTAAAGAAAGTAAAGCCTATTTTTAAAAGAGATGACATGACACTTGTTAATTTTGAAGGCACATTGACAAACCGGACTACCCGTGCTCCGAAAACATTTGCGTTCAAAGGAAATGCTTCCTATTTGAAAATTTTACAAAAGGGATCTGTAGAATCCGTATCTTTTGCCAACAACCATTGCCGGGACTATGGCGAGGGCAGTTACCGGGACACGATCAAAACATTTCGAAAACAAAAAATGCCTTTTGCTTCTTATGGTAAAACAACCATTTATAAAACAAAAGGCAAAAAGATCGGCATGGTCGCCGTTAATGGGCTGGACGGTGTTTCATCAAGCAAAAATTATATCAAAAGCGGTCTCCGCAAATTGAAAAAGCAAAAAGCTGACCTGATCATTGTCAGCATGCATTGTGGAATCGAAAGAACGTATACGCCAAATGCAGACCAGAAAACGTTAGCGCATTATGCGATCGATCATGGTGCTAATCTGGTACTCGGTCATCACCCGCACGTTCTGCAGGGAATTGAAAAATACAAGAGTGCTTATATCGTATACAGTCTTGCAAACTTCTGTTTTGGCGGCAATACCAACCCACCGGACAAAGATACCATGATCTATCAGCAGACATTTGTTTTCCAAAATGACAAATTAAAGAAAACCAATCGCATTAAGATCATCCCTTGCAGTGTTTCTTCATCAAGCGGAATCAATAACTACCAGCCAACACCGGCTACAGGCAAAAAAGCAACAAAGATCATTCAGCGCGTCAACCGCTACAGCAAATCGCTTGGTAAAGTTTCATTTGGTAAAAACGGAAAGATCCGAAGCTACTAATCTAATCGTTGACAAATCGCCAAGTGCAAGTTTTTCCTCTGCCTTTCCACGAAACAGTCAATGTAAATTCTTTATCAACCGGGACATCACACAAAGGAATCTCTATTTCACAAAAACCAATTTCGCGCCTTTGTGTGATCCAGTTCTGGTGAAAATCAAATGCACCATCGCCATTTGCTTCTCCGGCTTCTAACTGTTTTTCTTCTTCCTTTTCGGGTGCAGAAATATGTGTTTTCCCAACTTTTTTTCCATCAATAAAGATTTCAACGTCACAGGTATGTTCTTTCCAAAAATCCAAAACAATCCCTTTTGCTTTATGAGAAAGATATACTTTTTCATAATCCAGAATAATCGTATCTGACTCATTCTTTGTACAAACCGATGTATATCCGAGGTGACCGGAACATAATACATAATGAAGTGCCCTGTCAAAACATTCTGATTCATTCGTTGCAAAGCCATCGCGACAAGGCCTTTTCGTTCCATTTAACACTATACTTTGCGACTGGCGGATATCTTTGCTGGAACGTCCCAGCATGATCTCATATTCACCGGGTTCAAGTAACTTTTCTTTTGCGATCACATCGTAATATTTTAATTCTTCCAATGGTACAGTAAACGAAACATTACGCTTCTCACCCGGTTTTAAATCCTTTAACCGCTCAAAGCCTTTTAATTGGCAAAATGGTCTTTTTACAGCGGAATCTTTCTTTCGGATATAAAGCTGTACCACTTCATCCGAGCAATATTTCCCTATATTAGAAACTTCTGCCTGAACCAAAAGTTTCGTATAATCTTTTAACTGTACTGTCAGTCCGCTATATTCCATCTCACTATATGTTAAGCCATAGCCAAACGGATATAATGCCTTGCCCTCATAATATTGATACGTTCTTCCTTTTTGAATGATATCGTAATCGTTGATATCCGGGAATCCTTCTAAAGAGCCGTACCATGTCATTGGCAAACGTCCTGCAACGCTTTTCTTTCCGGTGATCACGTCCATAACAGCATTGCCAAGTTCCATTGATCCTTCCGCACAGAGCAGAATCGCTCTTACATTTTCACAATTCTGTGCCATACGAAGATCATATGGTACGCTGCTGACCAATACCAGAATCACATTACTGTTGACTTTGCAAACTTCTTCTAAAAGCTTTTGCTGTGTATCCGGCAGCATAATATGGGTTCTGTCAATCTCTTCTTTGCAAGTGATCATTGGATTTGCGCCAAGGAAAAGCAATACCGTGTCTGCTTCTTTCGCAGCTATAGCAGCCTGCGCAATCCCATCCTCTACAACTTCTATTTTAACAGGCAGACCGATTGCATTTCTATCCTTTCGCAATGCACCTTTTTCATCAATGGAAATTCCCTGCTGATCCCATGTTTTTAATGAAAATGCAACTGGCTGTTTTGCATTTTTATATTCAGCAAACACATCCGGCTGTTTTGCATTTTCATTCTCAGCAAATGAATCCGGCCGTTCTACATTTTCATTCTCAGCAAATGCATCCGATTTTTGTATGGAAGCTGCAAAAGTATTTGCATACGAATCCTGTTTTTTCTCTATATAAAAAATTTCTTTGACAAACCATCCGAATGCTTCTTCTTTGGCTGCCAGAATATCGCCCTTTTCACCGATCGACTCATCATCCTGCGTTGTCAACAAAAGTCCATTACTCTTTGCACGCAAAGTTACTTTGCCATCACCCCAGTCTGTCAGGATAAACGATTCTGCAGCTTCTTTCGAAACAAGTCCAATGCTTTTTCCATCCGGCTGCAATCCCAGATATACATTTTCTTCTACACCGGTAGAAACCTTGATTCTAACTGTAGCATTTCCACTGACTGCACTATGTAATTCATAGATCCGGCTATTCAAGCTTCCATCTGCTGCACCTTGTGATTCTTGCAGCCGGCTATTCAAGCTTTCATCTGCTACACCTTGTAATTCTTGTAGCCGACTATTCAGGCTTTCATCTATTACACCTTGTAATTCTTGTAGCCGACTATTCAGGCTTTCATCTGCTGCACCTTGTAATTCACTTGACTGGCTGTTCCGTTTTTCCTCCGTTACACTTTGTTTTCCAGAAATCCGACTGTTCAGTGATTCCGGTTGCAATGCATTTTTCACACCATCCAGAGGTGTTACGAAGTATGGCGGCACACCGGAATACCAATCCTTATACCATACATCACTTAACGGTCCGATCACAGCAAGCTTGGATTTTACATTTTCTCTTTCCGTGTGCAATCTCTGTGATACATCATAGCTTTGGAGAGATGAAGACACGTTATCGCCACTATCCTGCGATAACAGATTGCAATGATCTTCTGCTGCTTTTTGTGCTCCTAATGGTAAAATTCCGTCATTTTTGACCATCACAATGGATTCTGCCGTGATATCGCGTGCAACCTTCTGACTTTGAGCTGTACCAACTTCTTCCATCGTAATCTGCTCATACGGATTGCGTCCCCCACGGTCAAAAAAGCCCAGTCGAAGCATAACCCGAAAATACCGGTAAAGAGCTTTATCGATATCTTCCATCTGTATCATATGGTGTTCATAAGCCTCTCTTGCCGCAGCTTCTACCATTTCCATATCATCCGTAAAACAGTCCATTCCGGCTTTTAATCCTGCTGCTACTGTTTCTGAATGACGTTTAAAATATTTATGAAAATGTACTGTCTGGTTGACATCACCGCCATCGCTGACCACATGGCCAAGTCCCCAGCTCTTTGCCAGCTTAATATCATTATCCAACAACATACATGGTATTCCATTGATCTCATTGTATGCTGTCATCATTCCTTCGACATGATGTTCTGTGATCACTTTGCGAAACGGTTCTAAATAATATTCATATTTATTTCTCAGATCTACAGAACTTGAAATATAGGTTCTACCCTGCTCTACATTATTCGCATAATAATGTTTCAACGTAGCACCACAGCGTAAATAATGCGGATGCTCTCCTTGCATACCTTCCACATAAGCACCAGCCATTTCTGCTGTCAGATACGGGTCTTCCCCATAACCTTCTTCTGTTCTTCCCCATCGCGGATCGCGTTCCATATCTACTGTCGGTGCCCACAGACTCAGACTTCCATGAAGTCCTTCTTCATATAATGCTCTGGCTTCTGTTCCCACAACGATACCGGCTTCTTTGATCAACTCACGATCCCATGAAGCACTCATACCGATCGGATTTGGAAAGATCGTCGTTGCAACCGGCTCTCCTTTATCATAACCTTGGTCATGACGAGCCTGTACTCCATGAGCACCCTCTCCGCCTACACCAAAAGCAGGAATCCCAAGTCTTTCAATCGCCGGACTTCCTGTACCGAGACAGGCAAATTTTTCATCTAATGTCAATTCCTGCAACAAATATTGTAATCTTTCTTCTTCCGAAAGCCCACTATTCCATAAAGGTGTATTTTTATAATCTTTATACATATTCTCTTCCTTTTCTTCCCTATAGTTTTACTCCAATTTTTTCCTACCTCTGACATACTGATTTCGAAATATAAGATACATTTAAAATCTATGTTCTACGTGCTATCTTAATTTATTTTTTTACTTCCGTCAATTCCCCAAAAATAGTCGGATTTTCATAAAAATATTCATTTTTTCAGCGTGATCGTATACACTCAGATTTAAACAATGTTATTCTCTCACATTGTGTTTATATTCCCGGCAACATAACCTTTGTATGCCTAACAATATTGCCTTTTTACCTCCAGCAACATTATTTTTGTATCTCTGACAATATTCCTTTCAAATACCCCACCGCATTCCGTTTTACAAATATCCCCCGCATTCCGTTTTTCTTGACACCTCTTTTTTCCACCACTATAATAGGAATGACACATTGAAACGCAAACATAAGGAGGATTTATGAAAATTTCAAAGAAAATCGTATCTATTCTGACAGCAACCGCTTTAGTTGCTTCCCTGACGGGCTGTGGTTCAAATGGTTCTTCTTCTAAGAAGTATACCATTGGTATCTGTCAGCTTATGGAGCATGAAGCATTAGACGCTGCTACAAAGGGATTTAAAGATACACTGACAAAGAAACTTGGTAAGGATAATGTAGAATTTGATGAGCAAAATGCTCAGGGTGAATCTACAAACTGCTCTACAATCTGTAATGGTTTCGTAACGAGCAATGTAGATCTGATCCTTGCAAATGCCACAGGAGCTCTTCAGGCAGCTACTCAGGCAACTGCTGATATTCCAATTCTCGGCACTTCTGTATCAGATTATGCTACTGCATTAAACATCAAAGACTGGAAAGGCAAGACCGGCACGAATGTATCAGGAACTTCCGACCTCGCTCCGATCGACCAGCAGGAAGCAATATTAAAAGAAATCATTCCAAATGCAAAGAAAGTCGGTATTCTCTACTGTTCTTCAGAACCTAATTCAGCTTATCAGTCTAAATTAATGCAAGAGGCGTTAAAGAAAGATGGTATTGCATATAAAGAATATACTGCAGCTGATTCCAACGAAATCCAGTCTGTTACAACAACCGCCTGCAGCGAATGTGATGTTCTTTACGTTCCTACAGATAATACAATGGCTTCCAGTGTCAACACGATCAAAAATGTCGCTATCCCGGCAGGTATTCCAATGATCGCAGGCGAAAAGGGAATCTGTGCAGCCGGTGTTGCAACGCTTTCTATTGATTACTATAACCTTGGCTGTCAGACCGGTGAAATGGCTTACGATATTTTAAAGAACAAAAAGAAAGCCGGCGACATGGAAGTACAGTTTGCTAAAAAGCTTACAAAAATGTATAATGCAGAAAATGCAAAAGCTTTAAACATCACAATTCCGGATGGCTATGAACCAATCGAATCGAAATAATTTATAGGCAACTATTTCCATAAAAAATGCAAAAGCCAGTGCTTTGCTATATGCACCACTACTATATAAACAGTTACCTATTTCATAAAATAAAGAGGACAATGTTTATTAACACGTTGTCCTCTTTGTTTTATTTTTTTAACAGGATTATTTTACCGTAATCGTAATTTTCTTCTTTGCTACTTTATAGTTTCTGCTTGCTTTAGCTTTGATCGTAATAATTGTTTTACCTTTCTTTTTCAAATTCAGTTTTCCATTGCTGTCTACTACTGCCACACCGGTATTACTGCTTTTATACTTTAATGTTCCCGTAGAACATTTCGCTTTAAGATTAACACTCTTTTTGCTTAATGATACCGATACGTTTTTGGCTGTAATCTTCTGTTTTGCTTTTGAAATGGTAAATGTCTTAACCAGCGTTCCTGTGCAATTATCCGTTATTCCTTTGATCTTAATCTTTGCATTTTTAGAAACCTTACGGTTATTAGAATATGTGACAGAATAATCCTCACCCTCCTCAAGGTCTACATCATCTCCATCTTCATCCACATAAGAAACCGTAAACTCCGGTTTTACTGCTTTACCGGTATAAGGATGTGTATCTTCATCAAAAGTCACTTTACACTTTGAAATATCTACTTCGACATCCTCTTCATCATCCTCATCGTCGTCCTCTTCTTCTGCATCAGTATCATCTGCGTCCGAAGAATCCTCAGCCAATGCCTTCTTCATATTCCAAGAGCTGCTTCCAAAAGCACCTGTCACGACAAACGACGATACAACGACTGTACAAAATATTTTCATAAGATTTTTTCTCATAAAAAGTCCCCTTTCCTTTCGAAAGATTATCTCTTGAATTCTACTTTAGACTCGCAAATTCGCTCTTTCAGAGCTCCCCTTTCTGCTTCGCAGAATTATTTGCTCGTTGAAACATGCATGAAAAGGAAATGCCTGCTTCGCAGTCGCTCCCTTTTCTTTTGCATGTTTCATTATAACATAACTTTTCTACATTATGAGGATTTTTGACACACTTTTAACATTTTTTTGCTATTTTTTCAATGTAATGATAGTATAGGATAGGATATGGATTAAAAGATTGATGATAGAAGAAGGTGATCATTTGAAAGTTGAAGAAGTAATCGCAGAAGTTGCCAAATTAAGCAAACAATTTGGTGCAACGGAAATAATCTTATACGGCTCAAGAGCCAAAGGATGTGCAAGAGAGCGAAGCGATATTGACATCGCAATATCCGGTGTAAAAGATTTTGACACTCTTGTAGAAAAAGTAGAAAATCTGCCTACACTTTACAGTGTCGATCTGCTCGATATCGATCATTGTAAAAATCAATTATTATTGGAGGATATCAAACAATATGGACGAAAAATTTAAGAAACGTTATCAATCTTTTTGTAATTCTCTTAATGCCTTAGCTGAAGCGAAGCAGCGAGATCTTTCTGATTCTTTTGTACTTAGTGGAACGGGTGCAAAATTCAGCATAACCTTTGATCTGGCATGGAAAGTAATGAAAGACATTTTAATACAATATTATCAGATTACCGGCTTTGTGGCAGGCTCTCCAAGAGAAGTTTTAAGAGAAGCTTACAAAGCAGATCTGATTTCCGATGATGCATGGATGAAAATGCTTAAAGTTAGAAATGAACTAACCCATGATTATGATTGCGAAATTGTAAAAGAACATTGTAATACCATTGTAAATAAATATATTGATCTTTTTTTCGATTTTGAAAAGGTAGTACAACATTTGATATCAGATTTTTAACAATACAAATTTTTGAATTTTGAATTAATTATATAGGAAGGAGTTACCATCTTGCTTTTTCTAATAGTAGGATGGCTACAAACATTATGAAAAAGAACTTTATACATTACCCGGTTGCAGCCGGTATACTTACTATATCTTTATTATGTACAGGAAGTATCTCAAATACTTCAAAAGCAATGTCTGCTTCTGTTGTAAATGTATCAATTGCAGCAAAAGCTTTTACAGCTGCAAATACATCCATTACACCAACTACGTCTAATGCAGCAAACAGTACCGCCACACCGGATTTTGTAAATGCAATTCCTGCAACAAACAGTGCGATCAGCACACCGGAACCAACTGATTTCGAGACACCAAATCCTAATGAAATCAAAATAGCCGATATTTTATCTTTGACCAAAAGTAAGCTTCTTGCCAAACCCGGCAACACATATTACTTAACATATAATGCTTCTGCTACTCCTAATGTCCGCTCTTCTAACAAGAAAACTGCTATTGCCTCCTTACAGCGGCAGAAATTAAAAATCACAATCCCGACTTCAGCTGCCAAAGGAAGCTCTGCTACCATTACATTAACGCTTGGTTCTCATAAGAAAACTTTGCTCGTAATAGTAGAAAATAAAGTAAAAAAAATTTCTTATTCTAAAAAGCAATTGACATTAAAAAAGAGAAAAAACAAAAGAATATCCATTCCAATAAAAAATGAAAACAATAAGAAAAAAACAACCGATCTGATTCACGTCACTTCTTCGAAGCGATCTGTTGCAACGATCAAGAATTGTAAAGTTAGTGCTAAAAAGATTACTTTTTCTATCCATAGCAAACAAATTGGCAAAACAAAAATACAGATCAAGGCCGGTAATCGAAAAAAGACGCTTATATGTACCGTTAAAGAAAAGAAAACAATCAAGAAAAAACAGTAAAGTAAAAGCAGTTAGATATATAATCCTAAAAATCAAACCTATACAAAAAAGCAATAAATCAGATGTATATAACATATATTTTATACAAAGCATGATATTAACTCTGTAATACATTTGCAAAAAACAAAGCATTAGATTTAGTTTATAAAACATTTACTGAAAACAAAACATGACATTAATTCTATCAAGCATTTGCAGAAAACATTACATGACATTAAGTTTATAAAAAATTTACTGAAAACAAAACATAATATTAATTCTATAAAACATTTGCAGAAAACAAAAACACCGGCAGGTTACATTCCTGTCGGTGTTTTTTGTTCTGATCAGATCATACGGTAACCCGGTGATAAAACCGAAGCTTTTTAAGCACCGCTTTTCCGATCATATTGTTTCTAAGTATGACTTTTCTAATCGTAACTTTTTCAAATACGACATTTCCAGTCACAGTTTATCTTATTTTACTTTTACAGTAACTTTGGCTGATTTCTTACCAACTTTAACAGTTACTTTTGTGCTGCCCTTCTTCTTTGCCTTGATCGTAACAGTAGCTTTTTTCTTAGCAAGCCTCTTCTTTGTAACAGAAACAATCTTCTTGTTCTTTACAGAAACTGTCATCTTATCTGTTGTCTTAGCATTTTTCTTTGCGGCTGTTACAGCAAAATTGAGAGTTGCTTTCTTACCTTTCTTTACAGTAACTTTTGTTTTCTTAGCTTTTACCTTTTTGCATACATTCTTCTTCGCTACAACAGGCTTTGCTGTAGGATTTACAACAGGCGTCTGTGTAGGACGAATAGTTGGTGTGGTACCCGTCTGGTTAGGCTGATTACTTGGTGCTGTAGAAGGTGCTGCACTTGGTGCTGCACTTGGCGAAACTGTTGGTTTAGTAGAAGGTGTTACTGTTGGTTCCTGCTCAATGTCCTTTGCAACGTAAACAGTAAACTTCTTACTTAAGCCATTACTTGTATATGCCGTTACCGTTGCTTTTCCTGCACTTACTGCTGTAAGCTTAGCTGTAGCAATACCGGCTGTAGGAGCTATTGCAGTATTATCTACACTTACCACTGACTCATCACTTGATACAAATGTAACTTTAGAAGTTGCATCTGCCGGTGCTACATTGACCGCAAGATCTTTCTGATCTCCAACAGCATTCATCTTGAATGCTTCATCTTCTTTACTTGTGATATCTGTAGCATCTACCTTGGCAGAATTAATTGTTCTAAAGACTACATTTGCTAAAGTAAATGTAATTGTAATCTTTGTAGGATCTTTGATTGTCGAAAAACTTGCTGCATGTGTCTTAGAATCTACAGTAATACCATCAATATCTGATCCATCCCATCCATTGATCGGTGTACCTGTATCAATCTTTGTACCATTCATCATAGATTTTCCGGTAGAATCACTACCATTCTTTGTGATTGTCATCTCTGTATCATTTACAGTGATCTTATCCCATTTGATCTTACCTTTCTTAATGTTAGATCTGGCAAGATTTCCGACTGTAACATCATAATCCTGTAAATAAATAGCTGTTACACTATTGATCGTTGTGATACCGGCTTTCTTTCCTGCTGCTGTAAGATCCTTAGACAGATCAAATGTAGCTGTATACTGTCCGTCGCCATTTACTTCTACAGGAGCACCATACTCGATCGTATTGTAATTTCCATCTGTTCCTGCACTGTTATAGTAAACATTGATAGCCATATTTGCTTTCGTTGGATCTACTAGTTCTTTTACTTCTACAGGAACCGTCTTTGTAAGACCACTTGCAGCAGTAATGGTAATATATGTCTTACCGACTGCAACTGCTGTGATCACACCATATTCGCTAACTGTAGCAACACTTTCATCAGATGATTTGAAAGAAAGTGTATCTGTTGTATTTGCAGGTGCTACTGTTGTAGCAATGCTTTCGCTCTGTCCTATCTTAACCGTGTAAGATTCCTTATCTGTCTTAATCTCTGTAGCAGATGTCTCACTCTTAGCCGGTCTTGAAACCTTAACCGTAATATCTGCTGTCTTAGATCCACTTAATGATGATACATGAACTGTTGTTGTACCAACATTCTTAGCATGAATTACACCTTTGTATACAGTAGCAATACTGTCATCATCTGTACTCCATACAACGACATCATTTGTAGAATCCGGTGCTGCTGTTGCTGTTACTGTCTCTCTTTCACCCATAGTAAGAGAAACTTCTGTCTTACTTGGTGTAAGATCTGTAATCTCTGTAATCGTAGGATCTTTCTCAATATCAGAATAATCACCTGATTTATTCTTTGTAGTTGCCTTTAACAAAGTACCTCTTGCCATACCATCTGTAATTGTCTTATAGATTGGCTTTGCCTCATCACGATTCCAGAATGAGAAGATACCTGTCTTAGTCAAAGGATCATCATCTTTACCATATCCCTGATCCCACACACAAGGAACAATGCCATTTACCTGACATGCTCTGTTGATGATTTCAGAATACCATGCTCTTTCTACATCATTGTATCCCGTCTTAGAACCACTTAATTTCTGGTTTCTCGTACCGTATTCACCAAGATACATTGGATAATCCGAACCAAACTTCTTGTACATACTCTTTAACTGTGAAACCATTTCTGTAGCTTCCGCATAAGTCCAAGATACGTTTGTAGACTTAGAATATCTATGTGCAGCAAACATTAATCTTGGGTTATCCTTGTTATAGTAATCTGTTGGCATTTTGAAGTCACTTGCTGTACCAGTAGATGCATAATGATCTACAGCTGTCAGCCAACGCTTTGTGTTATTTGATCCTGTAGAACGAACTGCGTTCACAAATAACTGGTTGAAGTTCATAATGATCGGTCTGTCAAAGTTTGTAGCATCTGCTGAATTCTTCATGCTTTCATCATAATCCATACAAGATACTTCGTTCATTGACTCAAAGATCAGATGCTCGTCATAATCTTTGAAGCGATTTGCAATGGTCTTCCATACTAATTCGTATTTGTACTCGATAGCATCGATATCATCAGATCCAACATCAAGCCATCCGCCATCTTTTGCTACATCATCATGATGAACATTTAAGATCACATACATATCTTGCGAAATACAGTAATCTACGATTTCCTGAACACGGCTCATCCAGACTTCTTTGATCGAACCGTCATCATTGATCATGTTACCCCAGGTGACCGGAATACGGACCGTATTATATCCGGCATCATGAAGTGCCTTCATATATTTCTTAGTTGTAACCTGTCCCTGCCATGCAGTCTCACTTGGTGTAAATCCCGAATGACCATCTAATGTATTACCAAGATTTGTACCGACACCCATCTCGTCAATAACTTCATCTTTTGAAAGTACACGGAACTCTTTTGGATTAGCAGCTTCTGTACTATCCTTAAAAAGCATATTACAATGTACCTTTTCCAGTGCATTTCTTGCTGCGATGTATACAGAGTTCTTGCTATCTGTCACATCATATGCAGCCTGGGCAGTAGTAAGTGCTTTTTGCAGATTGCTTACAGAAGAATCCTGATATCTGCTTGTGTCCATTGCCTTCAGATAATCAATTGATTTCTTTAAGTTTTTACGTGCATCTGCTGCAGTCATCTGAATCATCGGTGTACGTGCAGGTGAGGCAGCACCGGACTCTAATGCAGCACTTTCACAAACAGGTTTCTTAAAGTCATTTACGCCCGCGATCGTACCATCTGTATTCAATGTTACGCTTGTACCATCACTAAAGATAAATCCAAGAGGAGTTGCTTCTGTGTTGGTTGTATTGATCGCAATAGAAAGTGAGAAGTTTACTACTTTCTGAATCTTAGAGGTTGTAATACCGCAAGCCGGGAATTCATAGTTTCCTGTTGCGGCAGATCCAATCGGCTCTTCATCCTGATTGATCTGAATATAATTACCGCTACTTTGTTTTGTACATTTTGCCGCACGCAAATATTTGTTCGATGCTCCTATGCCCTGCTTATTTGCTTCATCAACCGTAACACCGGATTCAGAACCGATATAGCTGTCACTTGTCAGATGATCTGCACTAAATGCATTGACAGATCCGCTTCTTGCTATCATCCATGAGTAAGCATCTGCTTTTCCCATATGTACATATGCTGTTACTTTTCCGCCGCCATTGTCGATCAATGCCTGCAGTTTTGTCTCGTCCATTCCTGCTTTGACCAACTCCGGTCCTGTTATGTTCGTAATGTATGTCGGTGTCTCTAACTGATGAGCAGCTTCTGTATCTGCTGTATCCGCAGCTTTTACAGGCATTGATGTCATCGTAAGTAACATCGCTGCTGACAATACACACGAAATTAATTTCTTTAATCTCATACTCGTTCCTCCATTTTTTTGTTGGACAGTCTTAATAACTGCCGATTTTTTTTACACTACAGCCTCCTTCCGTTTGTAATAATTGCATACATTTTGTATGCAATATTGTTTATATTATAACATTTTTTCAAATACTTGCAACGTGTTTTTGTGTAATTTTACTATTTCATAATGCTTTATATCTTTTTTGCAGTATATCCTTTGGAATTTTTCTACAATCCTTTGTAAATATTGCCTGATATAAAAGAAAAATTTTAACAAAATGCAGTATTTCCCTCTAAATATCAAAAAATCGGAGAAACATCTTTTTATGATATTTCTCCGATTATAATTTCAGTTCCCTCAACCGTTGACAAAGAGCCGCAAAAACAGAAACAAAGAACCACATTTTGACCATCTACAAAAGCACAAAGAAAAGGACATTACAGCAAGCTGCAATGTCCTCATCCAAAAATTATCTTATAAGACCAGTAATTTAATTATTTAACCTTAACAGTTACTTTAGCGGACTTCTTACCAATCTTAACAGTTACTTTTGTGCTACCTTTCTTCTTACCTTTTACGGTAACTGTAGCAGAACCCTTAGAAAGTTTCTTCTTAGATACTGTGACAATCTTCTT
>ERZ860148.1218-NODE-1218-length-15713-cov-10.533082_pt1 | contig 15713 bp, 13 predicted proteins | sample MGYA00509981_ERZ860148 | MGnify/ENA primary metagenome ERZ860148 (study PRJEB30046, sample SAMN00715199) | human gut metagenome | study: EMG produced TPA metagenomics assembly of the A metagenome-wide association study of gut microbiota in type 2...
TATGCCGATTCTATGTTTAATTTTAATTTATCGGTAAAAATTTACCGAAGTATTGTGTAAAATAAGTAACAAATATTTGTTCTAATATAAAATTTGATATGAAGAAGATTTTTTTGGGAGTAGCTGCAGTATGTGCAGGAGCATTAATGATGACAACAGCCGGATGCAGCAGTAGTAAAAACGTGGCTAAGATTGATTTGGCTGGAGAGTGGAATATTGTTGCTGTAAATGGCGAAAAGATAAATGTAGACAATATGCCGTACATCGGTCTGGATGTAGACGGAAAACGTATTTATGGGAATGCTGGATGCAACAGAATGATGGGAGGTCTTGAACTGGATTCATTGAAGCCCGGTGTGATACATTTCACTCAAGTAGGTGCTACACGTATGATGTGTCCGGATATGGATGTAGAAACCAAAGTTCTTGGTGTATTGGATAAGGTGAATGGTTATGTTGAAACTCCGGAAGGTATCGCTTTGACTGATGCCGATGGTAAAACACTTATGAATCTGGAAAAACGTCAGCTTCCTGAGTACTCTGTAAATGATTTGGCTGGAGAGTGGATTATTTCTACTGTCAACGGTACAGAACTTGAAAAACAGGAAAATGTTCCTTTCCTTGCATTCAATATTGAAGAAAAACGTGTGCATGGAAATGCTAGCTGCAATGTTGTAAATGGTGGATTCATGCAGGAAGAAGGTAAAGAAAATTCTTTAAAATTCTCTCAGATGATTTCTACCATGATGGCATGTCCGAATATGGATACTGAAAGACTTGTTTTGGAAGCTCTTAATAAAGTAGCTAGTTTTACATTGGATCAAGATAAGTCTAAGTTATCACTGTTAGACGAAAATGGTACAGAAGTTATGTCTTTGACAAAGAATGCAGGCGAAGCCTTGTCTAAATAAGTATAATTTAATAGTACGATAAAAGCGATATTGTTTCTTCTTGTCTGGAAGAGGCAATATCGCTTTCTTATTAGATTTCATGGCGATATCAGTTCATGTTATTCAATTCATATTTTAGAGATACCATAAAATAGCCTTTCAGTTGCCGTTCATAATATTCGTAGAATCCGGTAGAAGTGGCACTTCGTGATAAATTTTTTCGCTGACTTAATATATCAGCCCAGTAGACAGATAGCTCTGCCTGTTTTTCTTTTAAGAATTTCCATGAGAGCTTCATATTCCACAGTATCTCATTCTCATCATCTCCTGATATTCCTGTACCATTCCGGAAACGATAATTGGCATCTGTCTTGAAGATAAAGTCCCAGGGCAGATTGATGGAACTATCTAGCCCTAATGTATATATGCGAGTATAGGTATTACGGTTTTGCAGGGAATTTTTTGACTGGTAAAATGTCCATTTCCCGTTTAATTCAATATTTCCCCACGAAGGCAGGTAAGATAATCTCAAATCGCTGTTTAAGCCTGTGGTATGTGTCTTGCTTTGTTGAGGCATTTGGTTGTCATATCCTTCATTTATCAGGCTGACATTTTGGTTGAAATTACCCGCTCCTGTGAGATAAATCCGGAAAAAGTTAAAGCGCTTGTCATAAGAAGCATTGCCTGACAGTCCCCAGTTGCCATTAATGTTGACAGGAAAAGTTTCTCTACCTCCTGTCTCTGTATTATATATTGTAGCACGGGTTACAGAGTTTATTTGCTGATTCCAACTCATTCCCACCATAATCCCTTTACGGAAGTTATTGAACATTGCATATATATAGTTACTATACGAAGCACGAAGGTTCGGGTTACTTCGTGTAATATTCAAAGGTGAACTATAATCGGTAGGCGCAATAAGATCTCTCAGCATGGGTTGTGAAGTTCCTCCATTGTAACTTATCATTGCATAATTGTCACCCTTATGGTATGTGAGGGTCAGATTAGGCTGCCATTCAATCGAATTTATTGTTGTGTCTGCCTGATGCCTGCCTGTATATTCATTGATTGATCGTTTTTGAAAGGTCGTAGTCAGACTGCTTCTTATTCCCCATACTTCTCCGTTATATGTGAACTGTAGTGCTAGATTATGTCCTGAAGTCAGGCTGTTGCTGCGATTGGCAAGACTGTCGATATTCCCCGCTTCATATCCTTCCGGCAAAATGCCGATAGGAATATTTTTATCATCCGGCGCTCCCAAGTTGTATGTATTACTGTTCAGATGTTCCTTATTGGCATTGAAACCATAAGATACCTGTAGGCGACTTTCCTTGGTTAAGACTTGTGTGTAAGCCAGATTCAATGTATAGTTTTGCTCTTTTCCCGGTGCATACTGATATTGATTGAGAGATAACACAGAATCTTTTCCTGCTATATCCGACAGACGGAAATAGCGTGTGGATGACAATGTGTAAGTTTTGCTCTTATTCTGGTTTTGTGCCGTGGAAAAGCTAAAACTGATATTATTTCCTTTCTTGTTTAGTCTTCGGGTAATGCTTGTGTTTATATTATAATTGCTATATTGGCTCTGTTCTTTCGACTGTCTTTTACTGTCATTAATGTAAGTAGCCGGATCTATTTCTTCAAATCTGTCGAACGGATTTTGGGTGCTGACTTCCGGATTAGTATCAAATGTTGCTTCTCGGTTGTGGTCATCACTGTTGTTGCGGTTGGAATTGAACCAACCGGAAATGTTGAACATGGTTAGCGAATCAATATCCCATTTAAAATCAACGTTTCCATTGAATCTGTTTCCCTTACTTAATCTGTTTGATTCGGAAATGGCATACTGGTTGCCGGTCGTCATGTATTGTTCACTATAAGAACTTGATTCATTTCCAACCCTGTCGTTTGAAAAACTGACATTTCCTGAAATTTCAAACTGATCTTTTACTTTCGTGATATTAGCTCCAATCGTATTCGAAATATTTTTATCATATGGTGTAGTATAATGGCGGTTTGTAGACTGCCCGTTTATCATGAAATTATCTCCGGCTTCATTAAAACGCATTATTTTTCCGTTTATATCCCGTCGTTTATGAGTTCCATAACCACCTTCTGCTGATAAAAGTATGGCGTTGTTCACTTCTTTTTTAGTCTGAAGATCGAGCACATAGTTTTTTTCTGCCGATTTCATACCTGTAGCTTCTTCCTGTTTGGTTGGCTTGTCGTACACTTTCAGCTGACTGACAAACTTGACCGGAAGGTTTTCCAAAACGACCTGTTGGTTACCTTTAAAAAAGTCTTTGCCATTTACGGTTATTTCTTTGATGGTATGTCCGTTGTAAGTGATGGTTTTTTCTTTGGAATCGTATGTTAATCCTGGAATGCGTTTAACCAATTCTTGCAAATAGGATCCTTCTGGTGTAGGGTAGGCATCTACATTATATATAGTAGTATCACCCTTCTGTTCCATGGCCTTCAGTGGAGCAACGACTACAATTTCTTTCAGGTGCAGTGCATTTTCTTTTAGCTTGATTGTACCCAGACGCACTGTGTCCGACTGGGATGTGATGGTTTTAAATACCGGACTACATCCTGTATAGGATACTTTGAAAAGATAGCTGTGATTCTTTTTGCGTGAGAACGAACAAGTAAACTTGCCCTGTTCGTCACTTACAGCTCCTGTCACAAACGTAGAGTCAGGTAACTGTATAAGTGCGATATTGGCATAGGGTAGAGCTTCAGTTTGCTGGAGAGCATTACATAAAACAATACGCCCTTTTACCACTTGCTTTTGTGCCAATATCTTGACCGGCATCAACAGTAGTAACACAATGCTTACTATGAACAGGTTCAGTATTTTCATTACAAACACAAAAGTAAGAAAATACTTTTCAATGTCTTATATAAAAAACATAGATATAGGAGTTTTAACTATTAAGCCACATTTTTAATAAAGACACTTTTTCGCGACTGATATATATGGTTTCGCTATAAGGAGGAATTACGCTTACTACGGCTTTGCCATTGAAATGGTTTTGTATACTTTTAATAGCATCTGCCGATAAAATAAACTGTCTGTTGGCACGGAAGAATATTCTATCATCCAGCTGCTCCTCCAGTTTATTCAGCGGAAAATCGATGACGTGGTTTTTTGCATCTTTCGTTACGGCAAAAGTTATTTTATCTTCTGAGTAAAAATAGGCAATGTCACTTACCTGGACTGTATATAGGTGCTTGGGGCCGGAAATGAGAAAGCGAGTACGAAATTGTTTTTCCTTTTTTTCGGCAAACGACTTAAGCAGTTGCTCTATGTTTGATAAATTATACGTATGTTCCGAGCTTAAAGCGAAAAGGCGTTCAAATTTTAGGATTGCTTCAAGTAGCCTTTCTTCGTGTATCGGTTTTAGCAGATAGTCGATACTGTTTACGGTAAAAGCACGTACAGCATATTCATCGTATGCGGTTGTAAATACAATCATACTTTGTGGCTGTGCCTGTTCGATAAAGATAAATGATATGCCGTCATTCAGTTGAATATCAAGGAATATGATGTCCGGATGAGGATTTTCATTAAACCAGCTTACTGCTCCTTCGATTGTTCCTGGAAGCACCGTTACCTCCCATTCCGGACGTACTTTTTGTATCATCTTGTTCAGCAGTCGAGCTGCCGGAAACTCATCTTCTATGATTACGGCTTTTATTTTATTCATATAATAAAGGTACTTTAATGACAAATTTATTCTTGTTGTTTTCTATGATAAGCTCCCTGTTGCATAATAACTTATAACGTTGGGAGAGATTCATAAGCCCTTTTCCCGATGAGGCAACCCCTTGTTTGAGTTTTATAGGATTGGAAACACTGAGCCAGACCTCTTTGTCACGTACTTCGGTGGTCAGTTTTACTTCCATGGGTTTACTGAGACTTATGATATTGTGTTTGATGACATTTTCTATTAAAAGTTGTAGTGTTAAAGGAGGAATAGGTACATCCCAGTATTTTTCATCTATTTTATTGTTGATATTTAGGCAATCTCCCAGACGGACTTTTTGAAGCAGGATATAAGTATTAAGAAAGTCAAGCTCTTCTCTGAGCGGAATGGTATGTAAAGAATATACCTGTATGTATCGGCGAGGTTTCGTGTAAATTCTATGGCATTCATCGGATTATATTCTATTTCAGAAATAAGTGTATTCAGACTGTTAAATAAAAAATGCGGATTCAACTGGTTTTGTAGTGCCATATACCGGGCTTGTGCTGTTTTTTCTTCCAGTTCTTCTGCACGTTTATATAGCTTCACCAGATCTACGTAAAAACGGTTTAGCATGAATTGTCCTACAATGATGAGCTCTATAAACCACACTGTAAGCATGACATACAATCCTTTATCTTTCAGCATAAAGGGATGAGGTGACTCTATGAGCAGTTTGGTAGAAACCAGCAACAGGTAATTGGATATGAAGAGAATGATTGCAGCAGTTATTAATCCGATAGACAGCATGCGATGATTCTTTAAGAAAAACTGATAATACATCATCAGTTTCTCGTTTATGTATTTTACGCTGAGTCCAACCCCGTTAAATAATACAACTACGGCAGAAAAAGCCTGAAAAGTCATCAGCCGGTCTTGATATTGGGAAGGAATATCTGCATAATATACCAATAGAAAATAAGAGAAGCATCCTATTCCGGAGAATAAAAGTACATCCCACAAATACCGCTTTATGTCTTTCAGTCTGCTTTTCATTTGTATCATTCTATTATTGTATGTCTATTTTCCCTGTGGCTCTGTCCAGTCCGCTTTTAGCTATCTGAGCGTTTAGCTTCGACTGAATATAATTGATTTTGGCATCCTGATGATATAATTGTGCATTGATAACTTCAAGGATGGAAATATTACCTTCTTTATATTTGTCCATTGCCATCTTTTCGCTGTCGGCTGCTTTCGACAGGGAACTTTCTGTGAGTTTAACTTTTTCTATAGCTTGAGAGTAGGTATAAAAGGCGGTTTCTATTTCCAGACGAATATTGTCGGCCACCTTATGATGATTCTCGATTGCCATGTTTACACTATATTTCCCTGATTTTTTGGTATGTCTGCGTTTACCCCATTCGAATATAGGTACGCTTAACTTGGCATATACAGCGTAATTAGGATCCAGATCCGATTTGAAATCATATCCCGGTGATGAATAACTTCCATCTATACCAACCGACAGTTTAGGCAAATATTGTGCATTAGCGATTTTCGAAGCTGATCTTTGAATATCGACTTTATTGGTTGCTATTCGCAGTTCCGGTCTTGATGCCATAGCTGTTTCTACCGTTCCCGGAAAGTGCTGAACTTCTGTCAGTGGTACAACGACGGAGTCTGTTTCCAGCTCTTGGTTGAATGGAATGCCGGAGAAAGAGTTCATAGATAAACGTGCTACTTCTGCGTCATTGCGCGACTGTATCAGCCGGTATTCAGCATCATTCAGTTTAACTTCTGCCATAAGTAAATCGTTGCGGTCGGAATATTCTTCTTCTACACGGTCTTTTACTACCTCAACCAACGTTGCGACCGATTCTTTAAACTCTTCGGCCACTGTCACCATTTCCTGACGTGCAACTTTGTTCCAATAATATACATCAGCATCATATATGATATTGTTTGTCACACGCATCTGCTCATAACGTGACGATTCATTTTCTTTTTTTGCCTTGTCATATCCAGCCTGTAGAGCTCCTCCTGAATAGATAGGCTGGGCTAATGTGAGCGATGCACCATATTTAGCATTTCGTCCCTGAAAGCTAACAGGCTCATTAAGTGAAGGGATAGCAACAGATATTTCTGCCGGATTACCGGTATAGTTGAAGTTGGCATTACCAGACAGCGAAGGCAGGAAATCGGCTTTTGCCGATTTCTCTTTTTCCTGTTGTATGGAAGCTGCATATCCTGCTGCCTTTATGTCTTGGTTATATGCTTTCACCTTGGTACGATATTCTTGCAAAAGTTTGTTGTGTTGTGCCTGAGCTTGTGCTGAAACACACATCAGGCACAATATAATCCATTTATTCATCCTCTTGTAATTTGTAAAGTTAAGAAAAAGTTCCACATAAATTTCGAGAAAACGCAATAGACACTATATTTTGTAAAAAATAGCATATAGAGCCGGAGTCACAAATAATGTAAGCAGTGTGGCAAACGACAAACCGAATACGATTGTTGCTGCCATGCCACCAAATACGATATCGAATAAAAGCGGGATACTTCCGAAAACAGTTGTCAGTGCAGCCATCAGTACAGGACGTACTCTGGAAACTGTAGCTTCGATGACTGCCGTATATGGCGCGATACCTGCTCTTCGCTGTACGTTTACTTCATCCAGCAATACAATAACATTCTTTATAATCATGCCTAATAATCCGAGCCATCCGGCTATACAGAAGAAACCAAACTGGAAAATAATCCGAATACCATACCGATGAGTGACAACGGTAGAATAAGGAAAATGATAAGTGGCTGCCGGAAATTTCCGAAAAGCATGACGAGAATGATTATCAGCATGATAATGGCCAAAGGAAAATATTTGGTCAATGCTGCCATGGCTTCTTTCTGATCTTTATATTGTGAATCCCAGAAAAAACTATAGCCTTCGGGCAGTTTGATGTTTTCTATTTCTTCCCGTATCTCTGCATGTACTTCTTTCATGGTATGTCCACGTTTCACGTCACATTGGGCAGCCATAGAAAGCTGTCGGTTGTATGTACGCACAAGCGGATATTCCCATGCGATGTTGATGCCATCGGTTACTTGTCCTAACGGAGCAGAGTTAGATCCATTCCATATCTGCAGGTCTTCCAGTTTTTCTGTATCCCATGATGCCTCTTCTTTTGTGCGGAGTAGTACGGGAACCTTTTTGTCATTATCGCGGTAAATACCTATGGCCGTTCCGTCGCTAACCGATTTGACAGCATTCATCATATCACTCCGTCCGATATTCAGTCTTCCGGCTTTTACCGGATCGTAGCCCGCTTTTATCATCATAGCCATATTTCCCCACTCGTTGCGTGCATTCAGCACTTTCGGATTCTTACGCATGATACCGATAGCAATGTTTGTCAGAGAATCCAATACAGCCGGATCATCTCCACAGAACCGGGCTTCGATTAAAGCCTGAGGTATGCTGTTGATTTCGAAACTGTTGACTCGTATAAGTGCATCCTGAAATTTTTCAGGAAGCTTGTGGTATAAAATTTCCTGTAATTCGCGTGACTTTTCAGGAGTTTCTGCCTCTATCAGACATTGAGCATAATTAGGTTGCGGACCATAAGCAGCATTTGCCAGATAATATCTTGGAGGAGTTTGCCCGATATAAGTCGAAACCTTCTTTACTCTATCGAATGTTTGCAGGTATTCCGTCAGTTGTGCAGCCTGTTTTTCACTTTCTTCGATACGTGTACCTTCGGGCAACCACATGTCTACGGAAAAGTATTGCTTGTTTAATAGTGGCATAAATTGCTGAGGAATATATCTGAATCCCCATCCGGCCACAGCCAGCAGTACAACCATGCATCCTACCACTGTATATCGTTTCCGTATCGTGAAACTTAGTGCTTTACGGAAAAAGTCGTATATACGTCCGGTAAATAGTTCGTTTTTCAGTTCTTCCGGCCGTGGACGTCTTACAAACTCTTGAACGAAAAATACATTTTGTGTGATGGCAAGTACCCAGCTGAGCAGCAAAGACACCGCTATTACAATAAACAACGATGAAAGAATTTCGCCTGTGATATGTGGAGAAAGATATACCGGCAAAAAGGTAAGTACTGCTATCAGTGTAGCTCCGAGAAGAGGCATGGCGGTACTTGATACGGCGTTCAGTATGGCAACACGCTTTCTCATTCCACGTTGCATATTAACTAAAGCTGCATCATATACCACAATGGCATTGTCTACCAGCATACCCATTGCAATGATGATGGCTGCAAGCGACATACGTTGCAGGGCAATTCCAGTAGCCTGCATGTAGATCAGTGTTCCGAAAATGGAAAAAATCAGTCCGCTACCTATTAGAAATCCGTTTTTGAATCCGATGAAGAACAATAGTACAGCTACTACAGTCAGTACAGAAACAATGAGATTCATTACAAATCCATCGTTAGCTACAGCCGATTCATATCCTTGATCATAAATAATGTCCAGTTCATATCCCTCCGGCATATCAGCTTTCAGTTTATCTATTTGCTGGGATACAAGCTCTGCCATCTCTACTACATTCCCGTCGGATACTGTTGAAATTGCGATACCTACAGCTGGAATATTTCCGATTCTCATCAGGTTTCTTGCCGGACGCGAATAGCTTTCTCTGATTTCTGCAATTTCTCCCAGCCGGAAATATTCACCTTTACGCGAAACAACAGTCAGATTCTCTATTTCTTCCAGACTTGTAAAACTTCCATCGGCTTCAATTCGAAGACGGTTTGTGGATGTTTCTATCGCACCTGCATCAACTACCTTGTTTTGTCTTTCAAAGGCTGAGGCTATGTCGGCCATCATTACTCCACTTTGAGAAAGTAGTGAGGGGTTGACCGTTACTTCGATTGTCCGGTTCTGAATACCGAACAGTTCGACTTTAGCCACGTCTTTTACGTCCAACAGTTCATTTTTTATTTCTTTGGCACAGTCTTCCAGTTCGCGATAAGTATGTGTTTCACTGCTTAAGCCGTAGAATACTCCCAAGACATCACCAAAATCATCATTTACAACCGATGGACCTGCACCCGCGGGTAACTTGTTTTGTACATCGTTTACTTTCCGGCGAAGTTTGTCCCAAAGCTGTTGCATATCTTTGGCACGTATTTCTTTTTTCACATAAACGGTAATTTTAGAAAGCCCTGCCCGGTTTTCCGTCTTCAGATAATACAGTTCACCCAGCGACTGAATCGATTCTTCCAGTACATCGGTTACTTGTTGTTGTACTTCCATTGGAGAAGCACCCGGATAAGAAGTTGTTACGAGTGCTTGTTTGATTGTGAATGGTGCATCTTCAAGCTTTCCCATATTGTTATATGCGAATATGCCTCCACTCAAAATCAGTATTAGTATCAGCCAGCTTAAGGCTTTGTTAGTCAGGAAAAATTTTACTAATCCTTTCATCAGTATTTCGTTTTAGTCTTGAATGGTTATTTCTTCATTTTCCGAGAGATAAGTCAGCCGTGTTGCGGCAATTCTTTCACCGGCAGAAAGTCCTGACAGAATTTCTATTTTGTCATTCTTTCTTAGCTTGCCTGTTTTTACAGACCTTTTTACAACCCGGTTCTGTTCGTTCACGAGCCAAACGAAAGAACCCGTTTCGTCAGTATGACAAACAGCTGTTTGGGGGATGACCACGCTCTGGTATGAATATGAAGATGAACTAAAGCTAGGGATTAAAAGAGAGCCTGCCATACCACCCAATAAGCTGTTGTCTGCATTGTTGATTATTGCTGTAAATAAATAAGATATGTTGTTGTCGCTTGCGCTTTGTGTGATATAAGTCTTTTCCGGTATAAATGTTTTTTCCTGTATAGCATTGAATGTGATAGAGCAGGGGAGGGCAGACAGCTTTCGGGCATTTACTGCCATATCTTCCGGAATATAGGCTTCAACCTTGATTTTGGAAAGGTCGATAAATGTTACTACCGGAACAGAGGCCTTGATGTCCTGATAGCGCTCTATGTTAACTTTTTGGATATATCCATCGAAAGGTGCATACAGTTTGGTATCTTTTAATTCATTGACGGATGTTGTATAGTCTGCTTTGGCTTTTTCGTAGTCAGCCTTGGCTTTTTCGTAACTTGTTCCTGATATGCTTCCTTTTTCATATAGATTTGAAATACGTTTGTAGTCAGCCTCCGTTTGTTTATAGATAGCCTCTGCGCGTTGTTTGCGAATCAGAAAGTCACGGTCGTCGATAGCGGCAATTAGCTCTCCTTTACGGAAGAACTGTCCGCTTTGTGTATCGAAAGTATATACCGGACCACCTACTCTGAAAGAGAGTTCTGTAGTCCGGTAAGGTTGTGAAATGAATGAATAGCTGCGCTCGGAAGATGTATCCGACTGTTCGGCACGGATAACTTTTACATTAGGAGCTTGCTGTTCCTTGTTTGAATTGTTGTCGCACGATATGAAACACCCCATACATGCGAGAAATAAAAGTGCTTTTTTCATCTTAATGTTCTTCTGAATGATTATTTAGTAATGCAAAAGTAAGTCAACGTAAATAAGGCTTCAATACTGTTGTTTCTGAACCGTAGATAGAAGATACTGAACCGTAGAAAAGCAAAACTGAATACTTTTGGGCAGTTTCACCTTATATATAATATATATATGAAGGGCTTTATATAGAAGCATTTAGATCTTTACAGAGATTTATCTCGATGTTTTTTTATTTTTTGTACAAATGTTCCGCTCTTTTCGTACAAAAATTCCGATGTTTTGTACAAATTTTCTGATTTTTTGTACAAAGATTGAGAAACATTTCAGGATGTTTTTTGAAAACTTCTGCATGAATTCTTTTAAACATGGCATATACTGGAAAATGACTTGTGTCAAATTCTGTCGATTTTAGGTGAGATTATGTAATTTTTGGCGTATGCTTTGTCTGCTTTGTCATAACGGACTGCCAAAATGTCCGTCGGCTATGAAAAAAAAAGAAGTTTTCTTTCTGGCACGCCATTTGTTTTAATTATGGCGTAATGCTTCGGTATTACAGAGTAAACTTGAATAAAAATAAATAAAATAGATACAATTATGGGAAAGATTATTGGTATTGACTTAGGAACAACAAACTCATGTGTTGCAGTATTCGAAGGTAACGAACCGGTGGTAATTGCCAACAGCGAAGGTAAACGTACCACTCCTTCAGTAGTAGGTTTCGTTGATGGTGGCGAACGTAAGGTTGGTGATCCGGCTAAACGTCAGGCTATTACAAACCCGAAACGTACAGTATATTCTATCAAGCGTTTCATGGGTGAAACTTACGATCAGGTTCAGAAAGAAATTTCACGAGTACCTTATTCAGTAGTAAAAGGTGACAACAATACTCCGCGTGTAGATATCGACGGACGTTTATATACTCCACAGGAAATCTCAGCAATGATTCTTCAGAAAATGAAAAAGACTGCTGAAGATTATCTGGGACAGGAAGTAACAGAAGCTGTTATCACAGTTCCGGCATACTTCTCAGATTCACAGCGTCAGGCTACTAAAGAAGCTGGTCAGATTGCAGGTTTGGAAGTAAAACGTATCGTAAACGAACCGACAGCAGCAGCACTTGCATATGGTGTTGACAAATCAAATAAGGATATGAAAGTTGCAGTGTTCGACCTTGGTGGTGGTACATTCGATATCTCAATCCTTGAATTTGGTGGTGGTGTATTTGAAGTATTGTCAACTAACGGTGATACTCACCTGGGTGGTGATGACTTCGACCAGGTTATCATCGACTGGTTGGTACAGGAATTCAAGAACGATGAAGGTGCAGATTTGACAACTGATCCGATGGCTATGCAGCGTTTGAAAGAAGCAGCTGAAAAAGCTAAGATTGAATTGTCTTCTTCTACATCAACAGAGATCAACTTGCCGTATATCATGCCGGTAGCTGGTGTTCCTAAACACTTGGTTAAGACATTGACTCGTGCTAAATTCGAAGCTTTGGCTCACAACTTGATTCAGGCTTGTCTTGAACCTTGTAAGAAAGCAATGAGCGATGCTGGTTTGAGTAACTCAGATATCGATGAAGTTATCTTGGTTGGTGGTTCATCTCGTATACCTGCCGTTCAGAAACTGGTAGAAGACTTCTTCGGAAAAGTTCCTTCTAAGGGTGTTAACCCAGACGAAGTAGTTGCAGTAGGTGCAGCTGTTCAGGGTGCCGTTTTGACAGACGAAATCAAGGGTGTAGTTCTGTTGGATGTAACTCCGCTGTCAATGGGTATCGAAACAATGGGTGGTGTGATGACAAAACTTATCGATGCTAACACTACTATCCCTTGCAAGAAGAGTGAAGTATTCTCTACAGCAGCCGACAATCAGACAGAAGTAACAATCCACGTACTTCAGGGTGAACGTCCTATGGCAGCACAGAACAAATCAATCGGTCAGTTCAACCTGACAGGTATTGCTCCTGCTCGTCGTGGTGTTCCTCAGATTGAAGTAACCTTCGATATCGATGCAAACGGTATCTTGAAAGTTTCTGCTAAGGATAAAGCAACAGGTAAGGAACAGGCTATTCGTATCGAAGCTTCATCTGGCTTGAGCAAGGAAGAAATTGAACGTATGAAAGCTGAAGCTGAAGCAAACGCAGAAGCAGATAAGAAAGAAAAAGAACGTATCGATAAATTGAACCAGGCAGATAGCTTGATCTTCACAACTGAAAATCAGTTGAAGGATCTTGGTGATAAGCTTCCAGCTGACAAGAAAGCTCCTATCGAAGCTGCTCTTCAGAAACTGAAAGATGCTCACAAAGCACAGGATTTGGCTGGTATCGATGCTGCAAGTGCTGAACTTCAGACTGCATTCCAAGCTGCAAGTGCTGAAATGTATGCTCAGACAGGTGCACAAGGCGGTGCTCAGGCTGGTCCTAATGCAGGTCAGGCAAATACTCAGAATGGCGGAAAGAATGACAATGTTCAGGATGCTGACTTTGAGGAAGTCAAATGATTCCGATAAGTAAACAAATAATAAACAATAAGCAAAAGCGTGCAGCTCAACGAGTTGCACGCTTTTTGCGTTTATAGGGTTCATGGTTTCTATGTGTTTTCTATAGGCTTTTTTATCTCTTATTTGCGACATATTTGCGACAAGACAAAAAAGTAGATGCACTTATGGTGGAGATTGCCTAGAAATGGATGGAGCAAATGAGGATTCGTAATACCCAATATATCATAGCCAGGCATCATGATACGGAACATCCACATTGCCATATCGTATTCTATCGGATAGACAATGACGGGAATCTCATTTCTGATAACTGTAGAAACGAACCTTTTTATAAAACCTCAAAACGTAGAAGATAATGAAAGAAGATGTAGTAGCTGCAAATCTCGCAAATTGCGTCAAAGTATCAATGAATGAAAGGAATGCGTTAACAGGCAAAATGTCACTTCAGGCCAACTGGAGCAACATATAAAGGTAGATTTGGATGAAAAGACCATTTATAATGGAGTTGCCAAAAGCTTCTGTACTTGCTGGAATGATGCGTTGTCTGTAATAAAGAAACATGTTTGGAAACAACAATCTGATACATTGCCATTTTCACTATGGTTTCCAAAACTTGTCGAACAGTTTAAGCAAAAATCCAAGTTTCTTGAGTACATATATAGCCACGTTTGTGATTACAATCTCAATCGCCTTAATATTGAGATTAATACAGAAAACATATTAAAACGGCAGGATGAAATACTTGCAAAAGTTAATGAACTGAAACATCCAATAACCGTTATTCCACCCAATATCAATGGGATGTTTATACGGGGACATCATATAAAACTTCGATATGTTGTGGCTATTGTAGCCATTATTTTGATGTGGGCTGTTGCTGCTTCTGTTAGTAGCCTGAAATATAAGGAAGAATCTTTTGCACATTATTCCATGTATCGGGCGGTGAAGGAACAATGTCAATCTTTTATTGAAAAAATGGACAACGACAAAAGGAAATGATTAGGATATGATTAAATATTTCTTACTCTAGTGTTTGCTTTAATATCCTTTAGACTTCTGATAGGTCGCAAAGTATTATATGTTACAGAAAATGAAAAATAGAATACCAAATGCCTTCATGACTTTGGAGGCATTTGGCTCTTATCTAAAAATATACGTTTTGTATGACTACGCAAGTAACCTTATGAGTAATAAGAACTAGTGTTACCATGTAATGACCTTATCGACAATCTCCTGCTGTTCGGCACTGCTACGTCGCAAATAAATACGAGTAGTTTCTATACTTTCATGCCCCATCAGGTCGGCAAGCAAGGAAATGTCATTGAACTTCTCTAAAAAATTCTTGGCAAAGCGATGGCGGAACGAATGAGGATAAACCACTTTCTCATTCAATCCGTATTTAATAGCATAATTTTTTAATTGTTGCGCAATTCCTCTGGTGGTAATGCGCTCGCCAAAGCGATTGAGGAAAAGATAACCGCTTGTATGCTTAGTTTTACTAAACCATTCTGTGGCTTCCTTACGTAAAGTCTTCGGAATATAGATGCGGCGAATTTTACCACCTTTGGTGTAAATGTCAAAATATCCTATTTGTACGTGTTCCACCTTCAGCTGAATAAGTTCGCTAACTCGTGCACCTGTGGCAGCGAGAAAGCGAACAACGAAATACCATTCTTGATTTTCTTCCTTTTTCAGTTTGTTCTTTAGGAAAACATAGTCGGCATTGCTGATTACATTTTCTAAATAACTACGCTGTTGAACCTTGACGGATTTTAATCTTAAACGAGATTTCCCCATACAATCAAGATACTTGTTCATTGCCTGAATGCGGAGATTGACTGTTTTAGGCTTGAATTTCTCAATGAGATAGGTTTTATAAACAAGCAGATTGCGTTTGTTTAATTCCTTGTGTCGGGAATAATACTCTTTTACGGCATAGAGATAAGCTGCAATCGTGTTCTCCGCCATATTTCCTTGACGCAGAAACATTTCAAAATTTTCAATATTCATGTCTGATACATTATTAGTTAAACAATTCGTTTTCATTAATAAATGTATGGTTAGTGCAATTTCATTGAGTTCCTATTATGAGAAATTGCTCGCTACTGGGGAGGTGAAGTGCATTGATGATGAG
>ERZ860148.1227-NODE-1227-length-15658-cov-2.805230_pt1 | contig 15658 bp, 12 predicted proteins | sample MGYA00509981_ERZ860148 | MGnify/ENA primary metagenome ERZ860148 (study PRJEB30046, sample SAMN00715199) | human gut metagenome | study: EMG produced TPA metagenomics assembly of the A metagenome-wide association study of gut microbiota in type 2...
TGTTTTGCCTGCACCCATTGCAAGAATTACTGTAGCAGCACCTGTTACAGCGTCACCGCCTGCATATACGCCCTCACGAGATGTAAGACCGTGCTCATCAGTGATAATACCGCCCCACTTCTGTGTTTCAAGGCCCTTTGTAGTAGCCTTGATAAGTGGGTTTGGTGATGTACCGATAGAAATAACAACTGCGTCAACATCAAGTACAAACTCGCTGTCCGGCTTAACAACAGGTCTTCTTCTGCCGCTTTCGTCAGGCTCACCGAGTTCCATCTCAACGCACTTCATACCTGTTACAAACTCGTTTTCATCACCGAGAATTTCAACAGGGTTGTTAAGGAGCTTAAAGATAATGCCCTCTTCCTTAGCGTGCTCAACTTCTTCTCTTCTTGCAGGAAGTTCCTCTTCACTTCTTCTGTAAACAATGTAAACTTCATCTGCGCCAAGACGCTTTGCACAACGGGCAGCGTCCATAGCAACATTACCGCCGCCTACGATAGCAACCTTTTTAGCGTGCATAATAGGTGTAGCGGAATCCTCTTTATAAGACTTCATAAGGTTTGTTCTTGTGAGGAACTCATTTGCGGAATAAACGCCGCAAAGGTTCTCGCCCGGAATCTTCATAAATCTCGGAAGACCTGCACCTGAACCGATAAATACTGCCTCAAAGCCCATATCGTCCATAAGCTCGTCAATAGAGATAACTCTGCCGATAACCATATTTGTTTCAACCTTAACGCCGAGAGCCTTAAGTGTATCAACTTCTTTCTGAACGATTGACTTTGGAAGTCTGAATTCGGGAATACCGTAAACAAGAACGCCGCCTGCAAGGTGGAGTGCCTCAAAAACAGTTACATCGTAACCCATTTTTGCAAGGTCGCCTGCGCAAGTAAGACCTGAAGGGCCTGAACCTACTACAGCTACCTTATGACCGTTTGGCTCCGGCTTATTTACAACAACATCTGTCTGAGCATTGTGCCAGTCGGCAACAAATCTCTCAAGTCTGCCGATACCTACAGGTTCGGTCTTAATACCTCTTACGCATTTTGACTCACACTGTGTTTCCTGTGGGCAAACACGGCCGCAAACTGCAGGAAGTGAGCTTGATTTTGAAATTACATCATAAGCACCCGAAAAGTTGCCCTGTGCAACTTCCTTAATAAAATCAGGAATTGAAATATGTACCGGACAGCCCGATACGCAAGGCTTATGCTTACAATTAAGGCAACGCTGTGCCTCTTCGATTGCAACTTCCTCTGTGTAGCCTGTAGCTACCTCAAGAAAGTTTTTATTTCTTACATTAGGCTCCTGTGTAGGCATAGGAGCTTTTTTAGGTGACATATTCGGCATAATTACTCAACCTCCTTCTTAAACAGATTACAAGCTTCGCTGTAAGCCTTACGCTCAAATTCCTTGTACATAGCGCCACGCTTCATAGCCTCATCAAAGTCAACCTGGAAGCCGTCAAAATCAGGGCCGTCAACGCAAGCAAACTTTGTTTCGCCGCCAACCGTAAGACGACAGCCGCCGCACATACCTGTGCCGTCAATCATAATCGGGTTCATAGAAACTGTGGTAGGAATGTTGTAAGGCTTTGTTGTCTTAACAACGAACTTCATCATAATAAGTGGACCGATAGTAATTACAAGGTCGTAGTTCTCGCCGGCTTTAATCATCTCTTCGAGCGGAGTTGTAACAACGCCCTGTCTGCCGTGTGAACCGTCATCTGTCATAACAATAAACTTGTCTGAACAAGCCTTGAATTCGTCTTCAAGAATAACAAGGTCTTTGTTTCTGAAACCGACAATAGAGTGAACCTCTACGCCGAGCTCGTGGAGCTTTTCAGCGATAGGAAGTGCAATTGCACAGCCCACGCCGCCGCCTACAACGCAAACTTTCTTGTAGCCGTCTGTATGAGTAGGAACACCGAGCGGGCCCACAAAATCGTGAAGGCAGTCGCCCTCATTTAAGTGGTTGAGTTTTTCTGTTGTAGCACCGACAATCTGGAAAATAATACGAACTGTACCCTTTTCTCTGTCATAACCTGCAACAGTAAGCGGAATACGCTCACCGTCCTCGTCAACTCTAAGGATAATAAACTGACCCGGCTGTGCTTTTTTTGCAATAAGCGGAGCGTCAATTTCCATAAGAGTAACGGTAGGGTTGAGTGATTTCTTTTTAACTATCTTATACATCTCAAATCTATCCCTTCGTATAATCTTTTTAAATCCAACACATAAAATCGCATTGTATGCTTAATATTAGTTTATCACAATAGCATTAAATTTTCAATACAAATTCGTCTTTTTCCATCATAATTCTTAAGCACTTTTTTCCAAAACAATGTACATACAGCCGTATAAATTCATCTTTTATTGTAAAAATATATTTGATACATTTTCAAATTTGCAGCAAAAAATCCGATTTGCAAAAAGCAAAACAAAATCACTCCAACTTTACATTATAAGTCAGAAAGGATAATAATATGTTTACAAACAAAAAGAAAATCGCACTTGTCGGTACAGGAATGGTCGGTATGAGTTTTGCATATGCGGCTCTGAATCAAAACCTTTGTGACGAGCTTGTACTCATCGACATAAACGAACAGCGAGCCAGAGGCGAGGCAATGGATTTAAACCACGGCATTGCTTTTTCGCCTGCCAGCACAAAAATCTACGCAGGAAATTACAGCGACTGTAAAGATGCCGACATCGTTGTAATCTGTGCGGGTGCAAGTCAGCGGCAACCGTCGCAAAGCAGACTTGAGCTGTTAAAAGGCAATTACGAAATTTTCCGAAAAATTGTTCCGCAGGTAACGGAAAGCGGATTTGAGGGCATATTTATTGTCGCTACAAACCCCGTTGACATTATGACAAGAATTACCTGCGAACTTTCGGGATTTAAAGCCGAAAAAGTAATCGGCACGGGTACAACCCTTGACACCGCAAGACTTAGGTATCTTTTGGGCGAATACTTTGAAGTTGACCCACGCAACATACACGCCTATGTAATCGGCGAACACGGCGACAGTGAATTTGTACCTTGGTCGCAGGCTCTAATTGCGGTAAAACCAATTTGCGATGTTCTTTCAGACAATTCCAAAAGCTATTTTATGGAGGATTTAGACCGAATAAGCCGAGAAGTCCGTACCGCCGCACACGAAATTATCGCCGCCAAAAAAGCGACATACTACGGCATAGGAATGGCAATAGTGCGTGTAGCAAGAGCCGTGCTTGAAAACGAAAACTCCGTACTCACGGTATCCGTTAGATTACGGGGTGAATACGGCGGCAAAAAAGATGTTTTTCTCGGCAATCCGGCAATAATCGGAAGTGAGGGCGCAAAGCGTATGCTTGAACTAAAACTTACTCCGTCAGAACAAAAATATCTTGAAAATTCGTATAACATTTTAAACGACACCTATAAAAGTATTTTGTAAATAAATACAAAGATTAATAATTCGATAAACAGTCCGTCGGGAGAAAACTCCGCTCTCAACGGACTGTTTTTATTTGACTTTAATTTTTCCGAATGTTATAATGTAAGTATAAACAGGAATTTCGGGAGGTAAAGACATATGAAAAAGTTTAGAACCGCAGTGTCTGTTATCATTATGGTCATTGCCGGAATCGTCGGCTTTTTTGTCGGAGCATCTGTTAATGAGGCAATGACAGGAGCAGTTTTGTTCTCGATGATTTCCGGAATTGCGTGCATTATTTACACAATTGATAATTTCGAGAAATAATCGAATATACTTAAAAATAAAATATGATTTTGTGTTAAAATTCTTTAAATCCTTGACATTGATAAAAAAATGTACTAAAATGTCTGTACTTATAATAAAATATGGTCATCGGAGGACAGGGTGTCGTAACACCGTTTCTATTTTGGAACACTGTCGATAAGATGTCGGGTGAGCTCGGTTATGAATATAGCTGAGCTCCTTTTTTATGTAAAAATTCAGGAGAGTGAAATATGATACAATTATCAGAACATTTCAGCTACATAAAACTTATGCGCTTTACAATTCCAACTGTTGCAATGATGATTTTTACATCTGTTTACGGAGTTGTTGACGGACTGTTCGTATCAAATGTTGCGGGCAGTGAGTCTTTTGCGGGAGTTAATCTGATTATGCCGGCACTTATGATGCTCGGCTCTGTGGGATTTATGATTGGTACAGGCGGCAGTGCTCTTGTTTCAAAGACCATTGGCGAGGGCAACAAAAAACTTGCCAACCGCTATTTTTCAATGCTGATTTATTTTTTGGTAATTGCGAGTATTGTTTTAGCGGCAATCGGTATTTTGTTTATAAGACAAATCTCCGAACTTTTGGGCGCAGAGGGCGAAATGGTTAATATTTGTTCGGTTTACGGCAGAACTCTTTTGTTCGCTCACCCATTCTTTATGCTTCAGAACTGCTTTCAAAGTTTTCTTGTAGTTGCCGAAAAACCTGCAATGGGACTTGGAGTTTCTCTTGCCGCAGGACTTACAAATATGGTGCTTGACTTCCTGTTTATCTATGTATTAGGCTTGGGCGTATTTGGCGCTGCGCTTGCAACCGGTATAAGCCAATTTATCGGCGCAATGATCCCGATATTCTACTTTGCACGCAAAAACAAGTCGCCGCTGAAGCTTGTTAAAACCAAACTTGAACTTAAACCGATACTTAAAACCTGCACAAACGGCTCTTCCGAAATGGTAACAAACATTTCAATGTCGCTTGTAAATATGCTCTACAATTTACAGCTTGTTAAATATGCGGGTTACGACGGCGTTGTAGCTTACGGCATTATAATGTATGTCGGATTTATTTTTGTCGGCACTTACCTCGGCTACTCGGTCGGAGTTGCTCCGATTATCGGATACCACTACGGCGCAGGAAATACCGACGAGCTGAAAAGCCTTTTCAAAAAAAGCCTTATTTTGCTGTCGGCAACCGCAGTTATCCTTACCGCCTGTGCAGAAATTTTTTCCTCTGCTCTGGCAGGAATTTTCGTAGGATACAACAAAGAACTGCACGATATGACAACCAATGCAATCTGCCTGTTTGCGCTGTCATACATTATAAGCGGTATCAATATCTTTGCATCGGCATTTTTTACAGCGCTAAACAACGGTCTTGTTTCCGCTATAATTTCATTTTTGAGAACGCTGGTTTTTCAGGTCGCATTTATCTTTATTCTTCCGTTATTACTTGACCTCAACGGAATTTGGCTTGCCGTTGTCGGCGCCGAAATTTGCTCGCTCATTGTAAGCATATCGTTCTTTGTGGCAAACAGAAAAAAGTATAAATATGTATAAAATAAAAGCTGTTTTTCTTGTGGGAAAGACAGCTTTTATTTTGGAGTGAACAGAGTAACTGAGGTTTGGATTAAAAATTTAGGTCAAGCCTTTTTAAAGGTTGACCTAAATTTTTAATTTTTAGGCTCAACTTTTATGCCAAAAAGTCAGTTTTTTAAAATTCTCTCCCCAAAAAGCAAAAAACTTTTTTTAATTTTCTATTTTTTGTCACTATATTGTCATAGTCCGAATGTTATAATATATTCATAAAGTAACAGTATAGGAGCAATATTATGAAAGGTAATTATAAACTCAAATGGCATAAATTTACAATTTATTTTGCACTTTTCACGCTGACAGCGATTACACTTTTTGCGGCTGTTCCGTTTTTTATAGGCAAAACCCACGCTGTCATCAACGGCTCACAAATTATATTTAACAATGCTCAAATATATGCCCAGCATCCTATGATGCAGACCTATGACATATTATTCGGTATATTTTTTGTGATGTATGCCATACTGATTGTAATAACCCGACAAAAACTCGCAGGTTTTAAAAAAGACGCACTCCAACTATTATACACCTGCTTGGGTGTTTCGGTATTAATACCGGCAGCGTATGCGGTGACAAATATTGTTGTAATTGGCTTTTTAAGAATATATTTTTACTTAATTGTTGTATCAATGATTGCGGCAGTAATACTTTTTTTAATTTACGCTGTATATTACGGCAAGAGAAAATCTCTCTTTACAAACTGATTTACTAAACCTTTTCCTAAAACTTCATATAAATAATTACCCAAAGAAAATGCAGTCCATATAAACGGACTGCATTTTTCTTTTATGATTTTTGTAAATAGTTGTAAGAAATGATGGTTTAGCGGATTATCGGTCGGGAAACAAAGTAAAACAAAATTAATAGTTTCTGTCCCGAATTAAAAAATTTATTAAACTAAACTGTGCGTGCTAAACCATAATATTAATGTTACCCCAACATTTAGAATAGAACCTTTTATACTTACTGTTTAAACAGCAAAAGCACTACAAAGTATGAAATTGCAAACAATACAAATGAAATTATCTGACTTAAGTAATAGTTTTTGAAATAGCTTTCCGGCGGATCCGGTTCAAGCTGAGATTTTTTGTATTTTTTTAATGAATACATATTTCCGAAAAATGTAAGTATAACAACAAAAGCAACAAAGATATAAGCACCGTTCAATTCGATTAGATCTACTGTTTTTAAAAAGAAACTATTATAGCTGTGATAATAAAAATAAAATGCAGCAAGTGCCGGTGCTGCCTCAAACATATAAACAATTCGTTTTTTCTTAGCAAACACAGCATAATTCCAAAGCGAGAACTCACCATGATGATGCCATCGCATCTCTGTAAAGTAATCATTATTTTCAAAGATTTTCAGCAGCATAACTATAAAACAAGATATTAAATAAACAGCACTTCCAAAAACAGCTGCGGAAATGTTAGGACAAGCCTTTTCCGATAACTCGCCGTCATTTCTAAGTGGGTTAACTTCCAGTATGGAAACCACTATAAAATTCATTACCATATACTTTGTGGGAATTATAATGCTTTGGTCGGTTTTACCAATACACTCCATAAGCGACATAATTGAAAGAAATGTTATAATACCGATAACCACGAAACTTTCTATCAAGTACAAATAATCTTGAGAAAATGAAAAATAAAATTTGTAAAGCGGCACCGTTACACTTTCCAAGCTACCTAAAAAGAAATGAAAATGATGCGTAAAAAGTAAACTAACAACATTTATCACCGAACAAAGAATGATTGCAAACTGAAATCCGCTGAGAATTTTATAAGCAAGCTGAAACCTCGGCTTGCGTGATGTGTAGTTATAATCATTTACTGAAATCATAATAAAGCACCTTAAAATCGTCTTGTTTTTATCTGTATTTCTCTGTAATTTAATAATACTACCTTTTAGCTCTTTTTTCAATACTTCCCATCCACAATATTATTAACATACCATTAAAATAATGTTAAAAATTTTTCTGCTTTTGACTTTTGGTGGCAGATTTTTTCATTCTCAGCTTGAAATATGGCTCAGATTGTGGTATAATGATAATGTATATTATGTTGAAGCATAATAATGTTTATAATTTTACACATAGTACTTAAAATGCTACTTGAAGTTTAACAATAAAGGAGATTTGTCATGCAGGAGATAATCGTTGATGAAGGAAAAATCAAATGCCTAATTACAGGTAAAATGAGAAAAGAAACTCCAGAAGAATATGTTAGACAAGAATACTGTAGAATCCTATTAGATGTTTATAAATATCCAAAAGAACATATTGATGTTGAATATCCAATTAAGGTAGGATCAACTGATAAAAGATGTGATATAGTCGTTTTCAAGAGTGATGAAAAATCTCAGGATAACATATACTGGATAATTGAAACAAAAAAGAAAGATGAAAAAGAAGGCATTGAGCAGTTGTGGAGCTATATGTCAGCCACGACCTCAGATTTTGGAACATGGACAAATGGCGATAGTATCCTGTTTTATTACAAAGACAAAGCAAAATCAAACAGATTTATTGAGCTTCCTGATATCCCGAAATATAAGGAAAGCGTTGATTCAATAGGTAAATACAATAAATCTGATCTTGTTAAATGTACAGATCTTAAAGGCGTGTTTAAGAGATGTAATAATTATTTCTTTAGCAATCAAGGATTAACACAAGATAAAAGGTTTTCTGAGATATTAAAGATACTATTTTGTAAAATTGAAGATGAGAAAGATTTATTCAACGAAAAATGCGATTTTTATGTGACGCCCGAAGAACAGAAGAGTTCAAAAGGACTGAAAAATGTTAGAGAACGCATTACTACCCTTTTCCAAAAGGTAAAACAGCGTTTTCATGAAGACAATATTTTTGAAGCAAATGATGAAATACAGCTTAACGATCGTTGCTTATGTTTTGCAATAGCAGAGTTACAGAAATATTCTTTATTAGATACTAATGTTGATATCAAGGGCGTTGCTTTTGAAACATTTGTAGGCGCTAATTTAAGAGGAGAACACGGTGAGTTTTTTACACCAAGAGAAATTGTGTTGATGGCTACAGAAGCTATTATGCCTAAAATAAATGAAACTGTATGCGATCCGGCCTGCGGTTCAGGTGGCTTTTTGGTTATGGCATTAAAGAATATACGTCAGCAATATGAAGAATTGCAGAAAAAACGTCCCTCATTAAATGTCGTTGGTTTATTTAGGGAATATGCTGATAAATATATAAGAGGTATAGACTTTAATCCTGATTTATCCCGTGTTGCAAAAATGAATATGGTTTTAAATGACGATGGTCATACGGGCATATTCCATTTTGATTCATTAACGCCTTTCTCAGAGTGGCCAGCGAAAATCACAAATAAAATTGAAAAAGGCAAGATTGATATCATAATGACCAATCCACCATTCGGAAAAAAATGTGTAATTGATGATAAGAAGATTTTACAACACTATCATCTTGGTCATAAATGGGAGAAAGATGATAACGGAATATGGCTGGAAACAAAAAAAGTAGACGAAAGCCGAACTCCAGATATTCTGTTTATTGAACGATGCTTGGATTTACTTAAGCCTGGGGGACGTATGGCTATAGTATTACCCGATGGAATACTTGGCAATAATGGATTGGAGTATGTACGTCAATACATACTCAACAACGCTGATATAGTTGCGATTATAGATTGTCCTGTAGAATCATTCCTACCTTCAACTGATACTAAAACCTCTCTTCTTATTTTGAAGAAAAAGAAAGCTGAAGGATTGCCGCAAACATTTGACACTTTCATGGCTATTGCTAAAACTTGCGGACACGATAGAAGAGGAAAGGAAATATATATTAGAGATAATGAAGGTAATCCACTTGTAGTTGATGGTAATCCTGTGATTAATAATGACTTGGTGGAGATAACGAGGAGGTTGATTGATCATGTCAAAGTCAGAAATATTTATAACTAATGCCATAAATATATCTGCTCAGTCATTTTATCCTCGTAACTATGATCCAAAGTATCTATTTGTAAGAGATGGAATGTTGAACTGTCCTGTATTATCTGAATATGTTATTGGCGATATTAAGGGGGGCTCGACTCCACCGGCATACTTTTTCTATAAGTCAAATGGAATACCTTTTATTAAGACAGCAGCAGTATCAAGACACTTTATAAACACTAATGATCTTCAAAGGATTAATGAGAATTTTCATAACACTACTATTAAGAGATCAATTACCCATCCTTACGATATTATCTATACGACGACAGGTAAATTTATGGGTAAAGCAGCTATGTGCCCACCAACAATATCTGAAATGAATATGAGTCAGAATAGTGTTGTGATTCATACAGCTACACCTAAAGAAGCTGCCTTTCTAACAATATATCTGAATTCAAAGATCAACAGAATACAAGTAAGAGGATCATACTCGATTACTAAACAAAAATACTTGAATCAAGGTAAAATTGCTCAATTAAAAGTAATGAAGTATGAAAAAAAATACGACTTGCTAATGGAAAGGTATATTAAGGCATTTGATAACTACTATACTTCTATCCAGGAGATAAAAAAAATTATTGAAGCCTTTGATACAAAGAATAATTTGCCGTTCTCCGATGAAGCTCAATTCGGTTTCTCAGTATCTCCAAGCACACTTGACAAATGTATGCTTTGCCCCAATTATTATAGACCTGACGTTGATAAAACTATCAGCTCAGTAATTGGTGATCGCACAGTTACAGGTTTTAATGTTGAAGCTATAAAAAAAGGTGACGAGATTGGAAGCGAAAACTATTTGGAAGATGGTGTTCCATTTATAAAAACAAGTGATATAATGAACTTTGATGTTGATTATGAACCTGATTGTTATAGTGCTGAATCAACTATATATCAACTTGAACAAGAAATTAGATGCGGTGATATCATTTTTACCAAAGATGGAAAGCCAGGTGAAGTTGCTATTATTCAAGAGGACGATAAAATAATCATTTCAAGTGGATTAGTAAAGTACAGACCTGAAAACGAAACCGAAAGATATTGGTTATTCTTATTGCTAACAAGCAAGTACGGAAAATCCTATTTCAAAAAATGGTTTGTGCTTGCATCAACAATGCTACATTTAAGAGCGGATTTCTTTAATGATTTTAAAATACCTGAAATATCTGATTATATAAGAGATAGTTTCATACTTCCTCTTAAAAAGGCATTTGAAACGAAAAAAAATTGCTACGATGAGATTATAAAAATAAAAACAACAGTTGAAGATTCGTTCACTAATCCCGATACTGACTTGAATATTTAATATGTTTGAACTGCACTTGACAAACCACCCCAACCTGCGCTATAATACCAAATAAGGAGCAAGCCACCAGGCACACATTGCCTCCACAAGTTGCACAGCTCATTATCAAACGTGCTAACAAAATGATAACGGAGCATCAGCAGCCAAGTACAATACAGAACAAAATGTATAATTGAGATACCACAGCTCAAATTTCCTAAATAAAATTGTTTAATCCGGAGGACGATTTGAGGAGTGGGAATGATTAACAAAACCCCGAAAAGTCTGATTAATACTGACTTTTCGGGGCTATTTTTAATTCTGTGGGACTGTTATGGACTTAATTCACATTTTCTTTCCGTACATTCACAAATTTATTGCCAACAAATGCAAAATGTGTTATTATAAATATGTATATATTCGGACAGGCGTTCAGTCTGTTAATTCAGGTGCAGGCTTACCTGCAAATATCTGCGAAAAGGTGATAGAATTGTCATTTCCACAGGACAAAATTAGAAATTTCAGCATAATTGCTCATATTGACCACGGCAAAAGTACGCTTGCCGACCGTATTCTTGAGCAGACCAATTCGGTATCTGCCCGTGATATGGAGTCACAGCTCCTTGACGATATGGAACTCGAGCGTGAGCGTGGCATAACAATAAAGGCTCGTGCCGTATCGGTTACTTATGATGCCGACAACGGCGAAAAATATCTTTTCAACCTCATTGACACTCCCGGTCATGTTGACTTTAACTACGAGGTTTCCCGTTCTTTGGCGGCTTGTGAGGGTGCAGTGCTTATTGTTGACGCATCTCAAGGCATTGAGGCTCAAACTCTCGCCAACACTTATCTTGCTGTCGACAGCGGTCTTGAAATTGTGCCCGTAATCAACAAAATCGACCTGCCGAGTGCCGATCCTGACAGAGTTATCGAAGAAATTGAAGATGTAATCGGTATTCCTGCCGAGGACGCACCAAAAATTTCCGCTAAGCAAGGTATCAATATTCACGCTGTCCTCGAAAAAATCGTATCAGACATTCCTGCTCCGACAGGCGATGTCAACGCACCTCTCCGTGCGCTGATTTTTGACAGCTACTACGACAGCTACAAAGGCGTTATCATTTATGTTCGTCTTAAAGAGGGACAGATTCACCCGGGTGACGAATTTAAACTTATGGCAACAGGAAGTACATTCACCGTTGTGGAATGTGGTCTTATGCATGCCACATCAATGGAATCTACCAACGGACTTTACGCAGGTGAAGTTGGTTACATTGCCGCATCAATCAAAACTCTTGCAGATGCAAAAGTCGGCGACACTGTTACTCTTACCGCAAATCCTGCCAAAGAGCCTTTACCGGGTTATCGTGAGGCACAGCCTATGGTTTACTGCGGTATTTATCCTGTTGACGGTGCAAAGTACGGCGACCTGAAAGATGCTCTTGAAAAATTACAGCTCAACGATGCGGCGCTCTCCTTTGAGCCGGAAACCTCGGTTGCTCTCGGATTTGGCTATCGCTGCGGATTTCTCGGACTTCTTCATATGGAGATTATTCAGGAAAGACTTGAGCGTGAATATCAGCTTGACCTTATTACAACCGCACCGAGCGTAATTTACCGAATAACCAAAACAGACGGCACTGTTGAGATGATTGACAACCCGACAAATTATCCTGACCCTGCGCTTATAGCAATGGCAGAAGAGCCGATGACAACCGCTCATATTTACAGTCCAAAGGAATATGTCGGCAACATTATGGAGCTTTGCCAGGACAGACGAGGCATATTTATAGATATGCAGTACATTGATGCAGATAGGGTTGACTTGCACTATGAATTACCGCTTGCCGAGATTATTTACGATTTCTTTGATACCTTAAAATCGCGCACAAGAGGTTATGCATCTTTTGACTATGAGCTTAAGGATTATGTAAAGAGCAACCTTGTTAAACTTGACATTATGCTCAACGGTGATGTTGTCGATGCACTGTCGTTTATTATTCACGCAGACAAGGCATATGGCAGAGCGAGAAAGATGGCGGAAAAGCTCAAGGAGAAAATTCCAAGACAGCTGTTTGAAGTTCCGATTCAGGCTTGCATTGGCGGTAAAATCATTGCGAGAGAAACCGTTAAGGCTATGCGTAAAGATGTACTTGCAAAGTGCTACGGCGGTGATATTTCCCGTAAAAAGAAACTTCTTGAAAAGCAGAAAGAGGGTAAAAAGCGTATGCGCCAGCTCGGTTCTGTTGAAGTTCCGCAAGAGGCATTTATGGCTGTACTTAAACTCGATACAGATTGATTTAATCGGTAGAATTTATATAATGATAAAATTAAACTCGGATTACGGCAATGGCTGTAATCCGAGTTTTGGTTTTGAGAAAAAGCTGCACTTAAAAACAAAAGAGTTAAAATTTAGGTCAACCCTTTTTAAAGAGTTGCGGGTTTGGGCAGAGCCCATAAAACAGTAAAAATAGACTGATTAAAAATATAAACAAGCATTTGTAATTAATACCACAGAATAACTATACTTTAGATTTATCAAGACTTTAAAATAAAGTAAAAATCAAGATTAATGAGTGGCAGAAAGCAGGAAAGTAGCACTTGAGTGTCAGTAGAAAAAAGGAATTTTAAAGAACGCAAAAGTTTGTGTGTGGCTATTTTGCCCTTGAAAAGTGGCAAAATAGTAGTTGCAGTAGCGTGGCTTTTCCTTTATTGCTGTCACATTTTTAGGCTCTGCCATTATGTTCAAGCCGCCAAACGGCAAGCCGTTTGGCTATAAAAATTTGCGATAGCATAAAGTATTTGTGGGCGTTGCCCACACCCACAACCTTTGAAAAGGTTGACCAAACTTTTTACTTCGGGACGGAGAGTTTAGCTTTTGCTTTACTTTGTTGCCCGACTGAAACTTAGTCATAATTTATAATTTTGTCATTTTCTTAAAAAGTTAGTCTGATTTTCCCCACCCCATCACTGCAAAACAGCAAACAAAAACCCGATTATAGCCTTTGCTACAATCGGGTATCTTAATACTTTTCTAAATCAGCTTACAGCTTTTTTATACAGCTGTTTATAAACCAAGAACAATGCCACCGATACTATTAAAAAGAACAGTGAGCACGCAAGCACGCACATTATAATGTTATTTGCACACGATACAAACAGCATATATGTTGCTCTTGACGCTATGTTAAAGGTTTCAATCTTCTTTGACAGCAAAATTACTATCGGCAATACCAATGTTGTCAAAAATGTGGCGGCTGTTGCATAATAAATATGGCGCACTGCCCTATGTTTCCATTTTGTTGATAATACAAATATTACGCAAATCAGCGCCGAAAGCACTGCACATATTGCAATTACAAACGGCAACAGCTTTTTAACATTCTGAAATCTGCCCGCTAATGTTCCGAAAAACGGCAATTCCAGCGACTGCTTATAAATTTTAGCCGCCTCTTTTATAAGGTATTCCCTGTTTTCGCTCGAAACTCTGTCGGCGCTTATGCCCTTTTGCTCTATATAATCGTCAAGCGCTGTATTAAACGCCTGTTTAAAAGCTGTTTTATCAATCACACTGCCCTCGCCCGAATAATAATCCTGTATATACTTTTCAGTATCCTCGTGAATCATTATTTCATCAAGCAAGCCGTTGAAAAAGTCCTCTTCAAGTCCGCTTGCATAACCGAGGTCGGTCAAACTGCTTGTTATCTCGTCCTTTTTCTCGGTTATGTAATTGCAGGTGTTCATATTGTCAAGCATAAAGCTGTCATTAAACAGTGTGAACTGCAGCGAAACAGCATACGCAAGCACTGTTAAAAGCACCGCAAGCACAAGTGAAAGCAATATATTAACTATCTTTTTAACTGTTGACATATTCAGCCCTCCTTTGATGTTTTATCAATCTGAGGACCTGAAACATATTTTGCATACACAAAAAATCTCTGATCTGTAAGACCAAGCTCGTCAAACGGATAACAGGTATACATTATGAGATTTTCTTCATTTGCGCTTAAATCATACGCAGAGGTGTCTGTCGCTTTCTTTACAGCCGTATCGGTAATTTCGTATGTGTAATTGCCGTAGCTTGTCTTAATGGTAACAGTCTGCCCTGCCTTAGCGTTTTTAAGTCCGTTAAAATATGTATTGTTGTGTCCGGCAACAAGAATTGTTTTTCCGTAACCCGGTATAAAACTGCCGTTATATATGCCTACGCAGCGCAACATTTCCGTCGCCGAAGAAAAGGTTATTGTCAATAGAGCAATCCTCTATGATAAGTTCGCCGAACTGCTCACCTGTCTTTGGGTATTGGATTTCACTTATAAGCAGTTTTTTATTTGAATCGGTTTCATTTTTGTTTTCTGACACCGGCACAAATATATTGTTATATTCTGTGGAATAATCTCTTGCAGAGTCCGAAAACATAAGACCTGCTGCCGAAATTAAAGAAGATGACGGCATAAGTACAAGGTAGCCTAAAAGATAAATTACCACAAAAAATATAGAGGGAAGAATTAAAAAACCCTTCCCACCAATTTTTTTATGCCTGTGTCTGGTATTTTTCATATCAGACATTTACAATCAAGCTCTTTCTCTTTTTTTAACAGAAAGAACAACTGTAGCACCTGCTGCGAGAGCAACTGCTGCGCCTGCAACTGTAGCAACAGCGAATGTGTTTACATTAGCGCCTGTTGTAGCAATAGCATTGCTTGTAGTTGTTGTGTTACCCTTACTGTCAGTTGTAACCTTTGTGCTAACAATTGCGTTGCCGTTCTTGTCAGTAGCTGAAACAGTCTTAGTTGCCTTGTCGTAAGAAACTGTAACACCGATTACATTAGCAGCCTTCTGACCATAAGTGAAGAGCTCCTGCTTCTGAGCTTTGTTAAGATCCTTAACAGTTGAAGCACCCTGTGACTTAAGGTAATCTACAGCATCATTGATGTCCGCAATAATCTCCTTAGATTCTGCGTCTGTCATGTCAATAGTGTTGAAGTAGTTTTCAGCCTGGTTGAGCATCTCATCAGCATTAGAAACAAAACCACC
>ERZ860148.1233-NODE-1233-length-15580-cov-4.813784_pt1 | contig 15580 bp, 12 predicted proteins | sample MGYA00509981_ERZ860148 | MGnify/ENA primary metagenome ERZ860148 (study PRJEB30046, sample SAMN00715199) | human gut metagenome | study: EMG produced TPA metagenomics assembly of the A metagenome-wide association study of gut microbiota in type 2...
TCCGTTTTGAAGATGAAAAAGTGAATGAGTTGCTTATTGATCTCCACCACCAATTCAAACGTGCTAACGGTTACAGTGAGCTTGAAGTGAGCCAAAAACGCACCGCACTTGAAAATGTCATGCGTACTGACTCGATTAACATCCACAAAGAACGGTTAAAAAACATCGGATTTTCACACGTCGAATTATGGTTCCAGTGTTTTAATTTTGGCTCGATGATCGCGGTAAAATAATCATAACCCAATCAATAATCTAAAAAATAAGGGCGTATCAAATACGCCCTTATTTGTCACCAATGCTTTATAGCCCTTTTAAATCCTTATCTAATAAACGAGCTAGCAACAAAATACCGTCTTTAAAGCGATACTCTGCATATTCTGCTTGTGCATAATATTCACCTTTCCCTTCTGCAAAGAAATAATCTTGGCTTGGTAATTTAGGAAGCCAACCACCTTTATAACGAATTGGTAAATAAACATTTGGTGTGCAATGTTTAAAATCTGTTGGTATCTCTGATTGTTCCTCACAAAATGTCGCAACATGATTTTTATCAAGATGAACAAGGATATAAGCTTTTTTCTCCGAAGGACTTGATTCATCTATACCAGTGGTTTCAGTGATTTCATTAGATTCAACAGTTTCAATAGGTTCATTTGATTCAGGTAAAACCTGACTTTGCTGAAACTCAGATAAAATGGCGTAATTCAATACCATATAATCGCCTTGCATCAATGAACGAGGATCCACAGGGGCGATTTTTAAGACAACAGGCTTACCGGTAGCCAGCACATCTTCAAATTGCTGTACTTTATAGTTCACCGCCCCCAATAACGCAATCACAAAGACGCCAACAAGCCAAATCGGTGCTTTAAAAACAGAATGGTTTTCGACCGCACTTTGTGAAGGCGCTTTATAACGTGCATGCAAGAATAAAGTAACAATCGCAAAAATAACGGCAAAGCTCACTAACAATGCTCCTTTATAGAGCAATGGGATGCTCAATTGGTAATAGAACCCACCTAAATAAACAACAAAGGCAAATACCAAAAGGCCGAAGAACGCACGACTGTCCGTCCAATAAACAAGCAATAATAACGCTGTTAAATATAAAATGACGGGTATCCCAACAAAGCCTAATGCAAACAAGGTTAATACTAATAAAATTAGCACTGCTTCTGTGTGTTTGGATTCACTATGCTTATTCATTAGTGCATAGACAATTAATGGTAATGCACAGACAAGTAAATATAAGATATGGTTAACATCAAACTGGAAGTGTGACCAAAATTGCCCACTTAAAACTTGCAACACATTATCAAAACTCATCGCGTCTGCTGGCATGACATCACTTGAAACATCTGTATCAATAAGGCCATAATCTACCCAAGGAATCGCCATATACGACGGCACAGAGATCCATAGAGAGAATAATACTGTTCCCCAGGCAATAGGCTTTAAATGAATTCGCGCTGATTGATTAGGTCGCATGACCCAATAAAAGAGTACAATCGAACTCAGGAGCTGGATTTTATTAAACCATGTGTTATTAAACCATGTGTTAAACCATGCGTTATTCAAGCTGTAACTATGGAAATATAGATTATAGGAAACTTGCCAATAAACGAGAAGCTGGACAACCAATAAAATTCTCACCAAAGAATTCGGCATCAATTTGTAGCTAACGATAATAATAACTGGAAAAATCAATGCGGAGATAAAGATAGCGAAATTTGAACCTTCTCTATATTCATATCCGAATAAAAGAAAAAAATCATTAAATTTAACAAGCAAATAGAACCCTAAAAAACTATTTGCGATCAGAAAAAATAAACCTGCTAAATTTTTCGATTGTTCATCCGTTTCTTTGCTTAATGTGATAAATAAAGCCACTACAAATAAAAGAATACCAAAGATTAATGCACCAGATTCTGATAAACCTAAAGCAAGAAAGAACCAAACGCCTATAGTAACGACAGCTATCAATAAGGCAACCACCCATAATATTGAAATCGCCCAATGGAATCTCTTATTATTTGGATATTCTCGCTTATAACGTTTCACCAACCAATTTATTGCCATGACAGTGAAAGTAAAGCCAATTAATCCTAAAAGCACCCCCTCTTCTACACCACGAATCAAAAGAGATGCCAAAAAGCAATAAGCGCCAAGTAAGGCTAGGACTGAAACAATTAAATTAATAAAATCAAAGCGATATTTGTGATATACATAAAGTGCGATTAAGGCAGGAATAGCAATTAGCAAAGAACTGAGTGATGAACGACCAAGCTCACCCCAAGCATAAGCATAAAAGTACACATCATAAATTACTATTAAACCGAATAAACTGGCAAAAGTCAGTACTAGAAATACTTTGGGTAAAATGCGCCAATGTTGATCATGAAAAGTTTTACTGAATAATTCCGATATCACAAGTAATCCTACATTAATCAGCACGGCATAACACATTGAGTTATAAGAGTTTTGTTCATTAAATAAATAAAACGCAACATTAGCAGTGGCGGCAAATAATAATGCAGAGGCCACATTCGGAAATAATAATAAAAATGGAAGTTGGCAAAGTGTCCAAACAGCAAATAACTGCCATACATCGGCCCCCGTTTGATAGGTTTGGCCGACTAAGGCAAATAAAGCGCCAATCAAGACAGAAACAACAAAAAAGAGGCTATATGTCTTCCACTTTAATTTTTCTTTGGCTTGTCGACGACTCTCTCGAATAAAGCAATAAATACCTAATGCCACTGTCACCACAAGCAATGTTTGTAAGCCATAAATTTTGGCTAAATCAGAAAAATAATCTAAATTAGCTGCAATTAACGTGATGACTCCACTTGTTAAAAATCCCACAGTTAATAATAAAAACAGTAAATTTAAATAACGTTGCCAAGAAAGATTAAAAAGGCCAGTTGTATTCATTCATTTTTCCTTTTTATAAAAATATTCGTATTATCTTAGCATAATAGTCAGGTAAATAAATAACAAAAAAATGTGGCTAAATAATACAATTTAGCCACATTTTAATTTAGGTAAAATAATATTTATTACGCTGCATTCGGCTTATGGAGTAAGGTAAAAGCAATGAAACCAAATCCTAAGAAGCAAGAAACGATCAAGGCATAAAAACCACCATCCCAGCCAAATAAGTCGACCAATTTGCCCATTACATAGCCTGCACTCGCAGAACCTAATAAGTAACCGAATAGCCCGGTTAGACCTGTCGCTGTACCGGTTGCCACACGTGGTACAAGGTCTGCCGCTTGAAGCCCGATCATCATTACTGGACCATAAATTAAGAAACCGATAGCTACAAGACAAATATTATCTACGAGTGGATTTCCTTCTGGGTTTTTCCAATAAACAATAATCGCGATTAACACACCAGTTAGGAATAATAACATCGGCGGTGCACGGTGACCTTTGAAGACTTTATCACTCAAATAACCACTAGCAAGCATACCAAAGATACCTGCATATTCGTAAAGGAAATACGCCCAACTTTGTTTGTCTACAGAGAAATGTTTTACTTCTTTTAGATACGTTGGTGCCCAGTCAATAATGCCGTAACGAATGAAATACACAAATACGTTCGCAAGTGCAATTGCCCATAAGAACTTATTATTAATAATGTATTTCATAAAAATATCTTTAGAAGAAAGCGTGTGAGCCGATTCGACTTTCTCTACGATTTTTTCACCTTTCCATTCATCTACCGGTGGTAACCCTTGTGATTCTGGAGTATCGCGCATTAAATAGAACATGATGAATGCCAATACAATCGCGATTAAGGCTGGTAAATAGAATAAAGATTGCCATACGCCGAAAATCGATAAACCGAGGATCGCTAATGGACCAATTAAACCACCACCTAAGTTATGCGATACGTTCCACCAGCTCCACCAAACACCACGTTCAGAAACCGAGAACCAGTTAGTCATTGTTTTTGCACCTGGTGGGTATCCCATTCCTTGGAACCAGCCATTTAATGCAGCTAACACAATCATCAATGGAATAGAAGAAAGCACGCCTGGTACTAAACCGAAAATTAAGCTCACTAATGCAGAACCTAATAAACCAATAGTAATAAAATATTTAGGATTACTTCGGTCAGAAATATTCCCCATAATGAACTTACTAAAACCGTAAGCCAGTGATAACGCTACCCCAACTGTACCTAAATCAGCTTTAGTAAAGCCATATTCATCAATAAGATAAGGAATTGCTAAAGAAAAGTTTTTGCGGATAAGATAATAAGCCGCATACCCGATAAATACTCCAGCAAATACCTGCCAACGTAATTTTTTATACTCGGCATCTGTTCTAGAACTTTCAATTCTTGGTGCTGGAGGAGATGCTTTTAAGAATGAAAACATCTTTGTTCTCCTATAATAATTTACAACTTGTCGTATCCTTGTAATAGCTAGGCCACTACAACGAGAAACAGATTACCAAAGCCGAATATGAAACAGAGCTCCGACCACTCCAAATGATTAGTTCATTTTCGTTATTTAAACGACTCTAATTTCTGGGATAAATTACGTACTAAGTCTATTTAAAAATTTCTATGTTATAATACCGACCAACCCAATAAAAAAAGGATAATAAGATGAGAATTTTACACACCATGCTTCGAGTGGGTGATTTAGACCGCTCTATTAAATTTTATCAAGACGTTTTAGGTATGCGTTTATTACGCACAAGTGAAAACCCTGAGTATAAATATTCACTGGCCTTTTTAGGTTACGAGGATGGTGAGAGTGCAACTGAAATTGAATTAACATACAACTGGGGCGTGACTGAATATGATCTTGGTAATGCTTACGGTCATATTGCTATTGGTGTAGATGATATTTACGCAACTTGTGAAGCGGTACGTGCTAATGGCGGTAAAGTAACTCGCGAAGCTGGCCCTGTTAAAGGTGGCACAACCGTGATTGCATTCGTTGAAGATCCAGATGGTTATAAGATCGAGTTTATCGAAAATAAAAGTGCAAAATCAGCTTTAGGGAATTAAGGAATACATTGTGTCAGATACACCTGAAATTCCTTATCACCACCAATTAAAAAATCGGTTTCGCGGCTACTTTCCTGTCATTATTGATGTGGAAACGGCTGGGTTTGATGCCAAAAAAGATGCGCTTTTAGAACTTGCGGCAATCACCTTAAAAATGGATGATAATGGCAATTTACACCCCGATCAAAAATGCCATTTTCATATTGAGCCATTTGAAGGTGCGAATATTAATCCGGAATCACTCAAATTTAACGGGATTGATATTCACAATCCATTGCGAGGTGCCGTATCTGAATTAGATGCCATCACAGGATTGTTCCAAATGGTGCGTCGTGGACAAAAAGATGCAGAATGTCAACGTTCTATCATCGTGGCACATAATGCGGCTTTTGACCAAAGCTTCGTGATGGCTGCTGCTGAACGTACGGGCGTAAAACGCAACCCATTCCACCCTTTCGGGATGTTTGATACCGCAACGCTTGCCGGTTTTATGTTTGGGCAAACGGTGCTCGTCAAAGCATGCCAAGCGGCAAAAATTCCTTTTGATGGTAAACAAGCACACTCTGCGCTATATGACACCGAACGCACTGCGGAATTATTCTGCTATATGGTCAATCACTTAAAAGATCTTGGTGGTTTTCCGCATATTGCTCAAACCGATGAAACGGGAAAAACTACTGAAAATCAGACCGCACTTTAATTTTCAAAATTTTTTAGAAAAAAGACTTGCAATCGTTTTCGGTTTACCGTATTTTAAAAAGTAATTCAATTTAGTTATCTAAATAAGAGAGTTTCAAATGAACTTTATCCTTCGTCACCATCATCGCCATTCAACTGAATAATCTTTCAGGCTGTTGGCGTGCTTGGAAGATTTCTTCCGAGCTGACAAGATAAAGATCCAAAAAATCTTACCCCTCGGAAGGCAACTTTCGAGGGGTTTTGTTTTATCATTAATTACAGGAGTTTATTACTATGCGACATTTAATCTTAAATCAATTTTCTTTTATGCGACCTTTTTCTTTTAATTAATCAATAAGGAACAACAATATGCTATCGAATCCCGTTGTTATTTCAATTGTCGTGCTACTGGCGTTAAGCTTGCTGCGCGTGAACGTGGTTATCGCACTGGTGATTTCCGCCCTTACCGCTGGCTTATGCGGTGACTTAGGTTTAAGTAAAACCATTGAAGCATTTACTGGCGGATTAGGTGGTGGATCTGAAGTAGCGATGAACTATGCCATGCTCGGTGCATTTGCCATTGCGATTTCAAAATCTGGCATCACTGATTTACTTGCCTACAAAATTATTACCCGAATGAATAAAGCACCAACCGGTAAAAATTTAGCCTGGTTTAAATATACGCTGCTTGGTATTTTGCTTTTATTCTCAATTTCATCCCAAAACTTACTTCCAGTGCACATTGCGTTTATTCCAATTGTAGTGCCGCCTTTACTTTCTATTTTTAATCGTTTAAAAATAGATCGTCGTGCAGTGGCTTGTATTATTACCTTTGGTTTAACCGCAACTTATATGATCTTGCCTGTCGGTTTTGGGAAAATCTTTATCGAAAGCGTTTTAGTAAAAAATATCAATCTTGCTGGTGCGCCACTCGGTTTACAAACCAGTGTAGGTGAAGTTTCTTTTGCTATGCTTATCCCTGTTATGGGTATGATTCTTGGTTTACTCACTGCTGTATTTGTTACCTATCGCAAACCGCGCGAGTATGTGGTGACAACGGCAGAACCAACTACAACTGAAATTGAACAACACATCGCTAACATTAAACCTATTCAAATTACCGCAAGTGCGTTCGCTATCGTCGCCACTTTTGCCACACAGCTTTTCACAAGTTCTACAATTATTGGTGGTCTAGTCGGTTTAGTGATTTTCAGTGCATTTGGTATCTTCAAACTCAAAGAAAGTAACGACATTTTCCAACAAGGTTTACGCTTAATGGCGATGATCGGCTTTGTGATGATTGCGGCCTCTGGTTTTGCCAATGTGATTAATACCACAAGCGGTGTGAAAGAGTTAGTTGATGCACTTTCAACGGGTGTGATTCAAAGCAAAGGCGTTGCGGCATTCTTAATGTTACTCGTTGGCTTATTGATTACCATGGGTATTGGCTCTTCTTTCTCAACTGTGCCAATTATCACCTCAATTTATGTACCACTTTGTCTCTCTTTTGGTTTCTCACCACTTGCGACAGTGTCTATCGTAGGTGTAGCGGCAGCATTAGGGGATGCGGGTTCACCGGCTTCTGACTCCACACTTGGTCCAACATCCGGTTTGAATATGGATGGCAAACACGACCACATTTGGGATTCTGTTGTACCAACCTTTATTCACTACAACATCCCATTATTAGCATTCGGTTGGATTGCAGCCATGACCCTTTAATCGTTATAATCCCTGCATTCATTATGCGGGGATTTTTTTATGTCTATTCAATCATTACTCAATACGCTCGAACAAAAAGTACAGCAACTGACTCAAGCCTATCAAGCTGACTCTGATAAAAAAATCAACGCTAAATTTAACCGCACTTTATTTACCGAAGATTTTGAAACCGTCGGTTTTTATCTCAAAGAAATCCAACAAAGCTTAACTAAGCTATCTAATATCCCCCATCAAAATGAAGAGCAAATTGTATTTATGGCAGAACATCTTTTAGGGCAATGTACCGCCTTGACCGAAGCCATGAATCGCAAACATAAAAAGCCCATTCCACCAAAAATAACAGACCCACAAATTGCAAGTAGTAAATCACAACATAGCATTCATCGTCTCCCTCCTAGAGAGCGTCTAGAAAAGTATTATGAAGCCTTGCAGCAACTTACAGAAAAGTATGAAGAAGCTAAAGCACAAGCTAATACGGCTCAAACAGATATTCAACGAGATATGCATAAGCAAACTGCGGCAATTTATTTAACGCGCCGTCAAAAATGTTTAGAAGCGATTGAGACCTTAGAAGAATACCTTGCCTTTAAAGAGGCCCAAGAAAGTGCGGTCAAAAAATAAGATATTTTTTAATAGACTGAAAAGCAAAAATCCCTAAATCTTTCGATTTAGGGATTTTTTGAATTTGATGGCGGAGGAAGTGAGATTCGAACTCACGGAGGGCGTAAACCCTCGCCGGTTTTCAAGACCGGTGCCTTCAACCACTCGACCATTCCTCCGTGATTTAAGCGAGGTGAATAATACGTTTTTTCCCCCACCCCGTCAAGCAAGAAAATAAAAAAATTATCTGACTGACTACTTTTAAATCACTATGTTTTAAAAATACACAAAATAAAAAACGGAACCTATTGGTTCCGTCTTTATTATTAAGATATTACTCTGCTTTCGCTTGTGTCGGTTCAGAATAAATATGGCTAATTGCACTATGATGGCCTGCCGCGCCTTTACCGTTAAAGTAATAGCGAGACTCCGTCCATTCTACAATTGGGAATGGTTTAGACTCTTCATCTGGTGCTTTAGCTAATGTCATCGCTGCTTTAGTGTGTTGTACCGCTGAAATAGTACCTGCACGACCAGTGAACACATAAGAACTTACAAATTTTGCTTTTTCTTGTGGTTCAACTTCTGCAGTTGCGACTTGAGCAACAGGTTCTGATTTATGATGCAAGCGTTCTAATGATTCTTGCACTTTCTGTTGAACCGCTTCATTTGCCGGTTGAGTAATGAAATCTAACGCAGGTTGTGCTTCAACTGATTTCTCTTCCACAACAATACCTGTTGCAGGCGTAATCACACCTTTTTTCGTTTTTTCTTGCTCAAGCAACTCATCCACCGATAAGAAATTATTTTCTTTCGGTGCATTCACCGCAGAATAATCGATGCATACTTTACCGCTTGCTAATTCTGGTGAAGCCACTGCCGCAAATAATGGCATTGGTGACTTCACTTCATTACGACGACGGCGTTGATTATTCGATGTACGTAAATGACGTGGCGTACGACGCTGACGTTCTTGACGTGGTTTATCTTCAGCATTATCAGCAACATTGTTCTCAACTACTTCATTTTGAACCGTCTCAACAACTGGCACCTCAACCGCTTCAATAACATTCTCGTTTACATCAGTTGCATTGTCATCAATACGAACACGTTTACGTAAATCACGACGTTGACGACGCTCAGCTACCGGTTTCTCTGCTTTTTCTTCTTGACGATTATCATCAGAAACATTAGCAAAATTAACCGCACTTTCAGATGTCACTTCTTCATTCGCGTTACGACGATTGCGACGATTATTTACACGCTCGCGAGTTGGACGCGCATTTTCTTCATCTGTATTTTTCGCATTATCGTTGTTTTCATTATTGCGAGAACGACGAGTATTACGACGTTCTTGATTGCGACGATTATTACGATTGCCATTGCGATTATTACGATTGTTTTGGTTTTTCTCTTCTTCTTTTGGTCCAGAAGCGAATAAACCTTTAATTGCAGCAACAATTTTTGCAAACAGTGAAGGACCTTCTGATTTGCGCTCAACTGGTGCTGGCGCTGCCGTTGGGATCGATAGCGATACCGCAGCACTTTCCATCACTTGTTCAGATGTCACGGCTGCTGTTTCAATATTACGTGAAACAAGGGATTCTTCTGGTACGAATGCATCGTCTTGTGCTTCATGGAATTTTGCTAAGTTGTAGCTTAATTCGTTCAGCTCTTCACCTTCACGTACGCGGAACACGCTGAAGTGCGGGGTTTCCATCGCTTCATTTGGCACCACGATAATCTCTACATCATGGCGTTTTTCGATGCTGCTTACTGCTTTACGTTTTTCGTTAAGTAAGTAAGACGCAATTTGTACCGGCACGATAGTGTGTACTTGTTTGGTATTCTCTTTTAATGCTTCTTCTTCGATTAAACGTAAGATTGAAAGCGATAAGCTTTCGTTATCGCGCACTTTACCCGTACCTTGACAGCGTGGACACACATGATGAGAAGACTCACCTAGTGATGGGCTTAAACGCTGACGTGACATTTCCAATAAGCCGAAGCGAGAAATACGGCTAATTTGAATACGCGCACGGTCTTGACGTACCGCATCACGGATACGGTTTTCTACTTCACGTTGGTGACGAACAGGTGTCATATCGATGAAATCGATGACCACTAACCCACCTAAGTCACGTAAACGTAATTGACGAGCAATTTCATCTGCTGCTTCAAGGTTGGTATTTAATGCGGTTTCTTCAATATCGCCACCACGAGTCGAACGCGCCGAGTTGATATCGATTGCCGTTAACGCTTCTGTCACATCGATCACAATCGAACCACCAGAAGGTAAACGCACTTCACGTTGGAAAGCTGATTCAATTTGTGACTCAATTTGGTAGTGGCTAAATAACGGCACTTCGCCTTGATACAGTTTCACACGATTGATGAAATCTGGACGCACAAGTTTGATGTGCGCTTTTGCTTTTTCAAATACTTTCGGGCTATCAATTAAGATCTCACCGATATCACGACGCAAGTAATCACGGATCGCACGAACGATCACATCACTTTCTTGGTGAATTAAGAACGGCGCCGGACGGCTTTGTGAAGCTTGTTTAATCGCTTCCCAATGATGTAAAAGTACTTTCAAGTCCCATTGTAATTCTTCTGGTGATTTACCCACACCCGCTGTACGCACGATAAGGCCAACGCCTTCTGGTACATCTAAAGAACTCAATGCTTCTTTTAATTCGATACGTTCATCGCCTTCAATACGGCGAGAGATACCACCTGCACGCGGATTGTTTGGCATAATCACCAAATAACTACCAGCAAGGGAAACAAAAGTGGTTAAGGCCGCGCCTTTATTGCCGCGTTCTTCCTTGTTCACCTGAACGATCACTTCTTGGCCTTCGGTCAAAATATCACGGATATTTGGACGACCTTGAAACACATAATCAGCAGGGAAATACTCGCGGGCAATTTCTTTTAAAGGAAGGAAGCCATGGCGCTCTGCACCATAATCCACAAAGGCTGCTTCTAAACTCGGCTCTACGCGAGTGATTTTCCCTTTGTAAATATTGGCTTTTTTCTGTTCATGACCCGGACTTTCAATATCCAAGTCGAATAAACGCTGGCCATCGACCAACGCAACGCGCAACTCTTCTTTTTGAGTCGCATTGATTAACATTCTTTTCATTGTCAATTTCTCGTTTTGAATTATCTAAAATACCTTGAAAATTAACCGCACTTTACAGATTTACTGACCTTAGCCATCGACCTCGTGTTTCTCGCGAACAGTCAATCTCACGACTGTGTGTTGCTGGGTGCATTGATAGCATACTCAATTGTTATCTAAGACAATTTTCGTAAAACAATGCGATGTGTTAATTACGCATTGCAAGGAAGCGTCAACCTTCAAGAAAAACATGTTGATTATCAATGTCTTATGCCATTTGCCGCATTGAGTTTTGACAAACATACAAAATCGCTTTCTAAATACCAAATTTTAGGCGCAGAAAGACGCTCTATTATCCACATTCAGGGCTAAATTAGCAAGGCATTCTTGCTATTATCACCAGGGATATTGTGATATGATTCAGCCCAATTTTTAAAGGACAGATTCAATGACTGAAAAACAAGAAAAAATCATCAATCAATCCGTCAAAATGCTCACGATTTCTGAGGATGAAGCAGGACAACGCATTGATAATTATTTATTGGCAAAATTAAAAGGTGTGCCAAAAAGTTTGATTTATCGCATTCTGCGTAAAGGCGAAGTACGTGTGAACAAAGGGCGAATCAAACCTGAATATAAATTGCAAAATGGTGATGTGGTGCGTGTGCCTCCTGTTCGTGTTTCTGAAAAAAATACTACCCCAATTTCTAAAAACTTGAATAAAGTCGCCTCCCTTGAAAGCCATATTATTTTTGAAGATGATTGTTTATTAGTATTGAACAAACCTTCCGGCATTGCGGTTCATGGTGGGAGTGGCTTGAATTTTGGTGTGATTGAAGCCTTGCGTGCATTACGTCCTGAAGCCCGTTTTTTAGAATTGGTTCACCGTTTAGACAGAGATACATCGGGTATTTTATTAGTCGCCAAAAAACGTTCTGCCTTACGCAACTTACACGAACAACTTCGTGTTAAAACGGTACAAAAAGATTATCTCGCGCTCGTGCGTGGACAATGGCAATCTCATGTAAAAGTCGTGCAAGCCCCTTTATTAAAAAATGAACTCGCCAGTGGTGAACGCATCGTTAAAGTCAGTGAGCAAGGCAAGCCTTCTGAAACGCGATTTGCTATCGAAGAACGTTATCAAAATGCGACCTTAGTAAAAGCCTCGCCTGTAACCGGACGAACTCATCAGATCCGAGTTCATACTCAATATGCAGGTCACCCGATTGCATTAGATGATAAATACGGTGATAAAGAATTCGATAAATATATGCAAGATCTCGGGCTTAATCGCTTGTTTTTACATGCGTTTTCTATTCGATTTGAGCACCCTAAAACGGGTGAAACATTACGCCTCAATGCTCAACTAGACGAAAAAATGAAAGCAATTCTGAAAAAACTGCGTGAAAGCAAAGAGATAAACCCATAGACAAGAAAAATGTTTATTGCTATATTTGATGACGGAGACAACTCGTTTCTATCATTAATTAACATATAACAACAAAGGATAGCAAAATGGCAAAAGGACAATCATTACAAGATCCTTATTTGAATGCGTTACGCCGTGAACGTATTCCTGTTTCGATTTATCTCGTTAATGGGATTAAATTACAGGGTCAAATCGAATCATTCGACCAATTCGTGATTTTATTAAAAAACACGGTTAATCAAATGGTGTACAAACACGCAATTTCGACTGTGGTTCCAGCACGTTCTGTTTCTCACCACAATAATAATGGCGGTCATCATGCAGCACAAACTTCTGATGCTGTAGCGGAAGTAGAAACACAAGCAGAATAATTCTGTTCAATGAACGATTTCATCAGTTTAAGTGCGGTTGAAAATTCACCTGAAATTTCAACCGCACTTTCGTCATCTAAAACAGGCGACAATAGCCAATCGGCAAAAGATAAAGCTGTCGTCGTGCATGTTTTCTTTTCTCAAAATAAAAACATTGAAGATCTACAAGAACTCCAACTTTTAGCGGAATCTGCCAATGTTGAGATTTTACAAATCATCACCACAAGCCGAGCTACACCACAAGCAAAATACTTTATCGGTGAGGGGAAAGCACAAGAAATTGCTGATGCAGTGAAAGCCTTAGATGCCGATGTTGTTTTGGTGAATCATCAATTAACCCCTGCTCAAACCCGTAATTTAGAAAGCATTTGCCAATGTCGTGTAGTAGATCGCACGGGGGTGATTTTAGATATCTTTGCCCAACGAGCCCGCTCGCACGAAGGGAAATTGCAAGTTGAATTAGCTCAGCTTAAGCATTTATCCACTCGATTAGTCCGCCGAAAAACAGGCTTAGATCAGCAAAAAGGTGCGGTAGGATTGCGTGGCCCTGGCGAAACGCAGTTAGAAACGGATCGCCGTTTAATCAAGGTTCGTATCGTACAGTTGCAAAATCGTTTGGCGAAAGTCGAAAAACAACGCAATCAAAATCGCCAAACCCGACAAAAAGCGGATATTCCGACCATTTCCTTAGTAGGCTACACCAATGCGGGGAAATCGACACTCTTCAATTTCATCACGCAAGCCAATGTCTATGCGGCAGATCAGCTTTTTGCCACCCTCGATCCCACATTAAGACGTTTGCAAATTCAAGATGTTGGCACAGCGATTCTCGCCGATACCGTTGGTTTCGTTCGCCAACTTCCCCATGATTTAGTTTCCGCTTTTAAATCTACCTTGCAAGAAACGGTAGAAGCCAGTTTGTTATTGCACGTCATTGATGCAGCAGACGCTCGAAAGATCGAAAATATTGAAGCCGTGAATTTAGTGTTGGAAGAAATTAAGGCTGACAAAGTACCGGTATTGTTGGTGTATAACAAAATCGATTTATTGGAAAATGTGGCACCCCATATTGAATATGATGACGAGAATAAGCCCGTTGCCGTTTACCTTTCAGCACATTCAGGTGAAGGATTAGAGCTGCTACTTGAAGCCATTAAAGTGCGGTTGAAAAATGAGATACTTTCTTTCACCCTCACGCTGCTCCCGCAAGAGGGCAAAATTCGCCACGCACTCTATCAATTAGATAGCATTCGTCACGAACAAATTTCAGATGAAGGTGAATTTATCCTCAATGTACAAATTGATAAAGTCGAATGGCTCAAACTTCATAAACAATTCCCTAAACTGTCAGAAATTATTTACTAATACCGTATTGTTTTAATTTATTGGCGATCGCCGTGTGTGATACGCCTAATCGTTGTGCCAATTTTCGCGTACTTGGATACTGGGCATAAAAAACACGCAATACACTCGCCTCATATTGTCCCATGATCTCATCCAGCGTTTGCTCACCAAAATCATCCGCAGAAATGACCGCACTTTGTACGGGTTTTAAATTTAAACTTTCAATATCAAGCTGGTCATTTTTTGCTAAGGAACAGGCACGATACAAGACATTGTAAAGCTCTCGCACATTACCTTGCCAAGGCTGCCCTTTTAAATAGTTCAAAAAATCAGCATCATATTGTGGTATTGAAATCTTAAGCTGTGTGCTAATTTCTTGTAAGAAACCGTCCGTTAAAGGCTGAATGTCTTCTACTCGTTCACGCAAGGGCGGCACATTTAGTGCTAAAACATTTAAACGATGGAATAAATCACTACGTAATTTCCCTTGTTCTAACAGCTTTTCCATCGGTTCTTGTGAGGTACAAATCACTCGAACATTAGCATGATGTTCTTTTTCTTCACCCACTCGACGGAAAGAACCATCCGTTAAAAAACGCAATAATTTTGCCTGTAAACTTAATGAAAGCTCGGCTATGCCATCTAACAACACCGTGCCTTCGTTAGCATATTCAAAAAAACCAGTGGTTTCACTGTCACCTACTTTACGCCCAAACATTTCACTTTCCGCATCTTCATCCGGCAGACCTGCACAGTTTACTGCAATGAATTTTTTCTCACGACGCAAGCTCGCAAAATGGCAAGCTTTTGCTAATAAGTCTTTACCCGTGCCCGTTTCACCTTGAATTAAAAGCGGCACATCAAACATCGCAAAACGTTGTGCATTTTCGACCGCACTTTTCATGGAAAGGCTTTGAGTGACAAAGCAAGAGAAAGGATCTTGTGGATTAAATGTCAGCATAAAATAAGCTCAATTTTATTGAATAATGCCAATATGATAGGGAGTTTATTGATATGTGTAAAGATTAATTTACATATAAAAAGGGCAATCCTTGAGTGCCCTTTTTCATGATTTTTTGTATTATTTTTTCACTGCACGATCAAGTTCTTGTGCAATGATTTCCATGCTTTCTAAACCACCAAACGCAAGATACCAATTGGCAGCATCAAGATACACAATGTGTCCATCTTTATACGCTTTGGTTTGTTTGATGATATCGTTATCCAATACTTTTTGTGCATTGTTGGCTTTTTCTGTAATGGCCGCTGTACGATCCACT
>ERZ860148.1241-NODE-1241-length-15485-cov-11.757550_pt1 | contig 15485 bp, 21 predicted proteins | sample MGYA00509981_ERZ860148 | MGnify/ENA primary metagenome ERZ860148 (study PRJEB30046, sample SAMN00715199) | human gut metagenome | study: EMG produced TPA metagenomics assembly of the A metagenome-wide association study of gut microbiota in type 2...
TATACTCACTATTATATTAACTGTATATCTCATGAATCAATTATATCTAATGGTTAGAAAGGGGCATCGTCAGATGCTATCTTTCGTTGTTAGCAACCGATTTATAATAACTTTTCAATTTATCGTTATTAGGAATATTCCCAATATGCCACAAATGGATTTATGACATTATTACCTTCAATTCTTCCATAAACATATATACAGCCAGCCATGAAAACGGAAATATCCTTTATGCAGATTTCGTTGATTTGAAAAATAAAACTATTTCCATCTTTAGTCACTTTACTATCATTATCTAACCCCCATTGAATAGGCATTACGTTACCACCAAATTTGATTGCGCAATCTTTTTCTGGCATATCTTTTTCTATACTCATCTCGTATATTGAGTAAATTTCATCTATTTCGGGATGTTTATATCTATCACTCTTGCTTTGACTACTTAATTCATGTTCAAACAACAACAATTTACAATCGGGATATGTATTATATTCCAAAGCAACATCAAATTCCGGAGTGAAAATTGATATTTGCTTGTTTGGGTTTAAGGGGTTTTGAAATGTCAGATAAAAATAGAAATTTTCATTATTCAATATATTCTTATCATCAAAGTACGTTGGGGCATTTCCACCAACCCAACTAAAACATTCTTTTTGGTATTCACAAATGCCGTAGTATATTGCGTTTTCTCTTGTTTTAAGTATTCTTTCTATTTCCATAATAACGATAATGATTTGATTGTTGCTAATGTTTGGTGGCTAACCGACCTTTTAGGGGAGGTTAAGCCGCTTGTTAACAACCAACCTTTATTCATTTCTCACCTCATCCAACCATTTTTTTATTAATTTTTCAGAAGGTGTCTTTGACGTCCTATCTGTATATAAAATGAACTTATGACTGAACGGAAAAAAGTATTTTTCTCCTTCTGGAGTTAAATCTCTTCGCCTAAATTCTAACTTTATGATTCTACCTTTTGTGTCTATTGGACGCACTTTTAGAAAGCCATTCTCCCAAGAAGAAGATAATAAGACAACAAAATCATTATATAGCCTTTCTATATCGTTCATGAAACCTTTATTGAAAGAAAATATACCGGAAAAATCATAAAATAAATCCTGCCAAGCATAGAACTTATCATAAGTGGCCTTAAATAATGAACAAAGCAATTCTTGATTAGTAGTATCTTCTACCAATATAAAATCCGGTTCTCCGGGTGGGTACTTATATGGACGACAGACTTTTGCATCAGGCAACAACTCTTTCGCTTTGTCGGTAAGAAAAAGATAACATTGATTCTGATACAAGACACCTATTTTCTTTCCATTTCTTGTGAGTATATATTCTCCAAAGATTGGTTCAGCAGAAACATTTAATATACTCCGTGCTTGTTTCTCGATAAAATCTGCAAATTTTTTTGTTGTCATATCTTTTTCTTTTTTATGGTTGTTAATGGCTAAGCGGGGAACGCTGTTAAGCGTTATCACGCTTTGTTAACAACATATTTTATTTTCATTACTATGTATCATATCAATATATCATAACGCCTCAATATTAATTATACTTTTGAAGCCTCCATCATAGATTATTCTTTCTCATCAACTCTTATCATCAAAGGCCACATTAAATCATCGCCTATTTCAGTAATGCTCCAGAAACGTCCTTCTCCAGATACAGCATATGCAGACAACAAAGAGCAGCCGGGGGGATATTCCTTATGCCAAGTTTTTCCTCTATCCTTGCTGTAATAATAGCGATTCTTATACTCATTAGAGCGTTCCCAACTAACTACACCTATATAATCGCCACATACAGAGAACACACCTATCGGGAATTTCACTTTTATCATGTTTCCCGTATCTAAGTTATATAGCAAGAATTTACAGTCATTACCCCATTGTTTTTCTCTGCAGATCATATATAAGGCATTTCCGGCATCATCTGTTTGTATCGGGGAGTCGATGCAATACCCTTCAGGCAACGCTATAGGTACTTCTTCTATCTTGTCAGTTCGTACATTCATCTTCCAAACCCTATCTTTACCATCTATCCCCCATAGGAAACCGGATTTGGTAACAGTGCAAATGAGTTTATTATCCATCTCTACTTGTTCTTGTTGAAGAAGCAGCCACGTCCTTCCTCCGTCTGATGTTTTGTACAGTTTTTCCCATTCTCGGTCTCGGTCATACGTTTGCATGTAACCGACTTTATCGTTGTAAAACACAACTTCCTCCACACTTTCTTGCGTGGAAAATACTTTTTCCCATGACCGACCAGTATCTTTAGACATCCACAATCCGTCTTTTTCATCAGAGGCTTTATTTTGGATAATGCAGAGAAGACTTTTATCTGCAGACATACAGAGTCTCGACAAGCTACGCGCTTTACCAAAGGAATAATGCACAAATGATTTTCCGTTATCTTCACTACGAAGCACAAAGGTTTCAACACCTCGGTATATGGACTCCACACGATGATCCTCGCAAAGCAATATGCCTATACTATCATCCATCAGATATATACCCGTTACTTGACGATCTTTCCACACCTCCTCATAATCAAATAGAGCCTTGAACACATATTTGCCTTGTGCTCTTATGCAAGATTCAAAATTCAGCAACATAAGTATTATAAAGAATTTATATATTGATAAGTATACTTTCATCCACATATCCTGGTTGTTGTTAATGGTTTGACAAGGAGCTGCGTTTAGCAGCTGACTTGGCTCGTTAGCAACTTAATTATAATTTATTCTCAATAAACATCTTTATCAATTCAGCATGTGAAATTGGTTTTAATAGATCTTCTATATTTTCGTTTATATTGTAATCTAATAAAACAATATCATTTTTTTTACTAAGCCTGTATAATTCTGCAACTAAATCAGATAGTTTGTTTTCTAATATCCATTTGTAAGAAGGAATATATATTTGAAAACGAGCATCATGATAATTGAGAATTTCCTTTCCATAAATACCTTTCCTATGGCCTAATATCTTTCCAAATTTTTTTGTCGTTCTTTTAAGATTTTTCATACTGGATATTCGAAATTTTGATACATCAATATCCATATTCTGAAAGACTTTCAAACCTTGCCAAATTCCTTCCACACTGTTGGATATTTCACCATTTGAAAAAGGAATAGGTATATTACCATGAGGATAAAAAGGACTAAATGCAATCCATTTATCAGAAGATTTAGATGTAACATCTAAAATTAACGCATTAGGAAATGCTTTGAGTATAGTTTCATTTTTCTTTCTTTTACTGCTAACATATATCATAGTATGGGATATTAAATTTAATTTTGATAAAACTCACATACCTTTTCCATTATTTGTATTCCCATATCTTCTATGGCTATAGCTTCTTCTTTTGAATAGAAATTTTCATTGAAGCTAAAGTCTGATGATATGTCACAGAGAGCATATGCTAACCGTTTAGGTACAGATGTTTTACTTTGATATTTTTTTATCAATAAATCTAAATCAGCCATAAGAGTATGAAAGTCTTCATCTATATTGTCTTTCATCCTTAATTTCACGCGAATAGAATTTTCACCTAATAAAAGTTCTATCACTTCTTCTTCAATATCTATTGTTGTGTCCATATTTAATGTTGCTAATGGTTCAGCAGGGAACGGCTTGTCCGTTATCCTGCGTTGTTAGCTGTATTTTAGTCAAAAGTCATGTAACACAAACAAACTTTTAACAAGATAATTTTCTACTGTCCATACGGCATAATATCCACCTGCACCGTCACTGTTCTGTGTGCTGATGAACAGTGTATTCCCTTTACCCAATGCCACGACAACATTGTTCGGGCCTGGTTCATACAGATGCGCTATATATACTGTTGGAAATTCCAATATTCCGGCAGGATGCTTGACAGTGATAGACGCATATTCTTCATGCGGAATATTATTCTCTATGCCTATCAAGTCAGAACAACCGTCAATGCTCCGAATAAAACCTGTTTCCAAATCGTAAACAATGGTGTGTCTTTGGAGATTAAAATCTTGGAAGCCTATTTCTACGGTTAATGTGTCGTTGGCATATACAAGATATTTATCCGTACTTTGCGGCTGTTTCTTCAACTGTGGCAAATCAGCCAAATAACGGATGCGGTTTTTATGAATTTCTCCTGTATGAGTGTTTCCATTCGGGTATGTCTTGGTTATGCCCGTTTCTGTTCCATATTCTACGCTATGCCATTCTTTATGGCTCTTTTGTGCATCCCAATCAACAAACACATGATTATCCAATAATTTGCCTATTACCATTCCACTTGTGTCACGTACATTTGTATATCCGTCCGCATCCTGAATGACACCGAAGAAACGCTGTTGTGCTTGTGTAGGCAGACAAAGCAGAAATGCCAATATATAGAAAATAATCTTTTTCATGCTTCTATTACAGCTAATGGTTTGGAAAGGAACCTCGTTTAGAGGTTAGCTTTCCTTGTTATAAACTTTTTTGTTTTTCCAATGGATATCTAATTCTCCATTCTTTAGTCTTTTCTCACCAACTATTGCACATAAAATGTTGTTATCATAGACAAAATTATATTCTTCTGCCTCCCTGTCTCCCCAGCAAGAAGCATATCTATGTACTTTGCTAATTCTTCCTTTATCGTATTCATACAAATACACAGACCAATCTTTATACGCATTTATACCCTGAAAGATACTCATTTCATGGTATGAATAAAAATAGCTTATTGAGATTATGATTGTATATTGATTGGGTATATATCTAACATGAAATACATGATATGAAAAGGCATCATCATACTCATATATATCAGTTATGATGCCATTTTCTATATTCTCAGGAGCTTCTTGCGAACAAAGTAATTTTCCTTCTGCATCAAAGCCAAAAGAATACAGACCGGCTATTTTTAGGCGGTCTTTTTCTTCAACATTTTTTCGTATTCTTCCGCTTGGTAAACCTGCTAACTCATTTTGGTAGGGAGCAGGAACATACAATTCATGGGTGGCATACTTCCATGAAGAGATTTGCCCTAAAACACTTTCAACTTTGGCATGAATGATATGTTCCGACTGTATTAACCGTTGATACAGTTTGTCATTCATTTTCATGATATATATATCATTCTTTATATCCATTGGCTTTATTGTTTATAATGGCTAAGCGGGGAACGCTGTTAAGCGTTATCACGCTTTGTTACCAACTTTATTATTCACTTTCAGCAGCTTCTTGAAGATATTCTTCAATATCTTCAGAGTTGTTTAGCTCCAAAGCTCTCTGCACATTTGAAGCATCAGGCGGCATTAATTCTACATTTATCAAAATACTCTTGCGTGATTGATTTTGTGCAAAAAGTCCTTCTTTGTCCAAGATTGACATTGCTTTCACCATAGCAGTTAGCCTGACATCAAGCTCCTTTCCCCAATCTTCATCATTCAAACTATCAATATTCGCCCGATGTTCAAAGAGATGTTTTACATCACTAAAATATTCGTCGTAGCCAAAAGCATAATATGGCGAATCTGCATAAGACCATTTTATACTTTGTGCATATGTTTCAGAGTTCGATTGTATTACTCTGCCCAATGCTTCCCACGACCATGCAGAAATGACAGGAGCAAAACCTTCACCTGTCGTCAGAAGCGCACAATAATAAAAATGTTCGCCATTGCTAAACAACTTTTGGAAAGCCATTCTTGCGGCTTTTGTTATGGCTGCTATAAGTATTTCTGTTTCTTTATTCATAAAACAATTGTTGGTAATTAGTTTATAAATGCACCTTTAGGTGTAGGATATTTCGATAACCGACACCCGGCAGGTGTGTTTCCTGATCTCTAATAGCTGCACCCTACGAATCATCCAGTGAATCAAGCGGATTGGGTATGCTCGATTTGTACGCACTCGTCACATGAGAATAGATCAGGCTGCTCTTGATGTCATTATGATCCGACTGCCCCTGGATGCTCATAGGTCCAGCTTCTTTCTCAGGAATTAGGATTACAGACGAATGGCGAAATATAAGTATATGCTCACAACGGTTGATGCCGTTATAGAGTTGATGCTGTCTGATGTTCGATAGCTTGTAGAAAGACATTATTGTGCCAACAAGCTTCTGTTGAGAAACCGAGATTCTCTTTTCACTTACAGGATAGACGAAGTATTGGTTGATGTCCGCCGCTTTCAGGCAACGAATGGTAAGCTCCTTGAAATAACCATGACAGGATTTCATGGTTGATGAACAGTCACATTGCTGTTCCTGCAGTCCGGAACAGAACTCCGGACATTTATGTCCCCTTCCGGAATGGAGATGCCATATGTTATCTTGGCAATTAATGATGTTTGTATTTGCTGAATTATGATAATGATTGGTTTCGGACAGTCCGAAACTTTGTGTCTTCACGTCAAACAAAGGTGTGCCTTCAGGTCCGATATTACTACATCTGCATGGCGATACGGCAATTCCAAAGCTGTCCGCATAGGCTGATCCTATGCGGCCCCTACCCTCCCTTTCATTTGGATACAGGACGGTATGTTCGCTTTGCCGGCATTTATGGTCCATATCTTCGGAGTTTGTTTCATTCTCCCCAAAGATAGCAGAAAAAAATCATTTTTGAACAATTGTTCAAATTATTTTTTTATTATCTTCCAAAATTGGTTTTCAGAACTTTAGTATGAAGCTAAGGATAACTAAACACAAATATAATTCTGGTATTATTAATTAATTTCCCTTACTCTTTATTGAATAAATTATTGTATTATAAATTGATTAACATAATAATTAATCAATAACATTCATACACATTATCACGTACCATGTACTAATAATTTTAGTGCCTTTATTATATGCTATGCTTTTTTTGAATAGTGATTTTTAGATATTCAGATTACATTTAATAGTATCCGCCAAACCAAATTTGCCCAACAACCATAATTCAAGGAAGAAAAGTGCTAATGGCAATAGAAAAAGGAAAATAGATTCAATTTTACCGACACGTTTCAAATGTCGATAGTGGTTCATTAATGCTTGTACACGAGCCTTCCTGTATCGCAAAAGAATAAATGCAATAATAATTAAATACATGAAACAGATATGGACAAGTCTCCACGATGACAATGAACTATCACTAAGTATTATGTCACCGGGAAGGATTACTATCCAAGACCAATAATGCAACAAAAGCGTAAAGCCTGACATCCTTGTTACCCAAGATTCCCCTTTATAATACAAATAATCAAAAAAATAATACCTGTAATTTGTCCGGTTTACACGCTGTTTTACCCGTTCAAAATAGTTATCTGATTTTCTTATACCTTTACTCATATACTTATATTTATTTGCAAAGAAGCACAAGCTGATGCTATCTTATTTCGTTTCAATTATTTGATTATACTACAATTTATTTATGTGGCTTTCCTAGAATATTTCATGCACAAGTGACATAAAGACTTTTCCATATTCTAAGCTTTTTCAATAATTACTCCAGACAAAACAGTTCTCACAGTCTCCTGCATTGAAATATATACTAAGATACATGAATCAATTTACCAATTATCTATTCTGGCAGAAAACATATTATCATTCATTTGTTTTTCTTCATCTTCAATTCCATATGTTTCAAGTATATATTCATAATCACCCATACTCATAACATTTATCGCTTTGATTGATGATATCCTAAGACCATAACGGACAGCCAAAAGTTCTCCTGCCATACTATATAAAGCATTATAAACAGGTAATCCACCGTCTTTGTGTTCAGCCCATATTTGTATTACATTGCCATTTGTTCCTTTGAAAATTCTAATCGTAGGAGAATAAGATAGGTTTTCTGTTACCATTTGATTGTTTAAGTAATATTGCAAGACTGGTTTAACCAATTCTGTGGTATCTCCATTATGAATTAAGAATAAATGACTTCTACCATCTACTTGATTTGCACAAATGGTAATACCTTTATATTGCAATATATTTTCCGCACTTATATTATCCATATAAATAAGCAGGAATAAGAAAAATAATATGTAATACCTTGATTTCATATCTCTTTGCTCTTTTCAATGATAGTTTAAAAGTAGTGGCCTTCAACAACTTACTTGATTCGTTATAAACATATTATATCCACAAAATACAAGTTCAATGTTATTATTCGTATAAAAGATTCACATTCAGAAGAGGAATACTCTCTTTCAGATGTCCTTCACTTCTATGGATTAGGAATGAAGCTGATACTGTTTCAAAGTCAGGATCTTCAAGAATATAAGGAGTCAAATGTACAATTTCACCTTTACCGTACAATGAAATTTTCGTCCATTCGTTTTGTGTAAGCTCCGGCCAATTTCTTAGTGCGTACCCTGGAATTAAACTCAATTCTTTTATGTCCTCATTAATACGAAAGAGACCTTCTTGACAGAATTCCCGGCCCAATAAAGCACGGATTGAAACTCTATCTTCAGTACTGTAAATTGGATAAGAATAAGGATGAATACCCCAAGTTATTATGATTATTCCTTGTTCAAATAGTTCATCAATTAGTTCAGTATTGGAAAACTCGTCAATTAAATCCAATTTCCGGTTGCCATACTTTCGGATTATTATTTCTTTCATCTTTGGTAAGTCCACAAGACAGAAGCCAAGATAATCATAAGAACCAAAATATTTGTCAAATACAAAGGAATCCGATTTCTCATTTACTTTCGTTTCAGAAAAATAGAAATAAATAGTGATGATTTCGACAGGTATTAGAAGAACATCTATAAATGGTAATGTCTGAGCTGGCTTGTCTTTGAAAATCTTGACTCCTACATTAAATTCTCCTTGTAATTTCATATTAATTCTATATTCGGGCAAAGTTCCATTTGGGGACAACAATCTTATATCTGACTTATCGTCCATATGCACCTTTCCTAAAAGTTCTTGATTTATCAGTTCACCTAATATGGAGTCACTATAGGTTAATCTGTTTTCGACCTTTTCAAACACACATCTAACGTTATATTGACCTGATATACTATTCATAATATCAGGTAAAGCATAGCTTGTATTATCAATACATATCTGTAAATTACCTATAGATTCACTGCTGTTTCTAAAAGCTATTGTTTTTATATTTGCCATAATATTTATTTTATTATAAGTTTTGTTCAAGATAATAGATTACAATTGTCACCACTGATTGACCCTGTCTTGGTCATACCCATTGATTATAATGTAAAATCAGAATTATATAACAGTTGATATGTATATCCTCCTAGACCCAATTCTTCTTCAGTCATCACAGTAACCTGCATTAAAATCATATACTAAAACATTATCTTTATGATGCTTGTACCAATCAGGTGAAGACTCATCTAATAATGTGTCCGATATAATCACGCCACTATTATCAAAATAATATATTTTAAAAATCCATGAAGACGTATTACAGTAACGAGTACCCGAGATTATTGCCAGTCCGGATTTTGTCATTCCATTTTCACCATAGAAATAATCAAACAAGTTTTTACTAGAGAATCCCCCTTCATCATCTGCATGATCCAGAAAATAGAGCGTATCCTCATTCTTTTCATAAAAGAATACAGATGTTTCATCCAACTTAGTACTTTTGTAAAAATCAAGCGATTTCTTTTTATAATATGAAATAAATTGAGACAACATAGATAACGTATCCTTGGATATATTGCACACAAGCACACTCTTTGTTCTTCCTTCATCTATAGTATGATATGGTAGTTCTACGAATTTAGCATCAGACCTCGTACAACTAATAACAACTAGTAGTAAAAATATTGTACTTAATATCTTTATCATTTTAACTTCAATTTTATTCATTCAATTACTTAATATATTAATATCATAACCATTCGATTGTTTTTTGTGCTAGTTAGCTGTTTTCTTTACCAGGTTGTCCTTCAATTCTCATCATATCAGTTAATATGTTCAACTCTAATTTTCACTCATCTTCATTGTGCTGACTGACACCCTCTGGATATTCCTTTAAATCAGAAAAAGGATAATAACCGGCTTCTTTCATAGCCCTAAGTGCCTCTTCTGTTGCCTTCGGGCCATCGTTTAGAGAACCGGGTAAAAAGATATACCTGATTCTGTTGCATCTTTTCCTGTCTTCAAAGACAACGATGAATCGGGATCGAGTAAGGTACTTTACTCCTTTCTTGAACCGGACAGAACGTATCTTGTCCCGTTCCATTAATGCCGCACTTGATTCTTTTAGGATGATACTTCTCAAGACACTGAACAATAAGAATGCGCTTGTCAGCCCCAGCCACAGACACATGGGTAGGTTATATCTGTCAACATATGCCAGCCACGCGAGAAACAATCCAGTTATGGTATAGAAAACCAGGTATTTCCACAGCCTTTGTTCCTCATTCTTAGGATTTACCTCTTCGGGATTGCCCTTTCTTACCAGTAATATTTTATCCGGATACAGGTTACAGTAACCTATCATAGTCTTAAAACAAATCACTTTTTTCATATTCATGTAAACTATTTTGTAGTATGATATTTTAGAGAGCAACAGCGTTCAGCTGTTAACTTAACATTGTTAGCTACATTCTGACTATTCCAATTTCCGTTTTACAATATCTATAAATTCCTCCTTAGTCATGAATTTGTTTAGAAACTCTTCCAAAGTGCCTTCGTTAGTTACTTCTGTAAAAAACGTTTCATGGTCTGTGCTCCACACTATTGGATTGTCTGGTTTAAGGTCTGATAAACAGATATAATAATAATTGGGATAACCTTCTGTACAAAGTAGTCCAACAAAATCAGGAGTAGCACAATTTGAATGTTGAATGATTTCGGCCAAATCTGTATCATCATCTGAAAACCAATCATTCCAATCTTCAAAATCTCTTGTACCTTTTTGAAATGGTGTAAATGGTTTAGCTACCCAAAATAATTGTCCACGAGGTTCTTTATTTAATGTATAGTAGGTATCTACCATTTTCTTGTAAAATGTCTCTTTATCAGAATTAAACAATTCCATATTTTCATCAACCCAATTACCTAAACCCATAATAGGCTCTGTATCTTCGGCAGATAGCCAAGGTGTATCTTCCGGCTTTTGATACAAAGCAGTATTAAAAGTTATGGCACACAAGTCGTCTTGTAGAGACACTCCTTTTACATTGGCGATGTCACCGCCTAATTGCTTTATTCGGTTTATGATTTCCTGTTTCATGACTCTTATTCATTTTTCTCGCTCATTTACATTTCGTTTATTAGTCTGTATATGTATTCTTGCAGACAGCAACGATATTTTTCAGTAGTAAGCAAAGACTTCATATAGTTCATATTTTCATATATATATTTCATTTTATAAGCAAATATTTCAAAGCGCATATTTTCTATATTGTAAGTACCCAGTATCTGCCATAAACTCGAAATAGTTCGGTTTATATCATCAGCTTCAGGCTTTTTGCCAACTGCCATATTCTGATATTTATAGATGTAATACTCCGTGTATGCTGGTATGCGGTATGTTTCATGTATATAGCCAGTTCCACCTCCAGCAATACATCTCAACATATCGTTTACACAATAAAATATTTTGTTTAATGTCTTGCGTTCACTACTTCTATGTTTCCTTTTATTGGCATTAAGTTGAGCATACCACATACAATATAAATCAAATCCAGTTTCTCCATAAAAATAATCCTGTAATGAAGTATATTGTTGGAGATATAATGTATCGGGATAAATTGCTGCCGAATTTACAAACAACCTTACTGCATCGTCTTCCATATAGCGGAATCCCTTCATTCTTTGTTTACGGAGTTTATCAACTTTAAGTATTTCACCTTGTATGTTACGTTCACACAAAGGCTTACTACAAGAGCAACCCGTTACCACGAAAATGGCAAGAACAACTAATATTATGTTTGCAATGCGATACATATTGTTTATAATGGTTTGACAAGAAGCAGCATTTAGCAACTAACTTGGCATATTAATAATAAATTGCTACTTATTTATGTAAATCTACAGTTATATAAATTTTTAATACAATTCAACTTCAAAACAACGAAATGGAGGTTCTGCTTTGTAATTTTCATCACAATATTGTCGAAGATATTGTGCAGCACGTTGTTCTGCATACTTATAATTAAGTACAGAACCATTTTCATCAATCTCCAAATTATTGACGAATATGGCATATGTAGTTTGTAGAAGAGAAGGCTCCTCATGGCAAACACTTAAATAATCAATCCCTTCAAGCAAAGGCATTCCAACGGTACCGTTAGCTATCCAATAAGAGAAAGTGTGTAACGCGCTGGATAACTCAGGACTCACATGAATCCGTCTGCCACCAGTCTGTTCATCAGAAACTGGGAGTTCCGGTAAATCATACCCCATTACCCATACATCCTCTACCGGACACTCCGGATAAATAGTTGACCAATGTTCAATCATCCATGCTCGGTCTATTGCTCCCCAATCATTAACAGCTTCTTTAGGTATATCACAATGAACTATACCGGCCATAAATCCAGAAGTGACCAATAATTGGCGGGATGAAGCATCCTTTAGCGATTTTACAACCATAAAATCTACGACATCCTCATATGGATATTTTCCCTTACATCTGAAACGTTGGCCGATCTGAATTGGGGCAGAATCAATTAGTCTTGTTGCTTCCATATTTTTTATAAGTGTTTATTATTAATGGTTAGAAAGGAGCATCATCAGATGCTATCTTTCGTTGTTATGAACTTCTTCCCAATATTCTTCTATGCTAAAAATGTGAGTATCATTATCACACCGCTCTATATTCTCGTTGCTGTCGTTATCGACTTTTCGGAAAGCAAATAGATAAGCATAATTTTTATTGCAGTTTTCTCTGTCTATTCCCGAGTAAGGGTGTTTTCGTTTTAACCCGTAAACGTCAAAGCGATAATTACCTTTAGGCATTTGTATTTCATCAGAATGGTAAAACGAATGTGGGTTATCATTTATATCAAAAACTTCTCCCGTAAACACACATTGGCTTTTAATTATCAAATCACGGTGTTCTTCAAAAAACTCAAAGGAAGAAAAGCAAAGTTTATCATCTGTTCCGATTGTAATAAACCAATCTTTATAAAGATAAACTTGTTCCCAATCCTCTGGAATATTCACATCTTTTTCTGTTGTGATATAGATTGAATATTGATACGTTGGTATTTGATAGATAGGCAATGCTATCCCTTTGGCAATCATTTCCACAAACATATCCTTATGCTTATCGAGATACGACAGTATTTTCTTTGCCCGGCATTTCTTCTCTTTCACCCATTCATTGAATGTACCGGGCGAATATATAAATAACCCATAACCGAAAGCATAAATGCTATTTAGTTCTTTTATACTCATATTTTTGCGCTTTAATTATTCATAATGGTTTGGCGAGAACAGCGTTTAGCTGATGACTCGACCTTTTAATAAGCTACATTGTTCTGCTATTATATTCTTTATTATTTTAGAATCTGTGCTATTCAGCATGTAAACGCTGCATATTTTGCTAAGAGCTTGCTGAATATCTACATCCATTATCCCTAAATTGAACATTATACCTAAAGGTAAAAACCAAGAGTCAGGAATTTGCTCATTTTCAATTTTTACCATTGGGATATGGCTTTCTACGTCATTTTCACAACTTAATACACACCCTCTATCTTCTTCTTGTAGATTTCCTGTTGCATCTAATTCGGCACAATAGATACGCTTTTCTTGGCTATCCTCATAATAGCCATAGGCGCAACGATATTCCCACAAATCTATCGAGAAGTAATAGACACCGCAATTTGCCGAAAGTCTTTTACACAATATTTCGTAAATATATCGCAAACATTTTCCTTCAATGATATAATATCCGTTAATTAATGACGAAATCAATATCTTATCAACTCTCGGTAAAAGGTCATCAAAATAATTGTCTGCATTTTTATAAGTAGTACAAAGTATAGGGTTGTTACCCCACTGCTCATTTTCAGACAAAAGGGTTAGTCCTAATATATCTGCAACCTCCTTTCTAACATATGCAGGTATTAGGAGCCAATCAGCACAGCTAAAATATTCTTGTATTTGTTCATTCATAATTTAGTGTATAATGCTTATAATGGGATGCAGCTTGGCGCCGTTAGGCGGAACAGGTGCTTGTTACCCACGTAATTTATTCTTTCTTTTTTCGATTTATTTGTATATTACTTATTTCTGATTTTCCGCCCAAACAACATAATTCTTCCACATTTGGATTATCTAATACTGCATATACAGATTCTTTTGTTATACTTTTAATGCCTGACATATATACTTTTCTCAATTTTTTAGCATTTACAAGACTTGTAATATCAACTAACTTGTTTAGGTCGTCAATATAAACTTCCGTCAAATTGTTTAGATTGGATAAGTTTGGTATTTTAGTAATATTGGCCAACCAAATCAACTCAAGCCTTTCAAGTCCCGTGAGTGTACTAACAAATGAAATATCATCCAATTTAGATATTCTAAAAAGTCTTAGTTGGCGCAAAGTCCTAAAATCACTCAAGACTGTCAGGTCTATTTTTGAACCGTCACACCACCAAATGGACAAGTCGTTAATAGGCGTTTGTTTTAAGAATGACAAATCCTTGTTCTTGACAGCCCTTAATTCCAACTTTTTCAATTGACTTAGTCCTACAATAGATTCAAGATTCTTATCTAATTTCCCGAGAAAGAGGGATTGGAGATTTTTGAAACGCAAAAGCCATTGACAATCAAACATAGGTTTGCCATTCTTCAAAACCGCATCTATATACAGATGCTCCAACCGGCTTGACAGCCTTTTGATAAAAGAAAAATCCCTTAAATTATAAATATCTAATACTAACGATTTTAGATTTGATAAACGTGAAAGAATCGATAAGTCAGTATTCTTATATTCAAATCTGCCTATTTCAATATTTTGTACATCAGGAACAAATCGTAGGAAATCCAGATTCCAACCATTGAAATCATCCTCATATCCAGAAGTTTTATCAGCCCCTCCATATACACGAAAAGAAATATCAGGACGTGATATAAATATGCGATTTAATTTTTCGAGAACTGTATCAGGAATATAATCGCTTATTTGAACTCTCTTTATAAGTTTCTCCTCGATTATTTGCTGAATTACGGATTCTGTCACATCTTCTACCATGTAACCATCTTCGGGATGTGTTGGAATCCTTCCAAAACTGCGAGGAGTAAATATTTCGATTTGTGTTCTAAACATATCTTTACTCGTGGGTAATGGTTTGGTGAGGAACAGCCTTAAGCTGTTATCTCGACCTTGTTAGCGTTAAACATATTTAGAGATTTTCAAACTCTACCATTTTTTTCTCAAGAAAAGAAATATCTCTAATAGCTTTTTCTGGATTTCTACTTCGATTTATTTTTCTTATCCAAGGAACAATTCCAAAACTACCTTAATTCCGCAACACTATTATAAAATATTTTTTTTAAGTACCTGAGCAACA
>ERZ860148.1245-NODE-1245-length-15437-cov-2.177675_pt1 | contig 15437 bp, 13 predicted proteins | sample MGYA00509981_ERZ860148 | MGnify/ENA primary metagenome ERZ860148 (study PRJEB30046, sample SAMN00715199) | human gut metagenome | study: EMG produced TPA metagenomics assembly of the A metagenome-wide association study of gut microbiota in type 2...
CAGACAAAAGGCATATACTCTTCCATATTCACATCTCCTTTCACAACAACATTCTACCATAAGAACAATATACAGTCAATTATTTTTTCAAATTATACTATAATTTTTAAAATATTTTTAACATTTAGGTTACTATATTATTAAAATATTTTTATTTGCGAAATTTTATGTGTGTTTATTTATAATATTTTCTCCATATCGGCAATTTTTTAAATATGAAAATTCAGCCTTAATTACTGTTAAATTAAAACATAATTAACCGCAAAAGCAATACATATCGGAATATTTTTTCGGTTATTATAAAATTTCTCTACACATTTATATTTTTATATGATATAATTAAATAAATTAAACTGAAATTAGGTGAAACTATGGCTTTTGATACATTTGACGAGGGTATTGTCCCGGGCGGAATGAGGAGCAAATACGAAATCCGTATTCTGATATGCTATCTTTTAAATTCAATTAAAGAACCCGTCAGCAAAGAAATTATTGTTGACTCAATATGTGAGGAAAGCCTTGCAAATTACTTTGAAACAAGTTCATGCTTTGACGATCTTATTGAAAAAGGAAATATAATTGAAGAAGGCTCCGACGGAGATATAAAGACATATACCGTCAGCAAAAACGGAGTTATGATTGCAAATCAGCTCGACACCATACTTGCCTACACCGTAAAAGAAAAAGCGTATGACTGCGCAATAAACCTGCTTGCGCAAAAGAAAAAAGAGCGTGAAAACAGCGTAGAAATCGTTAAAACCGATATGGGTTACAATGTAAACTGCAAAATTTCGGGCGGAAATCTTGATTTGCTGAGTTTTTCGATTTTTGCTCCGGATATGCCGCAGGCACAAATAATCAAAAAGAATTTTTACGAAAACCCAACAACTTTTTATAAAGTAATCCTCGCCATGCTCACACAAAACAAAGAAAGCGTAGGCGAAGCACTCGAAAGTCTTTTATGAATATAAAAGCAATTGATAAGATTAATATTAAGAAACAAGATACCGACTTGCATTTTTAATGCGAGTCGGTATTTTGTTATATCGATTATTCTATAAAAAGCACTTAAAATATAATGAAATCAAGCGATTAAAATATTTTTATTTTGAAATATTTTTTTGCAACTCGGTAACATCTCTTACAACAATAATGCCGTCTTTGTTTAAATCAGCCATTTTTAAGCCCTTATAATCAAATGAGCCGTTTTCTTTGAAAATAAAAACATTAAGTGCAGAAAAAAGCCTTACTAATTGATTTTGCAAGGCTTTTGGATAAAAATAAAACAAACAGAAATTGATTTAAAAAAATAAATTTAATCCAAGCATCAGCGTTACTCCGGGCACTCCGCCAAATGCGGCACAACACACCGACACAAGGCTTACAGGCAGGTACACACCTGTAAAAGAACCTGTCAGATTTACCGCAATCAGCGTTAAAATTCCTATAGCCATTGAAAGCAGACTTCTTTTAAACGGATGTCTGCTTTTACTTATGTAATGAGCAAATGCAAACAGCAAAAATGCACCGAAAAACATTAATCCTATTCCCCACAAAGGCATAATTAACAGCTCCTTTAGCATAAACAATACTGTAAAACAGAGTCTTTTATATATGTAGGATAAATTGGTTTTGCTCTAAATGTTAGGCAAAATAATTTAAAAATTTAGGTCAAGCCTTTTTAAAGGTCGACCAAACTTTTATAATTAATTTGCAAATCAATTTGCTAAACCATAAAAATAAAAATAGACCGCAGGACTAACCTACGGTCTATAATTATGTTTGAAATTTTAAAAATATTACAAGCTTAATCAGAAACTTTTTCCGACAAAATAAGCAAGTACATTAAGTGCAATTACGATAATTACGAAAATTGCTGCAAAAAACTTTGTAAAACGAGCAAGCTTTGCATCAATCGAGCGAGCCTTATTTTTTGAGAAATAAGAGTCAGCAGCACCGGAAACAACACCGATACCCTGCTGGTTGCCCTGCTGAAGAATAATTACGATGATAATTGCAATGGCTGCTACGATAAGCACTGAACCAAGAACAATACCCCAAACGCCCATATTATACCGTTCCTTTCTGTAATATAAATGTATAATAAGTTCCAAATACAAAAACTAACTAATTTATATTAACATAAAATTATAGATTTTGCAAGATTTTTTTGAAAAAATTTAAATTTTTTCAGTATATTTCCAAAGGTGAAATATACAGTTAAATCAGCGTAAGCTGTTCGTCGGTTGAATCTTCATTTGCAGGCATAGCGCCGAGAGTAGGAAGTGTTTTCGTTCTGTATCTCTGTGGCTTTGCAAAAGTACCCTCAACATACTCTGAAATCTCAAAAAGTCTATGACCTTTTTTAAGTTTCATAACTGCCACACCCTGAGTTGAACGGGTTGTTTTCAGATTAATTGCACCCGAATGAATAAGCAACATTCTGCCTGATGACGCTTTCAACAAAAATTCTTTATCCTCTGTAAAGAATACCATTCCCGCAAGCGGTGATTTATCGGAATAAGCGCCCGTAAGTTTTTTACGGTTTGTCTTTGTTTGATAAGCCTCAAGCGGAACTTTTGCAAGTTTACCGTTCTCAAACGCAAACAACAGAATACCCTTATAATCCTTTGTGGCTACCATATACACTGCGTTTTCGCCCTCGTCCATACCCAACTTTGCCGGTACATACTCGCCGAGAGCGCTTGCCTTTGTATCGGTGAAATCCGCTGTCTTTGCTTTGTAAACCTGACATTTATCGGTAAAGAACAGCAATTCGCCGTTATTTGAAAATTCACAGGTCTGGGCAATCTCATCGCCGTCCTTGAGCTTATGGTTGCTGCTCATTCTAAGCGATTGCGGAGTAATCTTCTTGAAATATCCCTCTTTTGTAAAGAAGATATTAACAGGATAATCGGGCACATCATCCTTTTCTTCTGTATAGCTTACGGTATCCTCGTAGATAATGATACTCTTTCGTGGCTGACCGTATTTTTCGGCAATCTCTTTGAGCTCCTTTACAATTATGGTTTTAATTCTTGTCTTACTCTTGAGAATTTCGTCAAGTTCGGCAATTTCCTTTTCAAGTGCCTCAATTTCTGCCGTACGCTTTAAAATATATTCACGGTTCAGATGACGAAGTTTTATTTCTGCAACATACTCTGCCTGAACCTCGTCAATACCAAATCCGATCATAAGGTTTGGTACAACCTCTGCCTCTTCGTCTGTTTCTCTTACAATTTTAACCGCTTTGTCAATATCAAGCAAAATAGCCTCAAGACCCTTTAAAAGGTGGAGCTTTTCGGCTTTTTTGTTTCTGTCAAAATATGTTCTTCGTCTTACACATTCAATTCTGAATGCAATCCATTCTTCAAGCAAAGCCTTAACACCGAGCACCCTCGGCACTCCGCCGATAAGTACATTAAAGTTGCAGGAGAATGAATCTTCAAGCGTTGTAAAACGGTAAAGTTTTGCCATAAGTCGGTCGGGATCAACACCGCGTTTAAGGTCAATCGTTATCTTAAGACCGTCAATACCCGTTTCATCTCGAACATCTGCAATATCCTTTATTTTTCCTGCTTTTACAAGGTCAATAATCTTTTCAATAATAACTTCACAAGTGGTTGTGCTCGGAATTGAAAGTACATCAATACAGTTTGCCGATTTATCGTACTGGTACCTTGCCCTTAGTTTTATTCCGCCCTTACCCGTTTCATAAACCTGTCTTAAGGCGTTTTCGTCATAAATAATCTGACAGCCGCCGATAAAATCAGGTGCAGGCAATGTCTGCATAACATCGTGGTTCGGGTCACGAATAAGCGCCGCCGTGGTTTCGCAAATTTCTTTTAAATTGAAAGAACAGATATTTGACGCCATACCTACCGCAATACCTGTGTTTGTATTTACAAGTACAGACGGAAAAGCAACCGGCAAAAGTGACGGCTCTTTCATTGTATTATCGTAGTTATCAACAAAGTCTACGGTATCTTTATCTATATCACGAAAAAGCTCGTTACAGATTTTGTCAAGTTTTGCCTCTGTATATCTTGATGCCGCCCATGCCATATCACGGCTGTAGAATTTACCGAAGTTACCTTTTGAATCCACATAAGGATGTAAAAGTGCTTCGTAGCCTCTCGAAAGTCGCACCATAGTGTCATAAATCGCCGAATCGCCGTGCGGATTAAGTTTCATAGTTGCACCGACAATATTAGCGGATTTTGTTCTTGCACCGTTTAAAAGTCCCATTTTATACATTGTATAAAGCAGCTTTCTGTGCGACGGTTTAAATCCGTCAATCTCCGGAATAGCACGGGAAAGAATAACGCTCATTGCGTAAGGCATATAGTTTTCTCTGATTGTAGAGTCAATGTTCTGTTCTACAACTTCACCCGCACCGTTGATAACACCGTGTGTTTTTCCCGTTGCGGCAGGCTGTGTTCTTCTTCTTTTTGCCATAAATTCGCACCTCCCGTCAGCTTACATCAAGATTGTCAATGTACTCGTTACCGTGAGCCACAATGTAATCTTTTCTGCCCTGAAGATTGTCACCGAGCAGAATATCAAAAATTTCCGCTGTTTTTTCAGCGTCTGTCGGCATAACCTTTATAAGTCTGCGAGTAGCAGGATTCATAGTTGTAAGGTTCATCATATCAGGCTCGTTTTCACCAAGACCTTTTGAACGCTGAATTGTGAATTTCTCTTTGCCGATTTCCGCAATAAACTTATCTTTTTCCGCCTCGTCATACGCAAAATACACATCATTTTTAGATGTAATCTCATAAAGCGGTGATTCCGCAATAAAGACTTTTCCATCGTTTATTAGCGTAGGAGTAAGTCTGTACAGCATTGTCAAAAGCAATGTTCTGATCTGAAATCCGTCAACATCGGCATCGGTACAGAGAATAACTTTATTCCAACGCAGTGCGTTAAGGTCAAATTCGCTCAAGTTTTTATTGGCCTTTGACTTTACCTCAACACCGCAGCCGAGCACTCTAAGCAAATCCGTAATTATTTCGCTCTTAAAAATTTTGTCATAATCAGCCTTAAGACAGTTAAGTATTTTACCTCTGATTGGCATAATCGCCTGAAAATCAGGGTTTCTTGCCTGCTTACAAGCACCGAGAGCAGAGTCACCCTCTACTATAAAAAGCTCTCTTTCCTCGGCATTTTTGCTGCGGCAGTCAACAAACTTAGCTACACGGTTTGTCATATCAAGACTGCCCGAAAGCTTTTTCTTTATGTTAAGTCTTGTTTTTTCGGCATTCTCTCTACTGCGCTTGTTTACAAGCACCTGCTGTGCGATTTTGTCTGCCTCAAGCGGATTTTCGATAAAATAAACTTCAAGGCTCTGCTTTAAGAAAGCAGTCATTGCGTCCTGAATACCCTTGTTGGTAACTGACTTTTTAGTCTGGTTTTCATACGAAGATACGCTCGAAAACGAAGAAATTACACACACAAGGCAGTCTTCAATATCATCAAATTTTATCTTGCTTTCCGATTTATTGTATTTATTATTTGTCTTTAAGTAATTGTCTATCTGATAAAGAAAAGCAGTTCTCACCGCTTTATCGGGAGCACCGCCGTGCTCAAGCCAGCTTGAGTTGTGGTAATACTCGGTAAGTCTTGTCTGATTTGAAAAAGCAACCGCAACATCAATTTTACATTTATATTCCGGCTTATCGTCACGGTCACGGGTTTTTACCTCCGTTGTCCAATGCTGAACCGAAGTAAAACCGTTTTCGCCGATGACCTCCGCAACATGATCCTCAATACCGTTTACATAGCAATAAGTTGTGGTGTCAAAGCTCTTACCGTTCTGATTTCTGAACACAAATTCAACGCCCGCATTGACAATAGCCTGTCTTTTCATTATGTCAAGGAAATATTCAGGCTGAATGTCTATATCGGTAAATACCTCAAGGTCAGGTTTCCAACGGATTTTTGTACCTGTATCCTTTTTATTGTACGGCTCTTTTTTTAAGCCGCCGACATTCTCGCCCTTTTCAAAATGCAGGGTATAGCGGGTACCGCCACGGCGAATATCAACACCCATATATTCGGAGCTGTACTGTGTTGAACAAAGTCCGAGACCGTTCATACCGAGCGAGAACTCATAGCTCTCGCCCTCGTTGTTGTTATATTTACCGCCTGCATACATTTCGCAGAATACAAGTTTCCAGTTAAACTCATTTTCTTTTTCGTTAAAGTCAACGGGAATACCTCTGCCGTGGTCTTCTACCTCGATAGAACCGTCAGAAAACCTTGTTACGGTAATTTTTTTTCCGTAGCCCTCTCTTGCCTCGTCAATAGAGTTAGAAAGAATTTCAAAAACTGAATGTTGACAGCCGTCAATACCGTCAGAGCCAAAAATAACCGCAGGTCTTTTTCGTACTCTGTCTGCGCCTTTAAGGGCAGAAATACTTGAATCACCGTATTCAACTGCTTTGGTTTTAGCCATTTAATCAATCCTCATTTATCGCCACGGAGCTTTTTGATTTTGTCACGCAGATATGCGGCGTGTTCAAATTCAAGCAGCTTTGCGGCAGCTTTCATTTCCTTAGTAAGGCTCTCGATGAGCTGTTGCTTTTGAGCCTTGTTCAGCTTTTTAGCCGATTTAAATTCATCATCTGTATGTGTAGAAATTTCAAGAATTTCACTGACTTTTTTAACAATAGTGGTTGGCGTAATGCCGTGTTCCTTGTTGTATGCCTGCTGAATTTTTCTTCTGCGCTCGGTTTCGGTAATCGCCTTGCGCATAGAATCGGTAACACTGTCGGCATACATAATTACAGTGCCCTCACTGTTTCGTGCGGCACGGCCGCAAATCTGGATAAGTGAACGCTCACTGCGCAAAAATCCCTCTTTGTCGGCGTCAAGCACGGCAACCAGCGATACTTCCGGAATATCAAGACCCTCTCGCAAAAGGTTGATTCCGACAAGCACATCAAATTTGCCGAGGCGCAAATCTCTGACAATTTCCATACGCTCTACGGTGTCTATATCGTGGTGCATATAGCGCACCTTGATACCCATTGTTTCAAGGTATGCTGTCAAATCCTCCGCCATTTTCTTGGTAAGAGTGGTAATAAGCACTCTCTGCTTTTTGCTCACCCTTATATTAATTTCAGAAACCAAATCATCAAGCTGTCCCTCGGTAGGTCTTACCGAAATTTCAGGGTCAAGAAGTCCTGTAGGTCTGATAATCTGCTCTGCTATTGTCTGTGATTTTTCAAGTTCAAGGTCGCCCGGAGTTGCACTTACAAACACAACCTGATTTATTCTGTCGTAAAATTCGTCAAAATTAAGCGGTCTGTTGTCAAATGCAGACGGCAGGCGGAAACCGTAATCAATAAGATTTTTCTTTCGTGCATGGTCGCCTGCGTACATTCCTCTTACCTGCGGCAAAGTGACATGCGACTCATCAACAAACAACAGAAAATCCTTGGGAAAATAGTCAAGCAAAGTAAACGGCGAAGAACCGGGTTTTCTGCCCGACAAAATTCTCGAATAGTTCTCAATGCCCGTACAAAATCCGATTTCCTGCAGCATCTCCATATCATAGCGTGTGCGCTGTTCAATTCTCTGTGCCTCAAGCAATTTTCCGTTCTCACGAAAATACGCAAGTCTTTCTTCAAGTTCACGGTCAATTTCTTTGAGTGCGGTTGCCATTTTATCCTTAGAAACAATGTAGTGTGACGCAGGATAAATTGCCGCATGACGCAAAACCGCCTTTAGTTCTCCCGTAAGTGGGTTAATCTCGGATATACGGTCAATTTCATCGCCGAAAAATTCTACTCTTATTATAGAATCGTTAGATGCGGCAGGAAAAATTTCGACCACATCTCCCCTTACTCTGAACTTATTTCTTATAAAATTAACATCGTTGCGCTCATATTGCAGTTCAACGAGTTTTTTCACAAGGTCATCTCGGCTTTTTTCCATACCGGGGCGTAAAGATATTACCATATTTCGGTAATCAATAGGGTCGCCCAAGCTGTAAATGCACGAAACCGAGGCTACTATAATTACATCTCGTCTTTCAGAAAGCGCAAGAGTAGCGCTGTGCCTGAGTTTGTCTATTTCATCATTTACAGCGCTGTCCTTTTCTATATAAGTATCCGTGTTGGCAATGTATGCCTCCGGCTGATAGTAATCGTAATAAGACACAAAGTATTCTACCGCATTGTCGGGGAAAAACTCCTTAAACTCGCTGCAAAGCTGAGCCGCAAGAGTTTTGTTGTGCGCAAGCACCAGGGTAGGTCTTTGCGTTCTTTCTATTATATTAGCCATAGTAAATGTTTTACCCGAACCCGTTACGCCGAGCAAAGTCTGCTCTCTGTTGCCCGACTCAATGCTGTTTACAAGCTTGTCAATCGCAGCAGGTTGGTCACCCGTAGGCTTATATTTAGATTTCAGTTTAAATTCCATAAAATCAAACCTTATTACAATAAAAAAATACTTCCCGACATTTCACTTTCACGCAGGGAAACATAGTCAAACTCCGTCACAATATAATGGTCAACAAGGCTTACTCCTATGCTGTCAAGAGTTCGTCTTATGATTTTTGTAGAAGTCAGATCGCTTTGCGAGGGCAATGCCGAGCCGCTCGGATGATTGTGTCCTAAAAAAGCGGTCTTTGCGTTGTGCCTTAGCGCAAGGTCAACGATTTTCCTAAGCGGAACATCCGACGAACTTAGCGAACCTTTGGCAATAATGTCAAAGAAAATCATTCTGCCCTTTGCATCTCCGAGCATAAGCGCAACTGCCTCGTTTGTTCTGCCTATAAACTTATTTATAAACATTTCTCCGAGATGTTCAAGCTCGATGACATTATGATTTTCCGTTTTTGATTCTTTATACACTCTCGAAAACTCGGGCAGCATTTTCAGAAAAACCGCACAAGACTGCGAAAGTGAAAATTCACGCATAAGCTCGTCAACAGGTGCGTCGCACACACCCGCAACGGTTAAATACCTGTCGAGCAAACGGTGTGCAAGCGCATTTGTATCTTTTCTGGGAATGGCATAGAAAAGGCACATTTCAAGCACCTCGTGCGGCTCAAAGCCGTCAAATCCGTTTTCAAGAAACTTTTTGCGAACACGGTCACGGTGTCCTGTATGCTCATTTGCCACGCCATTCACCTCCGATTATTTTTAAATTAAAATTATTCCTTTACGCCGTACTGCTCATAGTAAGCGTCAATTGCAGCCTTGAGCTTGTCGTCAATAATAACTTTGCCCTTGTATTCCTTATTGTAAAGGTGCTCAACAACCTCTGCCATGGTAACGATTGCGGTTGTTTTCAAGCCGTATTTCTCTTCAATTTCAGAAAGCGCACTCTTTGTACCCTTGCCTCTTTCCATTCTGTCAACAGAAACCACAAGACCGATTGGATTAACATTGCCCTGAGCCTTGATAATTGGGAGAGTTTCCTCAATAGAAGTACCGGCTGTAGTAACATCTTCGATAATAACTACCTTGTCGCCGTCATTTATAGGACTGCCGAGTAAAATACCCTTATCGCCGTGGTCCTTAACCTCTTTACGGTTTGAGCAGTAGCGAATATCTGTATCGTACTTTTCGCTGATAGCAATAGTAGCCGCAACAGAAAGCGGAATACCCTTGTATGCAGGTCCGAAGAGAACATCAAAATCAAGACCGAATTTCTCTTTGATAGCCTCTGCATAGTAGCCGCCGAGCTTTCTAAGCTGTGCGCCTGTTCTGTAAAAGCCTGTGTTTACAAAGAAAGGTGTCTTTCTGCCGCTTTTTGTTACGAAATCGCCAAATTTAAGCACCTGGCAATCAACCATAAATTCAATAAATTCCTTTTTATAAGCGTCCATAGTAAAATCCTCCGATAAAAATACATAATTTAACATTTAACATCATACCACATATGTTCGGTTTTGTAAATGATAAAACGAAAATTTAACCGTTATTTAACCGTTAAAAAATCCCTATATAAATAGTATAGAGAATTTTTACGAAAATCCGTGTTTAATATATAATTAAATTAAACTGTCTTTTAAGCAATATATCAACAAAATTATTAAAAAAGTTTTACAATCGGTGCTGTTTTTTAATAAATCAAGGGCATTATTATTTTCAACAAATTAATAAAAAAAACGGCATAAAAACTATAAAAATGCACTTGCATTATTTTTACTTTCGGTGTACAATATTTGCTGTAATAATATTTTGCAAAATATTATATTTTGAATGAGGGAGAAAAAATGAAAGAAAAAAGAACACCAAATTCACGCATAAGCGTGCGATTTAAATCGTTAGGTCTTGCAAAAAAAATCAAAAGCAAAAAAGGCTTTACATTGGTAGAACTCGTAGTGGTAATTGCCATAATAGCTGTTCTCGCAGCTATAGCTATACCGATAGTTGCATCTACTACTAAGTCATCTATAGTAAGCAGGGCAAAAACCAACGCAAACACCATAGAATATGCCTTTAAAGAGGCCGATGCGGCTGTTGCGGGTGCAGATAACACAATATATATCCATGCAAGCACAAATACTATACAAATTTCTGAAGTTGTAGCCGCTAATAAACTTGAGCGGATTATTAAGCCCGAACATCTTTTTGGCACACCGTATTATCCTGTTATCTGTAAAAGCAAGGTGTATTTTGCAGCCGATTCAAATAATGACAGCAAATTTGATGCAAACGACACAACCATTGACGGTACAAAATTACCCGATGAGGCTATTGCTCTTTACGACCAAACAAAAGGGTGTATAAAAGACGGAAATATTACAACTCTAAATCTTTCAAACAGAAAAAATTAACGGCACATTTAACAATTTAACGCAGTAAAGTTTGTGCAATGTTATAAAAATGCGTTTTTTAACTTTTTTTGGTAAAAATATATTGCAAGACTTGCAAAAATGTTATATAATAGACTTGTTTAAAGGGAACGGTAACGCAAAATCATATCAGCAACCGTCGTTGCAGTTTCCACAAAACGGCTCACAAATTATTATTAAAAAGAGAGGTAAAAACAATGAACGAAATTCAGGCAGTAAAAACTGCAAAAATCGAAGAAGTTAAGAAGAACAGCAAAAAGGGTTTTACACTCGTAGAACTCGTAGTAGTTATTGCAATCCTTGCAGTACTCGCAGCTATCGCTATTCCTGTAGTAGCATCAACAATCAAGTCATCACAGATCAGCTCAGCTCAGTCAAACGCTCAGACAATTGAAACAGCTATCAAAGAAGCTAAGGCTGCTACAGCTGCCGGCGATGATTCAATCTTCGTAAATTCAACTAACGGTCATAAGGCTTCTAAGAATGACCTTACTGTTGCTGATGTACTTGGGGCTAAGAAGATTACTTCTGCTGCTGCTCAGAAGTACACAATTGATGGTACTGATTACAACTGCGTATACGATGCTACTGATGAGAAAGTTTATTTTGCTGCAGCTGATAAAAAGTCAACAATCGGTAAAGACTCTAACGATATCAGCAGTCACTCTGTTATCGCACTTACTACAACAGCTCAAGATGGTAAAATTTCGGTTGTTACAACTGACCTTAAGAACTTAAAAGTAACACAGCAGGCTGGTGACTAATTTTAATACATTGTAATATCTCGGTTTTGCTGATGACCGACAACATACAAGCAAAAGGCTCGCCGAGTGCGAGCCTTTTGAAATGTATATAGGTTTTTCGGTGTATTAAACTCAATTTTTGTGTATTGTTAATAACTTTTAGGGGATATGCCCTGATTCACCCTGTTTGATTATAAAATTATTTTAATTTATTCTTTAAAGTAATTTTATAATCAAATCGGTTTAAAAATTTTTAACGGTTTTGATAAGCTTAAACAAGCATAAATTTTCAGGTGGTGTATTAAATATGAATTATGTACTGGTGCAGATTGCCAAAAGATACCTTTGCATAACAGCCTGCGAAACTGTAGGCGAGGCAGCTGCTAACGGCACTGCAAATAAAGGTAACAGTAAAAAACAGACTGACCCTAACGAAAAGAAAGCCTACTCTTTCTCCTCACCTCTTATTATTCCTGTTGACAAGGCTGTATTAAAAGACAAAAGCTCCGTATGGGAAGACCCTGCTTTGCTCGCCCGCCTTGTAAAAGACGGACTAAGCACAATGAACCACAGTGAGGTTCGTGATGTTATTCTTATGGTAGAAAGCTACGACCTTACCTGTCAGGAGTATCAGCATATCAGAGGTGCCAAAAAAATCATTGAAGGACTTGCAATTGACAGAATCAGAGATTTTGTCGGCGAGGCGGTTTCCGACTTCTCGGTAATCTACAAGGACTACTCTGCATACAAAACAAAAGAAGTCAACGAAGAAATCACATCTAAGGCTTTTGCAATGCCGAAAGCACTTGCGGATGACCTTGTTGCAGGATTTAAGTCTTTCTCTCTGAATCTTATCAAGATTATCCCGTCAGAGACGGCAATGATTTATGCTGCTCAAAAGACAATCTACAGCTTTAACAAAACCGTAGCTCTCATCAGTATGGACTATTCGGCAGTCAGAGTTTTTATCGCCAAAAACGGTGTACCTCTCTACTGTCACGAATTTACATCCCCTGTAGATGAAATTTTACAGGTAATTGAAGAAGACAGAGATTTGAGCACGGCTGCCGCTATTGATTACCTGCGTACCGCCGGATACGGATTTAAAAATGAATGCAGAAATGCGTCTTCAAAAAGAAAGATTGACGATATTGCAGAAAACCTTATAGATGATATCGTCCGCAATGTTCGCCTTGTTACAATGTCGCTCAACATCAGCATTGACCAGTTGTTCTTAAGTGACTTCTTGGCTTACATTCCTCACATCCGCAACTATTTTGTAGGTTTTGGACTTGCAGGCGAGGTTATGCTTGTATCTGATACATTCAATACAGGCTCGGTAATTCCGGAACCGTCGCTTAAGGCAAGAGATGACTTCTACAAAAACGGTTCATACTTCCTTATGAACGAACTTATGAACTGCGGTACAGTATTTGAGAACAACCTTATTTACGGACTAAAGGCTCAACAGGCTAAAACACTTGATGACAGTGCAAAAGCTGCAAAAGCAGGCTGTGTCGGTCTTGGCCTACTCTGTGTTGCGGGACTTGCTTTCTTTGGTTTCTATTTTGGCAGAAGCGTTGTAGATAATATGATTTATAACGATACAAAGTACGACTATGCAAAAACTCTTATTCAACAAAGAGATGACATTACCCAGTCTTTGGCAAATCAGTCACAGGATGCCGAACTTTTACCGAGAACACAGCTTTATTGTGAAGATGTAATTAATGAGCTTGATGACCAGGTTGTAGATAAAATGGATACTTTTACAAACTACAGTATAACTCACGCAAACGACGGCAACGAAACCTACAGCATTCCGGTAAACGGACTTATTAAAGACTTCCCTACCTTTATTGATTTACAGAACAACATTAAAGACAACGGTTTCTTCTCTATGAGCGAAAACTTCTCGGTTTCTACAAATACAGAAACCAGTCAGTACAGTCTTACAGCTCAGCTTACAACAGACATAACTCAGTCACAATCAAGTAAAACTGCAAGTGATACTGAAAACAACAGCGAAAACTAAGGGAGGAAACAAAAATGAAAAAGACTAAAATACCGGTACCGATTATTGTGTTTGTTGCACTTCTCATAGTATTTGTAATTATTTTGCTTGCACTTGTAATGCCGACATTCACTAACCTTTCTAAGTATAATGATGACCATGCTACTATCACAGCAAAAATTGCCGACTGCGACGATGTACTTGCAAATCAGACAAGTGTCGAAACCAAAATTGACGAAATGACAAAGCAGTATAATGAAAATCAGGAAAACCTCTATATTGACGCTAAGTCATCCGTTAAGGATTTGCAGGATATTTTTGCCGACCTCGGTATTGATATGTCATCACTTACCCGTGGTGAAGGCGTGCAGGACGCACAGGGCAGAACATCTATGGGCGGCATTCCGCTTTACTACACAAACCTTACATTCAGCTATAACGGCACAAAGGATAAAACTTTACAGCTTATCCATTATCTTGAGCAGGAATCAAAAGGCTGCTACTTTATTGATTCGCTTTCAATGTCAGAAATTGAAGACAGCAAAGAATATGCTACTTCATTTAATGTAACACTTTACTACTTTGACACAACAAAGCAAGCTGTAAGTAATACAGATTCTACCGATTCAACAGAACCAACTACATAATTATAAGGACTTTACTATGGCTAATTTACTTCCAATCGACTTTTCACAAATTTCAACCTATATAACTCTCGCAGTAATTTTAATACTGTCAGTTGTACTCTGTATGCTCGCATACAGGCTTATGAATGTCGTGCCTGCAAAATGGCTGTGCGACTATGACGAAAGTCTTTTTGGCACAAGGTATATTTTCAAACAAAGCGGAATTTACACTTCCGCTTTGTTTGCTATATTTAACTTAGGCATCTTTGCGTTTTTCGGCTATTCTTATTACACGATTTTCTTTTTATTAATTTCGATTACAATGCTCCTCATAGCTATGAGTGACTTTAAATATACAATTATTCCCGACCAATTCACAATTGCACTTGCAGTGCTTTGTGTTGCTCTTGCAATAACCGACCTTTTCACGCAGCAAATCTTTATTAAAGAATGGTGGAGTATTCCGCTTGGCGCAATCTGCGGTGGCGGTGTGCTTATGCTTATCAATCTTTTTTCAATACTTATATTAAAAAAGGCAGGAATGGGCTTCGGCGATGTAAAACTTATGCTTGCACTTGGTGCTTGCCTTGGTTTTCCTATGGTATTTTCAGGACTTTTAATCGCCGTATTTATAGCTTTCCTTTATATAATATTTTTGCTTATCAAAAAAATATTTTCAAAAAACGAAGTTTCAAGCTATTTTCCCTTTGGCCCTTTTCTTTGCATTGGCTCACTATGCAGTATGTTTTTAGTTAATGTTATAAACTATGGCTTAGATCTCTATTTCTCTCTCTTTAGCCTTAGTTATTAATCTTTATTCCCCTGAAAGGATGATAATATATGAAGAACTCTGTTTTTAACTTGAGTGACGATCTCGTTAAAAGCGGTATAGTAAGTTTAAAAACATTAAAGCGTATTGAAATGCTTTATATGGAAGACAATACTCTTACTCTTGAACGTGCGTTGATAAAAGAAGGCGTTGTCACAGAGGAGCAGATTTATGACATTATGGCAAAGAAAATGCATTTGCCGCTTGTTGACCTTACTTCCTACTACGTATCAGACGATGTAGCCCGGCTCATTCCGGAGCAGATGATGGAAGACCTCGGCGTTATGCCGCTTACCATTGAAGGCAATTATCTCTTGATTGCCATGACAAATCCGCTTGATTATAAAGCAATTTATACTCTCAACAACTATACAAAAAGAAAAATAAAAACCGCTATATGTACTCCTAC
>ERZ860148.1254-NODE-1254-length-15355-cov-2.902680_pt1 | contig 15355 bp, 13 predicted proteins | sample MGYA00509981_ERZ860148 | MGnify/ENA primary metagenome ERZ860148 (study PRJEB30046, sample SAMN00715199) | human gut metagenome | study: EMG produced TPA metagenomics assembly of the A metagenome-wide association study of gut microbiota in type 2...
TTTTTTATTTTTTTTCTGATATGTACCGGAAACAAAACTTTTAGGTTTTCCATATGCCTCCTCCCTTTTCTTTTAATTCATTCTATGAGACAGGCTTATTTTTATGCATAAAAATACCGACCTGCCAAACGTAAGACTTTTCTTAACGTTTCGCCGCCGGTATTTTCTTTTATTTTTTATCTGTAATCCATTACAAGGAACATCGGTTTGATGGCTACGATTTCATCGTATTCCTCCTGTTCCACTACCACACTGGAATTTAACGCTTTTAAATCCTCTTTCAGCACTCTAAGTGCCGCCGGTATCGTCTCTGCGCGTCCTTCCTTTAAAATATCCTGCATCCTCTTTAGTACAACCGGATGTGCATAACATGCCGGAACCGGGAAATCAGGATATGTTTTGATATATTGTTCCATCTCGTCTACCGCATTTAATAACTGCTTTTCAATATAGCTTCTGTTATTATGTGACGTCGGCAGTACACTAGCACCGGAAAACAAAAAGATTGCTGCAAGACCGAACAAAAGGAAATAAATTCCAAATCCTGCGTGTGTAGCCAATGAATATATACCATACCCAAAAGCTCCAAGTCCCATCAGTGTAATTGCAAGTGCAACCCATTTGTATGCCGGATTACTCCGGTCATAAACTCTTTTCTTCTTAGCTGACTGACTCAGATTCAAATACAGATCTGTATCCTTATGAAGATATTTGATTGCATTATCGAGACAGCGGATATTTTTCTTTGCAGTTTCTGAAATATTTCCGATACGCTGCTTTTCTTCCATCCGCTTTGCCTTCTCTGCGAGTTTTTGCTCCGCAACCTCACTGTGCAACGGTATCTGCGGAAAGTTGACCTCCACATAAGCAAGCAGGCGGTCCACATCCTCCTCATGTTTAAAATTGCACTGCTTTTCTTTGCCATCATCATATTCAACCACGAGATAAGGCAGCGTGCCAAATGCACCTTTACCGGTAAATCCACCTTTGCTCATCGCAATTCTTTTGAAAATACGCTTCACCGACTTCATCGGAACATAGTATCTTCTTTCTATGTAGAAACTGTTCAGATAAATGGCCTTCTTACCAACACCACATGGTCCAAATTTTCTGCATGTCTTTTTGTCTTCCGTCAATTCCATGTCGGGCAGTGACAGGTTGCCCAGTCTCTGTGGTTTCAACATCTTCCTCAGCTCCATTCCTGTATTACTTTTTATACCTGTTAAGCATCGCTGTCATGTATTACATTTTTGCCGGTTTCTTTGTTGCGTGGATAAAAGTTCCCAAGAATACAACAGCCAGAATGATTCCCACCGGATATGCAACTGCTGTCGAGAATCCAAGGCACTCATCTGCGCAGAAGAAATAAGTCATGGATACGGCACTCATAAAGGTTGCCGGTACAGCCGTGATCCAGTAATTCTTTTTCTCACGAAACAGATACATGCTTGCCGTCCATAATACGATCATGGCAAGTGTCTGGTTCGTCCAGCTGAAATATCTCCATACAACCGCATAATCCAGATGTCCTACAAAAGCACCAACTGCAAGAAGCGGTACACAGAGTAACAGACGTTTCTGGATCTTATCCTGATCGATCTTAAACCAGTCTGCCAGTACCAGACGTGCACTTCTGAATGCGGTATCACCGGATGTGATCGGGCAGACAATAACACCGATCATGGCAAGTGCTACACCAACGCTTCCCATTGTCTTGATACATACATCATAAATAGCTGCGGACTGTCCACCGGAAAGGATCTCTGCGAGTCCTGTGTTTAAACCACCTGTAACCTCATAAATAGAACATCCTGCTGCTGCCCAGATCAGAGCGATAACGCCCTCAGCAACCATTGCACCGTAAAATACGAAATGTCCCTGTTTCTCAGACTTCATACAACGTGCCATAAGTGGTGACTGTGTGGAATGGAATCCTGAGATTGCTCCACATGCTACTGTGATAAACATGAAACTCCAGATCGGTTTGCCATCCGGATGCATGTTACCGAAATGACTCCAGATCTCCGGCATCGTATATTCGGAATGTGTAAAAATACCAATGATAACACCCACCGCCATTATGATCAGGCAGATACCAAACAGCGGGTAAATACGTCCGATAATCTTATCAATCGAAATAAATGTTGCAATAAAATAATAAAGAAGAATGATCCACAGCCAGAACTCTGCGCTTGTGACAATTCCTGTCACACCACTGTTCTTAAACAGTGTAACGATAAGTCCTGCAGGTCCTACTGCGAAAACGGTACCTACCATTACAAGCAGTACAACACTGAATACACGCATGACATTCTTCATCACATTTCCAAGGTAAATACCACATACCTCTGAAATGGAAGCACCATCATTACGTTCGGAAAGCATACCGGAAAAATAATCATGTACACCTCCTGCAAAGATGGTACCAAACGTGATCCATAAAAATACAACCGGTCCCCAGAGAGCACCCTGCATAGCACCGAAGATCGGTCCTAATCCGGCAATGTTTAACAACTGCACCAAAAAGAGCTTCCATTCCGGCATGACAACATAGTCAACCCCATCGTTGATCCTTACCGCCGGTGTTTCTCTGTCATCCGGTGCAAATGTGTTCTCCACTACCTTACCATAAACAAAGTACCCACCAATTAATAACGCCAGGCAAATAAAAAAACTAATCATAACAACACCTCCCATATGTACAAATGCTAGTTTCTTATTGCTTATCTTTATTATAGTACTTATCACTCAAAATTCAACAGTTTTTTTCATTTTTTTGTCTATTTTATACAATATCGACAATGTATTTTCGAAAAAAAAGAACCATAAGCCAAATCCGGCTTACGGTTCTTTTTTTCAATCTTAGTATCTTGTAGATGTATTAATCTGCAGACATTCAGAAACCTTCGTTTTTTCATTATAGCAATACACATATATGTATCCATAATTGTTTGACACTGTGATCTTCTTAGAGAAACTGGATTTATTTACTCTATAGTTATTATAACTTCCTGTTCCGGATGTCACATGAACGCTTGAGATCTTCCAGCCACTTTTCAGTTTGATGTCCAATTTTTGTTTTTTAAATGCCTTGTTCGTTCTAAGTACATCATTTTTATTAAATTTTGAAAGCAGGTTTGTTTTTCCGATTTTAAATGTCTTGCATGGATTGGTGTATTTTTTGACTGTAAATGTTGTTTTTAACTTTACACCTTTTACCGTACATGTGATCGTACTCTTAGCTGCTTTCTTGCCAAACTCAACACGAATGTAACCATCTCTCGGTGCAACCTTAATGTATTTGTTACTGCTCTTTAAATTTTTGATTTCTTTTGCTTTGCTGCAGCCCATAATACTGATTACACTTGAGAATCTGCTTAAGGCACTCCCTGGCTTATAAGTCACAACAGTTGCTGAATATGGATTCACATAAACCCTGCCGCTTGCCGCCTGTACTTCAACGTTTCCCTGTGGTGCCACTGCACCGGCTGTCAGAGTCATCACAACCGCAAGTGCAAACGCAATTACCTTTTTGCTTAACTTTTTCATATTAATCCTCCTTGTTTTGCTCCTTGTTTTGCTTTTCAAAAACAGTATACCATATTTTCTTCTGACAGAAAATAAGACATTTTTCCTACATACGCTCCGGTGCAGAGAATCCGAGCAGATCAATACTGGTTTCAAGGACGGATTTTGTCAGTTCTAACAGGCGGATATAGGATTTCTGAACCGTTTCATCCTCCTCGGACATGATCTTTGTCTCATGATAGAAACTGTTAAATGCATTGGCAAGATCATAGATATAGGAACAGATCTTGTGTGGTGCTGTATCCGCAAATGCTCCATCGATCACTGCATTAAATTTAGAAATCTCTAACATCAGGTTCTTCTCGCTCTCAGAATGTGCAGACGTAATCACTGCACCTTCTGCACTCTTTCCTAAGTCATGATACTTGTGCAGAATGGATTTGATACGAACGATCGTATACAGGATATATGGTCCGGTATTTCCCTCAAAGGAGGTGAACCGGTCAATATCAAAAATATAATCTTTGCTTGCCTGATTAGAAAGATCTCCGTATTTGATTGCTGCAAGTGCAACTGTCTTTGCGGTTTCCTTTGCCTCTTCCTCGCTGATTCCAAGGTTTTCTTTCGATTTCTGGTTCTCAGTGATCTTCTTTAACATTTCATTGTCAATCTCAGATACAAGATACTCTAAACGCATGACACCACCATCTCTGGTCTTAAACGGCTTTCCGTCCTTGCCGTTCATCGTACCGAATCCTAAGAATTTTAATTCGGTCTCCGGTTTCACCAGACCGGTCTTTCTTGCGCAGCGGAATACCTGTACGAAATGAAGTTCCTGTCTCTTATCTACCACATAAATAATCTCGTCCGGATCATAATCTTCCTCACGCCATACGATCGTTGCAAGATCGGTCGTATTGTAGAGGGATGCACCGTCTGATTTTAAGATCATACAAGGCGGGATCTCTTTCGTATCGGTGTCTTCTTTTACATCGACGACCAGTGCTCCGTCACTGACATAGGCAAAACCGTCATCTTTCATCTTCTGCACCATTGCCGGAATATAAGGCTGTGCATCGGATTCACCCTTCCAGAGTTCAAAAGATACGTTTAAATTCTCATAATTTTTCTTTAAGTCTGTCACAGACACGTTTAAGATATGGGAAAGTAATGCCTGATAGCCCTTTCTTCCATTCTGCAGCTCATAAGTTGCCTGCATGGCTGCCTCTTTGTACGCCTCATCCTCTTTTGACTTCTTACTTGCGGTCGGATAAATCTCCTCTAATTCAGAAATCGTAAACGGTGCTTCTTTCGGATATTCACCCTCGAAGTTTTCATCAAAATAGACAAGCTCCGGCTGACGCAGTTTTAACTCGGTGATAATCAGTCCCATCTGTAACCCCCAGTCTCCCAGATGTACATCTCCGATTACTTTGTGTCCGACAAATTTACCGATTCTTTTGATGCTTTCTCCGATGATCGCGGAACGTAAATGACCGACATGCAATGGTTTTGCCACGTTCGGTCCGCCGTAATCGATCATGATGGTCTTTGGATTTTCTGCTTTTTCACATCCAAAACGTCCTTCATCTGCCTGCATGTCTGCCACATAGGATGCTAAAAATGTCTCATCCAGTTTTAAATTTAAAAATCCCGGTTTTACGGATTCTGCCATGGAAAACATGGATGTCTCTGCAAGTTTTGCTGCAACCTCATCTGCGATCATAAACGGTGCTTTTTTGTACTCTTTTGCAGCTGCCATTGCCCCGTTACACTGATATTCACAAAGATCCGGTCTGTTAGATAAAGTAACCTTTCCGTATTTTGCATCATAGCCACAATCCACAAACGCCTGTGTAATTTCCGCGGTTATAAGGTCTAAAATCTTTTTCATTTTCTTCTCTCCTGCATTTCTTTGCAAATCATTTCTGCCTAAATCAGGCATTTTCTCGTCTATTATACCATAATTCCGCCATTTCTCAAGTAAAACCCTTATTACGATCCCCTGTTTTATGAAAATACTTTCCATTTAACCCGATTCTTTTAACCAGTTCTGTTTCACTTCTATAATAAACCTAAACGAGACATCCGACTCCTATACCGCAGGCACACATTTCGTTCACTTATCACAAACCAGATCATTCTGTTGTATACAATAATATACTGCTCCAATCAAGCCTGCATCATTTCCAAGTTCCGCAGCCTTTAGTTCAAGATGCTTCACAAAATGAGGCATACATCCTGCCATCACTTTTTCCCTCAGACGGTCAATAAACAGCTCCTTTTGTGCCGAGACTCCACCTCCAATCAAAATCAGTTCGGGATTAAAGATATGAACCAGTCCGACCAGACCGGAGGCAATGTCATCGATCCAGGAATCCAGCAATTCCAGCATTACGACGTTACCCTTCTTTGCTTCCGAAAAAATAAATCTTCCGTTTACCTCATGTTCTTCTGAAAGTATTATCTTCCCGCATGATGCCGCGTCTCTGACTCTGCGAATCAGCGCGGCGGTTGAACCATAATGCTCCAAACAGCCATGATTACCACACGAACACAGCTCACCGTCATTGTTTATCACAATATGTCCGATCTCTCCGGCAAGGCCATTTGCTCCCAAAAGGATTTTGGAATCTACAATGATCCCACCTCCAACACCTGTCCCAACCGTCATTACAATAACATTCCGATGGTCTGCTGCAGCTCCGATCCACATTTCTCCAAGAGCCGCCGCATTGGCATCGTTTAAAACCGCCGTTGGAAGATGGAATGTTTTTTCCATCTCATCTTTAATCCGGCTTCCTTCCCAGTTTTGAATATGTCCTGCTGACCCGATAACAACACCGTTTACCGTATCTATGCCACCGGTCGCCGACACACCAATTCCCGCCAGCTCCTGTTCCGTCACCTCGTGTTCCGCAAGAAACAATTTCATACTTTTTAAAACTGTCTTAAGAATCGGTGTCTCATACCTGTCAAATGCAACATCGTAAGCCTCACTATACCGGATTACACCCTGTTCATCTACAAGCCCCAGTTTTACGGATGTACCACCTATATCCACACCCAAATATGTTTTTCCGTTACTCATTCCGGATCTTCTCCTTTTTCCGCATCTTCCATTGCTCCCTTATGTTTTCCCTGTATGGCAGATAATGTTTCTTTATATTTTTGCGCCTTAAAATACGAATCATTCGCAAAATAATACGAATACAGAATATCGATCATAACCAGAATAGAAAACTGTGGTGAAATTTTCGTACCTGTATCCAGGTTTTTCAGATAGGCAACCCTTAACACTTCATCACATCTTGCCGCCGTCTCCGGTGCCGGATTCGCAGTGATAAAGATTACTTTTGCATTTCTGCTTTTTGCGATGCGGATACTTTCCACAATCTCTCTCGTCGTTCCACTGAGAGAAATTGCAATGACAAGCATCCCCTCCTCAACCAGTGCTGCACTCATCTGTATCATCTGTGAATCTGTTACCGCAGTCACATCCAGTCCGATCCTCATAAAACGGAGCTGAAATTCCTCTGCGACATTGCCGGAACTTCCCATTCCATAGACAAACACACGCCGGCTTACATTTAACAGTCCGGCAATCCGGCGGATCTGGTTCTCATCAAGCAATTTAAAATTTTCCTGCAGCAGCTTCTGATAACTGCTCTGTACCTTCTTGGTAAACAGACTGATATCTTTCTCACTGACTGTTCCATTTTTTTCCTCTTTTAAGTCCTTTTCGTATGCAAAAATAAATTCACGGTATCCCTTAAATCCACATTTTTTTGCAAAGCGTGACAATGTTGCCTCGGATACATAGAGCAGTGCTGATATCCGCTTGGATGAAAAATCTGTCAGCTCCTCATTATTTAGAAAATAATTGGCAATCGTATGCTCTACCTGCGTCATATCCGACTGCGCAGCCTCAATCTGGCCTTTCGTCTCATTCTGGTTAAAAATTATATATCTGCTATTCTTCAAGGTTCCATCACCTGTTCCTGTTTTATTACAATAATGTTCCCATTATATTCTTTTTTCACGCAAAACACAAACAATCTGTGAGGACAACGGTATCCATTATATCAAATTTTTCCCCTCAAACTTACTCAGTGCAGTCTGCTTTGTATGTGCATCCGCACATGCCTTTCCTGCCGCATCTCCCATATCAATCACCGTCGGCTGGATACGGATACTCGCCTGCGCCAGAAATGTTGTAGAAATACATCTGCCGATTGTTAACAGATTGTCGACCTGCTCATTGATAAGACACCGGTATGGAATCTCATAGTATTCTCCCCTCTGATACTTCTCCATATGGACAAGTCCTTTCGTTGCAGAGTGTACATCAATATACCAGTCTCCTTTTGCCACTGCATCTTCAAATCTTGCCCTCTTTATGTAATCGTCTTCGCTCAGCACATATTTTCCGACAATACGGTAGGATTCCCGGACACCGAGTGCTGATGCTTCCCGAATCAGATACGCATGTTCAAATCCCGGCATACATGCCTTTAAAAATGAAACCAGCCGGAAGATCATCTGATGTCCCTCCGTTACAGCTCTGCTCCTTGCCCACACATCGGTATTCTTCTTCATACTACTGATATGCGGACAGTTAAATGTCATACAACCCGGCTGATCTGGAATGGAAAAACACTGGTAGTAAACGAGATCTTCCTCTTTCAGATATCCAAGTTCCACCCCTTTTCGAAAAACCGGTTCAAGTTTAAAATTCTTATTCCGCACCATTGCAGATTCAAAAAAGTATCCTTTTACCAGCGGAGAAAATTCATCATTTAAAGACAAACAGTATGCCCGGTATTTTTCGACATCAATGCCACCCATCTCAAAACGCAGCGATGTCATCTGGTTATTTCCGTTCTCATCCCCGGCGGTATATGCTACTCCCGCCATTCTTGAAAGAACCGCATCCCCGGTGGCGTCAACAAATTGTTCTGCCTCTATCGCATATACACCTTCCTCAGTCGTCACAAAAATCTTTTCAATTTTCTGATCTTTTACCTGACAGTCGGTCAGCACTGCATCATATAATATCCCGCCTCCATATTCCAGAAACATCTCCTCTAACACAAGTGCTTTTGCCTCTGCTGTGGAATGTACATATTCCATAATGCCATCTCTGGTAGTGACCCCTTTTTCTTTCAGGCGTCTCTCAATCTCATGAAATATCTCTCCATGTTCAACAAAAGACTCCATCATCGGATTCACCAGCGCATTGACAGCCGCCCCGCCAAGTGCAAGGCTTTTTTCCACGATCAAAACCCTGTTTCCTTCTTTTGCCGCACGGATTCCCGCTGCCGCCCCGGCAGTGCCACCGCCAACTACAACCGTGTCGTAGTTTCCAATCACCTTTATTTTATCCCATTGATACATTCTGTTTTCCACCCTCATTTTTCCGTAATCGTTCTTCTGCTTCCTGCATCCGTTCCCGCAATGTCTCTTCCGGCAATATGCCTTCCGACAGCATTACCATATAATCTGTCATCTGTGGAAGAATCTCACTCTTCATATATCTTCCCGCAAAACTGTGTGCAGCGATCTCGCTGACTGTTGTAAGCGGTCTTTGCACCGTACCAAAAATCGTCTTTTTCTGCACAGGATCAAGCCGCATACCGACTTTCCCAAGCGTTGTAAATTCCAGAAAATGATAAAACTCATGCGCAAGATGCAGCTTTATGAGCCACTGTTCCCCTGTCTCCACTCCGTTTTCCTTCAGAATCTGTTGCTTTCTGCGCAGATCCGGCATAAAAAGTTCAATCTTTTTTTCCTTCCCGCCACAGGTGATCTGCGCCCATACCTCATAGTTTTGCCCATGATGTGAAAATTCCCGTTCATCCTGCAGAATGGCAACACCGGAATTCACTAGTATTGCCATAATATCCGCATCTTTATACTGCTCAAATGCCTCCTGTCCGCATGCGATCGCTTCCGTCACATAATCCCTGCATTTCTCCTTCGGGATACAGTGTGCCAGCCGGTCATTCATCAGTTCCATCATCGCATATTGTTCTTCTGTTATTGATTTAAGATCATACATTGTCTCAATCCTTTGCAGCGACTGCAATAATTTCCTGATCATCCTCAACAAATTCCAGTTCCATCTCAGCTAGACCGAGCAGCTGCTCTTTGTTTAAGACACCGCTTAAATCACTCATTTTCTGACCAAAAAATAAGTACGTTTTCGGCAATGTCGCACCAGCGTCCGTATACTGTGTCATACCGTCCACAAATTCCATGAAATCTGTTCCAATCTGATCTTTGTGAAATACTCCAATTTTTGCAATATTTTTCTGAAGACGTATAACGCCTTCCTCATCGATCATGCGCACCAGTTTTTTCTTTGATTTAAATAATCCTAGAAAGCCGCCTTTTGCCACATTTACATAGTACGCATGCCATCTTCCTGCCGCTGCTGCCTGCTCAACCATATCTGTCGTTGTCTTCTCGGCATCCGCTAAAATCTGCTTCTGTTCTTCCTCCGAGATGGTCTTTGCATTGCGGTCCTTGGTACGCAGCTCTGTCGCTCCTGTTGCGATCGCTCTTAAAATATTTTTCTGGCTGTCTATCTCAATCGAAATATCAACCGTTGCTGCATCTGCGCCTGCCCTGGTGATCACTTCCATAATATCATGGCGGATTTTACGGATATCCTCATCCGTAGGGTTTGCAACATTTCGCTCCATCTGCTCACGCACAAGTGCCAGAGAGACACCGATCGTAGAAATGTACGGTGCATTTTCCGCAATCTTATGCCGGATTCCCATTTTTTCTCCCAAATATGGTACGACAACCGACGCCGAACCACCACCACCGACCAGACAGATCAGGTTCGGATTCAGATTATAATCTGCAATCAGTTGTTTTACAATCTCGCCAACTTTCGTCATCGCAATATCCATTGCCTGACGGCACAGTTCTTCCACCGTGCTCCCCGTCATAGATGCCAATGCACCCCATGCGATCTTCGCTGATTCCACATTTCCGGCAGCATAGTCATCCGCCGGCACATAACCCAGAATATTTGCGGCACCTGCCAGTGTAAGCGCATAGCTCTCGCCATTTGCACAGGCAACGACCGCATAATCCGATGTATCGTCCTCGCGCGGTGCGATCAGCTCTATCTTTGGATTCTTCATCTTATCGGTGTCAGTAAAGACCTCATACTCTTTCTCTGCGATATGTGCGGATCTTGGTCCGACATCTGCGATCTTACCTCCACGCACCACGATCATACTGCCTCCGGCAATTCCAAGTGTACGCACATCCAAAGAAGTCAGATATAACTTTCTTCCCCCGATCTGTGCATTTTTAATCATAACCTTGCCATCTTTGATCGCTGAAATATCGGTCGATGTTCCTCCTGCCTCAAGGAAAATGCCATCTGTCAGTTTTTCATACATCAGTGCTCCTGCCACACCTGCTGCCAGGCCGGATAGCATCGTAAGAATCGGTCTCTTCCGCACCTCATCGATACTCATGACGCCGCCGTCACAGCGCATGATCATCAGCGGTTTTTTAATACCGGAATCTTTTACCGCATTTTCCGTCATGTTGGCAGTCTCCATCATTTTGGGGATCAATGCCGCATTGACTGCTGCTGTTCTCGTCCTCGCCTGCAGTCCGTAAAGCTGGGAGATCTCATGTCCACCTGTAGCGACCAGTCCTTCTTTTACCGCCAGGTCAATAACTTTCTGCTCATTTTCCGGATTATCAACAGAGTAACTCTCCGAAGCCACGATCACCTCCACATTTTTCAGTTTCAGTGCATCGATTGCCTCTTTTACAGCCTCATCGGTAAGTGAGGCTGCATCTATAAATTCATGCTCTGTATATAAATATTTTCCCGGTGCCAGCTCGATATTTCCGACTGTCGTCTCCTTGCGGGAACGTTCTGCCTCCATACCACTTCCCATGCCAACAATACCAACACGTGCCACATCTCCCTCTAACAGGGCATTGGTTGCCTGTGTGGTTCCATGTGCGATAAATATAACATTATCCGGAGAAATTCCATTTTTTGTGAGTACCGTATTGATCGCCTCAATGATTCCCTGCGCCACACCGCGCTCGGCATGATGTGTCGTCGGCACTTTTTCTTTTGCAATGACCTCATAGGTCTCATTATCTACGACTACGGCATCCGTAAATGTTCCTCCGACATCGATTCCGATTCTTACCTTTCTGTTATCCATATGTGAAACATACCCTCCTTGAATGATCCTTACTGTTTAGAATAATGCTACTGCTGCGTAAATCAAGATTCCAAGTGCCATTACCATGGTGTATGGAAGTGTTGATTTCAAAATATCATTAACATCGACTTTTGCATAATCTGCTACGATAACATTCTGTGTGTTTGTCGGGTCTGATACACACTGTACCACGCTGGTACTACGAAGTGCCATACCAACTGCTGGTGCACTCAGTTTTCCTGCTGTCAGAAAAATATTTGCGAGGCCAGAGCCAAGACCGTACATATTTAACGGTCCACGATACAGAGCCAGTGGAGAAAGAACTGTAAAAATTACAATGTACATAATCGGGTTTGATGGAAGAATCACACTAATGATTGGCTGCATCAGAGCAGATGTTTTCTGTGCTGCCACTCCATTTAAAAGAATTCCAATACCAATCATCAGACCGATGACTCCTGCCACATCCTTAATTCCCTCTACCATGGAGCTTGAAAGAACCTGAATACTTGAAGACGGATTCGTAATTAATGCTGTTACAATAATTGCTACCACCAAGCTTGTCTCCGCATTCCACTTAAAGAAAAATACCAGTACGATAGGAAGAAGCGGCATCAGCATGGCAACCGGATTAACCTTTTTAGAGTTGGTTCCAGCATTCATTGCCCATGTACTTCTGACTGTCTTTTTATTTACATTGATTAAAATATATGCAACCGTCACAACCACACAGATCAGTCCCATCACGATGGAAGATGTTTTAATAACCTCCATATCCATTCCAATGGTATCTACATAAATCTGGTACTGCGATACATTAAAAAGAAGTCCAATGTTTAATCCAAAAAGTACGAGACTTGCTGCCACGATCGGCTCAATTCCCGCAGACAGTAACAGCGGAATTGCAATCTGAGCGACCATAATAACAGGACCTGCACCACTCATAGCAGTAAAGATCAGTGCCGTTGCAGCAGTCAGTGCCAAAGCGATCATAACCGGCTTATCCCCTGCCAGCTCTGCTGCCTTACGGATAATGGCATCTGAAATTCCCTCTTTCTGAATTACCTTTGCAAAAATTGCACCAAATACGGTAACAATAATGGTGCTTGCAAGACGGGATGCTCCACCTGCAATTACATAAGAAGTAATACTCTGTGTCTCTGCATCACTTGATATAAATGGAACTCCTGCTACTACTGCGATTAAAATTCCCATACATGGAAGTGCTAAAATCGCTGGCATCTTTTTTGTCATCATAAGAGCAACTCCCGCTAAGAAGATTGCCAAAATTACTATTACCTGTAACGTCTGCATACCTATTCTCCTCCTTCAATCAGTGCATTTGTAAACTTTTTCGTGATGAGCTGTGGTCTTGTAATCGCCCCACCCACAACGACACTATAACATCCAAGTTCAACCACTCGTCTGGCTTTCTGCGGCACATCGATATTTCCCTCAGCAATTACCGGATGATGTACCTGTTTTAATATCTTGCGTATAATTTCAAAATCATTCTGTTCAATTTTGTCATTTACGCTGTACGGCGTATATCCCACAAGTGTTGTTCCAATAAAATCAAATCCAATTTCATCTGCAAATAATGCTTCCTCCACCGTTGAACAGTCTGCCATAAATTTTTGATCCGGATATTTTTCTTTCACTTTTTCAAAAAGTTTTTCGGGTGATTTTTCAAAAATTACCGTATGCGGCGACGCTAAGAACTCTGTCTTATCGCAAACCGCTATACCTGTTCTTGCTTTGCCCAAATCAACTGCCGCTATTATCATATTAACATCCTTTCAAAAACAGGGAACCCTTCCGAGTTCCCCTTTTCATATTATCGTGACGGTCTTTTTACATCTGATGCAACACTGAATACATCACTTGATTTGCCAAGCACTACAAGGTGGTCGTTTTCATCAAAGACATAATCGCCGCCAAGGTTCAGATTAAGTTCATTATCATTTTTTACCGCAATAATATTAATCTTATGTTTACGGCGAACATCAACATCCATTACCTTTTTTCCAACCCACGATGATACCACGGGAATTTCAAAGATAGAATACTCCGAAGTGAGTTCAATATAATCAAAAATATTGTCTGCATTGTATCTTACCGCAAGGTTTTCGGCAATCTCTTTGTCGGGATATACAACCTCGTCAGCGCCTATTTTCTTTAAAAATTCAACCTGTCTTGCCCTTTTAGCCTTTGCAATTACATACTTTGCACCGAGTTCCTTTAAAATGGAAGTAATTTCGAGAGAGGCATAAAAATCCTCACCGATTGTCACAAAGCAATAATCAAAAGTATTAACTCCTATAGATTTCAAAATTCCGTCTGCCGAGCAGTCACCGCAAAAAGCGTCGTTGAATTCAGGTGAAAGCTCCTGTATGAGTTCCTCGTCCTTGTCTGCAATCATTACTTCATTGCCGAGGTCCTGCATTTTTCGTGCAAGATAAATTCCAATTGTTCCCATTCCGATTACAAGTACCGACTTCATAAATATTTCTCCTTAACCGATTAATATCTGTTCTGTAGGGCGCTTTACAGGTGCTTCGGGTTTTCTTTGTCCAAACACAAGCACAAGCGAAAGTCCGCCGATTCGTCCGCCATACATCATTATCATTAATATTATTTTTGAAATTGCCGAGATTTGGTTTGTTATGCCTTTTGACACTCCTACAGTGCCTGCCGCCGAGGCGGTTTCAAACAATACCTGCGACATACCCAATCCCTCTACGCTGCAAATAATCATTGACGAAAGCATAACCGCAAAGAGATAAATCAAAATAATTACCGCCGACTGCTTAACCACATCAGACACAATTCTGCGCTTAAAAGTGTTTATATCGTCACCGCCTTTCGCCATTGCAAATACCGCAATCACAACCACCGCTATTGTAGTTGTTTTCAGGCCGCCCGCCGTTGAACCCGGGCTACCGCCTATAAGCATAAGAATAAGCGAAAGCAATGTGCCGGAATCCGAGAGATTTGAAAGGTCAATTGTATTAAAACCTGCCGTTCTTGTAGTTACCGACATAAACATAGCGTTTACAATTTTTTGCGGAACAGTCTTGTCGGCAAGTTCGCCGTTGTATTCAAAAATAAAAAAGCCAAGTCCGCCTGCGACAAGCAAAATTGCCGTTGTAACAAGAACTATTTTAGTATGAAGCAAATATTTAGAAAAATGAAATTTATTTTTTAAAATGTCATTCCACACAATAAAGCCGATACCGCCGATTACAATAAGCGACATTATAATTATGTTTACATAGTAATCATTTGTATAGTAAGTCAGCGAAGAATACGGTTGGCGAAATCCCATAAGGTCAAAGCCTGCGTTGCAAAAAGCAGAAATTGCGTGGAAACAACTGTAGTATATTCCTTTCAGCATACCCATTTGCGGACAAAAGCGAAAAGCAAGTAATACAGCACCTATTCCCTCAAAAATAAAAGTACCTCCGACTATTTTCTTAACGAGTTTTAAAGTACCGTCAATTTGAGTATTGCCCGATGACTGCATCATCATTTTGCGTTCACGCATATTAATCTTTTTGCGCAAAAATATTGAAATCATTGTTATTATCGTCATAAGACCAAGACCGCCT
>ERZ860148.1292-NODE-1292-length-14963-cov-3.586128_pt1 | contig 14963 bp, 10 predicted proteins | sample MGYA00509981_ERZ860148 | MGnify/ENA primary metagenome ERZ860148 (study PRJEB30046, sample SAMN00715199) | human gut metagenome | study: EMG produced TPA metagenomics assembly of the A metagenome-wide association study of gut microbiota in type 2...
ATCTATGGTGGAGCAAATCAGATCCAAAAATCAAATTTGTTATTGATGATCAAAGAATTAGAGATTCCGGTACAATATGTGACAGAATTACCGGATTGTGATCTTTTGATCATGGCAGACTGCCAATATGGTTCCGGCAATGTAACAAAGTGGAAAGCACCGGAAATAGCTATGGTAGATCATCATCAATGTGGTCTGATGCAGGGAGATCATTATTGTATCAAATCGAACTTAGGCAGCTGTTCTACTGTGGTATGGAGTCTTTTTCAGGAAGTGGGATTTGATATCAGCAGGAATATCCATCTGTCTACAGCGTTATATTATGGTTTGTATATGGATACCAGCCAGTTTGAAGAAATTTTTCATCCTTTAGACAAGGACATGCGTGATACATTAGAAAAGGATGATCAGCTGTTATTTCATTTGATGAATACGAATCTTTCGTTAGAAGAACTTAGTATTGCGGGAGAAGCCCTGACAAAGAGGATCTATGATGAAGAGTATCGCTTTTCTGTCATTCCGGTCAAGCAATGTGATCCTAACATTCTTGGAATTGTCAGTGATTTTGTGATTCAGGTTGAAGAAATCAACACCTGTGTTGCATTTAATCCGAATCCGGGTGGATACAAGCTTTCGGTCAGAAGCTGTGTCAAAGAGGCAAAAGCAAATGAAATGGCACAATTTTTATGTGCCGATATTGGAAATGGCGGAGGTCATTTGACAAAAGGTGGAGGCTTTATTGCAAAGAAAAGCTTTGAGCAGACATATCCTGACTGTCAGATGCAGGATTACCTATGTGACAGGATCCGTAACTATTTCGATTCGTATGAAGTGATCTATGCAAAAACATATCAATTAGATAAAGCACAATTACAGCCGTATTTAAAGAAAGCAATTCCGGTAGGTGTAACGAGAGCAGAAGACTTCCTGAAAATGGGTACACCGATATTAGTGCGTACTTTAGAAGGGGATGTCGATCTGATCGTATCTAAAGATCTTTATTTTATGATCGGTATTGAAGGCGAGGTTTATCCGATCCGCAAAGAGAAGTTTGAAAGAACCTATCGTTATGTCGATGAAGTAGCAGAATTTGATATGGAATACGCACCTACGATTCGAAATAATATTGATGGGGAGATATACCGGTTAATGGATTATATGCGAAGCTGTGTAGCATCCGGCACGACAAAAATCTATGCCAAGCCATTAGAAAAGAATGTGAAAGTGTTTACAGCCTGGGATGAACATAAATATTATACCGGTCTGGCAGGAGATTATATTGTGATGCGGGAAGATGATGAGCATGACATTTATATTGTACGCGGAGATATTTTTAAGAAAACCTATGAAAAAGTAGAAGAATGAAAATGAGAAACCATGAAAGATACATTTTCAATAAAATGTGTTGGGATCAGTAGCACACAGAGAGGATAAGAAGGATGAAATACGCAGCATTTATAAGCTACCGCCATGGTGGGATTGATGAAAAAGTAGGTATGCAGATACAACATGATCTGGAACGATATAAGATACCTTCAAAGATTGCAAAGAGTATTGGGAAAAAAAGTCTTGGTAAAGTCTTTCGTGACGCAGATGATCTGCGTGCAGCCAGCGATTTATCGGCAATCATACGTGCCGGAATTGATGAATCGGAATATCTGATCGTGATCTGTACAAAACGATACCAGAAATCCGTCTGGTGTATGGAAGAGATTGAATATTTCTTAGAAACGCGTGACAGAGAACATATTATCGTTGTTTTAGTTGAAGGAGAACCACAGGAAAGCTTTCCTGAAATCCTGACGCATATCGAGCGTGACGGTAAGATCGTAGCGATCGAACCGTTGGCGGTTGATGTCCGTGCCGAAACGGAAAAGCAGATCTTAAAAAATGTAACAAAAGAAAAGCTTCGCTATATCTCACAGATGTTAGATATGGACTACGATGATCTAAAGCAGCGCCAGAAAGAACGTCAAAGAAAGAGAAATGCAATTCTTGCCGGTATTGTTTTTGCCGGTGTTGCTGTCTTTGCGAGTGTAGTATCTTATAAGAATGTACAGTTAAATACTGCATATGACAGTCTGGATCATTCGATGCAGCAGACATTAAAAGGACAATCTTACTATCTGTCGGAATACTCAAATACCGCCTATCTTAATGGTGACCGGGCAACTGCAGCACTTCTGGCACTGAAAGCACTGCCTAAGAATCTTGAAGAACCGGACAGGCCTTTTGTGCCAAGTGTAATGCGGTCTTTGTCATCGGCTCTGGGAGTCTATGATTTCAGCAGCGGCTATCAGCCGGACAAGGTGTATGATTTTAATACAGAAGCCTATCATACGAAAGTGACGATCAGTAAGAAAGGAACGTATCTGGTCATTGAACGTTATCAGGCAGCAGCTAATAATATGTTGAATGGAAAAGCCTATATTTACCGGATTGATAACCGTAAGCTGGTACAGTGTGTCAATCTGGATGACATCAGTAAAACAGCGATACATACCTCTTCACATATGGCTTGTCTTACAAATGATGAAAAGATATTTTATTATCTTGGAAAAGACGGACTTTGTGCCATGGATCTAAAGAGCGGTAAAGAGCTTTTTACCGGGCAGAAAGGCTGTCAGATGGTATTGAGTGAGCAAAATGATGTGATTTCTGTTTATGATGATGATACGGCAACGTTATATTCTTATGCTACAGATGGCAGATTACAGGCACAGACAGCTTTATCCGCACAGAAAAAATATGCATTATATTGTATCAGTCCTGACAGCAGCATTGCGGTTCTGTCACAGGATGCTAAAGACGGTGTCGGAATCTTACTTGCTGACACGTCGAATGGCGGTACACTTTTTGCAGACAAAAGCGAAAGCTGCAGTCAGATATCCTTTATTAATGATCACAGCTTATGTTTTGTGCGGCAGGATACACAGATGGGGAAGAGTCATATCGTTGTTTATGATCTGAATGAAAACGCAGATGATTACCTCGTAGATTCCGAACGAAGCAGCATTGGAACGATTGCCATGTCAGGCAATGAAACCTGCTTTTTCTATGTCGATAAAGACGTTTGTGAAGTCAGCAACAAGACCGGAAAAGTGATTTGGAAAAATACATATTCTTCCGATGTGACTTCTGTGAAAGCACAGGGCAATTATTTAATGGTTACACTCAAAAACGGACAGAGTTATTTTTATAACAGCAAAAAACATCTGTTGATCAACCAGTCTGCCGGAAATGAAGAAAATTTCTATGCAATGGCGTTAAATGAAGATTATGCCTGTAGTGCGGATTTTTGGGGGAAGAATATTCGTTTATACAGCAATAAAAAGAAGACAAGAAAAGACGTGACAACAAAAGAGATTATAACAAATACCACACAACGTCCTGAAAAGTGGTATACTGCTTCATCAAATGGAAAGACAATCCTGCTGGATTTTAAAAATGGAATGCAGGATATCGTAAAGACATTCCGTGCGGATACACTTGAGATGATTGGCAGTACAACATTAAAGGATATGGATTATGAGTCCTTTAATAATCTTTCCGTTTCTGCGGAAAATGACAAATATATCAGCATTCAGGATTACGCCTATGGAGCAAATGCTCATTTTAATGCAAAAACGATGAAAAAAGTATTTTCTTATGATGAAGATTCGTATTATTTCTATAATGATGACCGTTCTCTGATCACGATTGCACAAAAAAATGAGTTAGTGACCTATGATGCGGCGACAGGAAAAGTCAAAAAGAAAACAGCGATTCCGGATGCCTATGACCGTGGATTGCAAGTTGGAGACTATACGATCTTTGGAAATGATAAGAAAATAGCAATTCGGAAAAAAGGGAAAAAAGACGTGATCTTAAAAGATGCCGTGATCTATACTTCAAATGAAAAGCAAAAGCTGCTATGTTATCGCAGCGTGGATGCAGGCAAATGGTATGTCTATTCGTTAGAAAAGGGAAAAATCATCAGTCAGGGAAAAGCAGGAACATTTGCGTGTACGATCTTTTTTGATGATGGAACTTATTTTCTGAATGATTATAATGCCGTTTATGATGCACGATCAGGGAAAAAAGTTCTGGATTTATCCGATATCAGCACCGGAGTATATGGAGTATATACGAATAAAAAGATTCCGTATTTTGTTGTATGGTATCAAAGCGGAGAATCCGATGCAAATGGTAAATCCAGCGGAAGTAACATGGCATATCTGTATAACAAAAAGCATCCGGAAGAGATTGTTGCAAGTATTCCGAATTTTGTGGCAATGGCAGAAGATGGCAGCGTGATCACATTTGACGGAGATCATACATTATATAAAACACCATTATATTCTGAAAAGGAACTGTTACAGAAAGGAAATGAATTTGTTAAAGGTATGAAGCTTACAAAAGAGCAGAAAGAAAAGTATCATTTGTTTACAGAATAATAGGGCTGCAAATATGAGGTGTGGAATTTTATGAAAAAAAACTGCTTCTATCCGGTCCTTGGAAAACAAAAAAGCCTTCCGGTCTATTTATCCGGGATCGGAGTGGCGGATCCGGAATATCATATCAAACGGGAGAAAGGATTGATATCCCATCAATTCCTATATACACAAAGCGGATCTGGTCAACTGCTTGTCAATGGGAAGCGTTATTTGCAAAAAGAAGGAAGTCTTTTTTATCTGGCTCCGGGCATTGCCCATGAATATTATCCGGTCAGGGAAGATGAATGGATGACCTGCTGGGTAGTATTTCGTGGTAATCATCTGAACGAAATGATGAAGGAAATGGGATTTGCTGATTTTGCATTTGCGAATAATATCGTGAACGAAGAAATCAAAAAGACATTTCAACGATTATATTCAGCTGCGAAAGACCCATGGGATGGCGACGATCGGTGCTCAATCTTATTATATGAATATATTATGCATATCCGTAATGCCTTTCGGACAAACGAGAAATATGGAAAAATGACAACAAAAGGGATCTTATTCAAGCCACTTCAATATATCGAGAAGCATTACACTGATGAGATCACCTTAGAACAGTTAGCGGATATCAGTAATGTCAGCAAGCAGCATTTTTGTCGGGTATTTAAAGCACAAATGAAGATGCGGCCAATGGAATATATCTCAAGAAAACGGGGTACTCAGGCAAAGGAATTGCTATTGTCGACATCTAAATCAATTGAAGAGATCGCAAAGCTGGCCGGATATGATAATCCGACTTATTTTGGTATGGTCTTTAAAAAGTATGAAGGCATGACACCGACTGACTGTCGGAAGAGAGAATGTGATCTGTGATATAAGGCGGGTTCATATTACTGGGATAGGACAATTATTTTATCTTGTGAATTTTTCTGCCAAAGCATATACTGTATACAGCAATGAAACTTGCAAATACAGTATATATAAAGGAGAAGAATATGCGTAAAATAATTGGGAAAAGAGTAGGTACATGTCTGCTTGTGTTTTCGATGCTCTTTACGGGGAGTGGGATGACCGCAATGGCAAAGACGACGTTAAAGCGAGGGACAGATGTGGAGACAAAGACAGGCAGCATTGTACTGGATGGAAATGATATCAAGGCAGATAATGTCAATGGTCTGACATACAAAGGCTTTGGCATGTTAAGCGGTAATTCGACAAGTGATCTTTTATTGGATTACAAAACACAAAACCCTGTAAAATATGCAGAGCTGATGCAATATTTATTTGGTGGAGAATATCCGATCTTTACCCATGTTAAACTGGAGATGGGAAATGACCGTAATAACTCAACCGGACCGGAAAGTGCAACAATGCGTACAAAAGGAGAAAGTGCGAATGTTATGCGCAATCCGGGCTGGCAGATCGCAGCAGATGCCAAAAAGATCAATCCGAAAGTAAAGGTCAGTATTTTAAGCTGGAATACACCGACATGGGTGACAACGACAGAAGAAAAATATTACTGGTATAAACAGAGCATTCTGGCAGCTTATGAAAAATACGGTTTTATGGTGGATTATATCAACCCGAATGTCAATGAAAAATGGAATTTAAGAACCGATGTTGCAAATACAAAGAGTTTTGCAAGCTGGATTGCGGCAGAAGATGCATCAACGATTCCGGATGCAGAAGCATTAAAACTGTATCATAAGATCAAACTGATCGTATCGGATGAAGCAAATGTAGTCAGTGACAGTGTAACAAGAAAATTAAAATCTGATGCAGATTTTATGAATGCCGTGGACGTGGTTGGTTACCACTATAAGACAGCAGATGATAATAACGGTGGAATGACATGGCTTGCCCAGGAGCAGGATAAAGAAGTATGGAACAGTGAAGAACAGGCAACCTTTTCGAATTCAGCGTTTCGTCCGGCTAATAATAATCAGGATCCTACCGTGACAGGAACCGGGCTCGGTGGAGCAGGCAGTGCTTTAGAGATGGGAAATACCGTGATCAAAAGTTTTGTGGAATCCCGCCGGAGTCATGTGATCTATCAGCCTGTCGTCGGTTCTTTTTATGAAGGAGCACAGTTTTCATTTAAAGAATTAGTCAGTGCAAGAGATCCATGGTCAGGATGGATGCATTATGATGCAGGATTGCTTGTACTTGCTCATATCAGTAAATTTGCAGTGACCGGATGGGAAAACGAAGACAATACAGCCGGAATCTGGAGAGGGGTTCCTTCCGCATCAAAGGCGAGTGCAATACAATCAAACTCAAGCAATGCAGTAGACGGACGTAATGGTGGCGAAAATTATATGACACTTGCAGCACCAACAAAAGATAATTTTTCTACAGTAGTAGTCAATGATAGTGAATATCCAATGACATATACCTTACAGACTACAAATATGAATCTGAAGGCAGACCAGAAACTGGAACTCTGGGAGACAAGAGCAGCCGATAAAGGTGCATTTAATGAAAATTATATGCAATGCACACAGTCGTTGACAGCCGATGAGCAGGGTGTGTATCATTTCACGGTACAACCATATTCTACGGTTACGGTTACTTCTTTAGAAGTTGCAGACAGTGCAGAGCATACACAAAAGCTGCCGGTAGAAGGAAAACGTACGGTTCTTGACACAGACCGGACAGGGGATGTTCAAAATACTGAAGATGCTTATCTTTATGCAGATGATTTTGAATATGAAGGAAAAACCGTACCGGTATTAGATGGTAAAGGTGGCTTTACCGGAGAGACACAGGATTATATCACAGCAAGAGGTGGTCAAAAAGGTGCCATGGCACGTTATACACATACGCTAAATGGAGCTTTTGAAGTATATCAGAGCAGAAATGGCAATCATGTGTTACGACAGCAGTCTGATCAGACTTCAACCGGAGTAGGAAGTGCATGGAATGCCGGAGATCCGGTGACTACGATTGGAGATTTCCGATGGACGAATTATACAGCAGCCGTTGATGTTTTGTTTGAACGTGCGGCACAGGGGCAGTATGCACAAGTAGGTATCCGTCAGACCGGTTCTTCTCATAAGATTACAGACAGCAGCGGATATTCTTTGAAAATCAAAGATAATGGTGAATGGGCATTATATCGTAAAACCGTTACAACAGACGGAAAAGAGCCGCAGGCATTAGCTAGCGGCACGGTGGATGAAGCACAGATTACACCGGGAACATGGTTCCAGATCAAACTTCGTGGAGAAGGAAATCTGATCAAAGCTTATATCAATAATGTGGAAGTCGGTTCGTATGAAGACGATACACCGATCACTTCAGGAAGAGTTGCATTAGGATGCAGCAGCACCTATACCCGTTTTGACAATCTTGCAGTTACAAAGATCAATGGTTTTGCACCATATTATTCGGAATATATTGATAATATGGAAACATATGATCTGACAGAGCAGAAGAATCAGAAGTTAGCATATAATGATAAATGGTCCGTTACCTGTGCAAATCAGGGAATGTATGTATACCAGAGAAGCATATCTAAAAATACGGAAGCCGGAGCAACATTAAGATATACATTTAACGGAACAGGTTTTGAGATCCTTGGTGAAAATGCAGCAGGAAAAGCAAAACTGAACGTAACGATTGATGGTAAGGAGTATCAGACAAATGCATCGATCAAACGTGCAGATAATATGTGTACGACTTATCAGGTGAATGGTTTAGAAAACGGAGAGCATACCTTTACGATAGAAGTAGCAGAAGGAACTTTGGCAGTCGATGCGGTCGCTGTCATTGGTGGAATCTATACCGGATCGGAAGTTGATGTTTTGCCAAAAGAAGGAACAGAGACAAATCTTCCGGAAGAAGAACTCCCAACCGAACCGGTTCAGACACCACAGCCAACAGTCACACCGACACAGGAGCCAACGATGATACCGACACCGCAGCCGACACAGATACCACAGCCGACAGCAGGCACTTCACCAACACAAAAACCGACTACGGAAACAATCAAAAAGGGAACAAACTGGAAAATAAACGGTATGGTTTTTGAGGTGACAAATGCAAAGAAAAAGACGGTAAAATGTAAAAAGGCGATCAGCAAAAAAGTAAAGAAAGTTACGATACCGGCTGTGGTTGTCGTGTCAACAAAGAGTGGTAAGCAGTCATTTACCGTGACGGAAATTGCACCAAAAGCATTTAGCAATTGTAAAAAACTGAAAAAAGTTGTGATCGGCAAAAATGTAACACAGATCGGCAAAGAAGCATTTTCTAAAGACTCCTCTTTACAAAAGATTACGTTTCAGACAACAAAATTAAAAAAGGTTGGAAAAAATGCGATCAAAGGCATAGCTAAAAAGGCAGTTCTGACCTGCCCAAAGAAGAGCAAAAAAGCATATCAGAAGATTTTTACAAAAAAGACCGGTTTTCAAACGAAGATGAAATGGAAATAAAAGTTAGCTCTTGCAAAGTAAAAAAAAGTATGATATAGTGATATGGTGTGTTTTATGCGTATAAGACACAGGAAACAAATAATAAGCACGTATGCGGATTGCGCTCTTGGTGCCCACGGGGTCAAGCGTTTGGAAGTATACGGAAGCAGCAAAAACCAATTTGGAGGTAAAGACATGAGTGTTATTTCAATGAAACAGTTACTGGAAGCAGGTGTTCATTTCGGACATCAGACAAGAAGATGGAACCCTAAAATGGCTGAGTACATCTACACAGAGCGTAATGGTATCTACATTATCGACTTACAGAAGTCTGTAGGAATGGTAGATACAGCATACAACGCTGTAAAAGATATCGTTGCTAAGGGTGGTAATATTCTTTTTGTTGGTACAAAGAAGCAGGCTCAGGATTCTATCAAGGCAGAAGCAGAGCGTTGTGGCATGTTCTATGTAAATGAGAGATGGTTAGGTGGTATGCTCACAAACTTCAAGACAATCCAGACTCGTATTAAGAGATTAAAAGCCATCGAAGAGATGTCAGAAGATGGTACATTTGATGTTCTTCCTAAGAAGGAAGTTATCAACCTCAAAAAAGAGTGGGATAAGCTTGAGAAGAACCTTGGTGGTATTAAGGAAATGAAGCAGATTCCTGATGCTATCTTTGTTGTTGATCCTAAGAAAGAAAGAATCTGTATTCAGGAAGCACATACATTAGGTATTCCGCTTATCGGTATTGCAGATACAAACTGTGATCCGGAAGAACTTGATTATGTTATCCCTGGTAATGATGATGCTATCAGAGCCGTTAAGCTTATTGTATCTACAATGGCTGACGCTGTTATCGAAGCAAATCAGGGTGAATCTATGGAAGAAACTGAGGAAGCTGACGCATAATCAGTGTTGACAAAAAAATAACGGAGGAATGTAAAGATGGCAATTACAGCTAGTCAGGTAAAAGAATTAAGAGAAATTTCCGGTGCCGGTATGATGGATTGTAAAAAGGCACTTGGCGAGACAGACGGTGATATGGACAAGGCAGTAGAATGGTTAAGAGAAAACGGTCTTGCAAAAGCAGCTAAGAAGTCTGGTCGTATTGCAGCAGAAGGTATGGTAGCCGTAAATGTAGCAGAGGACGGAAAGTCAGCTTCTATCGTAGAAGTAAACTCTGAGACAGATTTTGTTGCTAAGAACGAAAAGTTCCAGTCTTATGTTGCAGAAGTAGCAGCACAGGCGTTAGAGACATCAGCAGCAGATTTAGATGCATTTTTAGCAGAGCCTTGGAAAGCGGATACAAGCGTAACAGTTGATGAGAAGTTAAAAGCTATGATCGCTGTGATCGGTGAGAACATGAACATCCGTCGTTTTGAAAAAGTTACAACAGATGGTTTATTGGTTTCTTATATCCATGCAGGCGGTAAGATCGGTGTTATCGTAGAAGCACAGACAGATTCTTCAAGCGATGCAGTAAAAGAATGCTTAAAGAATGTTGCTATGCAGGTTGCAGCTTTGAATCCTAAGTATGTATCATCTGATGATGTAGATGCTGATTACAAAGAGCATGAGAAAGAGATCTTACTTGCACAGGCTAAGAACGATCCTAAGAATGCAAATAAGCCTGACAATATCATTGAGAAGATGATCACAGGTCGTCTTAACAAAGAATTAAAGGAAGTTTGCTTACTTGAGCAGGAATATGTAAAAGCTGAGAACAAAGAAAATGTTGGTAAGTATGTAGAGTCTGTTGCTAAGGCAGAAGGCTGTGCATTAAAGGTTACAAACTTTGTTCGTTTTGAGACTGGTGACGGTCTTGAGAAGAAAGAGGAAGATTTTGCAGCTGAAGTGGCAGCTCAGATGAAATAATTATCGCGAAGCTTTGAGCAAAGCGACGTAATATAAAAAGAGATAGGATTCTCATATGCTTGCATAATTGAGGACCTATCTCTTTTTATGTTATGCGGCAGATTATCCACGAGTTATGTTTACATAGGCGAGAGAATGCTATATTTTTTTACAACTTGTTAAAAGTTAAATAACTCTACTTTTATTCGATACTTTTAAATTGAAAAAAGATATAGATATTGTAAAATTAACTTAACAAGTAACGGAGGATAATTATGAGGGACTATAGTTTTGGAAATTTTATCAGTACATTAAGAATGAGAAAAGACCTATCTCAATATCAGTTGGGTGTACTCGTTGGCGTTTCAGACAAGGCGGGTTCAAAGGGGGAAAATGGAGCATCTAAACCAAGAATAAACACAATTAGAAAATTAGCACAAGTGTTTGAACTAAGCGTTGATGAACTGTTGACTTGTGAATACGCTACTTTCAGTAGAGATAGAAAGGACTTATTTGCAATGAAAAGAAATATTATAAAATTGGCTGAAGAAAAAATGAAAGGAATATATGGTGATAAACCACCTATTAGAATTACTAATCGTTTCAAGTCTGAACAATTAATGATTGAGGAAAATGATATTCTCTTGTGGATGGGATTTATGGGAAAACTGAAAGAAATGTTTAATAATGATGATTTGTCGTTTGAATTACGAACTGCACAGATAGGAGCATCTTTTATAGCATGGCTTTTAGGAGGAACAGATGTTAATCCATTACCGGCACATTATTATTGCCCAACAGGTGTAGGAACTAATGCACTTCTGGCAAGAACACTTGGACTGATATTGTCAATAATGGTTTACACTTTTAACTCGTATAGATCAGACAACTATGCAACCATAGGTAGAGCAGCATAGTACCTATCTCTTTTAACTTTAGGAGGAAGCCCATCATTAGATGAGCCTATCCTTCTGTTGTTCCAGTAGCTCATGAAGTATCTCCAGACCATTTTCTTGAGTTGAATTTCCTTAGCTAAATTTACAGACTGTACCTTATAATCTGTGTCATAATGTTTCTGATTTCGTGCCATAAAAGAACCTCCTTTATCTCGTTATATATAATCATATGCGAGAATAAAGTGTCAACTATTATGATACAACATCAAAATGCGTATCTTGCAAAAGACCCAGTCTACATTATTTTGCAGAAAGAAGGTGGACACATGAGCTCAAACAAAAGAGACATTACAAAAATAATACGGTTAAATGGCAGAGAATATCAGATGGTAATGGAAAAATTATAAAAAATAACATATAATTCAATGTCAAAATAGTAACTAAGAGATTTCGGGTAAAAAGATATTTGATTGTAATGGTACAAAAAATCCTTTATGTATACAGGTTTGCAAGCCTTGTATATCATAAAGGATTTTTTAGTAATGATATATTGAAAAATTATATTTTATTAAATATATCATTAGATCATCAAAGTCTCAAAAATAATTGACTTTTTAATTTGCTTTTATTGTAAAGACTTTTATTTTACTGTTACTTTGCAGACAAATTTTTTCGTACCTGAAATTACTGTAATCTTAGCCTTTCCTTTTTTCAAGGCTTTGATTCTACCGTTTCTGTAGACTTTGACAACTTTTTTGTTTGAGGTTACGTAAGTGATTCTGTCACGACTATTTATCGGTGTTAGAGTAACTTTAAATTTAAAAGTTTTGCCTTTTTTCAAAGTCAGTTTCTTACGGTTTAGCTTAATCTTTTTAGTAGTAATTTTGCGTGTCTTTGCATTCTGAGACGAAGTCGTTGGGGTTTTTGTAGTTGTCTTAGAAGAAGAAATTTTTGCAAGTGTTACAGAATATACTTTTCCACAAGCACTGCAAGTCTTGGATTTTAATCCTTTTTCTGTGGTTGTAGGTTCTTTTACAACTACATATTCTCCGTAACTATGTCCTGTTGCTTTTATGCTTCTTGTTTTTGTTTTTTTACATACAATGCAGGTAAAAGTTGTTACGCCGTTTGCTGTACAAGTAGGCTCTTTTGTGACTTTTCCGTCATCCCAAGTATGGTTACCGGTTTTTGTGATGGTCTGACCATATGAAATTGTTTTCTTACAATCAGTGCAATATGTATTTCCTGTATAACCATCTTCGCCGCAGGTTGCGTCTTTTTTCTTGCGGATTTCAGTATGCTGATGTCCTGTTGCTGCAATGCTCGCAGTTTTGGTTTTGGCACATATACTACAAGTAAATGTTCGAACACCTTTCGCTGTACAAGTAGGTTCTGTTGTGACCTTTCCTTCATCCCAAGTATGAGTAGTTAATTTTGCAATGGTCTTACCGGATGAAATTTTAGTGCCACAATCAGTACAATATGTATCGCCGGTATAACCGGTTTCGCCACAGGTAGCAGCCTTTTTATTACGAATTTCGGTATGAAGATGTTCTGTTGTTTTTGCAATGTTTTCTGTTTTTGTCTTACTACAAATGCTACAAGTATAGGTCTTTACGCCTGTCTCTGCACATGTAGGTTTTTTAGTGATTACTCCCTTATTCCAACTATGATTTTCTGTTTTTGCAATAGTATTGCCTGATGAAAGTTTAGTTCCACAGTCAGGGCAATACTTATCACCGGAATATCCTTCCTCTTTGCAGGAAGCTTCCTTTTGATTTCGAATTTCAGAGTGGAGATGATTTGTTGCATCTACGTCAATTTTTTCAATTTTTGTATTATTACAAATAGTGCAGGTGAATTTCTTTTCGCCTTTCCCTATACAGGTTGGAACCTTTGTAATTACTCCCTGATTCCAATGATTATCACAGTCATGTACGATTATTGTTGCCGAAGTTGTTGATGGCAATCCGTACAGTGATGTGGTTAACGTGGTGGTACCTTCTTTAAGACCTATAATCTTTCCATCACTATAGGTGGCAATAGAAGGGTCATTAATGGAAACGGTTGGAGTATCTAACACGGTTCCGATTGATCCAAATTGATTTATAAGAGAAAGTATAGGTGTAATATTTGGAGTTACTGTTTCTCCTAATCTAAGAACATATGAATCTTGGTCAAAAGATGTCTTATAATTTGTAATCCAACTTTTAGTTACTGAGACAGTAACAGTTTGTTCACTGTCATTTGCCGGTGTTTCTGTTGTATTAATGGAAGGTCGGGAGGCAAATTCTTCCACCCAGTAGTCATAGCCGTTGTAAGTAACATGACCAACTCCAACGCAGGTAAATTTATAATCTAACATATTTCTACGGTGCCCCTGACCGGCATAAGGTTCGTTATCTTCACGCCATCCGTTATTTACTGCTTCTGCCTTAGAATAAACAGTAGGACTTGCTACTGCAATATTCTCACCTGTATCTCGTCTGGTTATATTTTCTTCAGTATAAATAGTAAAAGGATTTTGACCATTTGGGCGGGTGTGGTCGTAGGATAGTGCAATTTCTGCTGCACGTTTCATTGCAAGTCGCTCTAAATCATAGTCATAGACAAGTTCTTTTAAACCGGGATATGCAACTTGTTTGGTATCAGTTTTATCCCAAGCCCATGCGTCAGTAGGACTGGTTCTCAGTTCATTAATCATATCTAAGATTCTTCGGGCTTCTGTCTGGCCATACTTTACAGATATATTGACCGGAATGATTTCTTCTGCATTTACCTTTGTAGGAATTATCATAAATAAACTCATAACAAAGGAAAATAGCAGTAATTTTAAAGATGTTTTTTTCATATATTCATCGTTCCTTCCATAAATAAAATATTGTTAAGGGAAAAAGACTTTTCCGATATATAAAATTCATAAATTATCGGGTAATTTATATAGTTATATTTTATCACATTTTTTTGCGATTGTATATGACATTTTTGTGTCTTGACACCCTAATTTTTATATGAAACCTCATAACTAAAAGGTTAAAACTGCATAATTAAGAGAGACTTCTTAAAGGACCATAATTTTTCTATAATAAAATCGGCAGAAACTATTAATTAAAGATTGAATATTGGTTTAAGGAGTGTCGATAAATGACAAAGTGGGCAGTTATAATTGTGGTATTGCTAGCCATAACTATTAGTGGATGCAGTAGTAATGGAAAATCACACGATAATATTACAGATGTAGGAGAAGCGACAACAGTGAATAATTCACAGGAAAATATAGGTAATAATACAGAAGAGTTTAATAAAAATACAAAGGTAAAAGATTATTCTTCCAGAAAAAACAGATTCCAAACAAAGGCGATTTTTAACTGTGGATG
>ERZ860148.1294-NODE-1294-length-14952-cov-11.291065_pt1 | contig 14952 bp, 19 predicted proteins | sample MGYA00509981_ERZ860148 | MGnify/ENA primary metagenome ERZ860148 (study PRJEB30046, sample SAMN00715199) | human gut metagenome | study: EMG produced TPA metagenomics assembly of the A metagenome-wide association study of gut microbiota in type 2...
TGCTGAACCATTATGAACAATTAAAAAACAAGATATGGAAGCAAATGATTTTATAAAACATTGTCACACATTATTACAAACAATTTCCACACCAATGGATATTAGCAAGTTGCAAGGCGAGCAAAATATTATGATACTTCATAATTTGCAGCTTGAAGGTTTCATGGATTTATCTGTCCGGGAGAATGGCATAATGTTTTCATTTGGAGCCAGTGATAAGAATGTTTATTTAATTAAGAATACTGATAAACATTTATTTGATCCTCCTGTTTACTATAATGACGGGGATCTTTTTCTTGAAGAATCTTCTAATTTTCTACTTATAGAATTAGCCTTATGGATTTCAACAAAATCTAAAAATACATACTCAATACGGAAATTTAACTATTTGAAGATACGTGACTATTTTCCTATTTGGATTAGATATGACTACTGTTTACATACATTAAGGATAAATGAAAGTCTGTCATCCTTTTTTATTCGACAAGGAGATAAGAAAATAACATTTGTTGCGCCAAGCCCAGAAGTGTTAGATAATATCTTAGAATCTGTTGATTGCAAAAAAGAATCTTCTGAGCAAAAATCAACCTCCAATAAGGTTTTTGAGGTTGATTTGTCAGGAACAAAAGTGAATGTAGAACTTGCATACTCTCCAGATAGCCCGCAGAAAGAAATAGATAAATGGCTATCTATTCTTAAACCCGAAGAAGTGGATAAAATGAAAACTCGACTAAGTAAGAAACTCACAAAAGATGTGTTTTCTCAAACAGATAATGTTTCCAAACATGATCTTGTGGAACAAACCAACTTACTTTGTGGGGATTTGTCTATTGATAAAATCATTGTTGACAAAGGATATATTACAATCATTTTCTTGGCTCCAAATGTTTTACCTGATTATGTTATTAACTGTCAGTTAAACAAGAGGCTATCTATAATTGATTATTATCTGGAATAATGTGTAATAAGTAAAGTTCATAACAAGGTCGAGAAAACAGCTAAACGCTGTTGCTCACCAAAGCATTGATATTTAGTATGAACAAGAAAAGAGTTTTAACGCATAATTATGTTTGTTTTGCCATAAATGGGTATAAGGAAGACCTATTACAGTGGATAAATAAAACTGTAATATTCTTTAAGGAAAGTGGTTTTATTTTGAAAAGAGTTTTATTTGATAGAGTATTAAACAATAACTCAAGAATGTATTCTTACTCACTTTCTAGGTTTTTTGAATATTCTAATGATAACATAGATTATAAATTACTTTATCCATTCATTATTCATTATATTGAAAATGCCAAGGTTGCAACAACAGAACATTATGGATGCTTTTATAATCAGGAAGAAGAGGTTTTAGTAATATATTTCGATGAAACGTATGCTGATGACAATAATCTTATTGAGTTTATGATAAAATATATATCCATAGTTCTGCAAAATACTCAGGCTGTAAGCGGGTATTTTTATACACAACAAAATGAATATGCTTATTTTATGGGCGGTGCAAATAGTTCCATGAATTTATTCAAAGAATGTGGACTAAGGTGGTGGAACTTATACTGTAATAAAGATAGTATCATTGGAAAATTTAGGCATATATATAAGATGAATTTATTATCTATGAATCATCTACAAATTAAAATTGGAGACAAATTATTGCCATATTGGGTAAAAGAGAATAATTATGGAGAAATTATAAAAATAAGTCCCCAAAATTGGCTTTGGACTATTAATATGGCAAAACAGACCGAAATAGCAAAAATATTATATAATCAACAGTTATTGGTTGGTGTGGAATAAATATTAACAAATTCGAGATAACAGCTTAATGCTGTTGCTCATCAAATCATTAATAACATTAGAACGAAACATGAAGATAAGAATATTAACTTATTTACCTCACATCATCTACTTTTTAGTATTGGGAGTACTATTATTGTTGTTGGTGTGGATTGTAAGTCCATCTGATACAGGTGGAGGCATGGACTTTACTCCTTTTTTACAGGCAGCTTTACTTTTTGCAGGTGTTATTGCATATCTGATTTACGATTTGTCTTTACATAAGCTCAACCTCAGAATATCTTCACAATTAATAATATTTATTTTTTTAGCATGGTCGTTTAGACATTACTTTAAGATGCAGGAGCTGAATAAATTATGCAGTGGTCATCCGGAACCTCCATATGATTCTCTTATACCTCCACCAATAGATGATTTTATAGTATTATGGGTTGTTTGTCAAGGGATTCTATTTTACTTATTCTTACTTACAAATGTTTCGTATATGTTAAATAGAAAAAAGTTATTAACAAACCGGGATAACGCTTGACAGTGTTCTCCGCTTAACCATTATCAGCATAATAATATATAAAAAGAAAATATATGATTAATTTAGACTCATTGCCCGAAAAGGGATTAAAGCGGGAAACCGCAATATTAGAACTTGGACGTAATCCTGAAAATGCAGAAACATTAATGTTTTTAGTGAATACTGAAAAAGGTAAATGCAAGAATGCGGCTCTGAAAGCACTTGCCTGTTTTGAGTATCAAGAAGCCCGTCCTCTATGGAAGAAGCTTGTCAAAGGTAAATGTATGGGTGAGAGTATCTTTGTTAATACTTGTTCTGATAGTGTATCAGAGGAAATAGCACCTGTTATTTTGTACTTCTTGACTAATTTACTTAATCAACAAAAAAATGAACCCATTGATGTTGATCAGATGGAGCAACTAAGGTTTTGCTTGTCGATAATGTTAGGTAAAGCATCTCAAAATATGTTGGAGATATATCGTTTTATGGCAAATCCTGAAAATATGTCCCTCTTTACTTCACTAAAACGAACAAAAGAGTATTCTAATGATGAAGCTACAACTTGGAATTATAATTCTGATACCCTTCGTATAAGTGAGGATAATCGTTATGAGAAAGAAAAAGTTTTTCCATTAGTAATGACAGCTTCACTGATAAAAAAACAAGATGCACGCCTAATGGCACTTGCAGATGAACTGTTTGAGACTTATGGAGGAGCTTGGCTCATTCCTGTGTTTATGAAAGCAATCCTTACAAAACCTAAAGAAAAGGTATATGATGAATTTGTAAAGTATCTTTCAGAAGAATCTACAGCAATTTATTTGTTTAATGTTTTTGGATGGCTTGATTATAATGATTATCCGGAGGATTGGAGCTTTAAACGAGAGAAACCTGTCGGCTATCGTGCTCTTGTTTTTTGGGGTAATTATAAATATGGTTCTTATGATACTCAATTTACAGTTGATACTTTTGTCGATATAGATGAGAGATGGTTGTTTGCGCTCGCCAAGGATGCTAAAAGTAAAAAGCCAAAAGTTCATTGGCAAGTCTATAACCGAAGAAAAGGAGGTGTTTCTTTTGAAAACTATGATGAAATGTTATTGGGATTGCTTCCTGAGAAAATTGAAAGCAAGGAATTGAAAGAACTTCTTTATAAGTACTTCAAAGAACGTTCACAGATAATAAATGTGCCTAAAAGTGTTTCTACATATGAAGATGCTCTCAGTCGTCTGCAACGATAATAGAATAATTGAAGAATGCAGTTAACATGCAACTTAATCGCCCTAAACGGCGATTAGTTGTAACCCATTATGAACAGTGCTATAGAATAGATAGAATGATACATTTACTATATAAAAAACATATTGACGCAACTATATATAAATCATATACTGTTAATGATGAATATATATTGCTCCTTTTTTGGGAAAGCAACACATTTTCATTGTTTGGGTTAAGTACCAAACAATATGAGCTGTTTGAGATTGAATCACTTCCGTTTATATCTGATGCCTGTGTATGTGGTTCAACTATCTATTTTGTTGGTGGAAATAATTGTATTATTAAGTTTAATATTATCACTAAAACTTTTCAATCTATTGTTTTTGAAGAAGATACACATTATACAGCAATAGCAGTTAATAAAGATAAGCTGATAGTTGGTGACACAAATTATTTTTCTTGCATCGAAAAGTATCATTCAAAAATAGATGTGTGGGATATTATATCAAATAAAAAAATATGTGATTATCCTCTTATGGATGCCGTAAATATCAAACAAATAATCTACGATCCAATAAACCAACGTATTTGTGTTTTATGGGTTGATAGCGAAGATTATGGAGAAATGCTCATCTTTAGTCTGCCTGATAACAATATAATAGATTTAGTGGTATTATTTGAAGCAAGTACAGCAACGGTTCTGTATGATAAACTGATAATAGCCGGAGGTTATCCTCCGTTAAACATCCAAATACATGACTATATTACTCTGCGGTATGAAAACGAAATGTGTCTGAATCAAGATTATCCAAAAGATGAGTTTGGAAGTCCTTTAGGTAATTCATTTTTTGCAAATATTCTTCCTGTTGATAAGCATTTGATACTTTATCCATATAGCGGTGGAGATATATTAGAAATAGATATTATCCAAAATACATGCAAAAAAATATATTCAAGCGAAGAGACATACATATATATAAGTCTGATAAAAAATAAATTAGTATCTGTTTCTAAAGAAGGATACATAAGTGTTTTTGATACAGACTATTCTGCTTATCATTCCCAAATTAATGATAATGAAAATGTTTTTGATTCGGAAGTAACAAAGGAGTGGAGTCAATTATATCAGACAGCAATATATATTATTGAACCTTCTTTAGAAGTATCGAATTGTCTAAATATAGTAACTTAATAAATAATGATATGTGTTCATAACAAGGTCGAGTCATCAGCTAAACGCTGTTCCTCACCAAACCATTATCGATAATAATAAAACAAATAAAATATGAACGAACGATATGCCAAATGTATTTCATTTGATAAGAATGTAAAAGGTAGAATTGGTGGTAATCCCCCAAAATGTATAGAAGATCAAATCCCCAGCGATTATAAATTCTATGCAACATTAGTTCATCCTGAAAAGGAGAATACTATGCTATCTATCTTGATTCATCAAGATTATGATACTCTTATTGATAACAATAAATATCCCTCAATAGCAGTAAAAATAATTGAGCATGAATTTTCTGAAATTGGTAATTGTGTAGAAAAACGAAACGCTAATTTAAGAATGTGTTCTATTAGTGAATATTCAGAAGATAAGGATAGCGAAAATGTATTTATAAAAATAGGAGGGAATCCTTTTCTTATTCAAGATGAAGAAACGTATTACAAAGAATTAGAGGAACATGGTTTTTTCTTCTTTTTGTCAATAGACGAAGATGGATATAGTGAGGATGTTATCATTGGAAGTTATCCATTCGGATATGGAGCATTGTACTTATATAAGCATCATATGACCAATAAAATAATCGCTGGATTTTGGCAATATTCGTAAAAAATATATCAATAACAAGCACCTGTGCCACCTAACGGCTGCAAGCTGCAAACCATTATCAATCTTAAAACGTAGAAATATGTACGAAGAATTTTTAGAAAAAAGCCTTAATAGTAAGAGGCAAGCAGTAGATGATACATTTATTGCTAAATATGCTGATTTATCTTATCCCGAACTGAATACTTTATGGCAGGAGGTTGGGCTGGGAAGTTATTGTAATGGGTTGTTTAAACTCATAAATCCGTCCGATTATCAGGATGTGATAAACTCCTGTTTTGAAAAGGAGGATGACCAATCATTTCTACCATTCATGTGTACGGCTTTAGGCGATCTCTTTGCTTATGTAAAGAATCCGAGACTGAATAATTATGTCGTTTATCTGAATGTCAGATACGGAACATATTTAATACTTCCCGCCAATCTTCGTGCTATTTTTAATAAGGTCATGGTAAATGAAAGTTTCTTGAAAGGCTGGTTTGATTTAGAAAATTATCCTGTAATACAAGAAAAACTCGGAACTCCAGACTATGACGAGTGTTTCGGATATTCTCTACTTTTGGCTTTGGGAGGAAGTGAGGATATTGAAAACATCAAGATAGTCAAGACCATTCCGTACATTGACATTTGTACCCAAACAATCGGCAGATTCAAAGATTCAGATAAATTTTGAGTTTGAAAAAAGTTGATAACAACGCAGGATAACGGCAAGCCGTTCCCTGCTGAACCATTAACAATAATACATAGCAATGAAAGAATTATATATATGGTTTAATCGAACTCAACTGCCTAAAGGTTTTCCTTTGCAGAATGATTTTATTCTTAAATCACAGTTTGATTTAGAGCAACCTCGTAAGATTTATGATGAGAAGTGGAAAATGTATAACCGCTTCAATTCGGAATATCCAATAGGGGATTTTCAATTTCCCCATGAAATGTTTATGGTAGTTACCAAAAAGAAATACAAAGAAATTGATTTCGATTACTACTCTTGTGATGTAGGTACATCAATAAAGTTTGTATCTGAAAGTTTTTTGAACTTCTTATCCACAAATGGTATTGATGAAAATTATTATGAGCAAGCAAAGCTAAATGTTTTAGACTTGGCTGGAAATAGTTTAGTATCAAAGAACTATTATGTACTTAGATTTATCAAAAGTGATGATGCTCTTTTTGATTTTCATAAAGAAACTTTCAAAAGAGCGGTAGGAATAAAGAACTATTTTTTATATCCGTTGATGGAATTGAAGCAAAATATAATAGATAAAAATGTTTTTTCTTTATTTGAATTTTGCTATGAAGAAACTTTAATATTGAACGAGGTTGCAAAGGAATATGTTCTCAAACATTTCAGTAATCCGCAATTATACAAGGTGGAAGATTATCCATTCATTTTTAACAATCAACATAATTACGAAATGTTGCCATATAATAATTCTTACTTAATTCATTGTTAACAAGTCAAGATAGCTGCTAAACGCAGCTCCTTGTCAAACCATTAAAGGTATGAGGAAATTATTGGAGAAATATTACAATATAAATTATTACTGCACTTATAAGCTGCTGTTTTTCATTTTTTGGAGGATGCTAAACCCTTTGTATTGGCTAAGCCTCTTGAAATGGGACAACCGCTACATAAAATGGTTAGTTTCGACTGGTAAGAAAATAGAAGAAAGCGGAATGGATAAAGGCATCTATCTTCCTTACAGCACTATGGCACTTAGCACCCCATGTTTCATCAGCCTTTGGATATGTTGTCTTGTCTGCCTTGCTTACATCAAGATTTTCAGGATAAGCCTATTAAGCATTTTGGGAAACGGTGTCTTTATTTTGCTTTTGATACTCATCGGGATATGCGGATATTATGTCAATGAGATATTCTTATTAAAGGGGGACAAATACAAGAAGTATTTCGCCGAGTTTGACAAAAAGAAAAAATATCTGTCTTATTACAGTATATATGTAGTTTCTCTGATTATCCAGTTTGCAACCTTTTATTTGTTGTTTAGTAGTGTATGAGGAAATTCTAATTGAAAAGTAAAAATAATTATGAGCTATATTGAAGCAGAACGATTGGGAAGAGTTCTTATATGGGCATGGAACAAGTATGTGAAGAAAACTGCCATTCCTTACAAGGAGATTGATTTCCATTATTCGGATTGGGTCTTTCTCCTGACGGGTCTTGCCGTTTTTGGAATTACGCTGTGTATCACCCTTCTTTATTTTGCATTCTGGAGAACATAATTCATCAAATATATATGAATAAGGAAAGGAAAAGAAGCGGTTACCATTTTGAGTTTATAAATCCCCGACAAACGAAGAAATATAAATTTTATTTCTTTGACTACTTGTATTATAGGTTATATTTAAGTTATAAAAAACATAATGAGATGCCACGTTTCAGTGCCTGTATTTTACTGACTATGAATTGTTTTGTAATACTTCTCTTTTTAAGTATAATTTTTAACTGCGTACTGACAGATCATTGGTTTTCATTGAAAAACTTCACTGTCTCTCAAGGGCAGTATATAAGTCTCGGATTGGGGGGAATGTGTTTTATCCTATTGTTTTTACGATATACCCATAAAAGGACTGCAGCCATTCTTCTGAAGTATAAAAGCAACAAGTGGAACAATATACTCCCAACATGGATGATATGTATTTCTCCACTATTATTGCTCTTCCTTGGTGTTGGAATAGGCAAATTGATTTTTAACTGAAAGATTAATAGTTCGTTAACATGGAAAAACCAACAACTAAACACTGTTGCTCACCAACTCATTAGTATCAACATAACTAAAAAATAATATAATATGAAAGCGACTGAAATAAATTTTGACGAAAATCTTGAAATGTATGTGTTATTACAAGATTTAGGTAATAAGGTTTATATCACATTGTCAGATAGTTTGTTTGCATCAGAAGAAGAACTGACAGATGAATATAAAGAAAAGATTGCCTCATTTGTCAATAACCTGTCAGAATGGTATAGTCTGGCTTGTAGTTCGGTTATGGCATGGGCTAAAGATACCTATAAAATTGAAACATGTATGCAGGATATTGAATTGACACATATTTTCGTCTTGTTTGAACAGAATGCAGAGGAATTGTTTGGACTGGAATTTAGAGTTGAATTTGATATTGAGCATGGTTGTGGCATTAAGATAGGGATTAATGATGGCAAATATGATATTGTTGAAGTAGGAACGGGAGATGTCGCTTTCTGCTGATAGTTAAATATGATGCTAACAACGCAGGATAACAAACAATCCGTTCCCTGCTGAACTATTATAAACTATTTGAATTGAAATAGGATGGTAGTAATTTTATTGCTTCTTATGCTAATTATAGCCTTCTTTGGATGCATCGTCCGAAAGGAATTTAGACAATCCTTGATATTTGCATTTCCGATTATCATCATTATTGGAATGTATGTATGGCTATTTACATTATATCCAGTTCAATGGGGATTAAAAAAACTACCTTTCGTTGAACAAGCATGTATAAGAGAAATATCGGCAAGTGATTACAGTAACATAAAATACAGGCATCTCAAATACGATGGTGTGATAGAATTTATAACAGATAAAAAACTTGATGATCGTCAAAATATTTTACGAGGCAGCTACAAAAGGAATTTAAGCTACAATGATTTTATAACTAATGATAGTCTTGCCATATTAATCTCTTATGATGTGGTTTTTGTCAAAGAAATGAACGATAAGTTTTTTTATAAAGCATTGTTTATTTCGAATAAACCCAATAATAACATACTATGTGATAGTATCTATTGCAAGATTTTTATGATACGAATGTTTGCTCCTATTTATGAAACGAACGAGTTTGCAATACAATACAACAAACTATCAAATGGCAAATAGAGTTAATAACAAGGTCGAGTCAACAGCTTATCGCTGTTCCTCACCAAACCATTAGTTGCAATATGAAAAGAGAGATTATACTTTATATTTTGTTCTTGCTTTCATCTTATACTTTTGCACAAAACTATAAGGGAACCATTCAAACAGAGATTGATGCAATAAACAAAATGCCTTTGAGAATTGCATATCTTGTTCCTTTAGATAGTTTAGGAAAAGTAATAGAGGATGAATATATGGATTTTGATCAAATCCATTCATACAAAATCTTTGATGATGGTCAGATAAAGAATGCCAATATATTGTTCACTATGTATTTCGATAGCGATAACAAAATCAGGAAAGTATTTAAGCGATGGGCTGACGGGGGTGCATTGCACAGTACCGCATATTATGATTCAAATGGGAGATTGATATATGGAGTATATAATAAAGGAGATGAAACTCACGGAAAGTTGTATGCTGACATTGCGGGTTTTCATTTGGAGCAATATCCTGAAGATAATGAATGTAATGACTGTTTTGAACCATACCTATTCTTATCTACGAAATGTATAGAAGCTCAATATAATATAATACTACAGAGCCCCCCGGATGCTAAAAGGACGAATTTTATGCCAGAAGTAGGAGATAGTGCCATACTATGCAGCTCTTACATTTATTCTTTGCCTGGTGGGGAAAAAACTACCGAAGGGGAAGATGGTATAGCAGTTAGTTTTGGGATGCCAGTTGTTATAAGTAAATTAGTAAATGACTGGTGTAGAATAAATTCCATTTTTAATGCCCATATAGGTTATATACCTATTCAAGACATTGAAATCATAAAGTAAATATATTAAGCAACTAACAAGGTCCAGATGACCTTACCTATATTCAAAATGATATATTATAATGATTGATTAACTTAAAATGATATGACGATGATGAAAGAACTTACTTCTTTTCCTAAAAAGGCACGTACTATCGACTGGGAGGACGGCAAACTGATCTTTGATGGTGACAAGGTAATGCTCATGCCCGAACTGTCTGTGGAGGTGATGCAGCAGATTGGCTCATATCCTGCTTTGGTGGGATTTCATGTCAAGCATTATCCATTGACAGACGAACATATTCAACAGTTGACGGGTGCCAAGAAAATGGTAAATGTAGGAATCGAATATGCGGAACTTACCGACGCAAGCTTTGCGGTATTTGTCACCATGCCCGCTTTGAAGTATCTGCTCTTGGCAGGGAATCAGAAAATAACAGGAAAGGGATTGTCCACGATGCAGGCAAGTAAGCTGGATATGTTGGACCTGAGTGCCACGTCGCTGGACGATGAGGGATTGCATCGGGCAGCTCTGCTTCCGAAACTGAGTCACTTGCATGTCCGGCAGACTCAGATTACCTATGAAGGGGTGCTTGGCATTGCTTTCAATAAACGCCTTTCATTGCGTCCGGGAGACCTCTTTACCGAGGAGCAGATGGAACAGTTCGCCTCGTTGCAACGAAACCAGGCGAAGAAGAAACTTGAGGTGGACGCCGAGTCGGTTCATCAGGCGGAACAGGTGCTGCAAGCTTTCTTTGCCGACATGACCCAATGGGAGAAATATACTGACCAAGTAGGTTTTGATGCGCCAGATGTACGACCGAAGTTGCTGCAGATCTGGCAGCAGTATGTGTCCGAGAAGCCACGGATGGGGTATCGTCCGCTCGCTTTGTCGCTTTCTCCAGAGGGAACGTATGCCACCTTCCGTCTGGTCGATGCCGAACAGGTCTCCCGCAACAAACTTTACATTTATGCTCAGAATGAAAGAATCAAACTCAACTACCGTTTCTTGATGAAACGTATGGGGGAAGCATGGAAAATCGATGTGGTTCAGTGGCGGATAGACGGGTGGAGTCGTTGTGGATTGTAAAAAGAAGAGTATTGAATGAGTTTTTACAGGGGTTTAAATACCATGTAAATAGTGTTAAATGATAATTGGTATGCGTTATCCGTGCAATCTTTCTAAACCTTTGGTCATTCCACGGAAGAAGTACAATACATTTGTGGAAGCCGGGTTGTGTATAGCATATATATTGTTCTGTTGGGACAAGCTTTCCGAAGGACTGGTTTTCTGGATTCCCGTAGGCCTATTTCTTTATTTCATGGTGAAGGGTATTCGACATTGGCACCAGGTTATCTTGATCAGTGAACAGGGAATCACTACTCCCAAAGGAAAACTGTTACTTTGGAATAAAATCTTGTATTGCCAGTATGTGGTAGTGCATGGTAGCTATACGCATGTAGAACTGTTTCTCCGTACTAACCTGAACTACAACGAGACAATCAATTTGGATGATTATTTCTTTAACCATCTGGAGTTGAAGGCTGCCATTACATTTTACTCCAAAGGAAAAGTGGAATTAGAATGTAAAGAAGCATTTTAGTACGAAACTGCATTACCGGAATAATAATTTTTATTCCAGTCAATGTGCAGTACATTGTCATAGACATAATCCATTTTAGAATGGGTATAATATTTTGCTAACAAGGTTGTAATTAGTGTGAATTAATTGATAATTATATGGGAACAAGCTGAATCTCCATTTGATAATATTTGTTTATTCGGTAATCTTATGAAAAAAGATTATAATTTTCGATGAAAGTTATAAATGCCAAAACAGGTGAGAATATTAGCAATAAAGTCGTTTTATATAATCATTAAATATTTTCAAATATGAAAGAAAAACATATAGAAAAAATTAATCGAGAAATAAATGAAACAATAATTCCTATAATGAACGATTGGAGCATTTTTAATGAAGATGATATGCAAAGATTGTTAAAGAAATTCGGGAATATATGTAGAGATGAAACTTCTGTATTTAGAAAAAAGATTTTATCAGAGGAGAAACTATTAGATTCTCTATTAGAAATAGGAAACAAGTATAAAGATAACACCCACATTCTTATTGAAATAGTCTCATCAATACATAATATGCATGATAGATATGGTATGAGAATATCTGATAAGGCCTTTGAATTTCTTTTAACTCATACAAAAAATAAGAAGGTTAATTTTTATATTTCTATTTTCATTACCCAATTGCCTCAATTTGAATTTTACAAAGATAAATGGGAATATATAATGTCTATCCCCAATATTGCACCAAGAGAAAAATCAATATCTACATTTTACAATATCATTAATAAAAATATAGACAACTTACCAACAAAATACAAACCAGATATTGTAGCTTATTTTGAAAAAGTAATATCTAAATACACATTACATATCAGCAATATAGAAAAATATCAAGAATTGATAAAAAAATTATCTTAGACATCTGTTTAGAAGATTATGCATTATGGATATACATACTTATTCGCAATGCCAAATGTCAGGTATATACGATATTGGAAAAGGAATTATGTTAATCAAATCGCTTGTAGCAAGTTCGAGATAAACCCTAAACGGTGTTCCTCACAAAACTATTATTGATAATATAAATTTTATATGAAACTGTTTCTTTTGATATTAACTTCTATTCTTCCCATTGGATTAATATGTTGGAATGATTCAACAGAGATATCAAAGAATAATGATTGCATTTTTCGAGATACTTTGGTTGGATATGTAAATTATGATAATTTATTAGACAGCATATATATAGAAAAGACTTCTGAATATCAGTATGATGATAATGATGGTATGAAAGAATGTTTCGAACAGACAGAAAGAGTAATATTTACTGTTTCATTTGGAAATACAGGAGAAACACTTGTGCTGGAAGATAAAGAAGTCTTTGATTATCCATACTCCGGATATTCTTCTTTGGCCTACAATATAGAAGGTAAGGGCATTATATCAAGACGTGCCTATTCGTCAAGGTCTTCAGATAAAATTTATGTGGACTCATATTATAAATATGATGACAAGTTAAATAACTTTTTCAGAATAAAAGAACTCATACGTCTATTTGAAGGTACACATATGATTGATTCAATAATGAGAACAGATTCAATTCAACCTTCTTTAGACGGTAAATACAATAAAATCAGCAGCAAGAAATGACGGGAGGAACAGCTATGATTAAAATATGGCGGATATGGCTCAATACAGAAAGGGTGGACAGAGAGGATCACTATAAAATCACATTATTTAGTCGTCCCCGTGTATCAATTCATGTGGATGAGTACATTTGGAGTTTTATAGAAGAAAACATAGTGAAACCCCACAAGCTCATGAGAAGTGAGAAGTATGGGTATATGTTGAACATTGCATTTAAACAATTTAATCCGGAAAAGGCCCGATATTTTCCGCCTTCAGAATATAATGGACCATTAAGAGAAGGGGTCAAGGTTGAAAGTTCAGTCCGAACGTACTTTCGCGAGGATTTTGTAGGCGGCAAGGTACGGACTACTTGGTATTCCCCCGATGCAATGTGGACAAACTGTGGATATAAAGTACTGGATGTGGATGTAGTTTCTGACAATGTGAGTGAGAACATGACACCCAGAGAATATGCAGAACTGCTTTTCGATGGAATTGGTTCGGCATTGGTGTTTAACTTCAAAAAGCTTAAGCGTGAGAAGTTTGATGTGCTGAAATCCAGGATCGACTGGGGCATTGTAGAAAGTTTTCCCTTCCCCGCACCATTTGAAGAACAGCATTATGTTGGAGATGACGGTGAAATCCATGTGACTTCCTGGAATGGTCGGAAAGAAACAACACTTGTTGGCCCTTATTCTGTGCGGGAGCTGTATCTGGAGCATTTTGGAATATAAGAGAAAGGTTTTTTAATTAACAAAAAGTATAGCAGACTGTTACATGGGAAATACATTCATTCTTAGCATCTGTTCGTAACTTAAAGCAGCGCATATATGATTGTGTAAACAAAGCCCGGATAGCATCCAATGATGCTTCTTTCAAACATTTAATAATAATTGAAGTATGAAAACTGTTATATCATTATTCATTTTACTGTTTCTCCTGATGCAAAGCTGCGGGTTTGTATATGAACGACATCTGACAGGAAACTATTATCTAATAGCGGTAGATACCAAGGAAGATATGGATGTGTGTTATCACCAGCAGAAAAAGGATGCACCATATACGGGATTAACGGGAGCAAGCGTTTATGCCGTGGGATATGATGATGAATTTATTCTCGTCAAGGCATATCCTGCCTTAAAGGACAGCATGGGCATTTCCTTACACCGTTATAACAAGAATACAACCGAATATTATATTATTCCTGTAAATAACACGCAGGAAACATGGGAGGCGCAAGAAAATAAGTTTGGTCCATTCTGCAGAACAAGGTTTGAAGTCAAACTGAAAGAATTGGGTGTATCAGATGATATTTCTTTCGAGAATCTATAAGTATATTATGAACAATTAAAATATGTGTGTAAAAGAGCATAATTTATGAGTCGGTGATGCACTATTTATATATTCGTCCAATACACTAATGAATGGTTGCGAGAGAAAAACTGCAGGGGAAAGTAAATGCTGTCGTATCTTAATAATCAGAAGGAAATTCATTGATAATTTGTAATTGTATAAGTCAAAAGAAAGTTCCTATTCTATTACACACTGCTAAGGTTCTGAAAACCAATTTTGGAAGATAATAAAAAAATAATTTGAACAACTGTTCAAAAATGATTTTTTTCTGCTATCTTTGGGGGGAATGAAACAAACTCCGAAGATATGGACCATAAATGCCGGCAAAGCGAACATACC
>ERZ860148.1297-NODE-1297-length-14935-cov-4.521304_pt1 | contig 14935 bp, 15 predicted proteins | sample MGYA00509981_ERZ860148 | MGnify/ENA primary metagenome ERZ860148 (study PRJEB30046, sample SAMN00715199) | human gut metagenome | study: EMG produced TPA metagenomics assembly of the A metagenome-wide association study of gut microbiota in type 2...
TGAATATGTAGGTTCGAGAGCCTGTCTCTCCGCTGAACTAACCGGACAATACCGGACAGTAAGCAGACAAGTCCCACAAATTCAATGATTTGTGGGACTTTTTTTATTCCCTTGTGTCTGCCTTAAAGTACACCTTTTCGCCCCTAAAAGACAAAGTTCGTAACCTAACTCGTACCCCCGACAAACAAAAACGGAAAGGGGGTACAGAATGTCCGAAATTGGCGAAGTCCTGTCGTTATTTGGCTCACCTGCATAGAACTCATTTTTAGAGAATTACAATAGTTTTGCAACTTAAAAAGTGAGTTATGAAATCGACATTCAACATTTGCTTTTACGCAAAGAAAGACAAGCAGAAAGCCAACGGTGCGTACCCCCTTTTCGCCCGTATCACAGTGGACGGCGTGGCAAGCCGTTTTAACACCAAGCTGGACGTGCTACCCTCTATTTGGGACGGCAAAATGGGCAAGGCTACCGGACGTACTTCGGAAGCCAGCCGCATTAACCGTATGCTGGATGATATAAACGCATCCTTGAACACCATTTACCACGAAATGCAGCGGCGTGACAACTACGTGACCGCTGAGAAAGTGAAGAACGAGTTTTTAGGTCATAGCGAGAGCCACGAAACAATCCTTACCCTGTTTCAAAAGCACAATGACGATGTGAAGCAGTTGGTCGGCATATCCAAGACGATAGCGACCTACCGCAAGTATGAAGTCACCCGCCGCCACCTTGCTGAATTTATCCAAAGCAAGTACAACGTATCGGATATATCCATTAAGGAGATAAGCCCGATGTTCATTACCGATTTTGAGTTGTATTTGCGTACCGCCTGCAAGTGCGGCTACAACACCACCGCCAAGTTCATGCAGTTCTTCAAGCGTATCATCATCATTGCCCGTAACAACGGCATACTGGTGAACGACCCGTTCGCCAATTATAAAATCCGGCTGGAAAAAGTGGACAGGGGTTATCTGACAGAGGACGAGATTAAAATTATCCTTAAAAAGAAAATGGTTTCCGAGCGGCTGGAACACGTCAGGGACTTGTTCATCTTTGCCTGCTTCACCGGGCTTGCCTATATAGATGTAGCCGGGCTTACGCAAGACAATATCCGCAAATCCTTTGACGGCAACCTTTGGATAATGACAAAGCGGCAAAAGACGAATACGGATGTTAATGTTCCTCTGCTGGATATTCCCAAGATGATTTTGAAGAAGTATAAGGGTAAGTTACCAAATGGCAAGATACTTCCCATAATCAGCAATCAGAAACTAAATGCGTACCTGAAAGAGATTGCCGATGTGTGCGGTATTAAAAAGAACTTGACATTTCACCTTGCAAGGCACACGTTCGCAACGACTACCACGCTGTCAAAGGGCGTACCCATTGAAACGGTGTCTAAAATGTTGGGACACACGAATATTGAAACGACCCAAATCTATGCCCGCATCACTAACAGCAAGATAGGTAGTGATATGCAGGGGCTTGACAAGAAGTTTGTCGGCATCGAGAAGATTTACAAGGAAGTCGCTATGTAATCTTGATTGTTGGGAACTGGTCACAATTTGTGACCAGTCCTTACTATTATTCCAACATTACTAAATCCCCTAAAATATACGGTTATGGACTTACAGATTATCCAAAACAAAATTTTTGAAGTAAGAGGTTACCGGGTAATGCTCGATTATCATTTGGCAGAACTATACCAAGTGGAAACACGAGCCTTAAAGCAGGCGGTCAAGCGCAATATCGAGCGTTTTCCGGGTGATTTTATGTTTGTACTTTCCAAAGAAGAAGCCAACTTATTGTTATCCATAGGGGTATCACAAAATGTGATACCTCCTGACTACAACTTTGGCGCAGCCTTGCCTATGGCTTTCACAGAACAGGGCGTAGCCATGCTTTCTTCGGTTCTCCGCTCCAAAGTAGCCATAGAAGTAAACATTTCAATCATGCGGGCTTTTGTCCTCATGCGCCAAATGGTAATCGGCTACGAGGAACTGTTAAGGCGCATTGAGGAACTGGAGGTAAGCACCGATGCACAGTTCAACGAACTGTACCAAGCCCTTACCCAGCTTCTAAGCCAGTCGAAGCAGCAGAAAGAACACCGTCCGGTAGGTTTCGTTACCTATAACCGTGACAAGAACGAATAGGTAACGATTTCGGTAACGGAATTTCACCTAACAACCAATATTCCAGTATTGTACATTCTTCTACCTTGCGGGCAGTCCACCGACTACCCGCATTTTTTATATCCTTTTCCAACAAGCACATTCCCCGAAACGCCAGCCGTGCGTGGCATGGCTGACTGTATTTCGTGAAAAGAGCCGTTGGAAACCCGCACAAGCGTACCGCAAGGTGAACTTGCCATACCCTTGCCTTTCCCGCCCGCATGGAGTGTTCCCTAAAAGACGAAAGAGAACAGGCACTTTTCCCCTGTTTCCCTAAATGTAAATCTTCCTCTTACGAAGTCCCCCAGCCGGGACAGTCGTTTTAATCATTTCAATAGGCAAAGGTAGTTACGTGTTTTTCACGATTTTGCAAGGTCGAGCCGTTCAGGTTTGGCGAAAAAATCTTCCCTGCCTTGCGAGGTATTTTTTGCCCAAAACCCTGCAAACTCTAAACACTACCCTTTTAAGCCTATGTGAAACGAAAACGACCGACCCAACCGGAAGACGCATAAAAAAAAGTCGGATTTACGGGAAACAGGAAAAAGTTCAGTGAAACTTCAACTCCCTCACCTCTCAAATCCGCATAAAATTAAAAACTTAAAAATTACAGCAATATGGAAGCAAAGGTATTATCAGAAGCAAAAGTTTATGTAGGCACTTACGGCAAGTATAACAACGGTTCATTGTCCGGCGCATGGCTCGACCTTTCGGACTATTCGGACAAGGAAGAATTTTACGAAGCCTGCCGGGAACTTCACGGGGACGAGGAAGATGCGGACGACCTTGTACGTGATTTCCGGGACGAGTATCAGGGACACTATGACGATGAAGAAGATTTCGCCTATGAAATCATAGAGGAATGTTATGACCTGCCGGAGTTCGCAAAGACCTACTTCGATTATGAAAAGTTCGCCCGTGACCTGTTTATTTGCGATTACTGGTTTGATGACGGTTTTGTATTCCGGGCGGCATAGCCTTATTACTAATCGGGTGGAGTTAAAACGCTGCCCACTAAAAACAGAACATTATGCAATTTCTTAATAGAAGACGTGAAAACATAGATGATTGTACAATTTTATGGAGTTTATATTTTTCTTGCACCATAAGCATATAACTTATAGTGCAAGAAAAATATAAACAATTAATACATACAAAACCTAAATGATATTGTTTGTAAATCACTCAATATTTAGATTGTGAATTTCCTTTTTATATTCAGTTAAAATACTTTCTTTTATTATTTCTTGATTAGAATAAAAAATGTTATGAAAACGCTGATTATATTTTAAACACAATAATGTAATATATACAGGTAAAATACGAAGTATATGGTGTTTAATATTTTCAGCTCCATCATTATTGAAATGGGGAAATAATCTAAGTGCCGTAATATGCTCCATATGAGTAAAATCAGCAGTATGTACATCTTTACACAATTCAATGTATTCGGTATGAATAGTGTCGAATATATTTTTTTTACTTCCACTAAAAGTTATAGAAGCTTTAGCTATATCAAATACTTCATATACGCTCTTTTTAATAACAATATCAGGGCATTCATCAAAACATACTGCTTTGATAAAATTCTCAATTGAACTACGTAACAATAATTTTGCACCTTTGTAACATCCATGAGTAGCTAAAAAAAGTGCTTGTCCAACATCCGAGCACGATTCTAACACATAATTGTATTGTTCTTGGGACATACGTGGAGCGTAATCTGCATTATCTACAATTTCTTTTAGTTCAATAACTAAGACAAGATAAGAATAATACTTCTTATGACAAGTAGAAATCTGTTTTACGATTTTTTCTTCTTCAAAAATAGATGCAAGACTATATTTTTTAAAGAAATCACATAAGTCATTAAAATCTTCTTTAATCCTTCTAGACATTACAATTTCCCTAATTTAGCGATTGTTTCATTCCAAGAAAAGTCAGGTTCTTTCCTTGCCTTTTTTACTGCTAGCATTTGTTTTTCATTTCCTAATATCTTTTCCAATGCTTCAACGAGCCGATTTAGCTGAATACTGTTAGAATTAGATACTTCACATACAATCATACCGATATATTCTATTTTCGACCTTTTAGCGGCTCGACTTAAATGTAAGTTCAGCACTACCTCTGAAAATTCGATAATGTCCTCTTTATTAGGGAATAAGTCTTTATCTTGAAATAATTTTGGTAATACTCCGACAAGATATTGCGTATCATCTGAAAGAGTATGATTTGTATCTATTATATCTTGCTGCAGAAAAAAATCATAAATATCTTTGAAACTAACATCTTTAAAAGACTCAAAAACCCATGAAAGTTCTTGTGCAAAATTCATCAAACGTTTCTCTTTATTTTTAGTTATCTTTTTCATTTTCTTCTATATCTATTTTTATTCTATCTTCCATTTCTTTTATAATTCCAGTAATAGCCAAGTTCAAATCAGGGTCACCCATGTCATAAATAAATTTTTGATCAAGTTGATGTTCAGCGATTTTAATTCGCTTTGGCAACTCTTTCTTATACAAAAATTTATTCCAATGTTTATTTTTTTTGATATTATTGATAGCTGCACCATAAACACGAGTAGCAGACTCTGTCATTGTTAAAACTAACCCTATACACCTTACACTTAAATCTAAATCAGATTTTTTCTGTTCTATAATACTCCTTAAAAGGTCAATGCCTGTTAGAGAAAGTGGATCTGGTTTTACTGGTATTACATAATAATTGCTTGCCAATAATGCACTAGTCATCCATATTGAAGGCGTTGGCGGTGTATCGATAATTATATAATCAAACCCATATTCCTTATTAATTTCTTGTAGATAGATTTTCAATCTATTTACCCAGCCTGATTGTGCTGTTATTTCAATCTTGAAAAGCTCTAGATTCCCTGGCAATATATATAATTTATCATTAATTTTATGTGGCTTAATATCTTTAAAGGCTCTAGCTTTTGCTGCTTTTTCTCCATCTACTGTACTGACTTTTCGTACTATGCCATTTGCAAACAAATCACAAATTGTATCATGTTTTTCTGTACAATATTTAATATAGTTTTCACCAGTAAAGAAACATTGCGTTGCATTAAACTGAGGGTCAATATCAATAAACAGCACTTTCTTTCCTTCTTTTTGAGCTAAATTATAAGCAACATTAGTAGAAAGCGTTGTTTTGCCAACGCCTCCTTTCATATTTATAAAACTTATTACAAACATTCTGTTAATCTCTTTAAGTTGTTTTCTGTTTTTGCAAATATAGCATTTTATTCCATAACATCCATTTCAATTTATAGAATAATATAGGGGGGGGTATCAAAATTCAATTTGACCGAAAGACTACTATTATTTGTCAAGCAAAACCACACCCAAAGAACTGTTACATGCTTTTTGTTTCATTTTTTGCCTTATTCTTTAATTTAAAAGGTATCAAATTAATAGCATATTTTTGTAGTTTGGAATTTTGATACACCTCCTTTTTATATATTATTCACCTTCGTTACTATTATTGAACGAGAACGAAAGTTGCTGCACCTGCCCGAAGTTGTCGATGATATAGATGTCAATCGTCTGCTGGTCTGTCGATGCCGAGGTGTAATAGAGCCGGAACGTTTCTTTCTCCAGCAGGTAAAGGTCATTGGGCAGGAACACCGTGCCGTTATCCATTTCCAGTTTCCCTTTGCCGTCCGGCTGGAAGTACCTTATCTGATAGGTAGTCGGCTGGTAATAGCCGCCACGTACCAGTTGGCAGCGTATTTCGGCGGTCTCCCCGACTTTCAGCCTTTTGGGTACTGACATCGTTTCGATGCTGAACGGGTACGCCTGCTGAATATCCAAGTTGTCATTACAGGCGGTGACAAGTACAAGGGCGGCCACGATGTAGCAGCCCATGATGATTTTATACATTACATTCTTCATATACATTATTATAATTATATAATGGTCAGTTGATAATGAATTTCAGTCCCAAAGATACCTGCGTGTGGAACTTGCCTATGTCCGAGCCGAACAACGCCCGTTCCCTTGCGTTCAGTAGCAGAGCCACCCGGTCGGTCAGGTAGGCTTCCAGTTCCAGCGTTAAAGCCCCGCCGTAAACGAAGCAGTCCTTATCCAGCAAAGTAGAGCCGTCCGGCAACAGCTTTTCGCTTCGGTTGCTTGTTTCATACCCGGCGAGTGCCGATAGTCCCAGCGAGAGAAAAAAGGTCTTGCGCCTGTCCGAAAGGAATTTCAGGTAATAGCCGCCCTCTGCGGTGAACTGTTCGACCGGAATACGCATATCCTTGTAGTCATACTTCTTGTGCAGGTATTCCCCGCCAATCACCCAGCGGTTGGCGTTCTTGGTGTAAACGCTGTACGCCGCCCCGATGTGGTAGGCAAAATCCGTATTGGCGTTCCAATGCACCCCGTCCGTCATGCCCACCGTGACCTGCAAGCCTTTCATGCCCGGCAGGTATCTTTGTGCGTGTGCCTGAAACGAGGTCAGGCACAGCGCAAAGAGCATCATTATAAAGATGTGCTTCTTCATTCCCTATTTGATTTTTAGTTCGTTAATCACTTCTGCGTTCACGATGTCGGCGTTTTCCACCCGGATAACCTGATGCCGCCCGCCGTTCTTCTCGTAGAGTTCCACCAGCAGCAGCTTGTCGTCAGGAATGGTGAACTTCGGCAGGGCGTACACCGTGCGCACGGTCGTTTTTCCGGCAATCTCTATCACCTCGTTGTAGCTGCGTACCGCATCCAGCACCGTTTCCTGAATAGCCGTGCGCTTGGGTACTTTCTTATCGGTTATCTTAAACTTGATGAAGTCGGTATCGAAAGGTACGTTGGAACTGTTCTTTGTCTGCGTGTGTACATAGAGCATCCCGTTATAGGTGTAAATCCCCTTGATTAAGAACTGTATGCCGAAACGCTTGCTACCCAAATGGCGCACTTTCCGGTCATTGTTCTTGTAGATGCTCTGCATTATCAGCTTCACCAGCAGCGGGCTTTCATTACCTAATTCCCGGAAATAGATGTTCATGCGGGTATGTGAAAAATCGGACGTATCTTCATTTTCCAAGAAGTCTTTCATTTCGATATTGAGCATTTCCGGTTCACGGGCGTACTTGGCGTTGAATGAAAAGAAACTGCCGTCCTCGCAGATAACGGAGAAGTTCGTTTCACCCGGAAAGCCCTCTGTCGTGGCTTTCACCCTGATTACGTTCTCCGCACCGTCCGCCTTTCCCGCTATGATGTGGTTGCTTCCCAAATCCACATAGCGGACGGCGGCGGGGAAGATGATATGCACCGTCTTGGCAAAGGTCACTTCCACGCCGTAGGGCGTAACCATTTGGCGGTACGGGAGTTTCCGGGTGATGCCCCGGTACAGGTCGTTGCCAGCCGCATACTTCACGGTGTCAGTGGTTTGTGCGTTTGTCGCACATACGCCCAACAGGAGGGCGAACAATACAAAAATCTGTTTCATTGTCTATTAAAATTTTAGTGGTTGATTTATAACTGCATAAATTATTGCTGTTTGGCGTAAAGCATCACCTTGTACCCGGCTTTCAGCTTCACTTTTACGGTTCGGAACTTCTTGGCGAGGTAGCCGGACGTTCCTTGCAGCAATCCCCTTGTCACGTCCATAGCCACCTGCTGCCCGGCACTTTGGGCAAAGGAAATGCTTGTACCCAGCCCGCTTCCGATATTCGCCATAGCTTCGTTGAACGCTTCCTGCTCCATAGAGGACGGCACAGATAATCCCTTTTGCCCGTCCGTGTCGAACACGGCGAGTTCCACCGGGATGATGTTGCCCGCATACTCAATCGAGGACACCAGTATGTCGAGCCGTTCGCCCTGCACCTTTGCCGTCCCCGCCACAAGGGTATTCTTCGGCACGACTATGTTTCCCGCCTGCATGGGTTCGAGCAGCCGTAGTTTCACCGCCTGCCCGTCCGTCAGGGTTTGGTCTTGGTGGATGCAGGCGGCTATCGTGTTCCTGCCCATAGCGTAGCCCGTGCCTACCGCCGTATTGAAGCCGTAGTTTCGTGGCTGGCTGTAAGCACGGATGAAGTCGGCATTGCTCATGGGTTGCTGCAATCCCGATACGGTCGTTTCCCGGACAGCCTGCACGGGCTGGGCTTGCGGCTTTTGGGTGACAGTCCCGGCAACAGGCACTTGTGCCGTTTGCTCGTTCTGCCCGCCGTCATTCATGTACTTTGCCGCCAGTTCGTAGGACTTTTCCAAGAGTGCCATTTGGTCGTCAGCCGTAGGCGTGGCGTTCTGCTGCTGTTGCAATCGGTCGGTCAGTTCCGCCACCTGCCGCTTCAAGTCCTCTTTTTCCTCGTCCACCGCCGGAGTTTCGTAGAACGTGCTTAACTGGCGGTTGATGTCCCGGTAAGCGTTTGCCGAATAAGAAGCACCGCCGCCCCGTTGTGGCTTCGGATCTTCTTCCGGCATCAGGTCGATTTCCGCTTGCGGTTCTTCCGTTTCATCGTCCCCCGTGAAACCGAAGTCCTGCAAGGATTGTATCTTGTCCTGCTGCTTGCGGTTCAGCATCGCCTGCTCGTAAGCCTTTTGCTTGTCGGCTATAATCCCGTCCTCTGCGGGCAGGGGGATGTCGGCATTGAAGCCGCCCACGCTTTCCACATTCACGTCCTCTTTGCCGGAGGGGGCGAATATCAGGTACATGCACCCGGCAAAGGCAAGGAACATCAGCGGGAAGACTATCATCTTCCTGCGCTGCTGTACCTGTTGGGGTGTCAGTTCCCGTTTGGGCTTATCTTTCTTTTTCGGCTTCCCGTCCGCCTGCGGTACGGTAGTGCCGTTCTCATTCTTCTGTATTTCTTCCATATTCCGGTCTGTTTAAGGGGTTGATACTGTTGATTGTGTCATAGCCTTGCAATGGCAGTTGTTTGATATGTTCTATTTGCAGCCTTTGCCCGTCCCGTTTCCCGATATTGTAGATTGATGAAACGGTGATGTAGATAGACAAGCCGCCAAAGAAGAAGAACATCACGAGGATAACCGCCAGCCTTTTGCCCGGCGTAATCCGTCCGCACATTCGGCGCAGGCAGTCGTCCACCCAGTCCTGCACCTTTTCGATGTAGTTTCGTTTTCTCTCCATAAGGCTACCTCTTGACGGTTTGCAAATCCTTGTTCTCGGTAATGGTGAACGCTTCGATGATGAAGCCGTGCGGGTTGTTGTCGCTCCGTGTGGCGTTGAGCAGGCGGCACGAGGTCACAAGGCTGCGCACCGTCAGGCTGCTTTCCCGGACAATCAACTGTCGGGCGTAGGTGTTCACCTTGTAGGGGTACTGGTCGAAGTCGCACTTCACGCTGTCAATCTCCACCGTCTGCGTGACGTTTCCGGAAATCACCCGGTTGTAGTAGCCCTTTTCCGCCAAGTCCTTGTAATAGTTGAAAGCGGTCTTGTCGGCGAGGAACAGCGAGCGTTTGATGTTGCTTTCGATAGCTCCCTTGTCGGGCGAGAGCGTGAAGAAAAGCTCGTGGAAACGCCGCACGTGCGACTTGGCTTCCACGGGTCTGTTCTGTGCCATGTCCTGCGAGAGTGCCAGCATCAGGCTTTTGCCGTTGTCGAGGACGTATATCTTCTGCCGCTGCTTTTCGGCGAAGCTGTACGAGTTCCACACGGCAAAGCCCGTCACCAGTGCGCACAGGCAGATGAATACCAGCGCAAAGAGCCGGATTTGCCGGAAACTCGTTTCGATGTTCGTTAATGATTTAAATTCCATATACTAAATTTTGATGTTTGTTATTTGAGTAGTTTTCCGGCTACTTTCCCGGTTGCCGCACCCGTCACAGCCCCGGCGATTGCTCCAGCCCTTGTAACATTGCGGCTATAAGCCGATGTACCGCCAGCAGATACCACCCAGCCAGCCACCGAGGGAATGGTGAAGTAGCCCACGATACCTATAATCATAAAGATTACATACACGGTGCTGCTCCCGTCAGGAATGAAATTCGGGTCTGAAAGTTCCTGAATGTCCTTTTGGAGCATCAGCGTTTGTATGCGTGCCAGCACGCTGCTGAACAAGTCCGACACGGGCAACCACAGGTAAATGGAGATATAGCGTGAAATCCACTGGGTCAGCGTGCTTTGGAAACCGTCATAGACGGAAATCGCAAACGCCAGCGGACCCAGTATGCTTAACACGATTAGGAAGAACGTGCGCAGCGTGTCTATAATCAGCCCAGCCGCCTGAAAGAGCATTTCCAGCAGTTCCCTGAACCAGTCCCGGACGGACTTCTTGATATTGTACGCCGCCCTGTCCATGTACATACCCGTCATAGTCACCATGTCGGAGGGCGACCAGCCCAGTTCTTCCAGTTGCCTGTCAAATTCCTCGTCCGATGCGAGGTAAGCCGTTTCGGGGCTTCGCATCAGGGCTTCATATTCCAGTCGGTCTTTTTGCGCCCGGTACTCGTTCATGTCGAAAGTCTGTGTTTCCATAAGCTGGTTGCACCCTTTCACCACTGGCGACAATACCGTATTGATAGTACCCAATACGAATGTTGGAAAAAACATGATACACAGCCCCAGCGCAAAGGGACGCAGGAGCGGGTACACGTCTATGGGTTCGGCACGTGCGAGCGACTGCCACACTTTGGCGGCTACATAGAACAGCGCACCCAGCCCGGCTATTCCTTTGGCTACCCCCGTCATGTTGCTGCACAAGGGCATCATTTCATCGTACAGCACCCGCAACACTTGGTGCAGGTTGTCAAAATCCACTGCTGCTAATAACATAGGCATGCCGATTTATATGTTACCAGTAGCGTTCATCCGCCGAGCCGTAGAGAGCCAGCACCCGGTCGGTGTCGTTCTTCTTCTTTGCCCGCAGGTAGGACACGGATATGTTCTTGCGGGTGTAGTAGTTCACGAGGTTGCGGTAATTCAATAGGCTTCGGTAGGCATTATCAATAATAGCCAGCCGTTCGGCATCCGTCAGCGACATACCCGTGATGTTCACTACATTCTTCAAGTCCTGCAACACGTCCGAGCTTTCCGACATCAGCTTGGCATAGCCGAACGATATTGCCGACAGTTCGTCAGGCGTGAAATTCGGGTCTGCCAGCATACTTTGGAAGTTGCGCACGTAGATTTCGGATATTTCCGCCACCAGTTCAATGGACTTCTTCACCTTGACACCGCCCTTAACCACGTCATGCACCGCTTTGAGCGCATCGTAATATTTTTTACCCTGCTGGAAAATCTTCTGCGCTTCCATGAAGCCGTCCAGCGTGTTTTTAGCAGTGGTGGAAGTCTGCACTATCTGCTTGGTGGTGTTAATGATACCCTGTGCCAAGTTGCCGGGGTCTGACACCACCCACTGGGCGGATGCCTTGCCGATGAAGCAAAGGCATACCGCCATAAGGAGAATTGTTCTTTTCATGTTCCTGATTTTTAAGTTGTTGATGATTGGGGATTGCGTTTGCTTTCCGCAAGCCGCTTGATAGCCAGTTCAAGGTTGCCGCCCAGCTTCTCGGCGAGGGCGAACAGTTCCATTTTCTCGCTTTCCTCTGTCGTGAACGTGAAATATTCTTCCAACGAAACTTCCGTGGCGTACACCGCCGACTGCGTGCCGCCCAGAGAGAAGAAAACTTCCTTGTACTTCCGTCCGGGGTGGTTCGCCATGTTGATAGACAATATCTGCGAACGCTCCTTGTCGGTCAGTCCAAGCAGGTTTTGTATGCTGTCAAACTTGTTGAGATATTTTCGCTGGTCTAACAAAATCTTGCAGTCCGAGTTATTGATGATACTCTCTTTCACGATAGGGGAAGAAATAATATCCTCAATCTCTTGCGTGACAACAATCGCTTCCCCGAAATATTTTCGGACTGTTTTGTAGAGGTAGCGGATGTAGTCCGCCATGTTCGCCGATGCAATCGCTTTCCACGCTTCTTCAATTAGTATTAACTTCCTTATTCCCTTTAACTTGCGCATCTTGTTTATAAAGGCTTCCATGATGATAATGGTCGTTATCGGGAATAAAATCTTGTGGTCTTTGATATTATCCAATTCAAAGACAATGAAGCGTTTATGCAGCAAATCCAGCTCCTTGTCGGAGTTCAGCAAATAGTCATACTCGCCACCCTTGTAATAGGGTTCAAGCACGTTCAGGAAATTGTCTATGTCAAAATCCTTTTCCCTGACGTTCTTCTGTTCAAGCTGTCGGCGGTAATCATCCCGGACAAACTCGTAGAACGTGTTGAAGCAGGGCGTTACCGACCTGTCGCCCGTGATACGTTCGATATAGGCACTTACCGCATTTGACAACGCCACTTCTTCCGACCGTTTGGGGGCTTCATCGTCCCGCTTCCACAGGGTGAGTATAAGGGTTTTTATACTCTCTTTTTTCTCGATGTCAAATACCCCGTCCTCGACATAGAACGGGTTGAACGCTATCGGGTTCTCGTTGGTGTAGGTGAAATAAATCCCGTCCTCGCCGTGCGTGCGGTTGTGGATAAGCTGGGACAGCCCCAAGTAGCTGTTACCCGTATCGACCAGCAGCACGTGCGCGCCCTGCTCGTAATACTGGCGTACCATGTGGTTGGTGAAGAAGGACTTACCCGACCCGCTCGGCCCAAGTATGAACTTGTTGCGGTTGGTGGTGATGCCTTTCTTCATGGGTAAATCCGATATGTCGATGTGCAGCGGGCGACCGCTTACCCTGTCCACCATTTTGATACCGAACGGCGAAAGCGAACTCTTGTAGTTCGTTTCTTCCACGAACAGGCAGAGAGCCTGCCCCAAGAACGTGTAGAAACTTTCCTCTGCGGGGAAGTCCGCTTCGTTTCCGGGTATGCCCGCCCAAAAGAGCGTGGGCGTATCGACCGTGTTGTGGCGTGGCTTGCACTCCATTAGCGCAAGCTGGCTTCCCACATCGTTGCGTATGCGTTTGAGTTCGTCCCGGTCGTCACTCCATGCCATGACGTTGCAGTGGCAACGCACCGAGATAAGCCCCTTGCTGTGGGCTTCGTTCAGGTACTCGTCTATCCACTCCTTGTTCACTTGGTTGGCACGGGAGTAGCGGGAGAGCGATTGCATATTCCGGGCGGTCTGCTCGAAGTTCTTCAGGTTTTCGGCGTGGTCGTCTATGAAGATGAACTGGTTATAGACGTGGTTACACGACAACAGCACGCCCACCGGGGCGGCGAATGACAGTCGGCAGTCGCTCCGGTCAGTGGACAGCTTCTCAAATCGGCAGTCCGTCCCGACCTTTCCGGGCAAATCTTCCACGTCCGAAAGCGTGTGCAGGCACAGTATATCGTCCCCGACACGCATTTCTTCCGGGTACAGCCCGATGTCTTTCAGGCAAGTAGTGTCGGTTTGCGAGAGCGAGAAGTATTTCTCGATGATGCCCGCCTTACCGTCCTGCCCGGTGATTTCCGATGCCGCCAGCCGGGTAAGGGTGACAAAACCGCTGTCGTTCATAATCCTTTCAAACTGCCCGACCGCTTCGATGAACTTTGCAGCCGTTTCCTTGTCGGCTATCTCCTGCGGGACAATCCTGCCCCGGCAGAGGGTGGAGAAGTCGCTCTGTCGGCGGCTTCTCTCCCTTGTCGTTTTCGTCAGGAACAGGTAGCAGTAATGGTTCAGGAACGGGCGTTCATTGAAATGCCGTTCAAAACTCCGGGACAGGAAACTAAGCTCGTCCCTTTCCGTGTCGGGCTGGTAGTTCTCCTTGATGAAGAAGTCCTGCTTGTGTACTATGGAGTAGTCGGGCAGCACCTTGATTGCCTTGTACCATGCCGAATGTATGGCTTCGTACTCGGCACTGGTGACGGTGAACAGTTCGGGCAGTTCCACCCTGAAAGCCACCGTAATGTCCGCATCCTTTGAAATGATGCAGCCGTTCTCCACCGCCAAAAGGGGAAATTTCCTTTCCAGCGTGGTAGCCTTTAACATATTCCTCATGTTCTTTCTTCCTTTCTTCTTTTGTAGTTGAACAGCCGGGGTATCGCCTTTCGGCTGATAATGAAGCGTGGGTGTCTTTTGCGTGCGGCAGCTTTCATCAGCCCGTGCGTGCCGTACTTGGCGTTGAGCCGGAACGTCTGCCACACGAGCAGCAGCGAAGCCGACACGATGAAACCGATACATAGCCACTGGTTCACGCCCGCCATGTACAGGATAACGAACACCACGAACACGGCAAGCAGCCCGAAAGCAAAAATAAAAAGGTACTGGGCACGGAGCCCTTTGAACTCCACCTCACGGCCCACGCCTTTGTTTATCTCAAAGTCAGACATAAGCTGTTGTCTTTTATCTGTTCTTAGAGGAAGAATGACCTCAGGATAGTGGCGGCCACTATCAGGAAAATGCAGGCTCCGAACCATGAGCTGGCGGTTTTCGAGGTGTCGGGGTCGCCCGAACTGAATTTCTGGTAGACCTTGACGCCGCCTATCAGGCCGATAATGGCACCCACCGCGTACACCAGTTTCGTGCCCGGGTCAAAATATCCCGTCACCAACTGCGTGGCTTCCGTGATGCCCGCCTGTCCGTTTCCTTGTGCCATTGCCGCACCCGCTGCCGCCAGTACGGCCAGCATCATAATCAATCTTTTCTGTTTCATTGAATTACGAGATTTTTAAAGTGAATAAAAATCCACGGGCTGCCCCCTTTCACTATCCCCATAAGGCAGCCGTGGCCGTTTATGGTTTAATAGTTCAGGGGGTAAGTGCCGGCAGGTAATCAGCCGGAGTCATAATATGCCATTTGCATTGTTACATGATTTGGTGGTGAAACTTCATTGTTAATTCTCT
>ERZ860148.1299-NODE-1299-length-14917-cov-4.305073_pt1 | contig 14917 bp, 19 predicted proteins | sample MGYA00509981_ERZ860148 | MGnify/ENA primary metagenome ERZ860148 (study PRJEB30046, sample SAMN00715199) | human gut metagenome | study: EMG produced TPA metagenomics assembly of the A metagenome-wide association study of gut microbiota in type 2...
ATTATCCCAAATCTTCAATTAAATTTGGAACGGTATGTTATTCATCGCTTACGATACAAGCAAGTTTTGTGCTTAACTGCTACATCATAATATGATAAAATATTAAATTTTATTTTAAATGGTGGTGCTTTTGCCGGACATGTTATGAGAAAAAAGGGACAGCCCACTGCAAAGTTGATATGAAAAAACATATTTTTACAAGATATGTGGATGGAAAAGAAGTGCCAGCCCTGTTGATTTTTTATACAAACAATAAAATACAAAAGTTATGGATGCTATTCTTATTTTTAATTACCAACAATTTAATAAAATTTCCGTAGATTTAAAGTTCCGAAAAAATCACCAGAGTATATTTTTTAAGAAAATATGGATTTTGGAAAGACAGAGAATGCATATCGGGATATTCCTATGAGCGAGGATGTGTACCGCCTGTTTCAAATGCAGCGAGAATATCAGAAGAATATGAGAATCAGAAACGACATCAAGATTGAACAATATGACAACGCAGGAAATGTTGTGGCAAAGTATAGTAAATTTATTTTTACAACAAAATTAGGAAAGTCTTTTACCCATGAAGGTCTGGTGTGTTCCCTAACACGCATTATAAAAAAATATAACGCAAGGGAAATGGAAGAAGCAAGCAGGGAAGGAAGAGAACCCAGCCTTTTGCCGGAGAAGATCACACCACATATGTTCCGGCATACATTTTGCACAAGGCTGGTTGAAAATAAAGTTTCGTATGAGAGCATGAAAGCGTTGATGGGACACAGCAGCATCAAAACCAGTATTGATATTTATTGCAGTATTGCAAAATCACTGACCTTGCAGAAACAGACGAAACAAGACGTAGAGGGATTGACCAATATATTTTAGAAAGAGGGCTGGCGGTTTATGCCAGCCGGTTTCTTTACTTTTAAGAGATGCTGATGTATAGTTAGAGTAGCTTTTGGGAGAATTTTTGACACAAAGCTATGGGAAAATGGATTTCTTTTTTAGAATTTTGACACAACATTTGACACCGATTTTATGAAAACAGGGTACATTTATAAGGGGATATGCCTAACATGTTTTATGGGAAAGTCGTTGAAAAATAAGGAATGGTACGTGGATGGCAAGGCTCCCTTGAACCTTGGCTATGATGCCATACGTTTGCGAGTAGACCTAGTAATACCAAGGGTTTCAGCGTTTGGAGACGTAGCGTTGACACAAGTTTGACACAACATTTGACCAACGATTCAGAAGATGGATCGTTGGTCTTTTTTTATGTAATGACATAGTGACAATATCTAATAATGTTAAGTTGGTTTATTATGGGAAAGAATAAAATTATGGCATATTATACTTGATTAAGAACTATAGCAATGATACAATAATGCAAAATGTTGACATCAAATACATTTTTACTTTCCAAAATGTTGATAATACGCACTGGTAGAAAGAAATTTTGTTGATGGGGGTATTATGTTAAAAAGAAAAGCAATTGCTTCAATAAAAAACTGGGTTAACACAAAAAATAAAAAATGCCTTGTTGTACAGGGAGCCAGGCAAACAGGAAAAACATATATTATTGAACGGTTTGCAGAAGACAATTATGAGGAACTGCTTGAAATCAACTTTAAGCAGATGGTTTCTGCCGTTGACATTTTTTCCGGTGATCTTACGGTAGATAATATGGTTATGGCTATGCGTTTCCGCTTTCCTGAAAAGAAAATTCTGCCAGGGAAAACTTTGATTTTTCTCGATGAGATTCAAGAGTGCCAGGAAGCAATCACATCCCTTAAATTCTGGGCAATCGATAACAGATATGATGTTATTGTGTCGGGATCGCTTCTTGGAATCGATTATAAACGTGCATCGTCTTATCCGGTCGGTTATGTTGATTATCTGAGAATGTATGGGATTGATTTTGAAGAGTTTCTCTGGGGAATGGGGATTTCTGAAGACATGATCGGAAACCTCTGCGGATATCTGGAATCAAAGACCGTGATACCTGAGGCGATTCATTCCCAAATGATGAATTATTACAGACAGTATATAGCAATAGGTGGTATGCCGGAAGCTGTACAGAAATATGTAGATACAAAGGATTTCAGAGAGGTTGATAAGATACAGAGGAGCCTCTTATTGGGATATCAGTATGATATAGCACATTATGCAACTGCGGAAGAAAAGGTAAAAGCAGAGAAATGTTATCTTTCACTTGCAAAGCAGCTGCTTGATAAAGAAAACCACAAATTTCAATATAAAGAAGTTGAGCATGGAGGCAGAGCACAAAAGTATTTTTCAAGTATTGAGTGGTTGCTTCGTGCAGATATGGTACATTTAAGTAAACTTGTGACGGATGTCAGATTTGATCTGGATGATTATGCAAGAGATGATTTTTTCCGGGCTTATACAACTGATTTATCATTGTTGATGGCGATGAAGGACTTTTCATTAAAACAGCATATTGTAGAAAACACTTTAGAGGGAAATTCCAAAGGCGGTATCTATGAATATGCAATAACAGATGCTCTGTATAAAAAGGAATATCAGTTATATTTTTATAAAAATGAGACAACGAAAAGAGAAATAGATGTAGTGATCCAAAAAGATGGAATGGTAGTTCCGATTGAAGTAAAAGGCGGAAATACGAGGGCAAATTCCTTAAAGTCACTTATGAAGAATCATAAAGATATTTCTTATGGGTATAAATTTGCAGATGGAAATATCGGTGTGGGCGAAGATGGTATCATTACATTGCCGCTGTATATGATTGCATTTATTTAATTCATCCATCTTCCACGTTTGGCCCCGCCTCAGATATGGGAAAGAGTTCTGCCAGCTTTAAGACCGGCTGCCTTTTGGGATAGCCGGTCCTTTTGCATGTTTCTAAGATAAATTAATCAAAGATGATCAGAGCCATAAATACAACCGGCTCATTACCAATTGGTTTTAAGGCGTGTCCGCATCCGTCTGGTGTATAGGTTACATCTCCGGCTTTTACAGTGCGTGTGGTTCCGTTATCGTTATATTCTGCGGTACCGGAAAGAATGTAATACGTCTCGCTTTCATTTTTATGTTCGTGATAACCAAGAGAAGATCCCGGCTGAATGGTTACCTGTGCATACAGACCGCATTTTCCGTTTAATTCTTTTTCTCCGAGAATACGTTTGATGGTTACTTCGCCATCTCCGCCAGCCATGTTTTTAACTACTTCTGTTACTGTTTCCATTATGAGTACCTCCTTGTGTAGTGGTTTATGCCATTACTATAGCATAGTTTGCACAAAAGATAAATCTTATTATACGGCTTTTGCCTGTGTCTGTCTGGTTCTGGCTTCGGTCATTGCATAAGGATCGAGAATAGAATCCAGTTCGCTTTCTTTTAACAGACCGTATTTCAATACAAGAGTTTTAACTGGAATATCTGTTTTTAAGGATTCTTTTGCCAGGCTTGCAGCTTTTTTGTAGCCGATGTACGGACACAGGGCGGTGGTGATACCGACGCTTGCATCGAGAAGTTCGCGGCAGCGTTTTTCATTTGCGGTGATGCCGAGGATGCAGTTGGCGGTCAGGGTGTCCACTGCGTGTGTCAGTGTGGTAATGGAGTCAAAAAGATTGTAAAAAACAACCGGTTCAAAAGCGTTTAATTCCATCTGACCGGCTTCTGCCGCCATAGTGATGGTCGTGTCGTGACCGATAATATGAAACGCAACCTGTGAGACAACTTCCGGGATGACCGGATTGACTTTGCCGGGCATAATGGAAGAACCATTCTGCATAGCCGGAAGTGTAATCTCACCGAACCCGGCTTTTGGTCCGCTTGCAAGGATACGCAGATCATTACACATTTTGGATAAGTTGACCGCACATGCTTTCAGGCAGGAGGAAACGCGTACAAATCCGTCCAGATTCTCGGTGGCATCAAACAGATCGTCGGCCTGGGTCAGTGGGTAGCCGGTGATCTTTCCAAGGGTTGGTACAATATTATCTAAATAAAACGGGGACGTATTGATTGCTGTGCCGATAGCGGTTGCACCCATGTTTACGGGATACATTTCCGTGCGGACTTTTGTAAGACGGTCACGGTCACGGGAAATCATGGTGGCATAAGAATGGAACGTCTGACCCAGACGCATCGGCACAGCGTCTTCGAGCTGTGTACGTCCGATTTTTACAATGTGATCAAACTCTGCAGCTTTGTCATATAATGCATCGGTTAAAAGGGAAAGGCTTTTGTCTAAAGGTTTGAGAAGATCGAGAACCGTTAATTTTCCGGCGGTTGGAATGACATCGTTTGTGGACTGTGCCATATTGACGTGGTCGTTTGGATGAACAATGGTGTAATCTCCTTTTTTGCCACAGAGCATTTCGATGGCGCGGTTGGCAATGACTTCGTTCATGTTCATGTTGGCGCTGGTTCCGGCACCGCCCTGTATGCCGTCGACAATGAATTCTTTGTCAAACATGCCACAGACGACTTCGTTACATGCCGATTCGATGGCGTTGGCAATTTCCGGTTTCAACCTTCCGGCTTTCCGGTTGGTAATGGCGGCTGCCCGTTTTATTTTTGCAAGGTTTTTAATGAAAACGGGGTGTAACCGGGTGCCGGTAATCGGAAAATTTTCTTTGGCCCGTAAAGCCTGTACGCCATAATAGGCATCTTCTGGGACTTCCATGGTTCCGATGGAATCAGATTCTAAACGCATATATTCTTTCTCTTTCATAATGATAATCTCCTTTATTTCCTTTACTATTGTTGTTTGATCCTCGCGCGCTTTTTTCAATGGGACGAGGATAGCACTCTTTGCGGCAAAGGTAAATACTTTAAGTTGTATTTGGAAAAACAGCCGGAAAATGGTTAACTAAACATAAAAAAATAAGGAAAATACTGGAAAAACATAATAAAATAAAGTAAAATTCAAACGCGTTTATTGCAAATGGAAATACATGTGCTATAATGACCTCATAATTTAAAATTCGGATAAAAGAAGGACACAGGCGTCTAAGCAGGTGTCCTTTTTTGCGTATTTACAGAAAAATTGAGGTTTAGATCATGAAAAAACTGGATAAAGTGGATAAAAAAATCATACAGATTCTGCAGAAAAATGCCCGTACACCGCTCAAGGAGATTGCCGCACAGGTATTTCTGTCATCACCATCGGTGTCTGCCAGAATTGAAAAACTTGAACATGAAGGCGTAATTACCGGTTATTCGGCAAAGGTAAACCCACTGTACCTCAATTACCATATCAAGGCATTTATCAACCTGGAGGTGGAACCATTACAAAAACCGGTATTTTACCCATTTATTGAAAAAATACCAAATGTTGTCGAGTGTAACTGTGTGACGGGCGATTATTCCATGCTGATAGAGACATTGTTTGAGTCTACGGCACAACTGGATCATTTTATCAATGAGCTGCAGCAGTTTGGGCGGACAAAGACGCAGATTGTGTTTTCAACGTCCGTAGAGCAGCGGGAAGTGCCGATCGAAACAAAAGATGAATAGTTATCTCTTATGAATAGAAAAAGGATATCCGGAAATACTGTTTATAAAAAGTATAACGATCAGGAGGCAGATCATGATTGAACCGGATACCATAAAGCTGCTACGGGAATGCGACGCAGGAATCAAGATGGGTACAGCATCGATTGCGGATGTACTCGACAAGGTAAATGACACAAAATTAAAAGAAATGCTGGAAAATTGTAAGGACCAGCATCAAGATCTTCAGAAAGAACTGGAAAGTCTGCTGGAAGAATTCCATGATGATGGAAAAGAACCAAATCCAATGGCACAGGGGATGTCCTGGATCAAAACTAATGTGAAACTTGCAATGAATGATTCGGATGCAACGATTGCGGAGCTGATGACAGATGGCTGTGATATGGGCATAAAATCCCTCAGCCGCTATCTGAACCAATACCAGGCAGCGGATCATAAGGCAAAGACATTTGCCAAAAAGTTAATCAAACTGGAAGAAGATTTGTGTCAGGATCTTCGGACATATTTATAAAAGGGTGCAGGGATAAATTTTCGTCCCTGCATCTTTTTGCGCAAACGGGTTTCATATATCTTATTGAAATGTCAACTTATAGAACAAGATAGGTTGACAATAAGAGAGAAATGCGTTAAATTGTTAACAATAACTTGAATGGAGGGTTAACAATTTGGAAAATACGAAAACGAAACGATTATCGACAAAAAGTATGGTATTGTGCGCTATGTTTACCGCTTTAGTTGCAGTAGGCGCCTTTATTCAGATTCCGGTTCCTTATATGGATTATTTTACACTTCAGTTTTTCTTCGTGTTGCTTGCAGGATTGATTCTGGGTGGAAATAAGGGCGCAATATCTGTAGGCTGTTATGTATTGCTTGGGCTGATCGGAATTCCGATTTTTGCCGCAGGTGGAGGAATTGGATACATATTCCGACCGAGTTTTGGTTATCTGGTCGGATTTATTGCGAGCGCGTTTGTGACCGGAAAAATATGTGAAAAGTTAAAAGCAAGTTATAAGAATTATCTGCTTGCCTGTCTGGCCGGTTTTGTTGTGACTTATGCCATTGGAATTGTATATAAATTTATCATTTTAAATTTTTATGCACATACACCGGCGACAATTGCTGTAATCTTTTTGTCCTGTTTCCCATTGGATATGCCTGGAGATTTTGTGCTATGTCTGCTGGCATCTGGTGTAGGACTTAAAATGAGAAAAAATGGATTCTGTCTGAACGAATAGGAAGGATGGATTAAAATTATGGGAAAAGGAATTTTTGTGACAGGCACCGGCACAGATATCGGAAAAACATATGTTACCGCATTGATCGTAAAAAAACTGGCAGATGCAGGAATCCGTACAGGGTATTATAAAGCGGCTTTATCGGGAGCCAAATCCATAGGTGATAGTGATGCGGGATATGTGAAAAAGATTGCCGGGATTACACAGGAAGATACCAGTCTGCTATCATATTTGTATCAAAATGCGGTATCTCCTCATTTAGCTGCTCAAATAGAAGGTAATCCAGTTGATCCAGAGAAAATAAAAAAAGATTTTGACAAGGTAAAGAGCAAATTCGATTATGTCACGGTAGAGGGAAGCGGCGGTATTGTCTGTCCCATCCGCTGGGACAAAGAACATAAGATTTTGTTGGAAGATATTGTAAAGGCGCTGAACCTGAATACGCTGGTGATAGCGGATGCCGGCCTTGGTACGATCAATGCGGTTGTTCTGACGATAGAATATATCCGGAATCATGGAATGGGTGTAAAAGGAGTGATCCTAAATCATTACGTGGGTGGAATCATGCAGGAAGATAATGCAAGAATGATTGAGGAATTAACAGGCATACCGGTCATTGCGAAAGTAAAAGATGGTGACGGGGAACTTGCAATTGATATAGAAAAACTGAAGAAGATTTATAACTAGGGGAAAAAGGGAACTTTACTATGGTAAGGGACCCTTTTTTTCATTTGTGGGAAAGTAATGGCTGGTTGCATTCCTTATAGAATCTGGCGTATAATAAGATCACTGAACTAACAGAAAACAGGAATAATGATTGTAATGAAAGAGAATCAAGACTGTAACTTACAAAGTGTATATCAGCAGATAGTGGAAATTTCAAAAAAATATCAGGTAAAAAAAGTAGTATTATCTGGATCACGTGCGCGTGGAACTAATATGCCCAAAAGCGATATCGATCTGGCAATTTATGGATGTGCAGATTTTGGAGGTTTGTCGGATAGTTTAAATGAGGATCTGTGGTCGCTTTTAAAGCTGGATATTATCAATATGGATGATAAATACGTGTCAGCTGAATTGGTATCCGAGATAGAGAAAGATGGGGGTGTTTTATATGAAAAAGTTTGATCAGTATATTGGAGTGTTTGTTTTGTTGGAACAGCAGATCCGTGCCCAGTATGGAGATGAGGTGTTAGAGCAGCTATGACAAAGTGGTATCGTGCGTGTGTGAACTACATTCATTCTGTGCCGGAATATAACTGTGCGCTCGAACAGGAACGATTTACGGAAAAAGCCGCAATTGCAGCAATACATAAATTAAAACGCTATTATGATGAAAAGCATTTTGTAAAAGATCCGGATTATATGGTGCGGATGGATCGGCTGCTTTCGGTGATTAAGGATCATGAGACGGATGAAGAGATGGATCAGTGGAAGGTCTGGCTGAAATATTTTGTCACTATGGGTGGCGGTGAGTGGAATGAATTCTGGGGAGATGTGAAATAAGAAGAAAACAGCAGGGAATTTATGATGGATATCATAGATTTCCTGCTGTTTCTGCATAAAAGGATGTTGATACATCGTATGTTGAGGTTTATGATTTTGGGAAATATTCTACAAATCAAATATTTCAAAGCGTTAAGATGTTACAGTTAAAAAGCCAATCATACAGAAAAATGATGATGAGAGATAATCTGCTTGCGAAATAAGAAAAAGGATGTTAACATAATAGCTATCGGAAAAGTTTGGAGAAAGAAAAATAAAAAGATCGGAGGTGAAAGAAGGATGACACAGGAAGATATTGTGATTTTATCACAGTTGTTAGATCAGAAATTTGAACCTGTATACACAAGGCTTGATTTACTGGAGAGTGATGTCAGGGAACTCAAAAGTGGAATGTCTGAAATAAAACAGAGAGTAGCCAGTGTGGAACAGAAAGTAACGGAACTGGATCAGAGAGTAGCCAGCGTGGAACAGAAAGTAACGAAGCTGGAACAGAAGGTGACGGAACTGGATCAGAGAGTAGCCGGAGTGGAACAGAAGGTAACGGAGCTGGATGAAAAGGTAACGGAACTGGATCAGAAGTTTACGGTACTGGATGAAAAGGTAACGGTATTGGATCAGAAGTTTACGGTATTGGATCAGAAGTTTACGGTATTGGATCAGAAGTTTACGGTATTGGATGAAAAGGTTACCGGTTTGGAACTGGTAATTGAAAATGAAACAAATGTAAATATCAGACGGATTGCAGAAGGGCATTGTGATTTAGTGCGTAATTTGAGGGAAGCACGCAAAGTAGATGATGAAAAAGAATTGCTTGCCATTCGCGTGACGGTGTTAGAATCTGATATGAGTAAAGTAAAACATCAGCTTGCAATTACATAATCTTGCGGATCGCGGTGCCTCGGCACCGCGACTTTTTAGGATGGGGAAAATATGATTACATTGAATGATTACTTATATTCGGGGGATACAGTTCTTCGCATTTTAAAAAAATACATAGCGGATTTACGTATTTCGGCGGTACAGAAACATAATGAAGTGGATTTAGTACATTGTAACTTTTTGATACAGATTATGGAACTTTTGGAACACAATGATTTCCTGACTTCGCAATCGCAGAAGATTCGTGAGTTTTATAAATATATGGCACAGGAATATCCATATTTATCTTTTACTTTCAAGGGATGAATTAAGTCGTTGATTCGCGCAGAGGGAAAGTTTAATGGATATATTGTGGAATACATATACGATTATTATGAAAAGAATGGATCATATCCGTCTGTGTCAGAAATCAAGGAGCGTTTGAACTGTTTTCGCGATTTGATCGCGTACCGTATTGTGATTTCCATGCCACGGTGTCATATGAAACAACAACAGGATCGCAAGAAGGAAGAGATCAGGTATTTATATCGGATTGCCAATGTATTGCCACAATTTTTGGAAGAACGTGGATTTACGGCAGAGCCGACAGGTGGGGTTAAAAGAAGTAATTCTTTACTATTGGATGATGTTGTGCGCCCATATTACAGGGATTATATTGATGGGGAAAGTACAAATTCATATCGTTCGCTTCATATAACGTTTTTTGACAACAGTGCCCGGTGTTATATGGAAATGCAGCTTAGAACAAAAGAGATGGATGATATTGCAGAAATTGGAGTAGCAAATCATTTATTTTATGAAAAAAACAGGAAACTTCCAGAGGACGGAGAGATGCGATTTTACAAGGTGCCTGTATTTATTTTGACGAGGCTTATGAGCGTTGTAGATTGTTACAGGATCTTGATCTGTCAGGGGTAGATGTAAATATGTTTACGGCAGTGAATAATAGCCTTATGAATGATGGATGTGGCCTTTTTCGGGGGCGGCTGATTTTGCCGTATGAGCATTTATCAAAATTCCAGAATGATATGATTGATTAAAATAGAACCTGATGAAAGATCAGTATAACTCGCAAAAATTAGCTGGACTATGCCCCAGTTTTCATTTTTATAAATGGAAACCGGGGCTATGGGAAAGCAGGTTATACCGTGCTTAATACGTTTCCCTTGTTTGCTTTTTCCCGGTGGACTTTTTTCTCTTTTCCTTTTTTCTCTTTCTTCGCAAAAAGCGTATGCTTTTTTTGCAGTTTCCCACGGATTTCAGCACTCAATTGGCGGTAACGTTCTTCCGTCATATCATTTTGTTCCCGGATAAGGTAATTCATTTCTTTTAAGACGGTTTCCCGGATTTCTTTGCTGATATCGAGTGTGAGTGCTTCATTGTTCTGTGCAATCGCATGCCCTACAATGTCACTCATCAGTTCCCGGAACTGTGCCATGCGTTCTTCCGCGGAAAGGGTATTTACAGGTAAGTCGGTTTTATCTGTATTCTGTCGGTTCGGTTTGGCGACAACCGTGTGATGATGTTCCCGGTTACATGCGGGCAATGGACCAGGTGCTGCAGAATCCGGCACGGAAACACCGGCATCTTCGGGGTTTTTATTATGTAATATCATGCGGATTGCTTTTAGCTGATATCCTTTTTCTTTTAGTTCTTTGATTTTTTGAAATTCCTGTATGTTTTCTCGTGTATAGTATCGATGTCCCATCTCGTTTCGTGGGATGGTCAGGTCGAGTTCTTCTTCCCAGTAACGCAACACATGGGTTTCCACACCGGCCAGTGCGGCGGCATCGGAAATCATGTAACGTACTTTTTCCACGATAACATGTCCTCCTTTTGAGTTATTTATTTCGGGCGATTTCACAATCGCCTTTTGCGTTTATTATAACTTTTCAAAAAGGTGAGTTCAAACATTTTCCATCGTATTTTTCTGACATTTCTCGCAGTTTATAAAAATAGACCTTGACATTTGAGGTTTATAAGAATAAACTGAAGACAGGTTGATAGCTATAAACCTATGGAGGAGAAAAAGATGGAATATATAAAATTATGTGACAGTGATTACCGGTTTATGTGTGTCGTATGGGAGCATGCCCCCGTCAACTCCGGGGAACTTGTAAAGTTATGTCAGGAACAGCTTGGCTGGAAAAAATCCACGACTTATACGGTTGTACGGAAAATGTGCGAAAAAGGATACATTGCCAATGAGGATGCAACGGTTTCCGTTTTAATTCCAAAGGAACAGGTGCAGGCAGAGGAATCCCGCTATTTTGTGGATCGCACATTTGACGGATCACTGCCAGGGTTTATCACAGCATTTCTTGGAGGAAAGAAAATTTCCAAAAAAGAAGCAAAGCTGCTCAAGAAAATGATCGACGAGCATAAAGAAGGGTAGGGGCAGAGAATGGAGAAGGCAAGTGTAATTTTTCTGGCATTTCTGCAGCGGAATGGCATGGTGGCGGTTGTAATTCTCGCGGTGCTTGCAGTGCGCGCGCTTTTGCGGAAATGTCCCAAAAAATATTCCTATGCATTGTGGGCAATTGTTGGAATCCGTATGTTATTTGATTTGCCCATTGCATCAGGATGGAGTTTGTTTAATCTGTTTCATCTGGCAAAAAGCAGATCACAAATGAGTGAGATTGCACACTACACAGGAGTATCTGGAGTGCATGCGCAAACGGCAGTACAGAAGGTGACGCAGGTATCTGCCGGTTCACGTGTGACAGGGGATGCAGCTTCTGAAGCTGGTTTGACAGCAGCTATGACGACCTCGCAGAAAATTTGTGCGGTGTTGTTTTTTGTCTGGCTGATCGGGATATTTTTATTTTTAGGATATGGAATGTATTCCTATATCAAATGCCGCAGTATGGTACGGACAGCAGTACGTTTAACCGTAAATGAAACATCTGGAAACGTCCGGCGGACCATAAAGATCTGGGAATGTGACTGTATTCCATCACCGTTTGTACTGGGAATTTTCTGCCCGCAGATTTATATTCCGTTTCGGATGAAAGAGGAGGAACAGCAGTACATCCTTGCGCATGAGAGCTGGCACATCCGCAGACATGATCCTTTATGGAAGCTGATTGCATTCGTACTTTTGGCTGTATACTGGTGGAATCCATTGGCATGGATTGCCTTTTTCTATATGACAAGAGACATGGAGATGAGTTGTGATGAGGCTGTACTTGCGCAGTTTGGAAATCAGATTAAAAAAGGATACAGCGCATCCTTACTTGCTTTTGCGATGGAGCGGCATCCGTATTCATTTGCCCCGGTTGCGTTTGGAGAGGCAGATGCAGGAAGGAGAATTAAGAACGTGTTGAATTTTAAAAAACCACATACCTGGGTGGCTGCGATTGCAACCGTTTTGGTTGCGCTTGTGGCAGTAAGTTGTCTGACAAACCAGAAACCGTCGGAGACAAAAACAGAGCATACAACCGAGAAAGTGGATAGTACACAGCAGCCAGTGCAGGAAAATGCAGGAGCTGCGATAATAGAGCAGAATATCAGGGAATGGGCACAGGCATTTTGTGATCGGGATACAGAAAAAATTGTACAGATGACATCCAAAGAGGTACAGACGAATTTAGAGAAAATACATATTTTGCGGATGGATGGAGCTACACCGTCATTTGGCTGGTCGAGTCCATGGCCATGGGGAGCCTTTGGCAGTTTCTTTGGTGGAACCGGAGAAGAAATGGATGGCTACTGGCTGCATGAAATCAATACGGAAGAACAGACTGCAGAGATTTTGTATTATGTGGAGTCATCAGATCCGCATGTGAGCGTGTGGATAGAGAATATCCATTATGCACAGGAAAATGGTCAATTTCAGATTACACAGGAAAAAATCAATCAGTTTGCTGACGGTCCGGATGCTAAAACGGATGGAATTGCATCGGCAGATGAGTTTGATATAGCATATGCGCAGGGAATCAGCGATACGCAGATGGACTACTGTATAAACGGTATGGGTGAAGTGCTGAATAAGAATATGGTTCCAATTGGTGCATTGCTTGAGCCGACAGATGCAGCCCGGCAGCTTTTGAATTTATCGTCGGATAAAAAGCTTGTTTCCGTGGAAAAAGAATCTGAATCTGCAGATAAAACACAGGTCGGTATACAGATTACATTTTTAAAGGATGGACAGAAGCGGTATTTGTCTATGATCCAGCCATGGGGAAAAGAGGGAATCTGGGTTCCGGCAGAAGCCAAAGAAGTCAAGCGTTAATGTGTGGATGTTATCATATTTTCCTTGTATTGCATCTTAAGTTCCGTTATAATTTGAACTGGTACAACAAAATAATTAATTATTTATTATCCTGGATAAAGGAGTATAGTTATGAGGATGTTAATTGATAACAGAGATCTGGAATTACTTCTTGAAAAAAAGAAAAAGTTTATTGGAAATAAAGTTACTGTGGATACAATGATTGCAGGAATTTCTTTTTTGTTGTCCGTATTTACTGCAACATATAGTGATTGGTTTGGAATTCCAGGAATTGTGTTTAAAACAGTTTTTTGTTTTATTGGAATTTTATATTGTGCCAAGATCGTAAAGGATATTGTTGAAATGTACAGAGATAAATATAATCACGAAATGTTGATGAATGATATAAGAGAACTGAATTTAATTCAGCATAATCACTCATTAATTGCTATTCGTGATACATTTGAAAAAGAAAATAGATTTCTTGTTTATTATGATGAGAGATGGGATTGCAAGTTATTTTTAAATTATAAAACCGTGGATCAGAACAATGAAGATGTAATAATAGATCGAATATCGGCTGATTTGGATGTGGACAAAAGAAAAGTATCATGTAATTATGTTACTTCAAGAGTTCAGGAAAAATATTCAGTTAGTCATCAGGAAAATAGAATATATAATCATAGACTTTATGAGGTTACATTATCAAAATATTCGGAAAAAATGAAAAAGGATAGTTTTGTAGTTAATGGGAAACGCTATTATTGGATGTCAGTAACCGAGATGGAAAAAGACGAAAACATCATGGAAAAAAATCGTGAGGTTGTTGATTTTGTAAAAGAAAAAATTGTTTGACAAACTGTGATTGTCTTTCTATAATAATATAATTATAGAATACAAGCGAAGATGGGAACAAGTACCAATGTGTGGAACGAACAGAAAGCAGCCGGTAGATGAGAGGCACACGGAAAGCACAGATGGATTTATGGAAAAACCATAAACCGGGCGATAAGGAATCCCCCCAGCAAGCTGGGTCCCCCCTGCCACGGCTTATGGAACAAACATAAACCGGGCGATAAGGAATCCCCCCAGCAAGCTGGGTCCCCCCTTACCGCAGGGAATACATCCCTGAGCTTTACACCGAACGCGCAGGCAAGTAGGCTGTAACGGAGTAGTGCCCGTTAGACGCACTGGAGTGTAGCTGCACTCGCGGAGGCAGGCTGTGTGAACAGCATGCGAATTAAGGTGGTAACACGAGAGATCCCCCTCGTCCTTATAATTAGGACGAGGGGATTTTTATTTGGATTTTTATAGATATGGAGCAAAGGGACATAAAGCCCCAGAAAAATCAAAAAAGTTAAATTACAGGAGGAAACCCAATGACACTTTACGACGAACTGGTTGCCCGCGGTCTGATCGCACAGGTAACCGACGAGGAAGAAATCAAGGAACTCATCAACAATGGAAAAGCGGTATTTTATATCGGTTTTGACCCGACAGCTGACAGTCTGCATGTGGGACATTTTATGGCACTGTGTCTGATGAAACGTCTGCAGATGGCAGGAAACAAGCCGATTGCGCTGATCGGCGGGGG
>ERZ860148.1300-NODE-1300-length-14902-cov-3.185896_pt1 | contig 14902 bp, 9 predicted proteins | sample MGYA00509981_ERZ860148 | MGnify/ENA primary metagenome ERZ860148 (study PRJEB30046, sample SAMN00715199) | human gut metagenome | study: EMG produced TPA metagenomics assembly of the A metagenome-wide association study of gut microbiota in type 2...
AACTTATCATGGAATTCGAAAAAGAATTCGGTATCTCTATTCCTGATGACCAAGCAGAAAAGATTGGTACTGTAGGTGATGCTGTATCTTATATCGAAGAACACGCTAAGTAATTCGATTTCATCAATATGGAATTAAAAAGAGTGGTAGTAACAGGCCTTGGCGCCATTACTCCCGTTGGCAACAGCGTTCCCGAATTTTGGGAAAACCTTGTGAACGGGGTTAGTGGAGCAGGGCCTATTACTCATTTTGATGCGTCGTTATTCAAGACCCAATTCGCATGCGAAGTGAAAGACTTCGATGCAACGAAATACATAGACCGCAAAGAAGCAAGAAAGATGGACCTGTATACTCAATATGCCATCGCTGTTGCCAAAGAAGCGGTGAGTGATTCCGGTCTTGATGTCGAGAAAGAAGACTTGAACAAAATCGGTGTTATTTTCGGCGCCGGTATTGGTGGTATACATACATTTGAAGAAGAGGTAGGCAACTACTACACTCGTCAGGAAATGGGTCCGAAGTTTAATCCGTTCTTCATTCCAAAGATGATTTCGGATATTGCAGCCGGACAGATTTCTATCATGTATGGTTTCCATGGTCCTAACTACGCGACTTGTTCAGCATGTGCTACTTCAACCAACGCTATTGCAGATGCCTTCAACCTGATTCGTCTGGGTAAAGCAAACGTAATTGTATCCGGTGGTTCGGAAGCAGCTATCTTCCCGGCAGGTGTGGGCGGTTTCAACGCTATGCACGCACTGTCAACACGCAACGACGAAGCTTCTAAAGCTTCACGTCCGTTTAGCGCAAGCCGTGATGGTTTCGTTATGGGCGAAGGTGGCGGTTGCCTGATCCTGGAAGAACTGGAACACGCTAAAGCTCGCGGTGCAAAAATCTATGCAGAAGTTGCCGGTGTAGGTATGTCTGCAGATGCACATCACCTGACAGCTTCTCATCCGGAAGGTCTGGGAGCGAAATTGGTGATGAAAAATGCACTGGAAGATGCGGAAATGGATCCGAAAGAAGTAGATTATATCAATGTACACGGTACATCTACTCCGGTTGGTGACATTTCAGAAGCAAAAGCAATCAAGGAAGTATTCGGTGATCATGCGTTCGAGTTGAACATCAGTTCAACAAAATCTATGACAGGTCACTTGCTGGGAGCTGCCGGTGCGGTAGAATCTATTGCAAGTATCCTTGCTATCAAGAACGGCATTGTTCCTCCGACTATCAACCACGAAGAAGGTGACAACGACGAGAATATCGACTATAACCTTAATTTCACGTTCAATAAAGCACAGAAACGCGAAGTTAATGTTGCCTTGTCCAATACATTTGGATTTGGTGGTCACAATGCGTGCGTTATCTTCAAGAAATACGCAGAGTAATATCGTGTTACGTAACGAAATAGATAAGATAAGGCTCTTGTTCCGCAAGGATAGAGAGTCTTATCTTTGTTTTTACCGGATACTCGGGTTCTACCCGCGCAATATCCAACTTTATGAGCAGGCTCTCCTGCACAAATCAACTTCTGTCCGCTCCGACAAGGGACGTCCCCTCAACAATGAACGGCTGGAGTTTTTAGGTGACGCCATCCTCGACGCCATCGTAGGAGATATTGTCTATAAACGTTTTGAAGGGAAACGAGAAGGTTTCCTGACCAACACACGTTCTAAAATCGTACAACGGGAGACTTTGAATAAGTTGGCCGTTGAAATCGGCTTGGATAAACTCATAAAGTATTCCACCCGCTCTTCTTCTCACAACAGTTATATGTACGGAAATGCTTTTGAGGCATTTATCGGAGCTATTTATCTGGATCAGGGGTATGAACGCTGCAAACAGTTTATGGAGCAACGGATCATCAACCGTTATATCGACCTGGATAAAATATCCCGAAAAGAGGTTAACTTCAAATCCAAACTTATTGAGTGGAGCCAAAAAAATAAGATGGAGGTTTCCTTTGAGTTAATCGAGCAATTTCTCGATCACGACAGCAACCCTGTTTTCCAAACCGAAGTACGCATTGAAGGACTTCCGGCAGGAACAGGTACGGGATATTCCAAGAAAGAGTCTCAACAGAATGCTGCCCAAATGGCTATAAAGAAAGTAAAGGAACCCGTATTTATGTCAACTGTCGAAGAGATCAAAGCACAACATTCAACAACTACAACAGAACCGGAGGTTGAACTTGCAACTAACTCTGAAACTGAATTGGCAACTGAACTTGAGAATGAATTTGAGAATGAACTTGAAGCCGAACTGAATGTAATTCCCGAGACAAAACCGGAGAATGTTTTAGAAGAAAACACCTCCGATAATGAAATTTCTACGGTACAACCTACTATGGTAGCCGAGGAGACTAGCCAAAGCAAATCCCCATGCGACGCCCCTGAATCACCAAATCGTGATCTTCAGTAACTAATTTCAGTTTTCCTGCAACTTCTTCAAGAGGGATAGATGCAATATCGTCCCCTTTTAAAGCTACCATACGCCCGAATTCACCCTTGGCGATCAATTCTGTCGCATGCCCGCCCATACGGGTAGAAAGATTGCGGTCGAAAGGAGTAGGCGAACCACCACGCTGAATATAGCCCAGAACTGTTTCGCGAGTTTCTATACCAGTTTCATATTCAATCTCCTGCGCAATATATTCAGCAGCCCGTTTGCGTCCGTCTGTCCTAATACCTTCTGCTACCACTACAATAGAATAAGGCTTGCCCTTTTTCAGTCTTTCCAGAATCGTATTACCAATATTTTTAATGTCATAAGCAATTTCAGGGAGAAGAATCACATCCCCTCCTCCTGCCATACCGGAATACAAGGCAATCCAACCCGCCTTGTGCCCCATCACTTCAATCACCATCACCCTTTTGTGAGAACTTGCGGTGGAATGTAAACGGTCGATGGCATCGGTAGCAATACTTACCGCCGAGTCGAAGCCAAAAGAGATGTCCGTACCCCAAATATCATTATCAATGGTTTTAGGAACAGATACGATATTCACTCCCATCGCAGCAAACTTCGCCGCAGTCTTCTGTGTTCCATTTCCGCCGATACAAACGACACAGTCGAGTTCCATTTCCCGGATATTCTGAAGGATTAAAGACGGTTTGTCAACATCAGAGACAACGCCTCCTTTTTTGAAAGGCTTCTCACGAGATGTTCCTAACATCGTTCCACCCAGATTGAGCAAACCGGAGAGCGACTTGTCTGTAATAGATTCGACATCTTTAGTCAGCAAGCCCTGAAAACCGCTGTGAATACCTACTACTTCCATCCCGTAATAATTGATGGCAGTTTTGCACACGCCACGAATCGTGGCATTAATACCGGGACAGTCCCCGCCGGATGTTAAGATTCCAATTCTCATTGTCGCATTTTTTAGTCTAAAACTCGGGATTTATATGAAAGTCGTCTATTTTTAACGATTATTTCCGTCGTAAAGATAGAAAAAAAAGATAAATAAGTTACTTTTGCACGACTAAACATTATTATGTTAAAGCAGAAATGAATATTACAAAAATTATTAGTAAGACTTTCGATTCCCGTTTAAAACAGATAGACCTATATGCTAGTCAGGCTAGTGAGATACAGCATCGTGTGTTAAGCCGCTTAACACGCCAGGCCGCTCAAACTGAATGGGGAAGAAAGTACGATTATTCCTCTATCCGTAACTATGAAGATTTCCGTAAACGTGTTCCTATCCAGACATACGAAGAAATTAAGCCTTATGTAGAACGTTTGCGAGCTGGGGAACAGAATCTGCTTTGGCCATCGGAGATACGCTGGTTTGCAAAATCCTCCGGAACGACTAATGATAAAAGTAAATTCCTTCCCGTCAGCAAGGAAGCGCTGGAAGATATTCATTACAGAGGAGGAAAAGACGCGGCAGCTCTTTATTTCCGCATCAATCCGGATAGCCATTTTTTCTCCGGCAAGGGACTGATTCTAGGAGGAAGCCATAGCCCGAACCTCAATTCCAATCATAGTTTAGTAGGAGATTTATCCGCTATTCTGATTCAAAACGTAAATCCGCTTATCAATTTCATTCGTGTACCAAGCAAGAAAATTGCATTGATGAGCGAATGGGAAACCAAGATAGAAGCAATCGCCAACAGCACTATTCCGGTAAATGTGACAAGTCTGTCCGGTGTACCGTCGTGGATGTTGGTACTTATCAAACGTGTTCTTGAAAAGACAGGAAAGCAGGCACTAGAAGAAGTATGGCCCAATCTGGAAGTCTTCTTCCACGGTGGAGTGGCTTTCACACCGTATCGTGAGCAATATAAACAGGTGATTACAACACCTAAAATGCATTATGTAGAGACCTACAATGCTTCGGAAGGATATTTCGGAACCCAGAACGACCTTTCCGATCCTGCCATGTTATTAATGATCGACTATGGAATTTTCTACGAATTTGTTCCATTGGAGGAAGTGGGAAAAGAAAATCCACGGGCTTATTGTCTTGAAGAAGTCGAGCTTAACAAGAACTATGCAATGGTTATTTCTACTTCCTGTGGTTTGTGGAGATACATGATTGGTGATACAGTGAAGTTTACCAGCAAGAATCCCTATAAGTTTGTCATCACGGGAAGAACGAAGCATTTCATCAACGCATTTGGTGAAGAGCTGATTGTCGATAATGCTGAAAAAGGATTGGCAAAGGCTTGCGCCGAAACCGGAGCACAAATTTGCGAATACTCTGCGGCGCCAGTGTTTATGGATGAGAACGCAAAATGCAGGCACCAGTGGCTAATAGAATTTGCTCAAATGCCGGATTCCGTAGAAAAGTTCGCTTCGATACTTGACGCTACGCTGAAAGAGGTTAACTCTGACTATGAAGCCAAACGATGGAAAGATATTGCTTTGCAACCATTGGAAGTGATCGTTGCACGTCAGGGATTGTTCCATGACTGGCTGGCACAGAAAGGAAAACTGGGAGGACAACACAAAGTACCCAGATTAAGCAATACACGCGAATATATAGAAGCAATGCTGGTGCTGAATAATAGCGCTCATCCGGAAGAATAACCAAAAGCCAAAACATAACCACTACAAGTTTTTTTCCATTACAGAGGTTACTTGTATAAGGAGAGAGCGTCAAAACAACTCTCCGATTTCTTTCAGGCACGGATTACACGAATTACATGGATAAGTTTATTCTCTTTCCTTGTTTATTCGTGTAATCCGTGCCTTAGTTATGTCGATTAGCAAGCTAAGTTTTGTTTTAAAAAACTTGCGTCAGAGCGTTCATCTTCCCAATATATAAGATTACCGGGCGTTAACTATGATTCCTCCTCCTAGTAGTAATCCGTCTCCATAGAATGCAGCAGCCTGTCCGGGAGCAATGGCTGTTAATGGTTCATGGAGCTGCACGTGCAGTAAATGATCCGATGTGACGGTAATCGTGCCATGGTTTTCCTGCTTGCGATAGCGTATCTTCACAATTATGTCAGAGCGTCCTAAAGTACGCTCCTGATTTACAAGATTCCAATCTTTCAACCACATTTCTGTTTTTTCCAACGATGAAAGAGAAGCCAATACCACTTCATTCTTTTCAGGATCAATCTCTTTCACAAATACAGGACGATTCAGATGAATGCCCAAACCGCGTCTCTGCCCAATAGTATAAAAGGGATAGCCCTCATGCCAGGCAATAAAATTCCCCTTTTCATCGACAAATCTTCCTCTTCTGATTCTGTCAGACCAGGCCTGTTTATCACTGCCCGATAGCTGGTTATTACTGATTGATGTCTGACCATTTCTGATCAACCAGTCTTTTAAAAAGGTCCGATAATCCATCGGGCAAAAACAGACACCAATACTATCCTTTTTGGTTGCCACCTTTCGAAAACCATGTTCAGCAGCCCAGGCACGGGCTTCAGCTTTCGTAATATCGCCCATCGGCAACAGCATCCTATTAAGAATATCCTGCTTCAATCCCCATAAGAAGAAGGTTTGATCCTTATCCGAATCGGCGGCGTATGTTATATAAAAGGTTTCATTTAGTTGTATATTCTGCGCATAGTGTCCGGTAGCAATATAAAAAATTCCCATTTCATCGGCAATCTTAGCAAGTAAAGGCCATTTCAGATAATTATTGCACAAGGTACAGGGAACCGGAGTACGTCCTGCCAGGTATTCCTGCACAAAATATTCAATAATCTGCTGGGCAAATATTTCACGGGCATCGTATGTTATATGCCGTATTCCTAAACGTTCTGCCAAATTACGGGCATCTTCCAAGTATTCTGTCGAACCATTCAATTCATAAAAACGGAAGGTTACCCCGATTACTTCATAACCGGCTTCCAGCAATCGCATAGCAGCAACAGAGCTATCTGTACCACCACTCATTCCAAGCAATACGCGTTTGTTTTCCTCTATCATGCTGCAAAATTAAGTATTTTCCCGTATCTTTGTCAGTTAAAGCCTAAAAGAGAATGAAAGAGAGACCAACTAACGGACAAGTTATAATCGTTTTCACAGAGCATCCGATACTCGGCATATTGCTGATTCCGTATATTGCGGAAAGGCTGAACGATGGCACCTTGCAATTAGTGGAGCAAGCGTTTCACGCCTCTCCGGAAGCTATGAGCATAATGAGCGAAGCGGAAAGACAAGCTATCGATATCGCTTCATACTATACAGAAAAGTATCTGATGGGCCTCTACTCCCGTGAAAAAACAGTATCACGCTTTCTACATAAGCTATCCGAAGATCCGGAACGAATTAAAAATAATATTCGCCCGTTTATCGAAAAGAAGCTGTTGGAGATGCTGGCGTTGATACGGGAAAACGGACTGCCTTTTTATCAGAAACAAGCCGGTAGCAAAATCTTATACGCCCATCATATTTATCATATCAACCCTCACGACGTAGAAATTCGCGTAACGTTTCATGTTGACAGTAAAACGTTCCGTTATCAGTTGCAGTGTTATTATGAAGGGCAACCGTTCTCTTTGAGTGAGTTAAAACCGGTAGTTGTACTGACCTCCTCGCCGGCCACTCTATTATTGGGAATGGAGTTATATTTCTTTCCGCACATTGAAAGCGCACGTATCTTACCTTTCACAAAGAAAAGATCGATTAGCGTAGACGCTTTGCAGATTGAGAAATACATAGACAACATCGTTATTCCAATTGCACGTTATCACGATATCGAGACTCACGGTTTGAATATTACTGAAGAAGAATGTGCCTGTGAAGCTGTTCTCTCATTCGAAGATGCCACATACAACGGACAAGCATTGCAACTTGTCTTCCGCTATGGAGACCAGACATTTGCACCAGATAGTGCTAATGAAATGAAGAAAATCATTTATCGGAAAACATCCGGTGAAATCGGCTTTTTCCCGCGTAATATTACAGTGGAAGAACAAGCAGTCCAACTCTTAACGAATGCCGGTCTGCAACAACTCAATGCCACACACTTCCAACTATCCGCCAAAGCTCCGGAAAAGACAATTGTCGAATGGATCAACAATCATCGGGAGATGTTGCAGCAATCCTTTCACCTTACCAGTTATGTAGGGAATGCATTATATTGTCTGGATGAGATACGCATCGAGCAAAGCTGCGACGATGAGGTTGACTGGTTCGAACTGCACATCACTGTTGTTATCGGTAATCTGCGCATTCCTTTTTCACGTTTCCGCAAACATATCCTCGAAGAAAAGCGGGAATATCTGCTACCTGACGGGCGTATGATTCTCCTGCCTGAAGAGTGGTTCAGCAAATATGCGAACTTACTGGAGATGGGAGTACAAACAGAAAAAGGTATTCGGTTGAAACATGCATTTATAGGTGCCGTACAGACAGCTTTGGGTGAGGATGGAGTGAAAAAATTCCCCGCGAAGCAGCAAATACATAACGTTGCCGTACCAAGAACGCTTAAAGCAACGTTACGCCCCTATCAGCAGAAAGGATTCTCGTGGATGGTACACCTCCATAAACAAGGATTTGGCGGATGCCTGGCAGATGACATGGGACTCGGGAAGACTCTTCAGACTCTTACCCTGCTACAGTACATATATAAGCCATCCGCTCCCAAACAACCCGCTACCCTAATTGTAGTCCCCACATCGCTACTTCACAACTGGCGACGGGAAGCCAAGCGCTTTACAGGGCTCTCAATGATGGAATACAACAACACCGTGGCTATAGACAAGAAACGTCCGGAAAAATTCTTCGGTCATTTTCACTTGATCTTTACTACGTATGGCATGATGAGAAATAACATTGATATACTCTCTTCCTACCGTTTCGAATATGTCGTGCTCGATGAAAGCCAGAATATCAAGAATAGCGAATCGCTCACCTTCCGGTCGGCAATTCAACTGCAAAGCAAACACCGACTCGCACTGACAGGTACTCCTATCGAAAACTCATTAAAGGACCTGTGGGCTCAATTTCATTTTATACAACCGGACTTACTGGGCACGGAAAGTGCTTTCCAAAAGCAGTTCATAATGCCGATTCGCCAGGGAAACGAACGCGTACGAGTGCAGTTGCAACAACTGACTGCCCCATTCATCCTCCGCAGAAGCAAGAAAGAGGTAGCTCCGGAACTTCCTGAACTTACGGAAGAAACAATCTACTGCGACATGACTGAAGAACAGAACACGTGTTACGAACAGGAAAAAAACAGCCTGCGAAACATACTTCTCCAGCACCCTCAAAGTACGAACAGGCTCCATTCATTTAGTGTACTAAATGGCATTTTGCGTTTACGACAACTCTCTTGTCATCCGCAACTCATTCTTCCTGATTATACCGGAACATCCGGAAAAACCGCACAGATAATCGAAACATTCGATACATTACAAAGCGAAGGACACAAAGTCCTAATTTTCTCTTCATTCGTCAAACATCTGGAGGTCTTGGCTGAAGCTTTCCGAGAACGAGGCTGGAAATATGCCCTATTAACAGGAGCAACCAACAACCGGCCCTCCGAAATCGCCCATTTCACCGAGCAAAAAGATGTTCAGGCATTCCTTATTTCACTAAAAGCAGGGGGTGTGGGACTCAATCTTACACAAGCCGACTATGTATTTATCATAGATCCCTGGTGGAATCCTGCCGCCGAATCGCAAGCCATCGCCCGTGCCCATCGTATCGGTCAGGATAAGCAGGTGATTGCCTATCGCTTCATTACACAAAACAGCATTGAGGAAAAGATTCTGCATCTGCAAGATGAGAAACGAAAACTGGCGGAAACATTTGTTGCCGACAGTGAGTCATTGCCTATATTAAGCAATGAGCAATGGGTAGACCTGCTCTAATAATACATAAAGCCTCAATCTATCACAGAGGTGTGTAAAATGTATTATTTCATCGTATTCCTGAATTTTTTTATCCATATACTCTTATTTTATCCGGTTATCTTTGTCACTGTGAAAATTATAAATAACCCGAAATAATAAATGTATGAAAAACAGGAGCATTACCTACCTATTACTATTTGGTATTTGCAGCATGTTGGCAATCATGCAATCATGCCAAAAAACAGACGACCTGGAAGCAGACATCAATTCTCTGAAAGACCGTGTCGCTGCTTTGGAAAAAGCAACGGAAGGACTGAATACTTCATTTGCCAGTCTGCAAGCCCTTATGCAAAAAAACAAAATCATTATCGGAATTACTCCGACTAAAGATGGCTTAGGATATTTGCTGGAACTTAGTGACGGAACAAGCATTAAAGTCATGGAGAGTGAAGCAGTACAAGCGTCTGTCCCTGAATTTTCCGTAGACGAAGAAGGCTACTGGATATATAAAACAAGTAATGATACAGATTTCAAATACCTGCCAGGAGCCGATGGAGAGAAAGTATCAGCATGGCCCCGTGATGGAGAAGGCAATATGGTGGCAACTCCATTAATCAGCGTATCTTCCAGTGGATATTGGCAAGTGAGCTACGATAATGGACAAACATATACAAGCTTAGGAACTAAGGCCGAAGGTGGAAGTCAGGGAGGAACCAGCATATTCAGCAAGGTAGAATATAATGAAGCAAACCATACTTTCTCATTCACCCTGGCTGATGGTGAAAAAACATATACTTTCCCAGTAGACGACAGCTTCGGACTGATCATTTATGGTCTCAATGATGCTGACAGTGAACAAGCTGTGCAAGTTTTTGCCCCCAATGAAAGCCATAAAGAGTATAAAGTAGAACAGAATGACGTGCAACAAGCTGCAATACAAGCTCCTAAAGGATGGGATGTTCTTTTATCCGAGAACTTATTAACTATCACACCACAAGCAACTGTTGTAAAAGACGTAGAAGAAACAATTAAGATTGTACTTACTTCATCAAAGAATTATATCCGTATTGTTTCTATTGAAGTGAAACAACTTTCCAATGAAACCGGAGCAAAAGCCTGGCAACAATTTGTAAACGCAGATCAACAAAATGTATTATTGGACTTTTCATACGCCGGATATAAACATGGTGAAATAGCTCCTCCTGAAATAGAAACATTAATAGCACAAGGATATAAAGTATACGATGTTACAGATCCCCAATATGGGGCTATCCCCAACGACGGCAAATCTGACAGAGCAGCTTTCATGAAGGTATTGGAAGAAATAGCAAGTGAAACAAAGCAAGAAGATCTCAATAATATGACAGATCGATATATTAAGGAAAACGCTAAAGCTATTATCTACTTCCCAGAAGGGAATTATATTCTACAAGATGAGGATTCTAAGGATCGCAGGATTCGTATATCGATGAGTGATATTGTTTTAAAAGGAGCCGGAAGAAACAAAACAACACTCGAAATGACTGCTGCAAATAATTCTCCCAAACCTACTGAGGAAATGTGGAATGCTCCTGTTATGATGGAGTTCAAACATAATACAGGATTAAAAGAATCAATTGGTGCTATCACTGAAGATGCTCCCATAGGCAGCAAAACCATAACGGCCAGTTTAACAGGAGTAAGTGCGGGCAGTTGGGTATGTCTCGTACTGGGAACCCCCAAGTTGGGAAACACGGATAATGATGTTATTAATTCCGAACTATCTCCTTACCAATGGCAAGATATTAAGGTACAACAAGGCATTACTCCCAATATCAAAACAAATGGTATTCAAATATTCGAATACCATCAGATTGAAAAGATTAGTGGTAACAGTGTTACCTTTAAAGAACCCATCATGCATGCTATTAATAAAGATTGGGGATGGAATGTACATAAATTCACCAATTATGCCAATGTTGGCGTAGAAGACCTTACATTTAAAGGACATGCCAAAGAGAAGTTCATTCACCACGGCTCTGACATTGACGATGGTGGTTTTAAGCTCATCGATTTTGTACGTCTGACCAATTCATGGATGCGCCGGGTTAATTTTGAAAGTGTTAGTGAAGCCATGTCAATCACAAACTCTGCCAATTGTTCTGCTTATGACATCACTATTGGTGGTAATCGTGGACATGCTTCTATCCGCTCGCAAGCTTCTTCCCGTATCTTTATTGGAAAAGTAACTGAAAGCAGCAATGGCTACACACTTAGAAAAGGAGAAGGTGAAAGCACATTGATGGAATATAAAACAAACGTTGGTCAATATCACGCTTGCGGTGTTTCAAAGCAAAGCATGGGTGCTGTAATATGGAATGTGAAATGGGGAGATGATTCTTGCTTTGAATCACATGCCACACAGCCACGTGCAACATTAATTGACTGCTGTACTGGCGGTTTCATGCATTGGAGACAAGGAGGAGACTCTGCTCAAATGCCAAATCACATGGAGAATCTGACAATATGGAATTTCTATGCAACAAATGTACAAACAGATCAGGACATCGATACAGAAGGTAAATTTACCTGGTGGGATAGTAACGGCTTTTGGTGGAAATTTATGCCTCCTATCATTGTCGGTTTCCACGGAAGTCCTTTAGATTTTGATGCTACTCAAATGAAGCGACTCGAAAGTAACGGAACTGCTGTGGAACCATATTCACTCTATGAGGCTCAATTACGTAAACGTTTGGGATATGTTCCTTCCTGGCTATCCTCTTTAAAATAATAACTTTAAAACAATATAATCATGAAAAAAGTATGGAGTATGTTCATGTTATTGGCTGTATGCCTGGTAGCATGTACCAACATTGACGATTTGGAAGATGATGTAGACGCACTGAAAAAGCGCGTTACCGCACTCGAGACACAAGTACGTGATATAAATAGTAACACAGAAGCTCTTCGCGAACTTTATAATGAAGGAACATTTATTACTAATATAGAGGAAAAGTCTGATTCCTACACACTCACTTTGAGCAATGGAAAAACAGTAAATCTATATATGAAAAACGATAATAACCTGTTATGCCCTATTATCGGTATCGATTCAGAAGGCTACTGGACTGTTCTTTACAACAAAAATGAAACTCCGGAGCGTCTGACTGTAAACGGACAACCTGTGAAAGCTAATGGAGAGAGTGGCAAGACTCCTACATTTAATGTAGATAGTGAAGGCTACTGGCAGGTTAGCTATGATGAAGGAAAAAACTATGAATATATATACAAAGAAGGAACTACTGACAAAGTCAGCGCAACTGGTGACGGTTCCGCTCCGGCAGAAGACAAAAACTTCAAGAGTGTAACAGTAGAAAACAACGAACTGGTCTTAGTACTTGCGGGTGAGGATGCTCCAACCATACGTATCCCTATCATCAGCGACTTTGAATGTAGTTTTGCGGCTGAAGATTTAGAACAAATACAAGAGTTTTCTGCAGGTGAAACGAAAGAATTTACCATGACCATGAGAGGAGTAAAAAATACAATGATTACTGCTCCAGAAGGATGGAGTGCTAAATTCTCTAAGGAAGCTGGAAAAGAAAATGTATTGATTGTTACTGCCCCTGCATCAAGCGCAAAGATGATGACTCGTGCAACAGCTGATAACAGTACTGATATTGCGATATTGGCAACAAGTGGAAAGTATGCTATGATTGCAAAGATTCAGGTTAGTATTAAGAATCGTACGGATTATAAAGCCGATTTTGATCATGGTAAAGACATTACTATCGGCGGCATCACCATCAACAACCAAATTTATTCAGATGCTGACATACAAATATTGGATGCAACAGATGCCGATGTGGCACTTGACACTTACTTTAGTGCTACAATGAGTAAACCTGTTATACTGTTCCTCACAGGTACAGCACACAATTTTACCACAACCGGAGTAAAATCAATCAGCAATGATGTTATTATCATCGGTCGATATGATGACGAGCAAGTAACACTTCGTCCTATTAATTGCTGGAAATCATGCAAAGGAAAGCTACTTTTTAAGAATATAAAAATAGATTTAAGTGATCTCAATGGAGGTAGCAATGCTGGTTATTTTATAAATAATGCAGGCGTTATCAGCAAGGGAGACTTTACTGACATCTGCATTGACAACTGTCTGATTGCGAATGTCTTGAAACCAATTTATTACGATGCAGCACAAAAGACTTACTTTGGTATAGACAACATCTCTGTTCAAGACACTCGTATTGAAGTTAATGCTATCAAAATTGCCTTGATAAATATATATAAAGGCTTCAATTTAGGAGATTATAAAACTTTCAACTTCAAGAACAATATAGTGTATAGCCAGACACCTCAAGAAGGCGTGCAAATATTAAACTGGGCTACTGGTAATATACCTTTATCAGATGGTGTACTTTCTGCCGAAATTATAAATAATACTTTTGTCAACATGATAGGTAGCAATATATTCTTCAGATATCAAAAAGGAACATCATTGACTATAAGCAAGAATATCTTTGACGTAAGTCCGGAAGCAGAATTCGGTTCCTACTATTATTCTTTCTTAGAAAGTTGCACACCTCAAATAGATGTAACCGACAATATCGTATATGGCTTAACCAAAAATTGGAATTATTATCATACAAGTTCTTTAGTTAAAGAACCAACAAGCGGTAATAACATAACCAAGCACGCAACAGCTCCTATTACTCAATATGATTATGTAAATGGTATATTTACATTAGCTAGCGATGTAGCTGGTTATGGAGCAACAATTGAATAAAACTCTTTTACCAGTTTAATAATAAAAGCCGCATAACTTTCGTTATGCGGCTTTTATTTATCTAAATGTCATATCATCAATCAAGAAATCAGAAACAGGAGAAGCTACTACATCCGAAAAAATACGGGTCTGGTTCAAGAAGAAAGTCTCCCTGATATTTCCAATATTAGAACTATCTTGAGCCAGACTATATATCAAATTAGTATTATCCAGATAAATTTTATCTACTTTCCCTAACCCGCGTATTCCGCCGGTAGCATCTCTCAACTGCGCAATCAATCCTGCCTCTTCAATATAAAGACAATAATCGGATATATTATTACGGCTCACTTCAAGAATTTTAGCTATATTGCTAAAATTAGGCTTGAACGGCACACTCTTGGCAATGATAGCAAGAAGTTGCTTAAGTTTACGCCCAGTGGAAACATTCATATCAGCAAATTGGGGTATGTCCGACTCCAAAGTCAAATTGATGATCTGTCGCAAACGTATATCAAAATCTTCCTCCAATGCAAAAGGATAGTAGCCTTTCTGCAAATAGTCATGAAAGAGTGGAAGCGGATGCTCCAAACCCGGAATTTCCACTTTATGTGCTACAATATCCTGCAAACTATATATTTCAGAAGGAATACGATGAAATAAATACAAATACTCACGAAAAGAAAGTCCCTGCATCTGATGCATGACAGCACGACGACTCAGATCTGAAGCTCCTTTATTAATATTCAATACTTTACAAAAACATCTGCCAAGTTGAACAAACGATGGCTGGCTTAGCTAAAGCCACATCTTTTCCCCCACCACCTTGCGGAAAAACTTTTTTAATCTATCTTTGCAC
>ERZ860148.1310-NODE-1310-length-14822-cov-4.379766_pt1 | contig 14822 bp, 13 predicted proteins | sample MGYA00509981_ERZ860148 | MGnify/ENA primary metagenome ERZ860148 (study PRJEB30046, sample SAMN00715199) | human gut metagenome | study: EMG produced TPA metagenomics assembly of the A metagenome-wide association study of gut microbiota in type 2...
ATTTCATGCATCTCATTGTCTTTCCTTATTTTTATTTATAATGACCAACATTCGATCGCCTCCGCTACATTAAATTTGCCTTCCAGCAACGCGCGCCCCACGATCACGCCCGCCACGCCAGTGCCTTTGAGAGCTTCGATATCCGCCAACGAACCGATGCCGCCGGAAGACTGGAACTTAGTGCACACCTCACGATAAAGCTGCACGTTGGAACCCGCCAGCGTGCCGTCGCGGGAAATGTCGGTGCAAAGTACATGTTGCAAGCCAAAAGTGCGGTAGTTTTCCACGACGTTTTCAAGGGGCAGCGCGCTGGTTTCCTGCCAACCTTTAATCGCCACCAGTTTCTGCCCGTTTTCAATGCGCACGTCTAACGCCAACACGAATTTCTCCGCGCCATATTTGTTAAACCAGCCTTGAACCATATCCGGCTGTGTCACCGCCGTAGAACCAATCACCACCCGGTTCGCACCCACTGCAAGCAAATCGGCGACGTCCTGTTCGGTACGAATCCCTCCGCCCACCTGAATCTTGCTTTGTGTAGCGGGGATGATTTGTGATGTTTGCATAGGTTTTCCTGTGTAATGTAATAAGTTCCCCCTCTTTTCTAAAGAGGGGGGAGCGTGCGTGATTTTAGTTCTGTAGTTTATTTCACTTTCTCCACAAAATTTCTCAACAACAACGCGCCGTTTTTGCCCGAGCGTTCCGGGTGGAACTGTACGCCGTAGAAATTTTTATTGGCGATGGCAGCGGAGAAGTCCACGCCGTAACAGCTTGTCGCAATTGTGTTTTCATTGGGTTGTACTGCGTAGCTGTGTACAAAGTAAAAATGACTGTCTTGTTCAATGCCGGCAAACAGCGGATGATCGGGCGTGTAATGCACCTTGTTCCAGCCCATGTGTGGCAACGGCAACCCACTGTCAGGGATAAGATTCGCCTGCCCGTTCATTAAGCCGAGCGTTGCCACATTGCCTTCGGTGGAAAATTCGGTCATCAGCTGCATACCCAAGCAAATACCGAGCATCGGTTGGGTAGCGTTGCGGATGCAATCAATTAGCTTGCGCTCCTGCAAATTCCGCATCGCCGCCACTGCCGTACCCACACCGGGCAACAGCAATTTATCGGCAGATTGGATTTTGTGAATATCTCGCGTAATTTCAGCGCGATAACCCAAGCGATCAAAGGCGAATTTGACGGAAGAGAGGTTGGCGCAACCGGTGTCGATGATGGTGATTTGGGTTATAATTCTCCCTATTTACAATATGTACTATTACCACGAGTATTCCTAACATCCATTTTTGCATGAATATGATGATCAACAGGAATTCTCAAACTATGATTTTCACTATCTGTTAAAATTAAACAAAATTTCTGATAGTACTGATTAGGTGAATTTGTTCTCTCATTCGACTTAATTTGCAAATCTGGACTAAATTGCCCCCAAAATGGAAATCCAATATTATCAAAAACTTTTTCAGCAATATCATACATATATGTTTCATTATATTTTAACTTAGAAAGCTCCCAAGCAAATTTAGGCACAAAATACTTTATTCTTAGTAAGAATAACTCATAAGAATTTACATCTATTTTGATTGGATAAATTAATTTCTTTTCAGAATCTAATTTCTTAAACTCATAATCAACACTCCCCCACCAATTTTTAGTTTGTGGATCAGGTCGCCCATCTCTTAATATCATTCCATTCTGCAATAATTGCACTACCCTAGCATCCTCTAACGAAGTAGATTTCATTCCTTGATTGCTAATTAATAAATAATAATCCTTAAAAAAATATGCTCCGTAAGGCAGTTCGGAAGGGAAAAAAGTTACTTCAGTTTGAACTCTATCAATAAAATTTGCTGTAGGTAATTTTCCATCAACAATATCAACCGTAAGATTAGACTCAATTTGCTTTCTTGCTATATCATTGGCCTCTTTAGTTTGTATTAAAGCATAAATACTAATAGCTAGGCCTATTATAGAAACAATGAAAGAACCAATTACCCCAAACTTTTCTAATTTTGTCATTAAAAAACCTCATAATTAAAAACTCGTCTCATAAATATCATAGCTCCGATTTAAGATTTTAACTAGTCAACCATATATATAAAATATTATAGTACGCCCTTACTACTCGGCAACTCCTCCCCCTCAATTCTCACCGCCTGTCTCAATGTCTGCCCAAACACCTTAAATAAACTTTCAATTTTATGATGATCGTTGTCGCCGGTGGCTTTGAGGTGCAGCGTGGCGAGTAGCGAGAACGCAAGAGATTGGAAGAAGTGTTCGGTCAGTTCTGTGCTGAAATCGCCGACTTTATCACGTTTGAATTTGGCGTTGAATTTGATCTAAGGTCTGCCGGATAAATCTAAGGCACATTCGGCGCGGCATTCATCCATTGGGAGCACAAAGCCGAAGCGGGCGATGCCGCGTTTGTCGCCAAGGGCTTGTTTCAATGCTTGGCCGAGGGCGAGGGCAGTATCTTCCACGCTGTGATGTTCATCGATCCATAAATCGCCGTTGCATTGTACGTTCATGCGGAATCCGCCGTGAGTGGCGATTTGGTCAAGCATATGGTCGAAGAAACCAACGCCTGTTTTGATATCGTTAACTCCAGTTTCATCCAGCCATACTTGCACTTTAATATCGGTTTCTTTGGTTTTACGCACCACTTCGGCAAAACGTGGAGGGCGGTTGCTGATGTTGGTGACGGGTTCACCGAGCAGTTTTTCTGCGATCAAGTTCCAGTTTAATTTTTCGGGATGATATTGCAGCGCGCGAATGCCGAGATTTTCTGCTAACTGCACGTCGGTGGCGCGGAAAAAGGATGATTAATTACGCAATTTCAGGTATCATTCTGCTCACAATTGGCTATTTTGGCAGCCGTTTGATTTAATTAAAATCAAAGAACAGGTAAAAAGTGCGGTGAAAAATGACCGCACTTTTTGTTGATTAACGAACAAAAGGATTTACCCTTGGACAGTATCCCCCTTAGTACTTTATTTATTACACTCATTATTTGTTTAGTTTTATCAGCCTATTTTTCCGGCTCAGAAACCGGCTTACTCTCTCTCAATAAATATCGCCTTCGTTTTATGGCGGAACAAGGTAACAAAGGTGCGCAAAAAGCAGAAAAACTGCTTGAAAAGCCAGATACCTTGTTAAGTTTTATTCTGATCTTTAATAACCTTGTTAACATCAGTGCCTCAGCTATTGCAACCATGATTGGTATGCGTTTATATGGCGATGCGGGTGTGGCTATTGCAACAGGTTTATTAACCTTTGTGATGCTTGTTTTTTCTGAAATTTTCCCTAAAACCGTCGCGGCAATGCACCCTGAAAAGGTGGGATTATTTTCAAGTCATATCTTGGTCTTACTATTAAAAATATTTTATCCGCTAGTTTGGTTAATGAATCTTTTCACGAAGACATTAATGCGAATGGTTGGTTTAAAACCTGATATGCAAAAGCAAGTGATTAGTCGTGAAGAACTTCGTAGTATTGTATCGGAAGCGGGAGAGGCCACACCGGATGAACAGCATCCACAAATGTTGCTCTCTATTTTAGATATGGAAACGGTGACAGTCGACGATATCATGGTGCCACGTAATGAAATTGCAGGGATTGATATTGATGACGATTGGAAAGCCATTATGCGCCAGCTTAATCATGCACCACATAATCGAATTGTGCTGTATAAAGGCAGCCTTGATGAGCAAGTTTTAGGTATTTTGCGTGTGCGTGAAGCGTTTCGTTTGTTATTAGAAAAAAATGAATTTACCAAAGAAACCTTATTACGTGCCGTCGATGAAGTGTACTTCATTCCAGAAGGGACACCACTAAAAACACAATTAGCGAATTTCCGTACGAAAAAAGAACGTATCGGTTTAGTGGTGGATGAATATGGCGACATTAAAGGATTAGTCACGCTTGAAGATATTTTAGAAGAAATTGTAGGTGATTTTACAACCACTACTGCACCGACTATTGAACAAGAAGTGGTGCAACAATCTGATGGCTCAATGATTATTGAAGGTTCGGCAAATCTTCGAGATTTGAATAAAATGTTTGGTTGGGAATTAGATACAGAAGATGCTCGCACCTTTAATGGTTTGATTCTTGAGCATCTTGAAGATATTCCTGATGAAGGAACGGTTTGTGAAATTGATGGCTTGCAAATTACGATTTTGGAAGTCAGCGATAACATGATCAAGCAAGCAAAAGTAGAGAAGTTAGCCTCTTAAATACGGCTTTTTCTGACCGCTCTTTTGTTTAAGAAATACGTTATTTTTATAAAGGATTGAATATGACGGATGAGATTCGTTTAACACAATACAGCCACGGCGCAGGTTGAGGCTGTAAAATTTCGCCTAAGGTGTTAGGGACAATTTTACAGACAGAAATCGAAAAATTTACTGATCCTAATTTATTGGTCGGGAACGAAACAGCGGATGACGCAGCGGTTTATGATCTTGGTAATGGTACTGCAATTATCAGTACCACGGATTTCTTCATGCCGATTGTGGACGATCCTTTTGATTTTGGCCGCATTGCTGCAACCAATGCCATTAGCGATATTTTTGCAATGGGTGGTAAGCCGATTATGGCGATTGCCATTTTAGGTTTCCCTATCAATAAATTACCGGCAGAAGTGGCACAGAAGATTGTTGATGGTGGCCGTTTTGCTTGTCATCAAGCGGGGATTTCACTGGCTGGTGGACACTCGATTGATGCGCCAGAACCCATTTTTGGTTTAGCGGTAACAGGCGTTATTGCAACGGATCGTGTAAAACGTAATGCCTCAGCAGAAGCAGGTTGTAAGCTTTATTTAACCAAACCATTAGGTATCGGTGTGCTGACTACTGCAGAGAAAAAAGGCAAATTAAAACCAGAACATCAAGGCTTGGCAACGGCAGCCATGTGTCAAATGAACCTGATTGGCAGCCAATTTGCAGAAGTTGCAGGTGTAACCGCCATGACAGATGTAACGGGTTTTGGTTTATTAGGGCACTTAGCTGAAATCTGTGAAGGCTCAAATCTTAATGCGGTTGTGCATTTTGATAAAATCAAATTATTAGATGGCGTAGCAGATTACATTGCAGAAGGTTGTGTACCAGGTGGAACCAACCGTAATTTTGAAAGCTATGGTCATAAAATTGGTCCCTTAACGGATTATCAAAAGGCGGTACTTTGCGATCCTCAAACCTCTGGTGGCTTGTTGATTGCGGTTAAACCAGAAAGTGAGGCGGAAATCTTAGAGATTGCGAAAAAAGCCGGTATTGAGCTTAGCGAGGTCGGTGTATTAAAACCTCATCAAGAAGGTGTATTGGTTGAAGTCGAATAAATCATTTCGTCAAAATAAAAGTGCGGTGAAATTCACCGCACTTTTTTATTCTTTATTTTCCTTGTTTTCTTTGTTGTTGGAATACATCGAGTCAATAATATGACGATAGCGTTCCATAATCACTTTTCGGCGTAATTTGAGTGTAGGTGTTATTTCACCAAGTTTTACGCTAAATGCTTGAGAGAGTAGCGTAAATTTCTTCACTTGCTCGAAGTGTGCCAGTTCTTTTTGAAGACTTTCGATACGTTGTTCAAACATCTTGATAATTTCAGAGTGTTTGAGTAATTCCATGCGATCTTGATACTTAATATTCAGTTTTTTCGCATATTCTTCTACGCTATCAAAACAAGGCACGATCAACGCTGAAACATATTTTTTTGCATCAGCAATAATCGCAATTTGTTCGATAAATTTATCTTTACCAATTTTCCCTTCAATATATTGTGGCGCAATGTATTTACCGTTAGACGTTTTCATCAATTCTTTAATGCGGTCGGTAATAAATAAATTACCTTCAGCATCAAATTCACCGGCATCTCCCGTTTTCAAGAAACCATCTTCGGTGAAGGCTTGGGCCGTTTCTTCAGGCTTTTTATAGTAACCTTTCATTACCATGCCGCCACGCACTAGAATCTCGTTATTTTCCCCAATTTTAACTTCGGCATTTGGCATTAATTTACCGATAGAATTCGGATTTAAATGATGGTCATCCCAGCAAGAAACGGTAGCCGTGGTTTCTGTCATGCCATAGCCGAGTTTGATATTAATCCCAATGCTATGGAAGAAAAGGCCAATGGTTGGTTCTAATTTTGCGCCACCACAAGGCATCATTTTGATACGTCCGCCTAACAATGAACGCAGTTTAGACAGCACCAGTTTATCGGCAAGCGCATAACGTTTTTGCAAGAAGAACGGGACTTTTTTATTTTGAGAGAGAAGATCAAAACGTTTTTGCCCCACAGCAATCGCCCAATGGAAAATCATCTGCCGAATAAAGGGTGCTTTTTGTACTTTATCAATCACAGCAGAATAAATTTTTTCATAGAAACGTGGTACTGCACACATAAAGGTTGGGCGCACTTCCGTTAATGTTTCACGTACTTGATTGGTATCTTCGAGATAACAAAGGATTGCTCCGCGATGTAACACATAGGCAACCCAAGCACGCTCAAAAATATGGCTAAATGGTAAAAAAGAAAGTGAAACCTCATCTTGATTAACATCTAATGCAATATCATGGGCTTCGAGTTGATGAGCTAAGTTATTGTAATCGAGCATTACGCCTTTCGGTTCACCTGTTGTGCCAGAGGTGTAGATGATCGTGAATAAATCATCCATCGTTTTATTTGCTAAGCGAGTTTCAAATTCAGCTTGAAATTCGTCTGTACCTAATTGAATTAAATCGTCCCAATGGCAGGAAAGGGTAGTTTCTGTCAGTTGAATTTGTTCTTTCATGGCCACAATTTTTTGTAACTGTGGACACTGATGTGCAATTTCTAACGCTTGATCATATTGTTCTTGATCGCCAACAAACAGAATTTTGACATCGGCATGATTTAAAATAAATTCTGCCTGTTGTGCCGTATTCGTTGCATAAATTGGAACAGTGATAGCTCGGACTTGAAGCGCTGCAATATCTGCGATTGTCCAACGTGACATATTGTGCGCAAAAATCGCAATTTTATCTTGTACTTGAATATTGCAAGCAAGAAAAGCTAATGAAAGCTGATCAAGCTGTTGTTGGAATGCGTTCCACGAAATATCTTTCCACAAGCCATTAATTTTATGGCGAAGTGCGGTTGCATTTTGACGAGTTTTTGCCTGTTGGCGAATTCGATTGACGAAATGACGTTCTAAATTCATATAAGCCTTATTTGAGCGAACAACTGTACGCTAATATAAACGAAATAAATTTAAAATCTAGTGAAATGTTATTATTTTGTCGATATAGAATAAATAATAGACATCTTTATTTTTCTATTTTTATATTGAAATGAGCAATAAAGAATATATAAAATATTGAGAAAATCTAAATTGATTAGAAATAAAAAACCGCTCTAAAAAGAGCGGTTAATTTTTTAGCTATTTTGATTAGCCTTTGTAGTTGTATACGTGTGCAACTAAGTCTAATACTTTGTTTGAGTAACCAGTTTCGTTATCGTACCAAGATACTAATTTAACGAAAGAATCAGTTAATGCGATACCCGCATCAGCATCAAATACAGAAGTTAAAGCACAACCGTTGAAGTCTGTAGAAACTACTGCATCTTCAGTGTAACCTAAAACGCCTTTTAATTCACCGTTGAAAGTTTTACCTTCAGCTGCATCTTTGATTGCTTGTTTGATTTGTTCGTAAGTTGCTGGTTTTTCTAAGTTTACAGTTAAGTCAACTACAGAAACGTTTGGAGTAGGAACACGGAACGCCATACCAGTTAATTTACCGTTTAATGCTGGTAATACTTTACCCACAGCTTTCGCAGCACCGGTAGATGAAGGGATGATGTTTTGTGATGCACCACGACCACCGCGCCAGTCTTTAGCTGATGGACCATCAACAGTTTTTTGAGTCGCTGTTGTTGCGTGAACAGTAGTCATTAAACCATCTTTGATACCGAAAGTTTCGTGAACAACACGTGCTAAAGGTGCTAAACAGTTTGTAGTACAAGAAGCGTTAGACACGATGTCTTGACCTGCGTATGCACCGAAGTTTACACCACGTACGAACATTGGTGTGCTATCTTTAGAAGGACCAGTCAATACGACTTTTTTCGCACCAGCAGTGATGTGTTTGCGTGCTGTTTCATCAGTTAAGAATAAACCTGTTGCTTCAACTGCAACATCAACGCCGATCGCACCCCAGTTAAGGTTTGCAGGATCACGTTCAGAAGTAACACGGATAGTTTTACCGTTTACTACTAAGTTACCGTCTTTAACTTCAACAGTACCGTCAAAACGACCGTGAGTTGAATCGTATTTCAACATGTAAGCCATGTATTCAACGTCGATTAAGTCGTTGATACCTACAACTTCGATGTCATCGCGATGTTGTGCTGCACGGAATACGATACGACCGATACGGCCGAAACCGTTGATACCAATTTTAATAGCCATAAGATTTTCACCTTCTATTTTTTTAAGTTAAACAAAATCGTTGCTCTAACGAGTTCCCGTGGATTATAGCATGGGCATTTTGATAAAAAAAAGGGTATATACCACTTTTTTGTGATCTCGATCACTTTTTAACAATTTGGTAAAACAAATGAAAATTTGACCGCACTTTTCATTTTCTTTTTGTATAATAAAAACAAACAACAAGAAGAGGTTTCAATTATGTCTCAAGGTAATTTATATATTCTTTCTGCACCAAGTGGGGCGGGCAAGTCATCATTAATTTCCGCGTTATTAGAAAAAAATCAAGGCACGAAAAAAATGGTATCTATTTCACACACAACGCGTTCACCTCGACCAGGTGAAAGTCATGGTGTGCATTATTATTTTGTTTCAGTAGAAGAATTTGAAACCTTAATTGAAAAAGGCCACTTCTTAGAATATGCAAAAGTGTTTGGTGGTAATTATTACGGCACTTCATTGCCAGCAATTGAAGAAAACTTAGCAAAAGGCATTGATGTGTTTTTAGATATAGACTGGCAAGGTGCGCAGCAAATTCGTCAAAAAGTACCTTCTGTAAAAAGCATTTTTATTTTGCCTCCATCATTGCCAGAATTGGAGCGTCGTTTGATTGGACGCGGACAGGATAGCAAAGAGGTTATTGCTGAGCGAATGTCAAAAGCAATCAGCGAAATTTCGCATTATGATGAATATGATTACGTTATTGTGAATGATAATTTTGAACAGGCATTGGCAGATTTACAAAGCATTTTGCAGGCAGAACGCTTGACCAAAGCTTATCAACAAACAGAAAATGCAGACTTAATTCATCAGCTACTAGCAAAATAAGCTTGAATTGAGTACAATATTTTCCCTTTATAGACATTATTTTTAACATCGGAGTAAAACATGGCTCGAGTGACTGTGCAAGATGCAGTAGAAAAAATTGGTAACCGTTTTGATTTAATTTTAACCGCCGCTCGTCGTGCGAGACAATTAGAGTTACATCAAAGTGAGCCGTTAGTGCCGGAAGATAACGATAAACCAACTGTAATCGCATTACGTGAAATCGAAAAAGGGTTAATCAACCAAGAAATCATGGATGCAAAAGAGTATTTAGATGCGGCAGCTTCTCAACGTAATGAAGAAGTGGCAGTAGCGTTAATCGCAGAATAATCTCATTAAAGTGCGGTCAAAATTAAAGTTATTTTGATCGCCTAGTCTTTCTCTCTACAAAAAGTCAGGTGTCCTTTGGAATTGTTTGCCGATTTAGATCGAATTATTCAGGGGTATTTGCCCGCCGATAAAATTGAATTAATCAAACGTGCATTCGTCATTGCGCGAGATGCTCACGAAGGACAATTTCGCTCAAGCGGCGAACCTTACATTACTCACCCTGTTGCAGTAGCTTCAATTATTGCGGAAATGCATTTAGACCATGAAGCAATCATGGCTGCATTATTGCATGATGTTATCGAAGATACCCCTTATACCGAATCCCAATTAAAAGATGAATTTGGCGCTAGCGTAGCCGAAATTGTTGACGGCGTATCTAAACTAGATAAATTGAAATTCCGTACCCGCCAAGAAGCGCAGGTTGAAAACTTCCGCAAAATGATTTTAGCGATGACTCGAGATATTCGCGTCGTCTTAATCAAACTGGCTGACCGTACCCATAATATGCGAACGTTGGGCTCATTGCGTCCTGATAAACGTCGTCGTATCGCAAAAGAAACCCTAGAGATTTACTGTCCATTAGCCCACCGTTTAGGCATCGAGCATATCAAGAATGAATTAGAAGATTTATCTTTTGAAGCAATGCATCCTCGCCGTTATGAAGTACTTAAAAAGCTCGTCGAACAAGCGCGTGGCTCTCGTCAAGAATTGATTCAACGCATTTCTAATGATATTTCACAACGTCTTGATAATGTAGGCATTACAAATCGTATTTGGGGACGTGAAAAACATCTCTATAAAATTTACCAAAAAATGCGCATGAAAGATCAGAAATTCCATTCTATTATGGATATTTATGCTTTCCGCGTTATTGTGAATTCGGTGGATGATTGCTATCGCGGGTTGGGGCAAATGCATAGTTTGTATAAGCCTCGCCCTGGTAAAGTGAAAGATTATATTGCTGTGCCACGTGCAAATGGCTACCAAGCACTACAAACCTCAATGATTGGCCCTCATGGAGTGCCCGTAGAAGTTCATCTTCAGACTGAAGAAATGGAACAGGTTGCTGAAATGGGCGTTACCGCTCATTGGGTGTATAAAGAAGGTGGTAAAAACGATAGCACCACAGCTCAAGTACGCGCACAACGTTGGTTACAAAGCCTGGTAGATATTCAACAAAACGTGGGTAACTCCTTTGAGTTTATTGAGAACGTAAAATCTGAGTTTTTCCCGAAAGAAATCTATGTCTTTACGCCGAAAGGTCGTATCGTTGAATTACCAATGGGCGCAACAGCTGTTGATTTTGCTTATGCAGTGCATTCTGATGTGGGAAATCATTGTGTTGCTGCAGTAGTAGAGCATAAACCTTATCCGTTATCACAAGCTTTAGAATCTGGTCAAACCGTTGAGATTGTGACCAGTGAAAATACTCATCCAAGCGTTAGCTGGTTAAACTTTGTAGTGACGGCTCGCGCAAGAACCCGTATTCGTCATTTCTTAAAATTATTGCGTGCAGATGATGCGGTTCAGATGGGCAAAAAACAGCTAGAAATGGCTTTGAAACCTCATTATCTCTCTGAAGTTTCTGAAGATAAAATCCAAGCGTTACTAAATGAATTGAACCTCTCAAGTCTCAATGAGCTTTTTGAGGAAATTGGTGTAGGCAATCAAATGTCGAGTGTCATTGCGCATCAATTAATGGATGAAGCTATTGAAATTGATGTGGATGGTGTGTCTGAAAATACTCAAAGTACACTAACATTGAGCCGAGATGGCGAAATGAAAGCGTCTTTCGCTCAATGTTGTCATCCAATTCCGGGTGATCCGATCGTGGCATTAAGTACTGCGAAGAAAGGTGTGGTTGTACATCATCAAGCTTGTTCTAATTTAACGTCAGGTAATGCCAAAGATTTCACCGCGGCAAAATGGGAAGAGGCTGAAAGTGCGGTCAATTTTGATGCCGAATTACACATTGAAATGCTTAATGAACAAAATGTATTAGGTAGCCTCATGACAGCGGTCGCGACTTGTGAAAGTAATATTCAAAGTATTTGGACTGAAGAATTAGAGAATAATCTGCTATTAGTCATTATCCAAGTTGGCGCGAGAGATATCTATCATTTAGAAAACATTATGCGAAAAATCAAACAAATTACCAGTGTGATTCGTTTGAAGCGCAATATTAATGAAGCATAATGAGCACGCAACTTCTCGATGCCGTTCCTCTAACCACTTTATCTGGTGTTGGCGCGGCAATCTCCGATAAATTAAGCCGTCTTGGAATTCATAATCTCCAAGACTTGCTTTTTCATTTACCTATCCGTTATGAAGATCGCACGAGGATTACACCTATTGCCGATCTTCGTCCTGAACAATATGCCACCATTGAAGGCGTTGTCCAAACCTGTGAAGTTGCCTTTGGGCGCCGTCCTATTTTAACCGTAAGTCTTTCTGATGGAACGAGCAAAATTATGCTCCGTTTCTTCAATTTTAATGCGGGGATGAAAAACAGTTTTGAGATTGGTACGCGCGTCAAAGCGTTTGGCGAAATTAAACGTGGACGCTTTATGGCGGAAATTCATCATCCTGAATATCAAATCATACGGGATAATGCGCCATTGGTTTTAGAGGAAACACTTACGCCTATTTATTCCACAACGGAAGGTTTAAAACAAAATTCATTACGTAAGCTAACCGATCAAGCATTGGCTTTACTCGATAAAATCCAATTAACGGAAATTTTACCTAATGAATTTAATCCGCATCCTTTTAGTTTAAAGGATGCTATTCGATTTTTGCATCGTCCGCCGCCAGATATCTCATTAGATATTTTGGAGAAAGGACAACATCCTGCACAGCAACGACTTATCTTTGAAGAGCTTCTTGCACATAATCTTGCGATGCAAAAAGTGCGGTTGGGTACGCAGCAGTTTTTAGCGTTGCCATTGCATTATCAAACCGATTTGAAGCAACGTTTTCTTGCATTTTTGCCTTTTCAACCAACAAATGCCCAAAATAGAGTGGTGGCGGATATTGAACAGGATTTAGCGAAAGATTATCCAATGATGCGCCTTGTTCAAGGGGATGTAGGTTCGGGGAAAACATTAGTGGCAGCCTTAGCGGCCTTATTAGCGATTGATAATGGCAAACAAGTGGCTTTAATGGCGCCAACAGAGATTTTAGCGGAACAGCATGCAAATAATTTCCGCCGTTGGTTAGAACCTTTTGGTATTAAAGTAGGCTGGTTAGCGGGTAAGGTGAAAGGGAAAGCTCGCCAAACCGAATTGGAAAAGATTAAATCGGGTGCTGTGCAAATGGTGGTGGGCACACATGCTTTATTCCAAGAAGAAGTGGAATTTGCTGATTTAGCCTTGGTGATTATTGATGAACAGCATCGTTTTGGTGTGCATCAACGTCTAATGTTGCGAGAAAAAGGCGAAAAAGCAGGATTTTATCCCCATCAACTGATTATGACAGCAACACCAATCCCAAGAACATTAGCGATGACGGTTTATGCTGATCTTGATACGTCGATTATTGATGAATTACCTCCAGGTAGAACACCGATTACGACAGTGGTTATTTCTGAAGAGCGTAGAGATGAAATCGTTGCTCGAGTCAAAAATGCCTGTATTAATGAAAAACGTCAGGCTTATTGGGTTTGTACGTTAATTGATGAATCTGAAGTATTAGAAGCGCAAGCTGCAGAGGCAATTTGGGAAGATTTAACGAAAGCCTTGCCGATGCTTAAAATTGGCCTTGTACATGGGCGAATGAAACCGCAAGAAAAACAAGATATTATGGCTGCCTTTAAAAATGCAGAACTCGATTTGCTTGTGGCTACAACTGTGATCGAAGTGGGCGTAGATGTGCCGAATGCCAGTCTAATGATCATTGAAAATGCTGAGCGTTTGGGGTTATCACAACTTCATCAGTTACGTGGTCGAGTAGGGCGTGGCAGTACGGCGTCTTTTTGTGTCTTAATGTATAAACCGCCGTTGGGTAAAGTGTCGCAAAAACGTTTACAGGTATTACGTGATAGCCAAGATGGCTTTGTGATTTCGGAAAAAGATTTAGAAATTCGTGGACCTGGTGAAGTGTTGGGCACCAAGCAGACGGGTATCGCTGAATTTAAGGTGGCGAATTTAATGCGTGATCGTAAAATGATTCCAACAGTTCAACATTATGCTAAAGCATTAATTATGAAATATCCGGATGTGGCAGAAAGTTTAATCCGCCGTTGGCTAAATAATCGAGAAATTTATTCGAATGCCTAAAGTGCGGTTATTTTTGAAAGAGTTTTATAAATGAATAAATCAACGGTACTTTTCTTTGATTCAGGAATGGGTGGCTTAAGCGTTTATCGGGAAGCGAAAAAGCTGATGCCAGATAACCATTATTTGTATTGCTTTGACAATGCAGGCTTTCCTTATTCAGAAAAATCGGAAGAAACAATCATTCATCGCACATTGGATATTTGTAAAAAAATTAACCAAGATTATCCACTTGATGCCATTGTTATTGCTTGCAATACCGCGAGTACGGTGGTGCTACCGCCTTTGCGTGAGCAATTTTCTATTCCGATAGTAGGAACTGTACCAGCTATCAAGCCAGCAGCAGAAATCTCACAAACGAAACATATTGGGCTGTTGGCAACAAAAGGCACGGTTAAACGCCCTTATGTTAATGATCTTATCCATCAGTTTGCCTCCCATTGCGTGGTTGAAAGATTAGGTTCAACTAAACTGGTTGAAATCGCAGAGCATAAAATCCAAGGAAAATCGGTCGATTTGATTGCATTGAAAAATGAATTAAGTCCTTGGGCTTCAATAGAGAACTTAGATACGATTTGTTTAGGCTGTACCCATTTCCCTTTAATTAAAGATGAAATTCAAATTTGCTTACCTCAAGTGAAGAATTTTATGGACCCAGGATTCGCTATTGCCAAGCGGTTGCAGTTCTTACTTGATAAATTAGAAGTGCGGTCAAAATCTGAGATGAAAAATCAGGTTTTTTGTACGCAAGATGTAGAGAATAAATACCAATTAGAACAAGCGTTGGCTCTCTGGGGATTTGATGGAATTACCGTTTTAAAATGATTTTTTCTCGTCATGTTGGTGCGTTTGTAAGCAAATAGCAAAAAAATTTACATTTTTTTACAAAAAGATCTTGCAAAGGCATCTGAAATGCCTAT
>ERZ860148.1326-NODE-1326-length-14631-cov-4.161910_pt1 | contig 14631 bp, 9 predicted proteins | sample MGYA00509981_ERZ860148 | MGnify/ENA primary metagenome ERZ860148 (study PRJEB30046, sample SAMN00715199) | human gut metagenome | study: EMG produced TPA metagenomics assembly of the A metagenome-wide association study of gut microbiota in type 2...
GAGTGGAGATACCAAAGCCTGATGGCGGTGTCAGAAACCTGGGAGTACCAACAGTAACAGACAGATTCATACAACAAGCCATCGCACAGGCGTTAACACCAATCTATGAGGAACAGTTCCATGACCACAGTTACGGATTCAGACCTAATAGATGTGCACAGCAGGCAATTCTAACGGCACTTGATATAATGAATGACGGAAATGACTGGATTGTAGACATCGATTTGGAAAAGTTCTTTGACACAGTAAACCATGATAAGCTAATGACTTTAATTGGAAGAACAATTAAGGACGGAGATGTCATCTCTATTGTAAGGAAGTATCTAGTGAGCGGAATTATGATAGACGATGAGTATGAGGATTCCATTGTGGGAACTCCACAAGGCGGAAACCTTTCTCCATTGCTGGCAAACATCATGCTCAATGAACTTGATAAGGAAATGGAAAAGAGAGGGCTTAACTTTGTACGATATGCAGATGACTGTATTATCATGGTCGGAAGTGAAATGTCTGCGAATAGAGTTATGAGAAATATCTCACGATTCATCGAAGAAAAGCTAGGGCTCAAGGTCAACATGACTAAGAGTAAAGTAGACAGACCAAGCGGACTTAAATACCTTGGATTTGGGTTCTACTTTGATTCAAGAGCACATCAGTTTAAGGCAAAACCACATGCAAAATCAGTAGCGAAGTTTAAGAAGAGAATGAAAGAACTCACATGCCGTAGTTGGGGTGTTAGCAACAGCTGTAAAGTGGAGAAGCTCAATCAGCTCATAAGAGGTTGGATTAACTACTTCAAGATAGGCAGTATGAAAACACTATGCAAGGAATTAGATTCAAGAATCCGTTATCGGCTTCGCATGTGCATTTGGAAACAATGGAAAACACCACAGAATCGAGAGAAGAACCTTGTAAAACTTGGAATAGACAGAAACACAGCTAGACGAGTTGCATACACAGGTAAAAGAATAGCTTATGTATGTAACAAAGGCGCAGTAAATGTTGCTATAAGTAACAAAAGATTAGCCTCATTTGGACTAATCACAATGTTAGATTACTACACCGAAAAGTGTGTTACTTGTTAAGTTGATTGAACCGCCGTATACGGAACCGTACGTACGGTGGTGTGAGAGGTCGGGAAAATTTATTTAATTTTCCCTCCTACTCGATTTATGAGATTTCAAGAAGCTGCCGGTACAGGTAAAAAATCTTAACGGCACATATCTGCAATCGTATAAATCAGATTTTTGGAATCTTCCCAGCCAAGGCAAGGATCCGTGATGGATTTACCGTAGATGTGTTCACCGATCTTCTGGGAGCCTTCCTCAATATAACTCTCGATCATAACACCTTTTACCATCTTCTGAATTTCAGAAGAAACCTGACGGTTGTGCATGACTTCCTTTACGATACGGATCTGTTCTTTATATTTTTTGCCGGAGTTGGAATGGTTTACGTCCACAACGGCTGCCGGATTGACAAGATCCATTTTTTCGTACATGTCACACAGACGGATCAGATCTTCGTAGTGGTAATTCTGTGTGGAGTTACCGTGTTTGCTGACTGCGCCGCGCAGAACAACATGTGTCAGCGGGTTGCCGCTTGTCTCCACTTCGTAACCACGGTATACGAAATGATGTGGGTGCTGTGCCGCATATACGGAGTTGAGCATAACAGAAAAGTCGCCGCTGGTCGGGTTTTTCATACCGGATGCGACATCAAAACCACTGACCGTCAGACGGTGCTGCTGATCCTCGACAGAACGTGCACCGATGGCAACGTAGGAGAGAAGATCTTCGACATACCCCCAGTTTTCCGGGTAGAGCATCTCATCTGCACAGGTTAAACCGCTCTCTTTAATCGCACGGATGTGCATTTTACGCATGGCAATCAGACCTTCGATCATGTCAGGCGCTTTTTCCGGATCCGGCTGGGAGGCGATACCCTTATAGCCCTCGCCGGTAGTACGCGGCTTATTTGTATAAACACGCGGAATGATGATCAGACGGTCGGCAACATCCTCCTGGATTTTTGTGAGGCGGCTGACATAATCACAGACTGCGTCTTCCCTGTCAGCAGAACAAGGTCCGATGATAACTAAAAACCGGTCATCTTTTCCTGTGATGACGTCAGAGATCATGGCATCGCGTTCTTTTTTTAACTGTTTTAATTCTTCTGACAGCGGAAAATCACGTTTGATCTCTGCCGGAGAAGGAAGCTGGTTTAAAAATGTAAAACTCATAATAATCCTCATTTCTGAGCAACTTATTGCGAAAAATAAGCTATCAAACTTATTTTTCACACTAAAAACTCCATTCTAAGCGCTAAAATCAAAAATTATATTAAATGATATTGCAGAAGATGTCAAATATTTGCATAACAGGAGGGGGTTGGTTATAATGAAAAAAGAAGATGATTGTGAGATGGCAGGGAGGTGTCTGGCATGAAAATAAAAGGAACAGAGGTCGGAACGGGACGTCCGCTCATATGCGTTCCGGTTCTCGAAAAAACGAAAGAAGAAGTTATAAAAGAAGTGGAATATCTCGTGAAATCGGATGCAGACATGATCGAATGGAGGCTGGATGCATTTGAACATTACACCGACTACAATGAAGTGCGGGAAATATTGCAGCAGATAGCGCCTTTATTAAAGAAAAAACTGTTTTTGTATACATTTCGTACTGCAAAACAGGGTGGAGTGGTGTCGGTTGACCGGGAAACATTAAATGATCTGCACGATCTTGCGGCAGAGTCAGAATGTGTGGATCTGATCGATCTGGAATTTTTTGAGGAGGAACATGCGGCAAAGCGGATCCGGGAAATTCAAAAAAAGGGGAAGAAAGTTGTGGCATCACATCATGATCTGGAAGGAACACCGCAGATAGATGTAATGCGGATGCTGCTTGACCATATGTGTGAAGGAGGTGCGGATATTGTCAAACTTGTTGTGACTCCAAAAACAACGGAAGATGTATTGCGGCTGCTTGCCGTTACTTCTGAATTTCACAGTGAAAATCAAGAAACACCGATCATTACCGTGTCCATGGGAAAACTGGGGGCAGTCAGCAGAGTGAGCGGAGAAACTTTTGGTTCCTGTGTGACATTTGCGTCGCATGGAAAGAAAAGTGCACCGGGACAGTTTCAACTGGAAGAAATGCAGCAAACGCTCGCTATGCTGCATGAGGGATGTGAATAAAAAATAAAGAAAATATAAAGAATGGATAAAGTGCAGGGAAGATACTTGACGTGGTATCTTCCCTGTGTTAATATATGCCACTGTAAATAAATAACAAAGAAAATATATAACAATGTTAAATAATGAGGTGAGAAAAACAGGAATGGATGATTTATTTACAAGATTTTTTTTTGCGCTGTATCAGTTTCACAAACTGCATATGGGTGATCTGGTGCCGGATATCACGAAACTTGAGGGCATGACGATGGCGGCGATCAAGCACTGCAGTGGGGAAAAGGAAGAACTGACGGTTTCCGAATTGACCGCAAAGCTGAAAGCGAAGGGACCTGCAGTTTCACGCACCTTAAAGACGTTGGAAGATAAAGGATACATTGAGCGCGACGTCAACAAAGCAGACAGGCGCAATACTTATGTGAAGCTGACGGCATCCGGGGAACAGAAGCAGGAAGAGTGCGAGCAGATCATGAGCAGCTTTGCGCATGCAGTCATCTCAAAAATAGACCGGGATGACATGGAACAGCTGATCGATTGCCTGAATGAGCTTTACGAGGCGTCGAGGGAAGAAATCGAAGACCGAAAAATGAGACAAAAAGGAGAATAGGACATGAGCAAAATATTTAAAAATATGCTCCCGTACTGGAAGGGACTGATCATTGTTGTTGCACTGTTAGTTGTACAGGCGTGGTGTGATCTGTCTCTTCCGGCATACACATCGGATATTATTGATGTCGGAATCCAGAACAAAGGTGTGGAGCATGTGCTGCCGGAGGCAGTAACGGAGGACGAGTTTACACTGGCACAGCTTTTTATGGCCGATGAGGAGAAGGAAAGCTGGGAAAACAGTTACGAAAAGGACGGAGATGTTTACCGTCTGACCGTTACAGATAAAAAACAGTTAGATGAACTGGATGATACGCTGCTTCTTCCTCTTCTGATGAACTATCAGATGTCATCGGTGGATGAGCAGACATTTAAAGAGAGTGTGGCAAAACAGACCGGAATGGATCAGGCGATGCTTGATAACATGAGTATCGAGCAGATCGGGGAGTCCATGGGAGTGCCGCTTACATCTTTTGAGAAAGAAGTCGAGGATGACGACGGAAATACCGTGGTTACGAATTGCGTGGATATGCGTACAATTTTTGCCGCCATGGAAGCGTCAGGGGCAATGACAGAGGAACAGATCTTATCCATGCGTGATACCGTTTCTGATACGATCGATACCATGGGAAGTTCTCTGGTAAAATCAATGGGTATCGCGTATGCAGTAAGCTGTGATACAGCGGCAGGAGTGGATATTGATAAGGTACAGACATCCTATCTCTGGTCAGCCGGTGGCAGGATGGTTGCGATGGCACTTCTTATGGGTGTGGTAACGGTTCTGGTAGGATTTTTTGGTGCACGTATCGGTGCCGGAATCGGACGTGACCTGCGAGGAAAGATATTTGGACAGGTGGTTCGTTTTTCTAACGCGGAGATGGATCATTTTTCCACTGCATCTTTAATTACCAGAAGTACGAATGATATCCAGCAGATTCAGATGGTATCTGCAGTGATGATCCGTATGGTTGCCTATGCGCCGATTCTTGGCATCGGAGGTGTATTAAAAATCATCCAGACAGGAGCAGGAATGGGATGGATCATTATTCTGGCAATCCTTGTGATCCTTGGCTATGTCATGGTATTGATGTCTGTTACAATGCCTCGTTTTAAGCTGATGCAGAAACTGGTCGATAAGATCAATCTGGTATCCAGAGAGATCTTAACAGGACTTTCCGTCATTCGTGCATTCGGCAGGGAAACAGAGGAAGAAAAACGTTTTGATGCTGCAAATAAAGATCTGACAAAGACCATGCTGTTTACAAACCGTGTCATGACATTTATGATGCCGGGTATGATGCTGATTATGAATCTTCTGACCGTAGGTATCGTATGGGTAGGCGCGCACAAAATCGATGCCGGTTCCATGCAGGTCGGTTCCATGACTGCATTCATCACCTATGCGATGATGATCGTTATGGCATTTTTAATGCTGACAGCAATGTCGATCATGCTTCCGCGTGCAGCAGTAGCAGCAGAACGTATCGATGAGGTTATCCGCACAGAGTCTTCCATAGAAGATGCAAAAAATCCGGAAGAATTAAGAGAACACAAAGGTGTGATCCGTTTTTCACATGTCAGCTTCCGCTATCCGGGAGCGGAGGCAGATGTGTTGGAGGATATTGATTTTACAGCGGAGCCGGGTAAGACAACGGCAATCATCGGAAGTACCGGATGTGGAAAATCCACGCTGGTCAACCTGATTCCAAGACTTTATGATGTCACAGGCGGAAGTGTTACCTTAGACGGTCAGGATATCCGGAATATCCGTATGGAAGATTTGAGGGAAGAAATCGGTTTTGTGCCGCAGAAAGGTGTACTGTTTTCCGGTACGATCGCGTCAAACCTGCGTTTTGGAAAACGAGACGCCACAGATGAGCAGATCAAAGAGGCGGCAGCAATCGCACAGGCAGCCGATTTTATTGAGGAGAAACAGGAAAAATACGACAGCGATATTGCACAGGGCGGAAGCAACGTTTCCGGTGGACAGAAACAGCGTCTTGCCATTGCACGTGCGATTGCAAAACAGCCGAAAATCTATGTGTTTGATGACAGTTTCTCTGCACTTGACTTAAAGACGGATGCGGCACTTCGAAAAGCACTGGCATCGAAAGTAAAAGACAGCACAGTCATCATTGTAGCGCAGAGAATTAGTACAATTTTACACGCAGAACAGATCCTTGTGCTTGATGATGGAAAGATCGTCGGAAAAGGTACGCATGAAGAATTGCTGAAAAACTGTGAGACATACCAGCAGATCGCACGTTCACAGCTTTCGGCAAAAGAACTTGGCATAGAGGAAAGTGAGGTGTCTGTCAATGAGTAATGAAAGAGAAAAAGTTAGAATGCAGCACCGTGGCAGAGGACCGATGGGGCGCGGCATGCAGCCGGGAGAAAAACCGAAGGATTTAAAAGGTTCTCTGGGAAAACTGTTATCTTACATTGGAAATTTTAAAGCTGCAATTATTGTAGTCATGATTTTTGCGGCGGCTTCCACGGTATTTAATGTAATCGGGCCTAAGACTTTAGGAAAGGCAACCACAGCGCTCTCCGAAGGACTGATGGCAAAGATCCAGGGCACGGGAAGCATCGATTTTACCTATATCGGACAGATCCTTTTATTTGTGTTAGGGCTTTATGTGTGCAGTGCGGCATTTAACTTTATCCAGGGCTGGATTATGACCGGTGTAACGCAGAAGATCTGCTACCGCATGCGTAAAGAAATCTCCAGGAAAATCAACCGCATGCCGATGAAGTATTTTGAGAGCCGTACTTACGGAGAAGTTTTATCGAGAATCACCAATGATGTCGATACCTTAGGACAGGGATTAAACCAGAGTATCACAACGATCATCACGTCGGTTGCAACCTTAGTCGGGGTGCTGATCATGATGTTAAGTATCTCCCCGTTAATGACGCTGATTGCAATCGTGATCCTGCCGATCTCCATGGCACTGATCTCATTTGTGGTCAAAAAATCCCAGAAATACTTCAAAGACCAGCAGGAATATTTAGGTCATATCAATGGACAGGTCGAGGAGGTTTATGGCGGGCATTTAGTCATCAAGGCATTCAACCGTGAGAAAGACACGATTGAGGAATTTAACCGCACCAATGAGATTTTATATCAGTCCGCATGGAAATCACAGTTTTTGTCAGGTATGATGCAGCCGATCATGATGTTTGTCGGAAACCTTGGCTATGCAGCCGTGGCATTATCCGGTGGACTGTTTGCGATCCGTGGAACGATCACAATCGGTGATATCCAGGCATTTATCCAGTATGTAAAAAACTTCACACAGCCGATCCAGCAGATTGCACAGGTCATCAATCAGGTACAGTCAATGGCGGCAGCATCTGAGCGTGTGTTTGAGTTTTTAAATGAGGAAGAGGAAGATCAGACCGTAGAACATCCGGCAGATGTGAGTGCCGTAACCGGAACCGTCGATTTTGATCATGTACAGTTTGGTTACAACCCGGATCAGACGATCATCAAAGATTTCAGTGCACATGTCAAACCGGGGCAGAAGATTGCAATCGTTGGGCCGACCGGCGCAGGAAAGACTACGATGGTAAAGCTTCTGATGCGTTTTTATGATGTAAACAGCGGTTCCATCAAATTAGACGGTCATGATGTCAGGGATTTTAACCGCAGGGAATTAAGAGATGCGTTTGGAATGGTATTGCAGGATACCTGGCTGTTTAAGGGAACGATCATGGAAAATATCCGTTACGGACGTTTAGAAGCTACAGATGAAGAGGTCATTGCAGCGGCGAAAGCGGCACATGCTGACCATTTCATTAAGACACTTCCGGGTGGTTACCAGATGGAATTAAATGAGGATGCAAGCAATGTTTCACAGGGACAGAAGCAGCTCCTTACGATCGCAAGGGCAATCCTTGCGGACAATAAGATTTTGATCCTCGATGAGGCAACATCTTCGGTTGATACGAGAACCGAGGTCACAATCCAGAAAGCGATGGATAATCTGATGCGTGGCAGAACCAGTTTTGTCATTGCACACAGACTCTCAACGATCCGCAATGCGGATCTGATCCTTGTCATGAAGGACGGGGATATCGTGGAGCAGGGAAATCACGAAGAACTGCTTGAAAAAAATGGATTTTATGCAAATCTTTATAATTCACAGTTTGAGGATGTTGTTGCGTAAGAGGATATGGGATGTCGTCGTTTGGCGGCATCCTTTTTTCGTGCAGATTTTGCCGGGTATGGAATTCATTTTCGTTCCGGATACATAAAAGAAAAATAGCTGCATAAATTTTCCGGCAAACAGGAAACACTATGAGAAAAAGCCACATTCATGCGGCAGAAAGCAGGAAAATCATATGGACAAAATGAATATCAGAAAAGCGGCAATGATCGGCTGCGGATTCGTGGGCGCATCATCGGCATTTGCGCTGATGCAGAGCGGTATTTTTTCGGAGATGGTCATGATTGATGCAGATCACGCGAAGGCGGAGGGGGAAGCGATGGATCTAAGCCACGGACTTCCATTTGCAAGACCGGTAAAAATATATGACGGGGACTATGATGACATTGTAGATGCCGGAATTATTATCATCACGGCGGGTGCAAACCAGAAGCCGGATGAGACGAGGCTTGATCTGATCCACAAAAATGTGGAGATATACAAACAGATCATCCCGGAGATCGCAAAGCGCGGCTGTGAGGGAATCCTTCTTATCGTATCCAATCCGGTCGATATCCTTACCTACACGGCACTGAAACTTTCCGGTTTCCCTGAACACCGCGTGATCGGTTCCGGGACAGTGCTTGATACCGCCCGGTTAAAATATCTGATCGGGGAGCATTTAGGGGTAGATAACCGCAGTGTGCATGCGTTTATCATCGGGGAACACGGAGACAGTGAACTTGCCGCATGGTCCAATGCGAATATTTCCGGTGTCCGTCTGAGTGATTTTTGCGAAATGCGTGGTCATTTTATGCATGAGGAATCCGAAAACCGTATCTATGAAAAAGTAAGAAACAGCGCTTACGAGATCATTGAACGCAAGCATGCGACCTATTATGGGATTGCGATGGCGGTAAAGCGGATCTGTGAATGTATCATCCGAAATGAACAGTCGATCCTTCCGGTATCTTCCATGATGCATGGCATTTACGGAATGAAAGATATTGTGATCAGCATGCCTGCCATTGTCGGAAAGGACGGTGTGGAGAACGTGATACCGATCTCACTGGACGAGGAAGAAAAAATGCAGTTGAAAAGATCAGCGGATATTTTAACCGGGATGAAAGAAATGATAAAAAAAGAACACGGGATCGGTTAAAAAAACAGGATAGTTGTGGTATAGTTTATTAGCAGATGATGTAAAAAAAATTGTATCAACAGGAATACAAAGGAGGACACATCATGTCCATGCGCATATATACCATGACACACAAAAAATTTACACCCCTGCCGGATCCACTTTATGTACCGCTTCATGTCGGAAGGGCATGCGGGGAGAATCTGGGATATTTGGGGGATGATACGGGAGAACAGATCTCAGCGCTGAACTGTTATTACAGTGAGCTGACCGGGTTTTACTGGATCTGGAAAAACTGCCATGATGCCGATTATGTCGGCACCTGCCATTACAGACGGTATCTGATCAACGAAAAAGAACAGATCTATACGGAGAAGGAATACCGGGAACTGTTAAGAAAATACGATCTGGTCACGACCAAAAAAGTCCTGTTAAACAATTCTTATTACGACGGATTTTTGGCAAACCACAATATACGGGCACTGGAGATGACAGGAAAGGTCATTACAGAGAAATATCCGGAATATGCGGATGCATTTGAACAGCTTGTAAATGGCAGACAGACTTATTTTGGAAATATCCTTGTCACTTCAAAAATATTATTTGATGAATATGCATCCTGGCTGTTTTCCATTTTCTTTGAGGTGGCAGAGCGGATCGAATTAGAAACGGGGGAAGATGCCTACCATAAAAGAGTATTTGGATTTATTTCCGAATTTCTCCTGCTTGTGTGGGTTACAGTAAAAAAGCTGCGTGTATATGAGTGCAAAGTGGGAATGCTTGGAGAAAAGGCAGAGACCGGTGAATTAAAAAGGTGTCTTGCCGAATGTTTCAGAAACCGCGATGTTGATCTGGCAAAGAAAATTTTTTTGGAGACAAGAGAAAAAAGACCGGATGTATTAATGGAGGCATCTGATATCACGGGTGAATTGCATCTGTGCATGCAGATCATTGCAACCGCGGGGGAAGAAAGAAATCATGGCGAAACCATGATTTTAGAAAGAGAAAATGATTTTGGCAGACTGATGGAGATATTTTCGAAATTAAACCGGGTTGTGAGCCGGTACCGCGAAAACAGCGAGAGCGAAGAGGATATCCGTTTTCTGGGCGAAGGGAAAATATCAAAGACCGCAGTGTGGGTGGCAGTCATGATGGGAAAAGAATCTGAAAGTGAGAAAAAAGATCTGATGGATCGCATGTTAAAATATCTTCATTAAATTTTAAGAAATGCCGGAAAGCAGGAAAATACACGCATGAGGAAGAATGCCGTAACCTGCACCGGCATTTTTTGTTGACAATTATTTTATGGTCTGCTATGATAAAACGTGCGTAAAAAAGTAACATTTTTTTATGCTGCAGATCCCTTATAATAGTAAGAGCAGGCAACCGTAGTCTAATGGATAGAACACCGGACTCCGACTCCGGCAATGCGGGTTCGATTCCCGCCGGGTGCATTTTGACAGTCAGATAGCAGGCGGCATGTTATATGTTACGCCTGTTACATATTTTATGGCGTTTTATACAACAAAAGGAAAGGGATGGAAAATACAATGGCTTCTTCAAATGTTGATGATAAATTAAAAAAAGATACAGAAAATAAAGAGACAGGCAATAAAGAAACAAATAAGATTCTTACATTTATAAAACAGAATGTGCGTTATATTACAGCAGGGGTATTGTTCCTTGCAATGGTACTTATTTTAGTAAAGGTCGGATCTCCGAAACAGCCACAGAATGGACAGAATGTTGCGGCAACAGAGGTAGCTTCAGAGGCATCAGATGACGCAAAACAGGAGTTTGAGGTGGATGCACATGAAGATGTAAATACACTGATCAACCAGTACTATACCGCATATGCAGCGGGAGACACGGATACACTTTCAACAATCGCAACCCCGCTGTCTGAAAATGAAAAAAGTTATATTTCCGTATTCAGCCAGTATGTAGATGCATACCAGAATATCAAATGCTACACAAAACAGGGGCTTGATGCATCTTCTTATCTTGTATCCGTTTATGTTGAAGTGAAATTTAAAGATGTAGATACGGTTGCGCCGGGACTGGATTTCTTCTATGTGCGCACGAATGAAGATGGCAGTGTATACATTGATAACCTTTACAGCCAGTACAATTTAAAGATTAAAGAAAATGCGTTAGATACAAGCATTCAGAACCTGATCAGTGAGTACGAGGACAGCGAAGATGTCAATACACTTCAGAAAGAAGTACAGGGTAAATATGACACGGCCATTGCTTCGGATGATAAGTTAAGTGAGATGATCTCCACGACGATTCCGAATGCGATCACTGAGTGGGCAGGCACGATCGTTAGCCAGAATACCGAGACAGAGAGCACAGAGCAGGCTCCGGAAGAAACAACAGAATCAGAGCAGACTGAGACACCGGAGGAGAATACGGAGCAGCCGGCGGAAGATACACCGACACAGAGTGAGCCGGATACCGTTTATGCGGTAGATACTGTAAATGTCAGAGCAGCCGCAGATACAGAATCCGATAAAATTGGAACGTTAGAGAAAGGCACAGCACTTACAAGAACAGGTACAGATGGAGAGTGGAGTGTTGTAAATTATAACGGACAGACCGGATATATTAAGACAGAGTATCTTACAACGAAAAATTCCGATTCTGATTCAGATAACGGTGGAAATGAAGAGCAGACGACCACAAGCAATTTTATAGCTGAGGGAACAGTCATTACGCTGAGTGATTCCATAAATATCCGTTCGGGAATGAGCGAGAACGACAGCAAGATCGGAACAGCTTTTTCCGGTGAGAAGGTCACGGTAGTTATGAGCTATGCAGAGGGATGGACAAAGGTAACCTGGAATGGACAGACCGGTTATATTAAGACTTCCCTGTTACAGTAAATGTTCAATATACAATGGATGGCACATTTTTAGTAACAGACTTGTAGCCACAGTAGAAATGGCGGAGACTTTAAAGATAAGTCTCCGCTTTTGTGCAGAAAGAGAAAGGTGAAAAATGCAGGAGCCAGTCAGAATCAATAAATATCTCAGCGAGGCAGGCGTGTGCTCAAGAAGAGAGGCGGACCGTCAGGTAGAAGCAGGAAATGTGACGATAGATGGTGTGGTTGCTTCCATGGGAGCAAAAGTATTGCCAGACCAGACGGTTCTTTTTTGCGGAAAGCCGGTAAAAAAAGAAGAGGAAATGATACTTCTGGCATTTCACAAGCCAACCGGAATTGTATGTACCGCTGAAAAGAGGGAAAAGAATAATGTCGTGGATTACATCAATTATCCGAAACGGATTTATCCGATTGGAAGGCTGGACAAAGATTCCGAAGGCTTATTGCTTATGACAAACAATGGTGACATTGTAAACCGCATCATGCGTGCCGGAAATATGCATGAAAAAGAATATATCGTCACGGTCAACAAGCCCGTGACCGACAGTTTCCTGCGTGGACTTGCAGGAGGAGTTCCACTGGTGGAATTAAATGCCACGACGCGCAAATGCAAAGTATGGAGGATCGGGAAAAGACAGTTTGGCATTATACTGACACAGGGATTGAACCGTCAGATCCGGCGCATGTGTGAATATTTTGGGTATAGAGTGGAAAAACTGGTAAGAACCCGTATCATGAATATTGAACTGGGAGATTTAAAAGCCGGAACTTACCGCGAGGTAACTCCGCAGGAATATAAAGAGTTGATGAGGCTGGTAAAAGATTCATCAAATACGACAGTGATTCACGGACGGGATGGAGGAGACAGATGACACCGGAAGAACAGATCAAAGAGTTAAGGGATAAGATCAATTATCACAGTGACAGATATTATAATCAGGACAGTCCTGAGATCTCTGATTATGAATTTGACATGCTGATGCAGCAGTTGAAAAAATTAGAAAAAGAGCATCCGGAACTGGTGACAAAAGATTCTCCGACACAGCATGTCGGCGGCACGGCAAAGCGGACTGCCGGAGTCTTAGTGCATCACAATGTGCCGATGTTAAGTCTTCAGGATGTTTTCTCAAAAGAAGAGGTCGTTGATTTTGTAGAGCAGATGAAAGAGCAGCTTGATGATCCGGAGTTTGTGGTCGAATATAAGATTGATGGGCTGTCCATGGCGCTGCGTTATGAAAATGGCGATCTTTCACTTGCATTGACGCGCGGTGATGGTGTGAATTTTGGCGAGGATGTGACCGCGAACGCAAAAGTGATCTCAGATGTCAAAAAGAAATTAAAGGACAAACCGGAATATTTGGAGATCCGTGGGGAAGTCTACATGAAAAATGAAGATTTTGACAGAGTCAATGAACAGCAGGAACTGCTTGGAAAAAAGATTTTTGCCAATCCGAGAAACTGCGCAGCAGGAACGCTGCGTCAGCTTGACAGCCGCGTGACAAAAGAGAGAAAACTTTCCATGTTTGTATTTAATATCCAGCAGGTGCGTGGCATGGACATTATGACTCACACGCAGGGATATGAATTTTTAAAGAGACAGGGCATCCCGATCATCGAAGATTACAAAGTATGCAAAACAGCGGATGAAGTCTGGAATGCAATTACAGCGATCGGAGAAAACCGTGGAAATCTCGGCTACGATATCGATGGTGCGGTCATTAAGATCAACCGCTATTCGGACAGGGAACTGCTCGGAAATACATCAAAAGTTCCAAAATGGGCAATCGCATACAAATATCCGCCGGAAGAAAAGGAAACAAAACTGCTTGATATTGAACTTTCCGTTGGAAGGACCGGAAGGATCACACCGACTGCCGTGTTTGAGCCGGTGCGCCTGTGTGGAACGTCTGTTTCAAGGGCAACACTGCACAATCAGGATTTCATTGATGATTTAGATGTCGGCATTGGCGATACGATCGTGGTTTACAAATCCGGAGAGATCATTCCGAAAGTAAAAGAAGTCCGCAAGGAAAAAAGACCGGACGGCTGGAAGCGTTTTATGATTCCGGATGTCTGTCCGGTCTGCGGTGCAAAGACGGAACGTGAAAAAGATACTGCGGATATCAAGTGTACTTCACCAAACTGCCCGGCGCAGTTAGAACGTCATATCATTAACTTCGTCGGCAGGGATGCCATGGATATCAAGGGATTTGGTACAGTTTATATTGAAGAACTTGTTCGTTTGGGGTATATTAAGGATATTGCCGATATATTTGAACTGAAAGATCACAGGGAAGAGTTGATCGAACAGGGTATTATCGGAAAAGAAAAGAATACAGACAAGCTTTTAGAAACAATCGAAAAGGCAAAAGAAAATGATGCATACATGCTTCTGACCGGATTTGGTATTCCGAATGTTGGAAAAGCTGCCGCAAAGACGATCATGAAATGTTTTTCTTCGATCCTTGATTTAGAGGATGCTGACAGGGATGCCCTGATGGAGGTGGACGATGTCGGGGAAGTCAGCGCAGACTGCATTTTCCGTTTCTTCCATGATGAAAAAAATAAAGAAATGATCGCCCGACTAAAGTCTTTAGGTGTGAACATGGAAGCGGAAGAGACCGAGACGATCGATTCGGCAGTCAGCGGAAAAACA
>ERZ860148.1338-NODE-1338-length-14492-cov-4.520884_pt1 | contig 14492 bp, 10 predicted proteins | sample MGYA00509981_ERZ860148 | MGnify/ENA primary metagenome ERZ860148 (study PRJEB30046, sample SAMN00715199) | human gut metagenome | study: EMG produced TPA metagenomics assembly of the A metagenome-wide association study of gut microbiota in type 2...
GTACAGTAGCGGTACACCAACAAGAATTGCTTTAGCAATTCTTGGAGTGCAAAGCCCGGAAAAAGCAAATGCCAGCTTCGCTGTCGCTTGCTTTTCTTTGGGGCTCATTATATAATTATATCAGATAAATAATAATGGAGGATTATTTACAGTATGAGAAAAGTGACAATATATGCTGCCATGGTGATGTTAGCCGGTATTTTAGCAGAGATCATATTAAGAGATACATTGGTGAAAACGACATTGGGAATTATTTTGTGTATTGTATTAGCCGTTATTACATTGATAGCGGGCTATCTGGCAATCGATACCGCATTTGAATGGATATTGCAAAACAAAAAGAGAGAACTCGAACAGAAAAAAGAATCTGAGAAGAAATTATATGAGATCCTGAATAACCAGATTGATGTACAAAACCATATTGTGGATGATTTAAAGCAATTGCGGGATCGTGTAGATGACATTGTATTAGATCGTACGGTATCTGCTTTAGAACCGGAAGAGAAAGGATTGTCAGAAGAAGATCATACAAAGATCACAAAAGAAATTAACGATTATACGATCAAAACAGCAAAAGTAATCGTCAAATATGTTGAACGTGGAATGCAAGATTTGAAAAAGTCGATCGATGCTTTAAAGTAAATGTATTCGGGATGATGCAAAATGGAATAAAACAGTTTTTGTTATACGACAAAAGCAGTAAAAATTGTTATGTGTTTATAACTTAGTGCATAGCAATTTTTTACTGCTTTTTATTATGTATCCTCTATGAACTGTGAAATTGAAGTACGAATGGACTGTGAAATATAATCTGATATACGATCAGAGAGCATTTTCTGTTGTAGTATTTATTATTGGATCAATTGCATAAGACGAGTCAAAAAGATCCATCCGGTCAGCGTCAAAGAGGAAAGAAGTGTAGTCATAACAACAATGCTGGAAGCCAGTGTTGCGTCATTGTCCAGATTCTTTGCCATGATATAAGAAGTTGGTGTACATGGAGAGGCTAACATAATAATGATCGCGATCAGTTTCTGGTCACGGAAACCAAGATAGATTGCGATTGGCAGGAAAATGGCAGCCAGTCCGGCCAGTTTGATAAAAGAAGCGGCCAGCGTCGGTTTGATCTTAGCGATAGCTTTTCTACCCTCGAAAGATGCTCCGATTGAGATCAGAGCGAGAGGGGAGGCCATTACACTAAGATTTTGAATGGTTTTATCTAACATATGTGGCAGAGAAAAGTTGAAAAAAGAAGCCACAAGTCCAAGAAAGATTCCGATGATGATCGGATTTTTAAGAATTCCGATGCAAGCTGTCTTAATACGAAGTGTGGTATCCTGTTTTTGGGCAGAATTACTTTCTAAAGTAAGAATGATAACCGCAAAAATATTATATAAAGGAACCGATCCGATGATCATTAATGGTGCCATTTGTGCTGTGCCATAAATATTTTGGATAAATGCAATACCAAGAATAGCTGCACTGCTTCGATAGGAGCATTGAACAAATGAGCCGACCATTGTCTTATCTTTTAATAATAATTTTGCAAGCACCCAGATTGATATAACGGATATCAATGTTGCAAGAAAACAAAACCCGATAAAGGCACCATCAAAATGTTTCCGTATATTGGTCGTAGATAAAGAAGAAAAGAGCATACACGGAAGACAGACTTTAAAGACAAATTTATCTGCAATATTAGAAAAATGCTTGTCGATCATACCGATCCGATGAAGAAAATTACCGATGATCATTACAAGAAAAACAGGAACGGTTGCATTTAAACTATATATAAAACTATCCATGATACAAAAATCTCCTTTGTGCATTTCAGACTTTACAGCCAGCTAAAATGGGTTGCAAAATCACTTTTAATTTTAATTATTTTCTTTCCGTTTTCAGGATAACCTGATAACGCTCTAACTCTTTTTTGACCACATTGCTTAGGGCAAGCAGACAGATCAGATTTGGGATTGCCATCAAAGCATTTGCGATATCGGAAAATGTCCAGGCGATTTCCAAGGTAGTAGTTGCTCCAAAGTAAGCCAGAAGTGAGAAAAGAACGCGGTAGATTATATTGAACTTATGAGTACCGAGTAAATATTCTAATGCTTTTTCGCCATGGTATTCCCAACCTAATATCGTAGAAAAAGCAAAAAGTGCAATGCCAAGTGTGATCAAAAATGCACCCGTTTTGCCAAGTACGGTTTCAAAAGCTTTGATTGTCAGTGCGGAACCAACAAGCAGTTCTTTGTATTGATATTTTCCGTTTTTAAAAGAATAGATATTACCCGAATCATCTTTCCATTCACCATTCAATTGATGAGATCCGGGATTGCAAACAACATTATGGCCTTTATTTTTTTGTGAAACAGATGGTGTCAGATGAAGAGAAGTTTTCTTACTGTCTTGTGTAAGAGTCAGAGTATTTCCTTTTTGAGAAATCTGATAAGCAGTGACGGTTGTTTCCTGATGCGACTGGTTTGCAGCGTGAATGACAAGTTGTTCCTGCTGCCACTCATAAAAGCCCTTTTGTGTTGTACTTGTTGAACCAAGGACTCCTGAGCTTGCGATACAAAGTCCGGTGATCGTGCAGACAACAATCGTATCCCAGAATGTTCCGGTCATATTGATATATCCTTGACGAACCGGATCTGTTGTTGTTGCGGCAGCAGCAGTAATCGCAGCAGATCCCATACCGGCTTCATTTGAGAAAACACCTCTGGCAACACCATAACGCATAGATTGCATCATTGTGGCAACGATTGTACCGCATAATCCGCCTCCAACTGCTTTAACGGAAAATGCCATTTTAAAGATCATGGAAAGTCCTGCAGGCAGGTTTGCAACATTTCCGATAATGACGATCATACCGGAAATGATATAAAAAAGAGCCATGATCGGAACAACAACCTGTGATACTTTAGAAATTGATTTGATACCACCTAAAATGATCAATAATGCAAGTACTGTGATTACGATACCGGTGATTGAAAACGGTATATTATATGTAGCATTTAAAGCGGTTGAGATCGAGTTTGCCTGTGTCAGATTGCCAATACCAAAAGAAGCGATCACCGCAAATAAGGCGAAAAGCCAGCCCATTATGGCACCCGTTTTTTTGTGGCGAAATGCTTTTTTCATGGTGTACATCGGACCACCCGACATTTCTCCTTTGTCGTTTACTTCACGATATTTGATCGCAAGCATACATTCACTAAATTTTGATGTGATACCAAATGCCGCAGAAAGCCACATCCAGACTAAAGCACCTGGACCGCCCGATACCATGGCAGTAGCAACACCAACGATATTTCCGGTTCCAATCGTTGCAGCTAAAGCAGTAGTCAAAGCAGAAAAAGGAGAAACATCACCGTCACCTTTCTTTTGCCTTGCTTCTTTACTTAATACGCTTTTAATGGCGTATGGAAGATTGCGCCAGCAGAGTGCTTTTGTTTTGATCGTCAGAAAGATACCTGTGCCGACTAACAAAAGCAGCATAACAGGTCCCCAGACAACATCATCAATACGCTGGAGTACGTTTGCAAGTGTCTCTGTAAATGAATTCATAAATACCTCGTTTCTGCACGCGCTAAAATGATGTCGTTTTTTGCAAAGTGCAAAAAAATAATTGTGTCCGGTGTGCGCAGACACAGGGGTATGCAATACACGAATTATTAAAATATATTGTAAATTTTTGAAAAATATCCCCTGAATTTACATTGTAACATATGAAAAAATCGGATTCAAGATTTATGCTTTTGCCATGCGGTATAGCCACCGTACAGACTCATTACCGGATAACCGTTTCTAGCCAGATCTCGTGCAATAAGCAGACTGGTGTTTCCGTGATCACAATATAAAATGATCCATTGTGGAAAGTAGGTAAGCTGATTAAGCAAGGTATCGATTTCTTTTTCTAGCTTTTCCCAGTTATACCAGATAGCATTTGGAATATGAGAGACTTCATAATCTTGTTTTTCGCGTAGATCAATAAGCAGATAATTGGATTTTTTTAAAAGAGTATCGAGTGTTTTGCAGGAAATAATTTGAAATTGCATAGCAGACTCCGGATGTGAGATTACTTTATTCTATGTGACAGGAAAAGAATATGTACAGCACAAAAGAAAAATCTTTTGTGCTGCTCTTATCATTTCGCATAAAAAGTGTTTACGGCGATCGGAATCATCGCGTATACGAAGTGCTAAGATCTGCCTGATTTACAACAGTCAGAAGTTCTAAAGCTTGTAAAGCAGTTGATTTATTGTCTATCTGTGCTGTTGGAGGTATTGTGGCAGTTTGAAACATTCCGGGAACCTTTGTTGGAACTCTTGTTGGAACTTTTGTTGGAACTTTTGGCAGATGTTGTTTTGTCTGAAACGTAATCAGATGTGGTATCAGATGCATAGTCAGAAGCATTTGATGAACTGTCAGAGAGGTGGTCTAAATAGTTTTTTGATTTCATGTTTTTTCTCCGTTCTAAAACGCACCGGTTGTCAGATCTTTTTAAAATGTGGCGTTTTTGTACCATTTTAAAAAGGCATGGCAAATGGAAAATTGTTGCCTGCAAAAGATAGTGTAGTCTGTTTTGAATGGAAATATACTTGGTAAGAACTAGTACGTTATATGCCTGGTTATCCGTAGAATGCTGGGCATGTATTCTTGTTTACGAAACAGATCAGACTTGCAGAGTAAGAATCAGAGTATGTGATGTAGAATAATTCTTATATTTTGTTGTGCATAATGTATAAAAAATACATGAAAAAACTTATGAAAATAAGGCGGATTTGGTAGATATGCATAAAAACAGAAAAACATACACTAAAAATGTTGAATTTTTGGTGTAATATGGTAAAATAATTCATGTAGTTTTGAGTGTTTGTTATAAAAGGCATAAGCCTTAACTACAAACATTTTCTTGTATTTTATATTTGTTCCCACCTTGTAAAAGAACTATTGCATAAGTGATAGTTCTTTTCTTTTGCAGAGCTTGCGATAAAAAGAAATACAAAAAACCCTTCTATACGAAGAATGCGGATATTGCATAGAGCGGAATGCTTTATGCAAAATTCATTCTGTATAAAAGGGATTTTGTTCAATTCCGTTAAAACAAGATGACATATTACATGATGTCTTTATAAAAGTTGATCAGAAGCTTTGCGGCTTTTTCATAACCGAGAGCAGAACTATTTAAAACAAAATCATAGTTCTTTGCATCTTTCCAATCTCTTTTTGTAAAGAAATCATAGTAATCTTCACGTCTTTTGTCAATCTTTTTAGTCAGGACGATCGCCTGGCGTTTGTTCAAATGATTATTATCCATAATATGTGCAACACGATCGTCAAAAGGTGCTGTGACAAAGACACTGATAAAATTTACTTCATCGGGATCTAATACATAATCACCACAGCGTCCAATGATCACACAATCTTCTTTCGAAGTGATCTCGCGCATTAAATCTTTTTGCAACTGGAATAAGGTTTCTGTTGCCGGTTTTCCTTTTTCTACCTTATCATTTCCATTATATTGCAAGCGATAGAAAGCGGAATTGGTTGCTTTCTCATCTGCATTTTCAAATGCCTTTGTCTGATCAAGACCACCATATTCCAAAGCGAGTTCTAGTAAGTTTTTGTCGTAATATTTGATGCCTAATTCTTTCGCAACCATCTCACCGATGATATGTCCACCACTACCGCAGCGACGATTGATACAAATTACTTTGTGTGCCATAATGCACCCCTCCTTAGCTCGATACACAATCAAATTGTGCCTTTCTTTGTCTCTAGTATACCATTCTAAAAAGAAGAATACAAATGTTTCTTGATAAAGTACTTAAAACTTTATACAAAAGAATTGCCTTTTTCGATATTTATTTTTACGATTACTTCATTTCGCTAACTTGATAAAGAGGTTCAAAAAGGACAAGCTTTTTGGCCTGCCCTTTTATGAGTAAAATCACATTTGTTGACGAAATCTGATCCTATGTTATTTTATTTCCGTTATTATTTTTTGATTGTTAATTTGAAAGAAACAGAAATATTCTTTTTCCATTTGAATGCTGCCGGCTTTGCGCATGGATGACTCTTTGTGCCGCCCTCGCCCCATTCATTATAGATCTCAAGACGATATTTATCAGGATCGCTTGTTTTTTCTAATTGACCCTGAGCTGTCTTAGCCATTTTGAATTTTACTTTTTTGCCATCACATTTGATCACTACATTAGAAATCTTGACATTTTTTACATTATGGTCTTTTAATATATCCTTGATATCAACACAGAATACCTGTGCTTCTGTAGCAACGGTAGCTTTTTCTGTTTTTTTATTGTTGTTGACACACTTGTTTCTCTTTAATGTAAGGGTATACTTCTTCGAACCTTTCTTGTTAGCGATTTTTGTACTGGCAACTTTTTCATTCATGTTGACACAAGAAAATTTCTTGTTAGCAAACATTAAGTAAGCGTTGTAGTTTTTTGCTTTTGCATCTGCTTTCTGTGTAGGTGCAATGGCAAATCCGCTAAGTAATGTGGCTGTAGTTAATGTAACAGCTAAAAGTTTTTTGGTGAGTTTTCTCATATTTGTTCTCCTTTCTTATGTTGTATTGGTGGTTTTTGCATATACAACTTTTCTTTATTATAGTATTTTGCATAAAAAAGTCAAGTAAAAGGAAAGAAATAATGTGTAAAATAACAGACTGTGCTGTTTGGAGCGTAGAAGTGATAATACGATTAAAAACATGGCAATCACCGGAGGATAATAAGCAGATAAAATTCATAAATGAAATTGTTCCGGAAAAGTTTTTTGCTATGCAAACAGCATAAATATGTTTATGAATACATACTATGAAATAAACAAGTTAAGCAGGGGGAAGACCTTTTGAAGGAATATATTGAAGAAAGAGCGGTCGAAGCAGCAAGATATATTATTGAGCAAAAGGCTACTGTTCGGCAGGCTGCCAAGAAAATGGGAATCAGCAAGAGTACCGTACATAAAGATGTAACAGAGCGTTTATTGCATATTAATCCTACACTGGCAGCACGGACTAGAATGGTTTTAGATGTAAATAAGTCAGAACGCCATATTCGTGGCGGTATGGCAACGAAAGAAAAGTATTTGCACAGACATATGGAGGTATAAGAAAAAGATGTCTTTCATTCATATAATAAGGAAGGAAATCATAACAGGCTTTCTGTAGCAAAATGTTGTTATATAGAAAATACTAACAGAATAAAAAAGATTTCTATAAACCGATCGCTTATAGAAATCTTTTCTTATGTGCGTTTTTCTTAAATTTGCTATGCATGTAGTAGTTGTGATAAAACATACTTCTTTTCGAAAAGACATAGTCTGAAATCCAGACATGCATTTCTTACCATGTATAAAAACTCGATTTGTCAAAAAATAGGCGTTGACATCGGTATTAAAGTATGATAAGATGAACAATGCACTATTGTGTCTGACTATACGCTTGTGTCGGATGAGAATATTATATCATAAGTCAGAGGCGTTGAAAAGAGTTTCTTTCGGAAATCGATAGAAACTACAATGTCAGAACGCAAAAGGACTCTAAAAAATATAAGGAGTGAAACATCGATGGAGAAGAACAGAATACATCCAGTTGCAGTTAGTAATGGTGTGAGAATGAGCTATGCCCGTCAGCAGGAAGTGCTCGAGATGCCTAATCTTATTGAGGTGCAGACAAATTCATACCAGTGGTTCTTGGACGAAGGTCTGAAAGAAGTTTTTCGTGATATCTCACCAATCTCAGATTTTGGTGGTCATCTCAGCCTTGAATTTGTAGATTTTGAATTATGCAGAGATGAGAAGAAGTATGATATCGATCAATGCAAGGAAAGAGATGCGACTTATGCAGCTCCGCTGAAAGTAAAGGTGAGACTGCATAACAATGAGACAGAAGAGATCAAAGAGCATGAAATCTTCATGGGTGATCTGCCTTTGATGACTGCTACAGGTACGTTCGTTATCAATGGCGCAGAGCGTGTAATCGTAAGTCAGTTGGTTCGTTCGCCTGGTATCTATTATGCTATTGGACATGATAAGATTGGTAAAGAGTTATACTCAGCAACCGTTATCCCTAATCGTGGTGCATGGCTTGAGTATGAGACAGATTCCAACGATGTATTTTCAGTCCGTGTAGATAGAAATAGAAAAGTGCCGATCACTGTGTTCCTTAGAGCACTTGGTCTTGGCACCAATGAGCAGATCAAAGAAGTGTTTGGTGAAGAACCAAAGATTCTTGCAAGTATCGAGAAGGATACGACAGAGAACTATCAGGATGGTCTTTTGGAATTATATAAAAAGCTTCGTCCGGGTGAACCTTTGTCTGTTGACAGTGCTGAAAACCTTTTAAACGGTATGTTTTTCGATGCCAAGAGATATGATCTTGCAAAAGTCGGAAGATATAAATTTAATAAGAAATTACATTATAAAAACCGTATTACAGGCTGCACATTAGCAGAAGATGCAGTATCACCTGTAACCGGTGAAGTATATGAAGCCGGAACAGTGGTTACTGAGGAACTGGCTACAGAACTTCAGAATGCAGCAATTCCATTTGTAATGGCTGAAAAGGAAGGACATGTTGCAAAGGTTCTTTCAAATATGATGGTTGATCTAAAGGAATATCTTCCGGATGTTGATCCGAAGTCTTTAGGCATTACAGAAAGTGTTTATTATCCGCTTTTAAAAGAAATTCTGGATGCAAATGAAGATGAAGAAGCTATTCAGGAAGCAATTACAATAAATGTATCGGAACTCGTTCCAAAGCATATTACAAAAGAAGATATTTTTGCTTCTATTAACTATAATATGCATCTGGAATACGGCATGGGTAATGATGATGATATTGATCACTTGGGTAACAGACGTATCCGTGCGGTTGGCGAATTATTACAGAACCAGTATCGTATCGGCCTTTCACGTATGGAAAGAGTTGTCCGCGAAAGAATGTCAACACAGGATGTTACAACGATCACAGCACAGTCTTTGATCAATATCAAGCCTGTGACAGCTGCTGTAAAAGAATTCTTTGGCAGTTCGCAGTTATCACAGTTCATGGATCAGAACAACCCGCTTAGTGAATTGACACATAAGCGCCGTTTATCTGCATTAGGACCGGGTGGTTTGTCAAGAGATCGTGCCGGATTCGAAGTGCGAGATGTACATTATACACATTATGGTCGTATGTGTCCTGTAGAAACACCTGAAGGACCTAACATCGGTCTGATCAACTCTCTTGCATCTTATGCTCGTATCAATGAATATGGATTTATTGAAGCACCATATCGTAAAGTGGATAAAACAGATCCTGAAAATCCAAGAGTAACCGACGAGGTTGTGTACCTTTCAGCGGACGAAGAAGATCGTTACATTGTAGCACAGGCGAATGAAAAGCTTGACAGCGAGGGACATTTCATAAGAAAAGCTGTATCAGGCCGTTTCCGTGAAGAAACATCAGAGTTTGAAAGAAAGAATGTAGACCTGATGGACGTATCGCCTAAGATGGTATTCTCGGTTGCAACAGCAATGATTCCATTCTTAGAGAATGATGATGCGAACCGTGCATTGATGGGATCAAACATGCAGCGTCAGGCAGTACCGCTTTTGATAACAGAAGCCCCTGCTGTTGGTACCGGTATGGAAATGAAAGCAGCAGTTGATTCGGGAAATTGCGTGCTTGCACAGGAAGATGGTATCGTAGAGCGTTCTGCTTCTAATGAGATCATCATTAAGAGCAATTCCGGTCAGACGCATCGTTATAAACTTGCTAAGTTCCAGCGTAGTAACCAGGGAACCAGTATGAATCATCGTCCTATTGTCAACAAAGGTGATGAAGTTAAAGTTGGACAGGTTATCGCAGATGGTCCTTCTACATGCGGTGGTGAGATCGCTCTCGGTAAGAATCCGTTGATCGGTTTCATGACATGGGAAGGATACAACTACGAGGATGCGGTTCTTCTTAGTGAAAGATTAGTAAAAGAAGATGTTTATACATCTGTTCATATCAATGAATACGAAGCAGAAGCCAGAGATACAAAGCTTGGTGCGGAAGAGATCACTCGTGATGTACCAGGCGTTGGTGATGATGCATTGAAGGATCTGGACGAAAGAGGTATCATTCGCATTGGCGCGGAAGTACGTGCCGGTGATATCCTTGTTGGTAAAGTAACGCCTAAGGGAGAGACAGAACTGACGGCAGAAGAAAGACTTCTTCGTGCAATCTTTGGTGAGAAAGCAAGAGAAGTACGTGATACTTCTTTGAAAGTACCACATGGTGAATTTGGTGTCATTGTAGATGCAAAAGTATTCACAAGAGAAAATGGTGATGAACTTCCTCCAGGAGTAAACCAGTCTGTACGCATTTATATCGCACAGAAACGTAAGATTCAGGTCGGAGATAAGATGGCTGGTCGTCATGGTAACAAGGGTGTAGTTTCACGTGTACTTCCTGCAGAAGATATGCCATTCCTTCCAAATGGAAGACCTTTGGATATTGTATTGAACCCATTGGGTGTGCCTTCACGTATGAATATCGGACAGGTCAAAGAGATTCATTTAAGTCTTGCAGCAAAGGCATTAGGCTTTAATGTGGCTACACCGGTATTTAACGGAGCATTGGAAGATGATATCGCAGATACTTTAGATCTTGCGAATGATTATGTTAATACACCATTAACACAGGACGAGTTAAAGAGCCGTAAAGCAGAACTTGAAGCACAGTTAGCAGAAGCAAAAGCAGAACTTGACAAGCTTTCAGAACAGCAAAGTGTAGTGGATTCTGTATCAAAAGAAGAAGCGGATGTTGCGAAGAAAGTAGAATCAGGTGAGGCAGAAGTATCTGAACTTTTGAATGTAACACTGAAGAAAGCAGAAGAAGAGTTAGAGCTTACAGAAGTAGAAAAGAAGATTTCTGATATAGAAGCTAAGATCAAAGAATTAGACGAATGTACTCCATTCGAAGATAAATACAAAGATGTATTAGACCCACAGGTTCTTGAATACATGTTGAATAATGCAGATTACAGAAAGCAATGGGCTGGTGTACCAATCAATAAGGATGGTAAGGTTCGTCTCCGTGATGGACGTACCGGTGAGTTCTTTGACGGTGCAGTAACAGTTGGTTTCATGCATTATCTGAAATTGCATCATTTGGTTGATGATAAGATTCATGCCCGTTCAACAGGCCCTTACTCATTAGTTACACAGCAGCCTCTCGGTGGTAAAGCACAGTTTGGTGGACAGCGTTTTGGCGAGATGGAAGTTTGGGCATTGGAAGCATATGGTGCAGCTTATACCCTTCAGGAAATTCTTACCGTGAAGTCTGATGATGTAGTTGGTCGTGTTAAGACATATGAAGCAATCATTAAGGGCGATAATATTTCGGAACCGGGTATTCCGGAATCATTCAAGGTACTGTTAAAAGAATTACAGGCACTTGCGTTGGATGTTACGGTGCTTGATGAAGCCGGTAATGAAATTAAGATGACAGAAAGCGTAGAAGAGCATGATTCAGATGCAGATATCAAACCATTGATCGACAATGAAGATAATTTTGCATTTGGAAATGATGAATCCTTTGAAGCAGCCGGATTTACCGAAGGTACGGCAGAAGAGCTGGAAGAAGCTTCATTTAGTGCTTTAGAAGAGTAAATGTGAAACGTTTGAAGATCCAATTTAGCAATAGCAATGCCTGAAAAGGCAGATGGAGGTTACTATGGCAGACAGCAATGTAAAGGAAGAAAAGCACATCACATATGATGCGATTAAAATCGGACTTGCTTCACCGGAGAAGATCAGAGAATGGTCTCGCGGTGAGGTGAAAAAGCCGGAAACGATTAATTATAGAACCTTAAAACCTGAAAAAGATGGTCTTTTCTGTGAAAAGATTTTCGGACCTAGCAAAGACTGGGAGTGCCATTGTGGTAAGTACAAAAAGATCCGTTATAAGGGTGTAGTTTGTGACCGCTGTGGTGTTGAAGTTACAAAAGCAAGTGTGCGACGTGAACGTATGGGACATATTGAGCTTGCTGCACCGGTTTCTCATATCTGGTATTTCAAGGGCATTCCAAGCCGTATGGGATTGATCCTTGATATTTCGCCTAGAAACTTAGAGAGAGTTTTGTATTTTGCATCTTATATTGTATTAGAAACACAGGAAGGAATCGGTCTTACTCAGAAGCAGATTCTTTCAGAAGCAGAATATCAGGAAGCAAGAAAGAACTATGGCGATAAATTCAGAGCAGGTATGGGTGCGGAATCTATCATGGAATTATTGATGAGTATTGATCTGGAAGAAGAATCTGCACAGCTAAAAGCAGAGTTAAAGAATTCTTCAGGACAGAAACGTGCTCGTATCATCAAGAGACTTGAAGTGATTGAAGCATTCCGTGAATCAGACAATAAACCGGAATGGATGATCCTAACGGTTATCCCGGTTATCCCTCCGGATTTACGCCCAATGGTTCAGCTTGATGGTGGACGTTTTGCAACATCTGATATGAATGATCTTTATCGACGTATTATTAACAGAAACAATCGTCTAAAGAGACTTTTAGAGCTGGGTGCTCCTGATATCATTGTCCGCAATGAGAAGAGAATGTTACAGGAAGCTGTTGATGCTTTGATCGATAATGGCAGACGTGGACGTCCTGTTACAGGACCTGGTAACCGTGCATTGAAATCATTATCTGACATGCTCAAAGGTAAGCAGGGACGTTTCCGTCAGAACTTACTTGGTAAGCGTGTTGACTACTCGGGACGTTCCGTTATCGTAGTAGGACCGGAATTAAAGATTTATCAGTGTGGTCTTCCGAAAGAAATGGCAATCGAATTATTCAAGCCATTCGTTATGAAAGAATTAGTAGCAGATGGTACGGCACATAATATCAAACAGGCTAAGAAGATGGTTGAAAAGCTTCAGCCGGAAGTCTGGGATGTCTTAGAAGAAGTGATTCGTGAGCATCCGGTTATGTTAAACCGTGCTCCTACACTTCATAGATTAGGTATTCAGGCATTTGAGCCTATTCTTGTAGAAGGTAAAGCGATCAAGCTTCATCCATTAGTTTGTACAGCGTTCAATGCCGACTTTGATGGTGACCAGATGGCGGTACATTTACCACTTTCTGTAGAAGCACAGGCAGAGTGTCGTTTCCTTCTTTTATCACCAAACAACTTGTTAAAACCATCAGATGGTGGTGTAGTAGCTGTTCCTTCACAGGATATGGTACTTGGTATCTACTATCTGACGCAGGAAAGACCGGGATCAATTGGTGAAGGCAAGAGCTTTAGAAGTGTCAATGAAGCAATCGTTGCATATGAAAATGGCGCATTGACATTACATTCTAAGATTAAAGTACGCAGAACAGGAATTAACAATGCCGGTCTGGAAGAGAGCAGAATCGTAGAATCTACGTTAGGACGTTTCATTTTCAATGAAATTCTTCCACAGGATTTAGGTTTTGTAGATCGTACAAAGGATGAGAACTTCTTAGTGCCGGAAGTGGATTTCCATGTAGGTAAGAAGCAGTTAAAACAGATTCTTGAAAAATGTATTAAGGCACATGGTGCTACAGGTACTGCTGAAACAATGGACAGTATTAAAGCATTGGGTTATAAATACTCTACCCGTGCAGCAATGACTGTATCTATTTCGGATATGACGGTTCCAAGTGAAAAGAAAGAAATTCTTGCAACTGCTGAAAAGACAGTTGAGACAATCACACGTAAATTCCGTCGTGGTCTGTTGACAGAAGAGGAACGTTATAAAGCAGTAGTAAGCACATGGTATGATGCTGATAATAAATTAACAAAGGCATTGATGGATGGATTGGATGCATACAACAATATCTTCATGATGGCGGATTCCGGAGCCCGTGGCTCACAGGCACAGATCAAGCAGTTAGCAGGTATGCGTGGTTTGATGGCAGATACATCAGGTCGTACGATTGAACTTCCTATCAAGTCTAACTTCCGTGAAGGTCTTGATGTATTGGAATACTTTATCTCTGCGCATGGTGCTCGTAAAGGACTTTCTGATACGGCTCTTCGTACAGCCGATTCAGGATATTTGACACGTCGTCTGGTTGACGTATCACAGGAATTGATCATCAATGAGATTGACTGTTGCGAAAACCGTGATTACGTTCCAGGTATGGAAATATCAGGCTTCATGGATGGTAAAGAACTGATCGAATCATTAGAGGAACGAATTACAGGTCGTTTCTCTTGTGAAGATATCTATGATGATAATGGTGAACTGATCGTTAAGAAGAATCATATGATCACACCAAAGCGTGCTGCACGTATCGTCAATACAAAGAAGATCATGGAGCAGGGTGACGCAGCGAAAGTGAAGATTCGTACGATCATCACATGTAAGTCGCATAATGGTGTATGTGCAAAATGTTACGGTGCAAACATGGCTACCGGTGAGCCGGTACAGGTTGGTGAAGCTGTTGGTATCATTGCAGCAC
>ERZ860148.1341-NODE-1341-length-14481-cov-11.061902_pt1 | contig 14481 bp, 10 predicted proteins | sample MGYA00509981_ERZ860148 | MGnify/ENA primary metagenome ERZ860148 (study PRJEB30046, sample SAMN00715199) | human gut metagenome | study: EMG produced TPA metagenomics assembly of the A metagenome-wide association study of gut microbiota in type 2...
TGCTCTACCTGCTGAGCTAGCGAATCAATCCTTCAGTGCTTTCTTTCGAATGCGGGTGCAAAGGTAGAACATTTTTTTATAACTCCAAAAGAATTCAAACATTTTTCTTATCTTTGTGCCATTATCAACAATATATAATCATACATATGGCTGCTGACGATAAAAAAATTATCTTCTCGATGGTGGGAGTGAGCAAGGCTTTCACCCCTAATAAGAATGTGCTGAAAGACATTTACCTGTCGTTTTTCTATGGAGCGAAAATCGGTATTATCGGTTTGAACGGTTCTGGTAAATCAACGTTATTGAAGATCATCGCCGGTTTGGAGAAATCCTTTCAGGGAGAAGTCGTGTTTTCTCCGGGATATTCCGTGGGGTATTTGGCACAGGAACCTTATTTAGACAACACAAAGACAGTAAAAGAAGTAGTGATGGAAGGTGTGCAACCCATTGTTGACGCACTGACAGAATACGAAGAAATCAATCAGAAATTCGGTTTGCCGGAGTATTATGAGGATCAGGATAAGATGGATGCTCTTTTTGCTCGCCAGGGTGAATTGCAAGATATCATTGATGCAACTGATGCATGGAATCTGGATAGCAAGTTGGAGCGTGCAATGGATGCTCTCCGTTGTCCGCCTGAAGATCAGCCGGTAGAAAATCTCTCCGGAGGTGAACGTCGCCGGGTAGCTTTATGTCGTTTGTTGTTGCAGAAACCGGATATTTTGTTGCTGGACGAGCCTACCAACCACTTGGATGCAGAAAGCATCGACTGGCTGGAACAGCACTTGCAGCAGTATGAAGGTACGGTGATTGCTGTAACACACGACCGTTACTTCCTTGACCATGTGGCTGGATGGATTCTGGAGCTGGACCGTGGTGAAGGTATTCCATGGAAGGGTAATTACTCTAGCTGGCTGGAACAGAAGACCAAGCGTATGGAAATGGAAGAAAAGACTGCCAGCAAGCGTCGTAAGACATTGGAACGTGAGTTGGAATGGGTACGTATGGCTCCTAAGGCACGTCAGGCAAAGGGTAAAGCTCGTTTGAATTCTTACGATAAGTTGTTGAATGAAGATGTGAAGGAAAAGGAAGAAAAACTGGAAATCTTCATTCCGAACGGTCCGCGTCTGGGAAACAAGGTTATCGAGGCGAAGCATGTAGCAAAGGCGTATGGCGACAAGCTGCTGTTCGACGACCTGAACTTTATGTTGCCGCCTAACGGTATTGTGGGAGTCATTGGTCCGAACGGTGCCGGTAAAACTACTTTGTTCCGCCTGATTATGGGACTGGAAAAAGTTGATAAAGGTGAATTCGAAGTAGGAGAAACCGTAAAAGTAGCTTACGTAGACCAGCAGCATAAGGATATTGACCCGAACAAGACTGTATATCAGGTTATCAGCGGAGGAAATGATTTGATACGTATGGGAAACCGTGATGTGAATGCACGTGCTTACCTGAGCCGTTTCAACTTCTCTGGTTCTGATCAGGAAAAATTGTGCGGTATGCTTTCGGGTGGTGAACGTAACCGCTTGCATCTGGCCATGGCACTGAAAGAAGAAGGTAATGTGCTGTTGCTGGACGAGCCGACCAACGATATTGATGTAAATACACTGCGAGCACTGGAAGAAGGTCTGGAAGACTTTGCCGGATGTGCGGTGGTAATCAGCCACGACCGTTGGTTCCTCGACCGTATCTGTACACACATTCTTGCATTCGAAGGAAACAGTGAAGTATTCTTCTTCGAAGGTTCATATACTGAATATGAAGAAAACAAGATGAAGCGTATGGGTAACGTAGAGCCGAAGCGCGTTCGTTATCGCAAGCTGATGGAAGATTGATAGAGTTTATTTATTATAATTTGTACGGAGTTGACGTTGGTATGCAATGCATATTTACGGCAACTCCGTATCATTTAATGATGGCTTAATACCATTTTGTTATATGATAACCATATACTTGGCCCGTCATGGACAGACAGAGGAAAATATCAGTCGTATTTTTCAGGGACACCTGCCTGGACATCTTACGGAAGAGGGAAAGCAGCAGGCTGTAGAATTAGGCAAACGTTTGCGGGATATTCCACTGGATGCTATACTGAGCAGTGACTTGCAGCGGGTGATTGACACAGTTCGTCTTGCTGTAGGCGACAGGAACCTGCCGTGGCCGACAACGCCTTTATTGCGTGAAATAGACTGGGGAAGCTGGACCGGACTTCCGCTCGACTCGGTAGACCGGACACATTTGCCGGCTGATGCTGAAACACGTGAAATGCTTTACGAACGTGCTGGAAAATGTCTGGAATATATCCGGCAGCATTACGAAGGGAAATGCATATTGGTAGTGGCTCACGGCTTGATAAACCGTTCGCTGCGGGCTTATCTGGCAGGCATACCTGTCGATCAGCTGACCACTGTACCACACATGGATAATTGTGAGGTAGTCCGTCTGATGATGGAATGAGGAGAAAGGGCATAAAAAACACCACAGAAGAAAAAGTTATATTTTCCATACTAATGATGGAGGAACTTTATCTTCTGTGGTGAAAATAATAAATCTGGTTTAGTTGTGAACCATTGTTCCAATGTTCTCTCCAGACATGACTTTCTTCAGGTTACCTACTGTATCCATATCGAATACGATAATCGGCAGGTTGTTTTCCTTACACATACAAGTAGCGGTCAGGTCCATTACTTTCAAGCCACGTGCCAGAACTTCGTCGTAAGTGATTTCGTCGAACTTGGTAGCTGTCGGATCTTTTTCCGGGTCAGCAGTATAGATACCGTCTACACGTGTACCTTTCAGCATAACATCAGCTTCAATTTCGATACCACGCAGTGAAGAACCTGTATCGGTTGTGAAGAATGGGTTTCCGGTTCCGGCAGACATGATGACTACTTCACCGTTTTCCATGGCTTCGATAGCTTTCCATTTGGTATAGAACTCACCGATCGGTTCCATACGGATCGCAGTCAGTACACGAGCCTTAACTCCGGCTGCAACCAAAGCTGAACTTAATCCCAAGCTATTGATAACTGTTGCCAGCATACCCATCTGGTCACCTTTCACACGGTCGAATCCCTTTCCGGCTCCAGTCAGTCCACGGAAGATGTTTCCTCCACCGATAACGATGCCGATCTGTACACCCATGTCGTGGATTTCCTTAATCTGCTGTGCATATTCGCCCAGACGTTTTTCGTCGATACCATATTTCTTTTCTCCCATTAAGCTTTCGCCGCTGAGCTTTAACAGAATACGTTTGAACTTTGCCATAAATTAATTTTTTTAATGTTTAGTCGCAAAGTTAGAAATAAATGTCAGAAGAATTGTCAAAACCTCTTATTTTTATTCCTTATTTCTATCGTCCTGTCACTTGCAGGTATTCACGTTTTTTTACTTCATACTGGGCATAGGTTTCTACGTATTTGTCACGACTCTGCTGATAGAGGCTTTGTGCGTCGAGCAAATCGCTCATGGTACATGTGCCGGCCGCATAATAGTCGGTGTTCAAACGCAGGTTTTCTTTAGCCTGTTCGATGGAAAGTAAGGCTATCTTGACTTGTTTGTAGGCATCATTCAGGTCATCCCATGTATGTTTCATACGGATTACCAGCAACTGACTCTGGTCGGCAAGCTGATTCTCGGCATTGCGTAATTGTAGTTTCTGACGCTGGATATCGTGCGAGCCTCCCCACCAGCCTGAGATTGGTACGGATACCGTAGCGAATCCCAGCCAGAATGTATGATCCTTTCCTAACAGGTTTTCGTAGGCATAGCCTCCTCCGATAGCTATGGTCGGCAAGTTTTTTCCTATAGCCATTTTATGTTGCAGGCTGCTTGCCTTTACATTTTGTTGAAGAAGATTGTATTCGTTTGTTGTAGCTAGCGCTGCTTCGGGTGGAGTGTAAAGTCCTTCCGGTCCCTGCGGTAACGTATCTTTCAACGTTGCCGCAACTTCTATGCTGTCTGCCGGATGTCCTATATATTGTGCAAGCATGCTTCGTGACAGTGAAAGCATGTTTTCTGCCTGAATGCGTTTACTTTGTATTTCGTTCTGTCGGAGTTGTACTTGTAATAAATCATTGCGGGTTGTTACGCCGGCTTGAACGCTGGTTTCCACATCCTGAAGTAATTGTGTCAGTTGCTTGTCGAGTGTACTGATAGTCTGCAATTTTTCTTTCAGCATTACTACCTGCCAGAAATAATTTTCGACTGTCAGAGTCACCTCGTTTTGCGACTGGCGCTGCTGGAGTCGGTTTACTTCTACATTTACCTTGGCCAGTTTGTTTCCGTTGACTATCTGTCCGCCGGTGAACAGTGGCAGGGTAGCAGAAACATCACCCACAAGTCCGTTTTTCATAAAGGCCATCTGCATTTCGGGTGATAGTCCCATACGTACCAGACTTTTGTCGGCAAGGAATCCGCTTCCCATGGCACTTACCGTGGGAAAGTATTTACTGAAAGCCTCTTGTTTGCTGTGTTCCGCCATGCGGAGGTCGTTTTGAGCATTTTTCATGCGTACATTGTTGTCGAGAGCAGCTTCTATACATTCGTCCAGCGAATAGACATGTTGGGCAGAAGCACATAGCGGCAACATACAGCCTGCCGACAGCAGGAATAAAGATATGATGTTTTTTCTTTTCATAATCGTAACTAATTTTTGATAGCTATCTTTTGTTTATTATGTTATTGAAGCTCAAGCTGCTCATTGATAGCGCGTTTACGGGTAGAACCTCTAAACAATAGCATGTACAGAACCGGAAGAACGGTCAGCAGGAAGATCATGGTGATAAGAGTTCCGTAGCAAATAACGGTTCCCATAGGCATCCACAATCCACTTTTGCCCAAAATCATCGGAATGACTCCCATAGAAGCTGCAGCAGAAGTCAGAAAAATCGGTCGCATACGTCGGCGTGCAGAATGATAAATAGCATCACGTACACATAATTTTTCGGTATTTCGCAACTCTTCGGCATAGTCGATCATAATGATTCCGTTACGGACAATGATTCCCATTAAACTGATAATACCCAGTGTACATGTCATACTGAAGTCAACTCCCTGAATTAGAACACCTATTGCTGTACCGAAAACACAGAATGTCATGCTGCCGAAAATAAGTAATGCAATACTTAGACGGTGGAAATGAGCTATCAGGATAAATAATATCATGACAGCTGCAATGGCGAGTGCTCCCATAATAAGCGGATTTTGCTCATTGTTCTGTTCCTGGTCGCCCCCATAAGTCAGGGTGACTCCCTGAGGAAGAGGGATGTCTTTTATTTTTTCTTGGATTTTTCCAGTTATTTCCATTGCATTTTCTCCTCTTTTTAGGTCGGACATTACAGTAATGGTGTAAATACCGTTTCGACGTACGAGTTGTCCGTCTTCAGTAGATGGTTCTATGCTGGCTATCTGACGAAGCGGAACACTTGACAGTCCACCGGCTACCGGAATTAATTCATCTTCTATGTCGTTGTAATGTGCATTGTCGGCTTTGTTGCTTTTTAGTACGATAGGGATATTGTAATCACCTTCCCATACATTGGCAACCGGAATACCTGTTCCATATCTCATTGCTAATGTTGCTTCTACCGTAGCATTGGAAATGCCTAATCGGGATGCTTCATCTTCTTTCAGTACGATGCGTGCAGTGGTTTGCGGATTACTGAAATTGGTTTGAACTAATTCTGTTTCAGGCATGCTGCGTAACAAGCTCAGGTATTTATCTGCTGTATATTTCAGGCTGTCGAGGTTATTGCCACTCAATCGCAGTTCAATAGGATAGACTGACTGACTATAGCTTAACTGCTTGAAACGGATTAGTGCTTCTGGGAATGCATTGGTATATTTGGCTGCATATTCATCCAGTAAGTCTACTGTTTCTTTATTTCCCTTTGTATTGACAATAAACTGTGCATAGTTGGGACCCGCTATCTGTGGTGCGTATGCTGTATGAAAACGAGGAGAAGCACATCCGGTAAATGAGGTTACCGAGACAATACGGTCATCTGCACGGAGTATGTTTTCCAGTGTGTCTGCTATGGCTGACGTTTTTTCGATAGCAGTTCCTGTCGGGAGGTAAATTTCTACGGCAAACTGGTTACGGTCTGCTGTAGGCATCAGGTTCTGAGGTAATTTGCCCATCAGGATAATACCCACAACGATGAAGGTCAATCCTGTTATAACTGTATAGTATGGATGCTTGAAACATACATCCAGCAGCTTGTTATAATATTTCTGGAGAATATCCAGGAAAGAGAAGCCTTTTCCACCAGTCTGAAGAGGTTTTCGTATGAACCAGAACTGCATGAACGGTACAAGCAGAGAAGCTACCAGCAGTGAGATGCCCAGAATGAGTGTAATAGACCACGGGAAGCTGAGCAGGAAATCGTGGAACATACCTGTCATGATAAACAGGAACGGGAAAAAGGTGATACTGATGGCGAGTGTTGCCGAGAAGATGGAACGGAAAAAGTGTGTACTACTCTGTATGGAAGCATGCCAGCGCGACATCCCTTCTCCTATCTTTTCCAGGTAATTATCGATGATTACGATGGAGTTGTCGACAATCATTCCTAAGGTTACGATCAGTGCTGCCAGTGTTACAGTGTTCAGTTCGATACCAAAAGCATAAAACAGACCGAGTGAAATGAATATGGTAATCGGGATAGTAGAGGCTGCTACCAATGCAACTCGAATCGGGAGTAGCAACATTACCACGATAACTACGGCCACAATGGCAATCAGCAATTCTTTCAAAAAGTTGTTTACACTGTCGCCTACAACTTCACTTTGGTCGGTGATGCGGAACATGTTTACTTCAGACGGAAGCTCTTTCTTAAACTCTTCGAGAGTCTGATTGATTTCTTCTCCCATCTTTACGATATTCTGTCCCTTTTTCATTTCTACGCTAAGCAGAATACATTTTTTTCCATTGTTGGTGATATAACTGTCGGCATGCGGATATTCTTTTACTACGCGGGCTACATCCTTCAGACGAATATTATGTCCGGAAGGGTCAGTATACACAATTTGCTCTTGGACATCGTAAACGGTATTGAAAGATTTCTCTACATGCACAGGTAGTATATAGGCCGGATTTTGTACCCGTCCTCCTGAGGTGACAAAGCCTTTGGAAAACAAGTTGACTGCCAATGTCTGTTCTGTAAGTCCGTATTGTGAAAGTTTCTCATTATCCAGATAAACAGCAATCTGTTCATTCTGTAATCCACTTACCGTCATACGTCCGATGCTGCTGATACGGCGTAAGCGGTCCTGTAAGTCATCCATGTATTCTTTTAACTCCCGATAAGTCTTATCCTTGCTTTCCATGGTGATAAGCAGAGCAGACGTATCTCCGAAATCATCCAGTACCTGTACTGCGAGTACATTCGACGGAAGGTTTGCTTTGAAAGTAGAAATTCCATGCTTGAACTTGCTCCAGAATTCATCCTTGTTATTGAGGTCATCATTTAGTTCTACTTGTATATATACGATTCCATCCCGGCTGGTAGAGAATGTTTTTTCTTTCTTTACCTCCTTATAAGAAAAAATATAGTTTTCCAGCGGTTTGGTAACTTGTTCAATCATTTCTTCGGCTGTATTTCCTGGTGCTACGGCTACTACCATTCCCTGGCGGATTGTAAAATCAGGAAATTCGTTTTTACGCATGTTGGGCAAACTGTATATGCCGAATGCGACCAGACAACATACTACCAGTATGACAATCTGCCGATAGTGCATTGCCCATTCTACTATATTACGTTTCTTTTCCATATGGATGTTTATTTTATTGTTACAGGAGTATTTTCACAGACTTTTTGTTGTCCTTCTGTTATAATCAAATCTCCTTCATTGATACCTGATAGAACGATGATTCCATTGGACGTGAATTTTCCACATTGAATCGTGCGTTTAGTTGCTTTTCCGTCAATATCTACCCACACAAAATTTTGGTTGTTCTCATCTAACTGAATAACATGTGCCGGTAAGATATAATAGTTGTTTTCATCGGATGTTGCCAGAACAACTTCTGTTACCATACCCGGCATAATGTCTTTGCTTGGATGGTCAATGTGGATTTTCACATCGTACGAACGGGATAGGGTATTGGCTACGATCCCTTTTTCGGCAACGACACCTTCGAATGAACTGTTTCCCAGTGCCGATATCATAATCTTTGCTTTTTGATTTTTCTGTATATTGGCAATTTCAGTTTCAGGAACAGATATCTTGACCTTCAGATCTTGTACACCGACCAGTTGGGCAACCGGAACTCCCGGCATAACATTTTGACCGGCTTCTATATTTTTTTCTGAGATAACTCCGCTGTATGGAGCATATAATTTGCAGTCTTTTAAATTTTTTCGAGCCACTTCTTCCATTGAGCGTGCTTGCTGAAGCTTGCTTTGTACTTCTATCCATTTCATTTCGGCAATGCTGCCTTTGTCATGAAGGAGCTTCATTCTTTTATATGCATCTTCTGCCTGTTCCAATGTTGATTTGGCGGCATCATAGCTGCTTCGTATAGAAGTCGGATCTATTTCAGCGATTAATTCTCCTTGTGTAACTCTTTCTCCTAAATCAACATATATTTTTTTTACAGTTCCCATAACTGGAAAACTTAATGAAGTTGTACTTGATTCTTCTACTGTTCCAGAAAAATGTCTGGATTCACTTGTTGCAGAAGATGAGGCTTGCATGACTTTTACTTTTACCGAACTGGCAGATGAAACTGGCTTGTTACTTTCGTTTTGACAAGATAACAGAGCTAATAACAACGCTAAGGTTGTGAGATAATGACATTTTTTCATACTCTTCAGAATTTATCTTTTGTATTATTCGGGGGCAAAAGAATATATTTTACCTGACGTACTGGTTCTTTTTACATCCTCAAAAGTGTTCTAAAAGTCTTGCGATATTATTTATCCGAATATATGACCACTAATTAGGAAACTTTGATAATAGTTGTTGGTGAAAATTGCTGTTATTTTGCAGAAAAAGAAGAAGTGAATATGGAAAAAAATGTATTAGAAAACGGTATATGGCACAATAGTGATTTAGATAAGAATGCAGCGTATAAAGATGACCGTATTGCTATAGTTGATTCTATTCAAAGTTTGAAGAACGGACAGACCAACTTAGCAGCAATGGTAAAGGTTGATGCTGTATTGTTGGTGTTTTGTGTTAAGGGTAAAGCTTCCTTCTTCATAAACGGCAATTCGTATATGCTTCATCCTAATGATTTGATGATCTGTGTTCCGAACATTGTGTTTGAGAAAAGTATGATAAGTATTGATTTTGAAATGCGTGTTGTGGTACTTTCTCCGGAGTATATGAAGAGCATGGTGTTATTCGAATGCAGTAGCTGGAGTTTCCGTTCATTTGTTGAACAGCATCCTGTTTTTTCACTGAATGATGATGAAGCCAGATTATTTAAACAGTATTATAATTTGCTGTATGAAAAGCTGACAGGAACTCCTCGCAAGCATCAAAAAGAACTATTTGATGCCTTGCTGGAAATGTTTCACTATGATTTTTATGATACAATGGAACGTTTCTATAATGAAAATCCAAAAACATTTTCTTCTTCTGAAGTGCTGTTTAGGAATTTTCTTGAACTGTTGAATGTTCCTGGAAACAATTGTCGTAAAGTTGCATTTTATGCTGATAAACTTCATGTTTCGCCTAAGTATCTTTCTGCTGTATGCAAAGAGGTAAGCGGGCAGACTGCTTTCGAACTGATAAACCAGTATGTACTGAAAAACGTGAAGTACATGTTGCAATGGTCGCCTAAAAGCATTAAAGAGATAGCGATGGAACTTGATTTTCCAAATCTTTCTTTTTTCGGGAAATATGTAAAACGCTATCTGGGAGTTTCTCCTAAGCAATACAGGGAACAATTGTCTTCGGATACTTCTTCGAAAATATCCGATTAATTTGTAGTTTGATTGTTACTGCGATATTCAGTAGGTGTCATTCCTAAATGTTTTTTTACATATTGTGCAAAGAAAGATGTGTTCGGGAAGTCGAAGTCTATAGCTATTTCCTTGATGCTTTTGTTGGAATATTTGAGTTCCGAGATGATATGTTCGATTGCATTTTCGTGGATGAGGCTTAGGGCATTCTTTCCACTGATTTGTTTGATGATTCGTGAAAGATATTTGGGAGAATAACAGAATAAGTTGGCATAATAATCGAGCGTGCGGTGTTTGCCGTTATCGGCTGCTAATGCTTCCATGAACTGTTTAAACAGAAAATCAGACTGAGTTATATTTGTTTTAGGTATACGTATATCAGTCTCAACAGATTTTTTTGTTGTGTGAGAAATCATTTCTCCGAAAAAAGCAGATGCAATATGTGACAAGATTTCTTTTTGTATTTTGTTAATACCTGTTTGGGCTTTACTTTCTATGAGGCCTAAGTATTGATTGAATAATTTTTCCTCTTCTCCTTCAAAGTGTTTTATTGGATTCTTTTGTATGTAGCATACCCACTTCCAAGTATATTTTTCTGTTTGAGTAAGGCGTTGTAGTAATCGGTTGGAGAAGCAGATTATTTTGATTTTATGGTTAGGACTAGCGAGTACTTGACCGATAATCGTATTGGGCAGGCTGATAATCAGATCTTTCTGATGCAGGTGGTGTGGACTGTTGTTTAATTCCAACTTAATTTCTCCTTCTATACAATAAATCATTAAGAAGAACTCCAGTTTGACATTTTTATTTTCCTGGAATATATTTTCTAGCTTGTCTGTAAAAAACAAGTATTCGTCAGTGTAGCTTCCTTGATAGCTATACGACTTAAGCATTTCCATGTCGATATGTTTGATAATCTCTTCCATAAATTATTTTTTGCAAAGGTGAGGAATTATACAATAAGTATAATGTTTTATTTTCTTCTATCTATATTGTATTTTCCGTATTTAACAAATTATATGTTCTGAAAGGAGAAAACAAGACATTTCTGTACGAAAATTCGTAGCTTCCATTACATGCCAAGATACTACTTTTGCACGAACAAAAAATAGATGAATATGATTATAAAAACGATTAGACTAAAAGCTTGGCTAATGATTTTGGCTGGCTGTTCTGTAGGGGTAATTTCCTGTAAAACAGAAACAAATAATAATGAAAGTAAGGGCTATAGCCTTGCAGTTATCGATGCTGATTCAAACAAGGAAATTACGACATCGTACTCAGCTTCGATTGAGGGAAAACAGGATATCGATATTTATCCACAGGTTTCGGGATACATTGAAAAACTGAATGTTTCAGAAGGTGATATCGTACGTAAAGGAGAAATCTTGTTTGTCATAGATCAGGTACCTTATAAAGCTGCTCTCGAAACAGCTGTGGCTAATGTTGAGTCTGCTAAAGCTAATCTGGCAACAGCTGAACTTACTTATAAAAGTACTCAGGCTTTGTTTGCGAAAAAGGTAGTTTCCGACTTCAACTTACAAACCACAGAGAATGCTTATCTTACCGCCAAGGCACAATTGGCACAGGCAAAAGCTCAGGAAGTAAATGCACGCAATGATCTTTCTTATACAGAAGTTAAAAGTCCAAGCAACGGTGTAGTGGGCATGTTGCCTTACCGGGTTGGTACATTAGTAAATTCCAACATGCCCCAGCCGTTGACTACTGTTTCTGACAATTCGGAAATGTATGTTTATTTTTCGATGACAGAAAATCAGTTCTTATCGCTTGTCCGCCAGTTTGGTTCTTTGGAAAAGGCTTTGCAGGATATGCCTGCTATTCAACTGCAACTGAATGACGGATCTGTTTATGAAGAAAAAGGAAAGATTGAATCTATTAGCGGAGTTATAGATAAAGAAACAGGAACTGTTGGGGTGCGTGCTGTATTTCCTAATTCCTCGCGTTTGTTGCATAGTGGAGCATCAGGCAATGTATTGATACCTAGTGTATATGAAAAATGTATTGTAATTCCACAGGGAGCTACGGTACAATTATAAGATAAAATACTGGTATATAAAGTTGTAGATGGAAAAGCTGTGTCTACACTTATAAAGGTTGCTCCGGTAAATGATGGTAAGGAATATATTGTATTGGATGGTTTGAAACCTGGTGATGAGATTGTTTCGGATGGTGCCGGAATGATTCGTGAAGGAATACAAGTTAAATAACAGACGCTTATGAAAGGAAATATATTTATCAAGCGGCCTGTCATGGCCTTATCAATATCGATACTGATATTAATCGTTGGATTTATTTCACTTTATACATTGCCGGTAGAGCAGTATCCTGACATCGCACCGCCAACCGTACGTGTAGAAGCTACTTATACGGGTGCTAATGCTGATGCTGTGATGAATAGTGTTATCATGCCATTGGAAGAAAGTATTAATGGTGTGGAAGATATGATTTACATTACTTCTACAGCGACCAATGCAGGTACTGCTGAAATTCTAGTCTATTTTAAGCAAGGAACGGATCCGGATATGGCTGCCGTCAATGTACAGAACCGTGTTTCAGCAGCGCAAGGATTGTTGCCGGCAGAAGTAACGGCCATTGGTGTCAGTACGACTAAACGTCAGAACAGTTTCTTGCAGATTAATAGTTTGATTAGTCCGGATAAACGATATGATGAAACGTTTTTGGCAAACTACCTCGATATTAATGTAATCCCTCGTATCAAACGTATTCAGGGAGTCGGTGATGTTCAGCTGATGGGTGATACGTATAGTATGCGTATCTGGATGAAGCCGGATAAAATGGCTCAATATGGTCTTACACCTTCCGACGTGACGGCTGTATTGAATGAACAGAATATTGAAGCTCCAACAGGATCATTAGGTGAAAGTTCTGATAACGTATTTCAGTATACCATGAAATACAAAGGCCGACTGAAAAGTGTGGAGGAATTTGAAAATATGGTGATACGTTCACAGAAAGATGGTTCTGTACTCCGTGTGAAAGATATAGCTGATGTTGAGTTGGGACGTGAATCATATAGTTTTCATGGAGAGGCAGATGGAGTTCCAGGGGTTACTTTTATGGTATTTCAGGTAGCTGGAGCTAATGCAACTGCTGTAAACGAAGAAATCTCTAATCTGTTGGATGAAATGTCGGAAGAACTGCCAAAGGGAACTGAATTTATTCAGATGATGAGTGTCAACGATTTTCTTTTTGCTTCTATTCATAATGTGATAGAAACTTTGGTGATTGCTATCATCCTGGTAGTTTTGGTTGTATATTTCTTTTTGCATGATTTCAAGAGTACACTGATCCCGTCCATCTCCATCATTGTTTCGTTGATCGGAACTTTTGCCTTTTTGTCGGTAGCTGGATTCAGTATCAATATTCTGACACTGTTTGCTTTGGTATTGGCTATCGGAACGGTTGTGGATGATGCCATTATCGTTGTAGAAGCAGTTCAGGCTAAGTTCGACGTAGGCTATCGTTCTCCATATTTGGCAACGAAAGATGCGATGAGTGATGTGACGATGGCTGTTGTATCGTGTACGTTTGTCTTTATGGCAGTATTTATTCCGGTAACATTCATGGGAGGTACGTCAGGAGTCTTTTATACTCAGTTTGGTATTACCATGGCAGTATCTGTCGGAATTTCTTGTTTGAATGCCTTGACACTGTGTCCGGCATTATGTGCCATAATGATGAAGCCTGCAAAAGGAGAGAAAAACGCTCGGAGTATAAATGGCAGAATACGTGCTGCTTATAATGCCTCATTTAATGTGATGATGGCTAAATATAAAAAAGGACTGATGTTCTTTTTTCATCATCGTTGGATGGTATGGACCTCATTGGGTATAGCTTGTGCTTTATTGGTTTATCTGATGACTACTACCAAAACTGGTTTGGTTCCTCAAGAAGACCAGGGAACCATGATGGTTAATATCAGTACGTCACCGGGTAATTCGCTGGCCGAAACAAATAAGATTATGGATAAGGTACAAGATATTCTGGAAGGAACTCCGGAGATTGAGCATTATTCGCGTATTACCGGTTATGGACTTCTTTCTGGACAAGGAACTTCTTATGGAACAGTTATTATCCGTTTGTATCATTGGGACAAACGAAAGGGTAAAGAGCATACAGTAGAGGCAGTCATGAAAAGACTGAATGCTCAGTTTAGTAATATCAAAGAAGCACAAGTATTCTGTTTCCAACCTGCCATGATTCCTGGATATGGAACAGGAAATGCTATTGAACTCTATATGGAAGATAAGACCGGTGGTGAGATGGAACCGTTTTATAACTCTATAAATCAGTTTATTATTGCTCTGAATCAACGTCCGGAAGTTGCTATGGCTTATAGTTCTTATGCTATGAATTTTCCACAGGTAGCGGTGGATGTAGATGCAGCCAAATGTAAGCGTGCCGGTATTACTCCAAACGATGTGCTTAATGTTTTGGGAGCTTATTGTGGAGGATCGTATGTATCTAATTAACGTGAGTTCGATATAAGAATAAATATAATATATTGAAGAATAGGAACATA
>ERZ860148.1356-NODE-1356-length-14407-cov-2.088489_pt1 | contig 14407 bp, 15 predicted proteins | sample MGYA00509981_ERZ860148 | MGnify/ENA primary metagenome ERZ860148 (study PRJEB30046, sample SAMN00715199) | human gut metagenome | study: EMG produced TPA metagenomics assembly of the A metagenome-wide association study of gut microbiota in type 2...
TTGTCTGCAAACGCTGCAAACGGGATGCTCACAACAACCATGAACACGGCAGTCAGCAGAGCCAGCAGACGAGTTTTAAAAGTCGTTTTCTGCATGTTATTTCTCCTATTCATTAAGTATTTATCTAAAGCGTTTTGCAGGTAGGTGCCCCAAGCGCACCGGCTTACTGGCGCAGTAGATACGGACATATATCCAACACCCCCACTTGGGATGGGAGTGGTGAACCAGAGGTTATTATTTCCTTTGAAAAAGGAAATACAAAAGCCCTAGGGCTTTTCGCCAAAATTTTTGACCTTATTTGCCGGCAGGCCAGCGGGCGGGAAGGAGCGGATCGCTGTTGATGTGTACCTCATCCGCCGCAGTGGTCTCACCGTCCCGCAAGGGGCGTGCCAGAATGACCATACGCGCATCATCCATCTGGTAGGTGCATGTGCTTAAGGTCAGCAGACGCTCGGTGGGGTAGGCATAATCACCGGTGGTATAAAACGCGCGCTTGGCCACCTCGTCCAAAAATGTCTGCTCGGTGGCATCATCCAGATTGGTATACTGGTTGAAGTAGAACACATCGCCATCACTCTCGCGCGAGGTTACGGCGTAAACCGCTACGATTTTGTAAATCTCACTTTTATATAAGGTATCCAACTGCAGGTAAGGGTGCGCTGTGTAGTAATCAGCTTCGCGGTACTTTTGCAGATTGGAGAAGCGGTCGGTATTATTTACACCCATGTTATGCCCGTAGATGATGAGATGGCGGCCGTTTTTCATGTCGCACTCAAAATCTGCAAAGGGCATGCCGCGCTTATCATCGGCGCGATCCAGGTCGTGGTATAAGTAAAAGTAGTTATCGGTGGTTTGCAGGATGGGCAGGTCAATGTCCACGCCCGGTATTTCAATCCACCCCGCAAAATCCGGGTTGCGGGCGATAAGGTCCGCATATTTAGTCCGCTGGGCAGCTTCCTCAGCAGCCGGGTCAGGGGTGGCCTCGGGCTCCTCTATAATGGGCGCAGCCGTTTCTACCGGCTTAATGGCTTCCATCTCTTTTTTCTGCTTATAGGAAGGGAGCCAGAGGATCAGCCCGCCGACCAGCCCTGCAAAGGCCGCGCCGGAGATAACCCCCGCCAAAAGTGCTTTGGTGCGTTGTTTCATAAACTAAGGTCCACAAAGTAAGCGTCGGCATCACTGCCGTCTTCGTAAGTTTCCTGATAGGCAACCGTCAGGGTCGTGGTGTCCTGCGGGACAGCAACCAGAATGTTGCCTTCCAGCGTGGACCCCGGGCTAACCCCGGTAACCTCGGACAGCATATCATCGTCCACAGCGTCAAAGCCAACGCCAAAATCGCTGTCGCCATCGCCCCATTGGAGCTGGAAATCGTCTTTAAAAATGAGGAAACCACTATCACTGGTGTTGGTAACGGAAATGTGAAATTGTACCAGCTTGTCTCCCTCGGGGATGTCGATTCCGTTGTACGAATCGATCACTTCGGCCTGGCCGCAGGTGAAATCAAACAGCGCGGTATGCACGGTTTCATCGGCTTTTGCACGGGTAGACTTTGCCCCGCCGCAACCGACCAGCAGCAGCGCCGCCACCAAAGTTAATACACAAAGAACTGTTCTGTACAAATTAAATGTCGTTTTACTCAAAACCGATTTATCTCCAAAAGTAATTCTATTCCATCGCATATTTTCTACGATGTCCTTTATAAGGATACAACAAATTCAAGAAAATTTCAAGAGTTACACACACTTTGTCCGCCGCTAAAATGCACAATTATTGTCCAAATTTTGCGGCATATTGTGATTACCTCGTTTTAATTGTGTAATTTAGTGCGTTGTACCACAATTTATAGCGTTCGGTAAAAGTTTGGCAGGCAACAAATATTCCCGTAATTTCTTGCATCAGACAGCGCTCCGCAAAACCTCACCTTTCAGCGCTTGCCCCTCCGCCCGCGCATGCCTCCCCGGAAAACAGCAATAAAAAATACCCCGCAACTTCTTGCGAGGTATCTTTTTGGTGACCCGTGCGGGAATCTCCCGCGCCCTAAAAACAGCCCGCAGGGCTGTTTTTGCCCCGCGGTACGCTGGACGCGGGGCCCGGGCTTTTCGATTCCCGCACTCCTCTACTCCTTACCATGTATAATAAAAAGAAAAAAGCTCAACCTCTTGCGAAGTTGAGCTTTTTGGTGACCCGTACGGGAATCGAACTTCTATCATTCTACAAATATCCTTTAATGCAATACGTACTAACGATAATTTTATCACTGGTATGGATTTCATTAAAGGGTATTTTTATATCTGTGTGGTACAAAGTGTGGTACTCTTCATATAAAAAGTGTGGTACATCACCTGCTTGCAAGAATAAATAAAAAAGTTGGTGATACCCCTCTTGCCAGTACGTGCGAACTGAATATCATGATAATAAAGCCACCTACTGAAAATTACTCAAAGGAGATTATTATCATGAAAGGCAAATATTTGAATTTGCGGTCCGAAATCATCCGCGCAGGCTTTACCTGCTACAATGTCGCGGAGGCCATCGGCATTTCCCCGCAAGCATTGTCGCAGAAGATGAACGGATATTCGCTCTTTTCGGCAGAGGAAATCGCACGCATCGGAAGGTTGTTGAATATCAATAAGGACGATTACTACACTATTTTCATCGAGCCAGTCACATAAAATGGCCGGCTCTAAGGAGTCCGCATGTATACCACACAAAGTAAAATGATTTCTCGCGCAATCTGGGTTGAGAAAAAGCACGTTTGGAAAATCAACCTCCAAAAGAACGGTGTCCGAAAGTCTTTTTATTCAAGCGTCCCGGGTGACAAAGGCCGAAAGATCTGCGCCCAAAATGCAACCTCGTGGTTGTCTGGAGCTTGCCCATTTAGCGTCAGCGAACGTACAACGGTTGATACCGTGTTTGAGCGCTACCTCCAAGATAAGGCACTCGAAACCACAAACATCTACACCATCCGCAACAGGTATAACAACCACATTAAACCTATAATTGGCAAAGTCCCGGTTATGCTACTAACTAAGCAGGATTTAAAGCGAGTTATCTATACCGCATACAGAAAGCACAATCTTAGTCAAAAAAGTCTTAAAAATATACGCGGCGATTTATCTGGATTCTGTAATTATTTGGACTGTGCCGATATCCGGAACGATTTGCGTACATCAAACATTAAAATTCCCTCAAACGCCAAAAAAGGTCAAAAGCAAGCACTTGACGTTTCTTCGCTTAACATCTTATTCACCGAATCTCAGGTGCCTTATAATGGTACGATTTGTCAAGACAGCTTAATCTATGCATATCGATTCCAAGTCGTTACAGGGTTACGTCCTGGTGAATTGATGGGCCTTGAGTGGGGCGATATTGACAATGATTATATACATATACGCCGTGCCATCAATGCTAAAGGCATCACTACAAATGGGAAGAACGAATTTGCCGCACGCGACTTCCCGCAGACTCGATATACACGTATGCTTTTAGAAAGTCAACAAGTCTATCGAGTCACTCCGTTAGACCCTCATGAGAGGGTCTTTGGAAGCACTGGTCAACTATGCTACCGTAAACGCTGGGGGATCTATTGCAGGTATAACGGTATCCCTTATATTACGCCGTATGAGCTGCGACATACCTTTAGCTCAATCTACAAAAATCACTTTAGCAACTGGGTTTACGAGGAGTTAGTTGGTCATACACATCCTGGTGTTAATGGTGTCTATATGCACCCGATGGATGGAGACATGGACGGCGTTCCTGCTCTGCTTGACAGCTTGCTTGATGAAAGACTTTCATTAGGTAGAGCAAAGCGGATGCTCTTATCTAACGGCCAAACCAAATAAAAAAGCACTTTATAAAGACGAGCTTCATTCAAGAAATTTGTAATGAAGTTCGTCTTTTCTTTATTGTCCACCCTTGCGAACTGAGTAGAATTATAAGCACAGGGAGCGAACAAGCAAGATACATCCTCTCGGTTGTCATATTGCTTTACGTTTCCTCCATCAGAAAAGGGAGGTGACAGAAATGTCGTTTGGTTCTATCAACAGCAGTGCTCGACACACTTGCTTTTGGTTGCATCTATCCGGCACCATTCCTTAGTTACCAATGGCGAGGACAGTACTTCGGAAACAACATAACGATAATGCCAAGGAGGAAATAACCATGAAAATCATTGGTTATAGACGCAGTGACTTTGTCACGAAAGAAGGCCGTCCCGTCACCGGCTGCCGCATCTACCTCGCAACGGAGATTGCCTCCCAGAACGGGGAGGGCGTCTTCGTCAGGGATATGTATCTCTCTGACGCTAAGATGGCCGAACTTAAAATCAACCTTCATGACCTGATGGGACGCGAAGTGAAGATTTTCTACAACGAGTACCGTAAGCCTGAGAACATTGTGGTGCTCGACTAAGGTTTCCAAGCACACTGTAGGACGCGTTAGCGGCCTCACCTCAAAAATGGGGCTTGTCTCATTTTTGAGGTAAACCAATCAACACCCATACAGCACCTTGAAAATTTTATAACGACAAGCGTACGCTATGGACTTAAAGCCGCCACACAGGTATGGAGCTAGTATTACCTCCATACCTGTGTGTACAGTCCATAAAGCCTATAACTATAAGCTTTAAAGCGTACACAGCGGCTTTGTGTCCGTAGTGTACTGGGTACACTATATGGCAAAAGGTTACGCGACACGCCGTTACCAGCTGACAATCAACAATCCACAAGAGCATGGCTATGATCATAATGTTATCAAGGCTGCTCTTGAAAAAGGAGCCAAGCTCCTTTATTGGTGCATGGCTGATGAAGTGGGGCAAGAGGAAACCTATCACATACACTTATTTTTAGTATATGAAAATCCTGTAATGTTCACAACCCTAAAGAACAAGTTTCCTACTGCGCACATCGAAGTGCCTCAATGGGGAAAAAATTCCGAAAACTATGCTTACATCCGTAAAGAGGGTGCTAAGTATAACAAGGATGCAAACGGTCACTACAAGTATACCGACTCCAAGGGAAAAGTACATGAAGGGATAAACTACTCTGACACGTTTGAAGAAAGTGGCAGTTTACCCCCTGACAGCAAGCAGGGCGACCGTAACGACTTACGGACTCTGTATGCACTGATTGCATCCGGGGCAGACAATGCGCAAATTCTGGGTGAGCACCCGGAATACCTGCGAGATATCTCCCACATTGACCGGACAAGGCAGACCATCCTGGAGGAGAAATACCGCAATGTATTTCGCCAGATGACAGTCACCTATATCTTTGGCCCTACTGGCACAGGAAAAACTAGGTCGGTAAAAGAAGGATGCGGATACTCAAACTGCTACGCGGTGTCTGACTATCACCATCCTTTTGATGGCTACCGGGGGCAGAAAGTGATGCTCTTCGATGAGTTCCACAGTAGCTTGCCCCTTAATAGCATGCTGCAATACCTGGATGGCTATCCTTTGGAATTACCCTGTAGGTATGCTAACAAGCAGGCTTGCTACACGGAAGCATACATCATTTCCAACTTGCCGTTGGAGAAGCAGTATGTTTCCGAGCAGCACGAAAAGCCGGAGGCTTGGGACGCGCTCTTGCGGCGCATCAACTGCGTTCGGGTTTTTGACCTCGACGGCAGTCACAAGGACTATACGGTTCACGAGTATTTTCACCCTTGCACCACACCGACATTTGAGCAAATAGAGATTGATGATTGTCCGTTCTAGCGGATGAAAGCTGTGCTATCAGGCTATACGGGCATTTATTTTGAAAGGAGATTTAATCATGCGTAATGATTCTGATCGCCTGCAATGGCAGACGGAAAAAAATTATATCATGAATACGTTCCACAATGGGCTTAGACGTATTCAAACCGATTCAAAGACCGCACAGCAATATGTGCTGCTGTGCCTCGCACTCGCAGTTGCCGCCCTGATTATGGTTTCGGGCGGCTCTGGCGAGGACGTGATTTCGGTAGTATTTAGACCGTTCGTTAATTTTATTCGGGTAATTGCATGGCTGGCAGAGTGCCTTGGCGTCATTTACCTCTTTGGTTATATCCCCCACAGTTGGTCATATTACGACGATTTTTCGCGTGCTGGTATCTGCAACCAGGCGCATGAAGCACCACTGCTAGTTAAGGCCAACAGGGATGGTAATATTCAACAGCTTACTTTCAGCCTTAAAGGCTGCCCGCTCGAATACTGGGAAGACAATCGGACAACAATCGAATCCGCACTTAATGTGACCGTCCTCTCTATCACTCAGGGCAGCAACAACCAGCTCTTTGACCTTCGTGTTGTTGCCGGGTGCAACCTTATGGGGCGGCTAATCCCGTGGGCAGATACATATATGGACGATAGCGACACAAAAATCGTCTTGGGCATCAATGCGGCAGGCATTCCCGTTAGCATTGATTTTAGCCAGCTGCCTCATTGGCTTTTGGCTGCTGCCACCGGCATGGGTAAGACGCAGTTGGCACTGTTGATTCTCTACCAGCTGTCGCAAAAAGGCTACGACATCTACCTCGCCGATTATAAAGGTGTGGACTTCGGCCCCGAATATCGTAAGACGGGGCATTATGCAGATGATGATGCTGCCCTTGAGCAGATGCTTGACAGTGTTGTACATGAGCTTAACCATCGCCGTACAGAGTTTTCTATCGCTGGCTGTGCAAATCTTGAGGAATATGTCCAGACGACCGGAGAAGAACTGCATCGAATCGTCGTTATCCTGGATGAAACCTCGATGATTCTCGATACAACTGGACGTGATAAAGATGGCAAGGCAGTAGTTGCCTCGATTACGAACAAGCTCCTCGCCATTGGCCGTCTGGGCCGTGCGCTCGGTATTCATCTGCTTGTGGCAACTCAGCGCCCCGACGTAGGGTCTGTTCCGGGTAGTCTTAAAGCACAGCTTGACGGTCGTATTTGCGGCCACACTGCCGATGCACAGAGTTCCATTGTTATCTTGGATGACGGCAGTGCCGCAAAGCTCCCTGCTATTCCCGGACGCTTCATCATCCGCAATGGCAGTGGGTCGGACGAAATTATTCAGGCTTACTACTATCACCAGTGACCAAGGAGTCGACTATGAAAAATCCACCTCTACAACAGGGCCATGACGGCCCGCGGGCACCACCGTTGCGTCCTTATCAGGCTGACACCCTTCAGCGTATGAAATCCTACGAGGGAAATGCCGCCCTGTGCGTTATCGCAACCGGCCTTGGCAAGACACGAATTTTTGCTGAGTACATCCGCTGTGATGTACTGGAAAATGACCACCACATACTGATTTTATCTCACCGGGAAGAACTCGTGATACAGCCGTTGGAATACCTCAAAGGCCTTCCCTGCGGCATCGAGCAGGGAACCACACATGCACACGGGGAACCCATCATCAGCGCTTCGGTGCAAAGCCTTGTGGGGCGGCTCGACAAGTACAACCCCTACAGTATCGATACCATCATCATCGACGAGGCCCACCACAGTGCTGCACCGACCTACCGCAAAATTTTTGAGTACTTCAAAAATGCCGTTCGTTTTGGCTTCACTGCAACCGCAATCCGCGGTGATGGTGTCGGCCTGGATGTGGCTTTTGACGACATTTTGTGCGAGTATAACACCCTATACGGCATTGAGCACGGGTATCTTAGTCCTATAGAAGCTTGTCAGGTTAATCTCAAGTATGACTTGGGGACAGTGCAGTACCGTGAGGATACTGGCGATTATGATGCCGCAGATATAGCACGCGTTATGTCTGGCACAGCAGCGGGTATCGCGGAGGCCTACACCTCAAACGCACGTGGGCAGACCATCATTTTCGCACCATCCATTGAAGAGGGCAAAAATGTGACAGCACTGCTCAATTCCCAGCATGGTGCCAGTACCGCGGCCTTTATCGATGGCACTACTCAAAATAGAGGACGTCTGTTGGAGGCCTACCGTTTGGGCCTAATTAAAGTACTTGTCTGCTATGCTGTCCTGACGGAAGGTGTTGACCTGCCGATGACAGAAACCGTTCTGCTGGCCCGCCCGGTTGCCACAACCAATGTCGGCCTGTATGCGCAGATGGTAGGTCGCGGCCTGCGGTTGCATCCGGGAAAAAGTGCCTGCAAGATTATTGATTGCGTGGGCATTTCCAGGATGCCGATATGCACGGCAGCAACGCTAATCGGCGAGGAACCGCTAGCTCCCAAACCTAAAAAGGAGCAGGTGGAAAAGTTGCCGGAGGAAACCGAACCGATAAAGGTACTTACAGGTGCGGACATTCCCGATACCTGGATACAAAATCAGAAGGAGGTAGACGTTATGGCACTTGGCGAAGGTGTTACCACCCATGATGTCGCATGGATTACACTCAAGGATGGCGGCTATATACTGCCTATCCCGACCGTAACCTACCGCATCAGCAAACCGCTGACTAACGGCATGGTGTACCTGCGGAAAAATAAAGCGTGCTCCAAGAGTGCGGTGCCATTACAATTTGCATTAGACTATGTGTATCAGGACTTGAAACAGAAGCATGCTAAATATCAACATATCTGGGACAAAAAGCAGCGCTATAAGTGGGATAGACAACCCATCACCAATGAGCAAATTGCCCTTATCCACAAGCTGGCCCCGGATTACAAAATTGACACCCATAAAATGACACGAGGGGATGCCTCGCGGGCGATACAACTGCTGACCTACAAGCCGGAAGAATGGACGCCCCAAACGACACCCTCGGAGGTGCAGGACGATGCCAAGAAAAGCCCGTAAACTTTCGTCCTGCGGCGTGTATCACATCATGATCCGTGGAATTAACCGCATGACCATCTTTAATGATGATGCCGACAATCTGAACTTTTTACATATTCTCGATTTTTGCGCAGATGAAAATTTTATCATCATGGCATACTGCCTGATGGGCAACCATCTGCATCTGCTCGCGAAGGATTGTAACGATTCCTTGCAACACATGATGAAGGCCATCGGGGTACGGTACGTTGCCTACTACAACCGCCGCTACCAGCGGACAGGCCCGCTCTTCCAGGGCCGTTACAAATCCCAGCCTGTCACAACCAAAGGCTACTTCCTGCGGGTACTGCGCTATATCCACCGCAACCCGGTCGCTGCCGGAATGGTGCAGGATATGCAGGACTACCCGTGGAGCAGCTACATTGACTACTTTGCTAGTCGAAAAAAGCCGTTATGTCATGTAGACACAAGCTACGCGCTTGCACTGCATGATTTAGATTGGCTGCGGCACTACCACCAGCAGCCAGAATTAAATGCCCGCGGCATTCTGGAGGATTCTCCGCTGCCTGCCTTTACGGATGCTGAGCTTTGTGACTTTGTACGTGCAACGGCAGGCATGGAATGCCACGAAATCCAGCTTTACCCCGAATCCACCGCAACCCCGCTGCTGCGCCGTCTGGTAACACAAGAGGGCGTCAGCATTACACAACTCTCACGGCTTACAGGGATGGCACGCGGAGACATCCGCCGCCGTCTGCTGTGAGCGGTGATACAACTCTCAAAGGAGAAATCCCATGAAGAAAGAAAGCTTTATTTACAGCACTCTCACGATTGGCGGTTCGAAGGAACAGGTCAATGAAGTAATGAAGTACATCTGCGATGACATCTATGACATTGGGAGCATTGATTTGAATAAAATCTGTGCTGTGCCGGTACACCTGAACATTGGCCCCGATGATGAAGTTTCTTGCGGCGAAAAGCTTTACCGCCATTATCTTGATTTAGTTCTTTACCCTACAGAAGAGGAAGAAGAAAATTTTCTTGCTGTTCTTAACCGTGCAGATCAGCGCCGATTCCTTTTGGGAAAAATGGCTGTGCTGAACCGGAAGGAATACGGCTATCCTACTTATACCGGCTGGTGCACGGAACACTGGGGTACAGACGAAAACGTGATATCTTTTGAAGAATGTAATGAAAATAGCATTGCATTTCTCACCCATAGCGCACCTGCAAGTGAGGCTATTCATACGCTCTCAATTCTTTTTCCTAAAGTAAAACTTACTTTCGCGTGGGAGGAAAACAAGGTCGCCCTTATGGACGATGAAGTAGTTTTACATTATGAAGTATATCGTTACGGGGAGCTGGCAGAATCCAAATCTGCCATTGCCGGAAAGACCCACTGGCAATATAACGGCAGCTTAAAAAAACCGTTGTACTGCACGCCCCAAGAAGATAATGATTATGGGGAAATCCCTAAAGGAATTTCTGCGGAGGATTTTGAGGAACCGGACGCTATGCCTTTCTAACCCTGCCTCGTTTGAAAAGTAAACATCAAAAGGACGACAGCCTTTATTGGCTCTCGTCCTCTTTTTGTTGTCTAGTCTCAATATTGTCAAATAAAGGGCTGTCCCAAAAAGTTTTAAATGGGATTCCTAACCCCACACATATCCGTGCAACTATTTCAGTTGAAGTATTTTTAGTGGTAGCATAAGGCTTGACAGTCTTTTTAAGGACAGATGGTGCAATGCCGGAACGCTCAGCCAGCTTGTTGACACTGTAGCCGCGCTCGTCTGCAAGCTCCAAAATGCGCAGCTTAATTGCCTCCTGTAGTAGCATTTGCCCTCACCACCGTGTACAATAAAGTATATTTATTGTACCGATTTGCTAAGGGAAAAATCGTCTACCTGGAGACGATTTGAATCTTGCTCTTACGTGCTGATGTGCTATAATATAAAAGGAAGGTGATAAATGGATGCAAAAACTATCCCACACCGCACCGTACATAGCCTATGCTGTGGCAACTGCTGGGATGGCTGTGCTGCTACTCCTTGGCAGCTCGCCGGGAGCAATAGTTGCCCGCAGTTACCGGGCGTATAATGGGCGCGCTGTTCCCGGCTACACAGAATATACGTACCGGGATGTTAATCTGTCCTTCTCGGTGCCGCTATCACCTGTGACCGCGGTGGAAGCACGCGCGAAAAAAGACGGTTATATCTTGTTTGCCTATCCGCGCTGTCCCTACTGTCGCAACCTGCTCCCTGTGCTTGCCGCTGTTGCTACAAGTGAAGGGGTCACGATGGACTACTGCCAGGTAGACCTATATCGGGATATATACACCTACAACTCGGATACTGCCGCACCAGTGCAAACCAGACCAGCGGGGGAAGGCTACACCGAACTGCTAACCTGGCTGGATGACTACCTGGCCGAGTACACCGTCTCCGACCCGGAGAAAAATGAAATTGATGTCGGGGAGAAGCGTATCGGTGCACCGACCATCATCAAGGTGGAAGATGGCAAGCCCGTGTCAAAATGGCAACTATCGGATGCTACAATATTTGTAGGCGGATACCCGGAAAACAAATACGCAGTCTGGGACAATTCCATACAGGAAGGAGTTGCAGATTCCTTGCGGGAGTATCTGGAAACTGCGTGATGTATCGGGGACGGTGAGTCGCGCAGCGATCTCCCCCGTCCCCGATTTAAAAGAATCCAAAGCCACTTATCAATAGAGTGGCGGCGGCAAAATTAAAAAGTAGCCTCGGCGCTAGATGCCGAGAAGGAGTGTTTTTATGAAAAAGAATATCGTATTGGCAGTTATTGCGACTGCGGCTATGGCGCTCAGCCTGGTAGGATGCGGCGTTAATGTCACGAACATTTCGGTTCCGGATGCTGCGACCCTCGAAAAGGGTGAGAGCATCACGCTTCCGGTAAATTTCGGCACGGAGGATGCGCCCGCAGAGACGCCTGTCATCGCGACCGGTGAGTCTGCTACGGAAGAAACTGCCGCGCAGGATGAAAAGATTGCCAAGGCGGCTGAGAAGCTGACGCTCGCGTGGACTTCCTCCGATGAGAGCGTCGCTACGGTCGATGAGACCGGCACCGTTACAGCAGTCGCAGCCGGTGAGGCTGAAATCACCGCAGCAGTCAAGGATACCGAGATGCAGGATGTCTGCGTCATCACCGTCAAGGTATCTGCGAAAGAATTGAAGGTTCCCGATACCTTGGATGTCAAACTCAACGATACGGACGAAGCCGCAATCGAAGCGAAATGCGAGCCGAAAGATGCGTCCAACATTTCGTTTGATTTTGCTTCTAGCGATGAGGAAGTCGCCACCGTCGATAAGGACGGCAAGGTGAAGGTCCTCAAAGCAGGCGAGTGCGACATCACTACTACCCTCCTGCAGGATGGCGAAAAGGTCACCGAGAAGACGACTCATGTGAAAGCGTTCTATGAGGTTGAAAGCATCACGCTCGATTCCAACGAAGGCAAACTAACGGTCGGTAATTCCCATACCATTAAGGCAACTGTTGCTCCAGAAGAGGTCGCCGCCAAGACCACTATTGAGTGGTCGTCCAGCGACGAGAAGGTTGCTACCGTTGACTCCAATGGGAAGGTAACTGCCGTTTCCTCCGGAAATGCAACCATTACCGCAACTGCCGGTGAGGAAAGTGCCAACTACGAAGTGACGGTTGAACAGCCGAAGAAGGTCACGACCAGCAACAAGACCTATACCAAGAACGGTTCCAGCAACAGTTCTGCTGTGACGCCTTCCAACCCGGCACCTGTTGCGCCGATTACGCCAGTTACGCCGTCTGCTCCCGCTACGCCGGTACAGCCCAGCAATCCGGAGCCTGCTGCTCCGGCTCCTGCACAGCCTGACCCGGCACCGGCACAGCCTAGTAACCCCGAACCTGCGCAGCCGAGCAATCCTGAGCCGTCTCAGCCGAGTGGTGGGGACAATAGTGGGTCCAATTCCGGTGGCAATGGCGATGGTAGCTGGGATTGGGGTGGTCCTGTGATTTCCAGTCCTACTGATAATGGCTGTCCTCCCGAAGAGCACGAGGTCGGTTGGTGCTAATCTCACATATCGAAACGTGTAAGTTGTAATGCTAAACTCGTAGTATAGAAGTGCAAACCTTCTTGCTACGGGTTTCCTTTTTCCAAAGAACGACATCTACATATTATAATAATGTAGGGAGTGAGTAAATGAAAAAGAAATTTGCGTTAGTAACCGCCACCGCTGTTACAGCACTTTTGCTTTTTGTAGGATGCGGCGTTAAGGTCACGAACATCTCGCTTCCGGATGCTGCGACACTCGAAAAGGGTGAGAGCATCAAAAAAATGGGGACGGTTCCTAAATTGAGAAGTTGACATCAAAACCTCAAAAACGGGGACGGCGCAGTCGTTTTAACGACCTGCACCGTCCTCTTTTTGTAAAAGCATTCGCTCGTAGAAACGTAGAAAAGAACCGGTGAGGTAACAGCTTGTTACCCCACCACGAATAAAGTTGACTCGTTTTGAATAGTAGACATCAAAATGGAGTAAGGCCGCTTGCGGCCCGAATTTTGCAGCAAAAAGCCGGGAGCTTTCACTCCCGGTTCTCTTTATTGTGCGGTCATCATCATGTCGCAGTCGGCACATTTTATGCGCACAACCTTTGTCCCTCGCACGCTGTTGTGACAGCAGGGGCAAACATACTTGATGCTGTGGCTGTTGGGGTTACTTCCTGTCGGCTTGCCCGTGGCGTCCCCTGCGCCCTTGCCACGCGGGGCGTAGAAATCTTCAATGCGGTTCATGCTGATGTCCTGCCAGTCTTGTTCCAAAATGAACTCACACAGCGCGTCGGTCGGCTCGGTGATGCTCCATCCAACGCGCGGGTCGTAACTGATTTTCAAATCGCGGGCCTCGGCGGCCTCCTTAAATTTTTTGTTATGGTATGCGCCGCCCCTGCTGCAATCCTGTATGCCGTTTTGAAGGTTCCACAAGTGTACACACTCGTGGAGGGTGGTCGCCACCACGTTTTCTATGGGCCGTGCAAGCGTCCCAGCGCCGATGTTAAGCTCATGGCGGGTTGTGTCTCCTCTCTGCCATGCCTTGGCTACGGTGACGTGTCCGTAGGCTCTGGGCGTGCTCTGTATCGTGATGATAGGCTCCTCCAACTCACCGTTGAAATACTTTACATTCAACGCGCGGAAAATTTTCTCCAAGTAACCAGCCGTCCGGGAAGTCTTAACAGTCTCTTTCATTTTCGTGTCCTCACTTTCGTTTTCCCAATCTTTGCCCGTGTTATCCCACCGGGATAAGGGGTTGCGGGTTGTTCCGCGATTAGCGGACAAAAGTGAGGTTGGATAGTTGTCAAGGTGACTGTGGAATACCGCAGCCATAATTTTAAAAAGCGAGGATATGCCGCAAAAGCTCCTTTACAATTTTCCAATCCACGCTTTTATAATTTTTAAGGGAACAACAAAAAACAGGATTGCCACGGCTATAATTTACTCCGCGGCAATCCTGTTCCCATGTTACAGGGCTTGCGTTTATTTTAAAAGTGTGGTACGATTGTGGTACTTGCAAAAAGGGTAATAAAAAAGCTCCTAATTTTCAACGCATCATCGAAGAAAATTAGAAGCTTAGTTTGGTGACCCGTACGGGAATCGAACCCATGTTACAGC
>ERZ860148.1364-NODE-1364-length-14270-cov-6.228210_pt1 | contig 14270 bp, 10 predicted proteins | sample MGYA00509981_ERZ860148 | MGnify/ENA primary metagenome ERZ860148 (study PRJEB30046, sample SAMN00715199) | human gut metagenome | study: EMG produced TPA metagenomics assembly of the A metagenome-wide association study of gut microbiota in type 2...
TGCTTCGCCGCAGCTGTACTCCGGCTCGATACAGAGCACCCTGCGCTCCGCATTCAGCCAGCCGCCCTCAAACCGGAAGCCCTCCTGCACACCGGCACGGCCCAGTGCCGCGCGGGCCAAGTCCTGCTCGCGGTCACTCAGGAAAGCCGAATACCGCGCAATGTCCCGGGAAAAGGCCGTGTGGGCCAAGTCCTCGATATGGCGCATGAGATAGCGTTCTTCATCGGTACGCGCAGGGATGAACCCGCGCGCCGCCTTGGGCTGCGGATCAATAGAACGCGCCATTGTTCTCCAGCTCGTCCAGCAGATCACCCATGATATCCACGTTGTACGGAGTGATGATGAAGGTGCTGTTGGCCACGCGCTTGATCTGGCCATTGTTTGCATATGCAACACCGGACAGGAAATCCACCAGACGGCGGGACACTTCCTTGTTGGTGGACTCCAGGTTGAGCACCACGGTGCGCTTGTTGTTCAGGTGGTCAGCAATGGTACTGGCATCCTCAAAACGCTCAGGCTTGACCAGAACGACCTTGAGCTGAGTGGTGGCATTGATGTTGACCACCTTGCCGTTCTTCTTGGCACCCTCAACAGGCTCTTCATTTTCATCGTCAGCACCAAGGCCGATGCCATTGTTATTGTTTACCATCTGGGGGCCATCGTCAATGTACTGATCCTCGTAATCGTCTTCCTGGTCAAACAGACCTTTCTTAATGCTGTCAAGCAAAGACATACAATCTGCTCCTTTCATTCGGGCAGCATGGCGCTGCCTGGCGTTCTTTGCAAAAAGATGCAAATAATAGCTTTATCTATTATCGGATTTTTTGCCTCAGATGTCAATAACTACAAAAGCTTTCCATCATACAAATTTTGTCCGGAAACGATTATTTCGTCATAAAGCCTCACCTTGCTGACCGAGCCCTCAGTCCCTTCGGGCAGAACAAGGATGTAATCGCCGTCCGTGATGAGGGGATGGTCTGCGTCCACCGGGTCGATCCGGCAGAAGCGGGCAATGTTGCCAAGTTTCACGTACACACCGGGAATGTAGTTTTCGCCCTGCGTTTGTGCCTCGGTGCCATCCTCTTTCAAATAGTGCACAGCCGCAGCAGGCACTCGCAGGCCGCTGCGCTCTCCTACCGAGATGCGTGCTGCAGCCCGGTTCAGGCAAAGCACATCGCCGTTGATGGAGTTGCAGGCAAGCACAAAGCGGGCAAGGCCGCTGTCCTGATCGATCTCCACCTCGGTGACGGTGGCCTTGAGGCTGTTCTCCACCTGACCCGGGAAGCTGATCTCCACCGCTGTGCTCAGCGGCTTGCCGTTCTGACCCAGCAGCTTTTCGCCCTGCTTTGCAGTGCACACGCCCACATAGCGCCATGTGAACCCTGCCACGATCTTACCGGCGCAGCCGTCCAGTGCCAGCACTGGGTCGGACTGCAGATAGCCCTGCAGCTCCTGTGCGTTCAGTGCAAGGATATCATCGGCACTGGCATTGAGCCGTCCGCTGCTGGAAGAGCGCACAAAATAGCCGGTCTGCGGTGCAGTGATCTGCGCCGGGCTGCCCAGCTGCGCCTGCACGCTCTGGGACTGCTGGACCAGCGCAGTGATCTGATCGGTAAAGTTTGCAGCTTCGCCCGTTACCACCCAGAGCTTGTTCTGGGCCAGCAGGTAGGCATTGGCATCATCATCCACCGCTTCATAATCGCTGTCGTCCAGCGTATCCAGCAGGTCATACAGCGCAGAAGAACGTTCTTTTAAAAGGGTATCCAGCTGCAGCGCAGAAGTGTTCTGCGATTTCTGCAGCAGGTCGATCTGATCATTCAGCTGGTTCAGCTGCAGGCGCAGCGAAGCCTGCGAAGCGTTGCTGTACACCTCTGCCACTGCGGTGCCCGCTGAAACGCGCTCGCCGTCGGCAGCAAGATATCCAAGATTCCCGCTGCCTGCCACATAGCTTTCGTCGAACAGCAGAACTCCGTCGGCTTCCACCGTATCCGAAATGACCGCAGGCAGCGCAGTCTCATAAACATTCTGCGGGAACAGGATATGTGCGGCCTGATACACCACATAAATTGCTGCCAGCAGCAGAAACGCAATCAGCACGCCTGCCAGAGTGGTAAGCACATGCGGCGCATGGCGTTCCTTCTGGGTCTCATCCGGCATATCGATCATCCTTTCGCTAAAAATTCGCTCGTTTTGCGGATGGCAGTCTGCACTGCATCCGGTGCACCGGCATCCAGCCAGACCACACCGTCCATATGGCGGAACCAGGTCAGCTGGCGCTTGGCATAGTTGCGGGATGCCTGCTTGAGCTTTTCCGTGCAGGCTTCCAATGGAGCCGTCTGCTCAAAATACGGAAAGAACTCCTTGTATCCGATGGCCTGCGCTGCCGTGCGGAAGCTTTCCCGGTTCTGCCAGACATGCTCCGCTTCCTTTATAAGGCCCGCTTCCAGCATTTTGTCCACACGCAGGTCAATGCGGCGGTAAAGTACCGCGCGCTCTGGGAAATCCAGACCGAGGATCAGGCTGCGGTAGGGCCGCTCCGGTGGGAGAGACTCCGCCTTCTGTTCGCTCAGCTTTTTGCCGGTGGCACGATAATGTTCGAGTGCGCGCAGCACCCGCACCTGATTGTTCGGGTGGATAACCGCAGCAGCTTCCGGGTCGGCCTGCTTCAGTTCTTCGTACATGGCAGCACCGCCTTTTGCAGCCAGTTCCGCCGCCATCTGCTCCCGCAGACCGACAGGTGCTTTTTCCTCTGTAAAGCGCACCCCATACAGAAAGCTCTGAACATACAGCCCTGTGCCGCCCACAAGGATGGGCAGCTTCTTCCGGGCAGAGATCTCTTCTTCCAGCTTTCCGGCCATGGCGGTAAAGTCTGCCACGCTGAAAGCCTTGTCCGGCGTAAGGATATCCACGCCGTGATGCGGGATACCGCAGGTCTCCTCCGGTGTCACCTTTGCCGTGCCTATGTCCAGACCTTTATAAATCTGCATGGAATCACAGCTGATGACCTCGCCGGAAAAATGTTTTGCAAGCTCTACGCCCAGCGCTGTCTTCCCGGTTGCGGTAGGGCCGACGACGGCCACCACGGGATGTTTATACGATGCGTCCAAACTGCTTTTCCAGCTCCTTCCGGGTCAATTTGAGTACGCAGGGGCGGCCATGCGGGCAGAACGGCGGCACCTCGCCGGAAAGGATCTTTTCGGCCAGCGCCAGCAGTTCCTGCGGCGAGGACTTGTCCCCCGCCTTGATGGCTGCACGGCAGGAGATAGAATGCAGCACCCACTCGGTGTGCTCGTTCAGCGCATCATGGCCGCCCTTGAGCAGCTTATTTGCGATCTCAACCAGCAGGCTTTCGGCATTCTGCGGCTCCACATCTGCGGGCACCGCGCGCAGCACCACGGTATTGCCGCCAAAGTCCGCGATCTCAAGGCCCGCATTTTCCAGCAGAGGAATGTTATCCAGCAGGGCCTGCTTTTCCTCCGCAGCAAGGTCGATGGCAGCAGGCTCCAGCAGCATCTGGCTGGGCACATTGCCGTAGTTCGCGGCTAATTTTTCGTACAGCTGGCGCTCGTGGGCAGCGTGTTTATCGATCAGGCACAGTTCGTCGCCGCGTTCTGCAAGGATATATGTTCTGAACACCTCGCCCACATAGCGCAGCGGTTCCGGCTGATCCGCCGTCGGATCAAAGTTCATCTGCTCCGGCTCGGCCAGTACAGTTTCCTGTTCTGCCGCTTCCGGCGCATCCGGTTCTGTTTCTACATAAGGTGCACTCTCAGGTTCTTCCTTTGGTGCTTCCTGCGCAGGGTTCCACGCTGCCATATGGTCCTGAGGCGAATGCAGTTTTGTTTCACCAAATTCCGGTTCCACATCCAGCTGTGTTTCACTTGCCGCCGCACGGAACGGCTCTGGTGCCTTTGTCGTTTCCAGCTTCGGGCTGTGAAGGGTCACGAACGGATCCAGCATATCTTCGTTCTGAGCACTGCCTTTCCAGCGCGGCACACTGGGTGCTGTCGGTATTTGCATTGCAGCAGCCGGGGCAGGCTGCTGCAATGCTGCGGCGGGTTTTGCCGGTTCCCAGTGCTGCTGTGGCAGAACGCCCGGGTCCGCTTGTCCCCGAATGATCGCAGAAAGCCCTGTAAAGTTATTATTCTTTACATCATTTTTGATTATATCAGCGTCTTTTTTTGAATTCTCAGCTTTTTCTTCTTTTTTGTCTGCTTCAAAGGTAAAAAGCCGTTCACCAGTGCCGGGCTGAGCCAATGCCAGCTTGACGGCATGATACACCACATCAAAAACATCATTTTCGCGGGCAAAGCGGGCTTCGATCTTGGCCGGATGCACATTGACATCCACAAGGTCGGCCGGCATTTCCAGCAGCAGAATGCCGCCCGGGAACTTGCCCTGCATCATGGTACCCTTGAACGCCATCTCCATACCGGCCATCATGGTGCGGTTGCGCACATAGCGGCCATTGATGTAAAAATGCTGCATGCTTCGGCTGGCGCGGCAGCTTTTGGGCGGGGTGACCAGACCGGTGATGCGGTACACGCCCTCCTGATTTTTCAGCTCAATGAGGTCCCGGCTGAACTCCCGACCCAGCACCGCATAGGCTGCACCGCGCAGCTGGCCGTCGCCGGGCGTGACATACTGCAGCTTGCCCTCACGGATGAACTTGACGCTGACTTCCGGGTGGCTGAGCGCTACATGGGTAACTGTATCCGACACAAAGGTGCCCTCGGAGGAGTCCTTTTTGAGGAACTTCATGCGGGCAGGCGTGTTGTAAAACAGATCCTTTACCCGGATGGTGGTGCCCACAGCTCTGGCACCCGGCTCACGGGAGACCTCTTCCCCGCCCTCAATGCGGTAGACCGTAGCAAACTCGTCCACCTCGGTTCGGGTGGTCAGCTCTACACGGGCCACGCTGGCAATGGATGCCAGTGCTTCACCGCGGAAGCCAAGCGTATGGATGTTGGTCAGATCATCCGGTGTTTCAATTTTGCTGGTGGCGTGGCGGATAAACGCCGTGGAGATATATTCTGCCTCGATGCCGGTGCCGTTATCGCTGATCTCGATCAGCTTGACGCCGCCGGATTCAATGCTGACGGTCACCTGCGTGGCACCGGCATCAATGGAGTTTTCCAGCAGCTCCTTAACAACGGATGCCGGACGCTCGACCACCTCACCGGCTGCGATCAGCTCGGCTGTGTGCTTATCCAGAACATGGATCACTGCCATGGTGTTTTCCCTCCTTGTATGGTCTGGGTCAGGCAGAGCAGTTTCATCTGTTCAGGCTGCCCTTCAGGGTCTTTTTCAGCTCGTAGAGGAAGTTCAAAGCCTCAATGGGGGTGAGTGTTTCCACATCCAGAGCTTCCAGCTTGTCCATCATCTCGCTGGGCACAGCCGGAGAGTTATACTCCTGCAGGGCATCAAAATCCATCTGCTCTACTTTATTTTTAGGTGCAGTTGCTTCCAGCGCGCGCAGCACCTCATGGGCGCGGCGGGTCACACTGCCGGGCAGGCCTGCCAGCTTTGCCACCTCGATGCCGTAGCTGTCATCCGCCGGGCCGCGCACGATGCGGCGCAGGAAGGTGATGTCCTCGCCGCGTTTTTTTACCGCAATATTGTAGTTTTTTACGCCGTCCACGCTGCCTTCCAGTTCGGTCAGCTCGTGGTAGTGGGTGGCAAACAGAGTCTTGCAGCCAAGGCCCTTGGCGGGGTCTGCAATGTGCTCCACTACGGCGCGGGCAATGCTCATGCCGTCAAAGGTGGAAGTGCCGCGGCCGATCTCGTCCAGCACCACAAGGCTTTTGGCGGTGGCATTTTTCAGGATCTCCGCTACCTCGGTCATCTCCACCATAAAGGTGGACTGACCGGCAGACAGGTCGTCCGACGCACCGATGCGAGTGAAAATGGCATCCACCACACCCACATGGCAGCTGGAAGCCGGTACAAAGGAGCCGATCTGCGCCATCAGCGCGATCAGTGCATTCTGGCGCATGTACGTAGATTTACCTGCCATGTTGGGGCCGGTGATGATCAGGCAGCGGTCTGCGCCACAGTTCAGAGTGGTATCATTGGGTACAAACAGGCTGCCTTTCAGCATCTGCTCCACCACAGGGTGACGGCCCTCGGTGATGGTCAGCTCGTCACTGTCGTCCACGATGGGACGGCAGTAGTTGTTTTCCGCTGCTACCTGCGCCAGCGCCGTGAGCACATCCAGCTGGGCCACCGCATTTGCCGTGCGCTGGATGCGGTCCAGCTGAGCGCTGATGCTTTCCAGCAATTCGCTGAACAGGCGGTGCTCCAGCGTGATGAGCCGTTCGTGGGCACCTAAGATCTTGCTTTCCAGCTCTTTCAGTTCCTGCGTGATGTAGCGTTCGCCGGAAGTTAGGGTCTGCTTGCGGATGTAGGTCTCCGGCACCATGCTCTTATAGGAGTTGCTTACCTCGATGAAGTAGCCAAACACATGGTTATAGCCGATCTTCAGCTTGGGGATGCCGGTCTCCTGCCGCAGGCGGGCTTCCAGCTGCGCCAGAACGCCCTTGGTATTGTCGCGGATGGAACGCAGTTCGTCCACCTCGGCATGGTAGCCTTTGGCAATGACACCGCCATCCTTGAGGGTAGAGGGCGCTTCCGGGTCCACCGCCGCATAAATACGGGCCTTGATGTCCTCCAATGGATCGATCTGTACTGCCAGTTCTGCAAGCTCCGGGCAGCCGCAGGCCTCAGCCTGCCTGCGCAGGCCGGGAAGCCGGTCGCAGGTCTGGGCCAGCGTATAGATCTCCTTGGGTGTGGCAGAGCCGTAAACCGTGCGGGTCATCAGGCGTTCCATATCCGCAATGTAGCCCAGCTCTTCGGTCAGGTCGCCGCGGGCCATGGTCTGCTTGACAAGGCTCTCCACAGCGTTCAGGCGGTGGTTGATGAGTGCACTGGAAATAAGCGGCTGCTCAATCCAGCTGCGCAGCATACGCTTGCCCATAGATGTACTGGTCTTATCCAGCACCCAAAGCAGCGTGCCCCGCTTTTCGCGGCCGCGCAGCGTCTCGGTCAGCTCCAGATTGGCGCGGGTCACGGGCGAAAGACGCATGAACTGGGCCTTATTATAGGTTATGACCGTTTTCAGACGTTCCACGCCCTTGATCTGGGTATCGTGCAGATATTCCAGCAGTGCCGCCATGGCAAAGCGTACAAGACCGTCCGCTGCAATGCCGGTGGTCTGTGCCCAGTCGCGGCCAAACTGGTTTTCCAGCGATGCCGCCACAAGGCCCGGCGCATAGCGTTCATCTTCCACCAGTTCCACCGAGCAAGTCATATTCTTTTTGATGTACGCCGTCACCTCGCGGCAGTCCAGCAGACCCGGATTCATCAGCACTTCGCTGGGATGGTAGCGGCACAGCTCCGTAATGACTGCCGGGGCGATCTTGTCTGCATTCAGCTCTGTGATATGGGCCGTGCCGGTAGAGACATCCGCAAAGCACAAACCTGCTTTCTTTCCTTTGAGGAAGATACTGGCAATGTAGTTATTGCGGTCGTCCTGCAGCATGCTGCTCTCAATGACCGTGCCGGGCGTGACCACACGGATGATGTCTCGCTTGACAAGGCCCTTGGCCTTGGCCGGGTCTTCCACCTGCTCACAGATGGCTACTTTGTAGCCCTTGGCGATTAGCCGCGCCACATAGCCCTCGTAGCTGTGGAAGGGCACGCCGCACATGGGTGCTCGCTCTTCCATGCCACACTGCTTGCCGGTCAGGGTCAGGTCCAGTTCCTTGGATGCCGTCAGGGCATCGTCAAAGAACATCTCATAAAAATCGCCGATGCGGTAAAACAGAATTTCGTCCTTATGTTGTTTTTTAATCTCAAGATATTGCTGCATCATGGGCGACAGCTCTGCCATGGTTTACCCTCTCTCCCGTTCTATGGTTCTGTGCACAAGTTTGCGGCTTGTAACCGCTTTTGCAAACAAAACGCGGTCTGTTTTGCACAGCCGCGTTTTGTTTTTGCCGGTTTTAGTGGCAGCCGCCGCAGGTGGAGCAGCTGCCGGTGCAGGAAGCAGAAGGCTCCTGTACCGTCATGGGGTCGCCGCCATTCATGGCAGTGTTGATGATGGCATCAATATAGTTCACAAGGTTCTCGCAGTCACGCTTGGCCTCGTTGTAAGCCACCATGCCTTCGTTGCCCATGATCTGGCCGTACAGGCTGTTCACCTTTTCGTTCAGTTCGGCGATGCGGGCATCGTTGCGCTCACTCTTGCCGATCTCGTTGTTCAGATCCATGCGGGCGAGGTTGAACTCGCCAATCAGGTTCTGCAGCTCTTCGTCCTTATCGTTTGCCTTGCGGGTCTGATCCAGAACGAGGTAGCGGCTATCGGTCTGCAGCGCAACGGCTGCGCGCTTGAAAAGATCAATGCAATCCATTTGAATGGTCTCCTTCTTATTTATACGTTCAGGGGCACTGCCCCGGAATCACTCAGGCAAGCTCACCCAGCAGCACAGTCGCCCGTGCGCCCGTGAGATGTACGTTGGCATAGCTGCCCATCAGGGAAGCGTCTGCCGTGAACTCCACCGTCAGGTTGTTGTCCAGACGGCCGGAGAGGGTGCCCTCACTGCGGCCAAAGCCCTCTACCAGTACCTTCACAGTCTGACCAACCTGCGCCTTGACCAGTGCCATGGCGATCTCGTCCTGCACCTTGAGCAGGCGGGTCATGCGGTCGGTCTTTTCCTTGCGGGGGGTGGGGTCCGGCATATCGGCGGCCTTGGTGCCGGTGCGCTTGGAATAGATAAAGGTGAACAGCTGCATATAGCCCACCTTCTGCACCAGTTCCAGCGTCTTGACAAAGTCCGCTTCGGTCTCGCCGGGAAAGCCAACGATGATGTCACTGGAAAAGGTGATGCCGGGCACCGTTTTGCGGGCGTATTCGATCAGCTCCATGTACTGCTCCACCGTGTAGTGGCGGTTCATCTTCTTCAGCAGTTCATCGGAGCCGCACTGCACCGGCAGGTGCAGGTGCTTGCACAGCTTCGGCTGGGCGGCAATGGTGTCGATCAGCTTGTGGCTGGCATCCTTGGGGTGGCTGGTCATAAAGCGGATGTGGTAATCGCCGGGCACCGTGCACAGCAGGTTGAGCAGATCAGAAAAGTCCACCTTTTCTTCCAGACCCTTGCCGTAGCTGTTGACGTTCTGTCCCAGCAATGTGATCTCCTTATAGCCTGCCTCCACAAGACCGCGGAATTCAGCAAGGATATCACCGGGCTTGCGGCTCTTTTCGCGGCCGCGCACATAAGGCACGATGCAGTAGGTACAGAAGTTGTCGCAGCCGTACATGATGGGCAGCCATGCGCGGAACTCGCTCTCACGCCGGATGGGGATATTCTCCACGATGACCGGGCGCTGGGCGGGCTCCATCAGCACACGCTTATGCTTCTGCAGCTTCTGGGCAATGAGCTGCGGCAGGGTGTCGATGCCGTCCACGCCAAACACAAGGTCAACGTAAGGATAGCTCTGGCGCAGCTTTTCTACCACGTGCTTCTGGTTGGCCATGCATCCGCACAGGCCGATGATGAGATCATGCTTTTTTTCCTTGAGTCCCTTCAGGGCACCTACGTTGCCGAACACACGCTGCTCGGCATGCTCACGCACGGCGCAGGTGTTGAAGAGGATCAGGTCTGCATCCTCGGGCTTATCGCACAGGCCATAGCCGATGTCCATCAGCACGCCCTTGATCCGCTCGCCGTCGTTCACGTTCTGCTGACAGCCATAGCTGTGCACAAAGGCCAGCGGCGGCGTATCATAGGCCTGCTTTACCAGCTCAGCGGCAATGTTATTATGTTCAAAACTAATGTATTCCAATCAAACCATCCTTCTCCGCCGGACCGAAGTGCCCTGTGCGGCGAAAATCTACTTGCACTTTCTGAAAAGAGCCTTCTCTATAGTATACCCTGTTTATACGCTCCGGGCAAGAGGTTCCGTGCAAATTTTATGGTTCAGTGGGCGTTTTCCTGCGCCTGCTTCTCGCAGCAGGCCTCGCATACGCCGATCAGCACAACAGCGCAGTCCTGCACATGGCCCTTCTGGTTTTTCACCAGCTTCATTACCTGCTTTTCGTCCACCTCGGCATCGTTCACGCTGCCGCACACGGTGCAGTACAGATGGCTGTGCCAGGGCAGCGTGTGGTCAAAGCGGTCAGCCTTGCCTGGAATGGACACCCGGCGCACCCGGCCCGCATCCACCAGACTATTCAGGTTACGGTATACGGTGCCAAGGCTCAGGCCCGGGCATTCCTTCACGGCTTCATCGTAAATTTCCTCGGCAGTGGGATGATCGCACAGGTTCTGCACCGTCTGCATGACCAGCTCACGCTGTTTGGAATATCGCATATCGTTCTCCTTTTTCTTTGTTTTTTGGTTTTGGGTGTAAGGCGCGGCTCAGACGTTCTCTTCGCCCTTGATCTTTGCCCAGTAGGCACGGGCCGCCTGTTCATTTTTGTTATCGCCAAAGGTGTAATATTTCACGTCCTTGATGGCATCTGGCAGGTATTGCTGTTCCACCCAGTGATGGTCGTAGTCATGGGCGTATTTGTAGTTCTGGCCCTTCACCAGAGCATCCTCACCGTCGTAGTGCTTGTTCTGCAGTTGGCGCGGGATCGGCCCGGTACGGCCCGCCTGCACATCCGCAATGGCCGCGTTGATGGCATCGTGGGCACTGTTGGACTTGGGACTGGTGGCCACCAGAATGACGGCATCTGCCAGCGGGAGCCGTGCTTCCGGCAGGCCCACCATGTTGGCGGCATCAATTGCCGCCTTCACAATGGGGATGATCTGTGGATAGGCAAGGCCCACATCCTCGCAGGCACATACCATCAGGCGACGGCAGGCCGAGGGCAGATCTCCTGCTTCCAGCAGACGGGCCAGATAATGCAGCGCCGCATCCGGGTCGGAGCCGCGCATGGACTTCTGGTAGGCTGACACGATGTCGTAGTGGTCATCGCCCTCCCGGTCATACCGCATGGCAGTGCGGCGGGTGACCTGCTGGATCATTTCCAGCGTAATGTGCTTTTCCCCATCCTCAATGGGAGCTGCCGTCACCGCAAAATCAAGACAGCCCAGCGCCTTGCGCAGGTCGCCGCCTGCGCTCTCGGCAAGGTAGGCACAGGCATCCTCGTCCATGCAGACCTTTGTGCTCTCCCCTTCCGAAAGCTTTTTCAGTGCATTGTGCACCCCACGCTCCACATCTGCCGCCGAAAGCGATTTGAACTCAAACACCGTGCAGCGGGACAGCAGCGCATTATAAATGTAGAAGTACGGATTTTCGGTGGTGGATGCAATGAGCGTGACCGAGCCGTCCTCAATGCATTCCAGCAGGCTCTGCTGCTGTTTTTTGTTCAGGTACTGGATCTCGTCCAGATACAGCAGGATGCCTCCCGCACCTGCCAGCGTGCCGATATCCTTGAGCACCGCCTTGATGTCCCCGGTTCCGCAGGAAGTGCCATTGAGCTTATGCAGCGTCATACCGCTGTTTTCTGCAATGATACGTGCCACCGTCGTTTTTCCGGTACCGGACGGGCCGTAGAAGATCATGTTCGGGATGCGTCCGCTCTCGATGGTACGGCGGAACACCCTGCCCGGTGCCAGCAGATGCTGCTGACCGCAGACATCTGCCAGTGTTTTGGGCCGCAGACGCTGTGCCAGTGGTTCGTTCATCGTGTTTCCCTCCTCCCGTACCGAGGCGCGATTCCCCCAGCATTTTTTTATAGTATATCGCATTTTGGCAGTAAGAGCAAGGTTTTATCTGAAAATCATTCTCAGATAATTTTTGCCCGCAGTTTACAAAAAACGCAAAACATGGTATTATCGTATCAGCTTTTGTTGATGGGAGTGGATGAAATGCCTGTTCGCAAAAAAGCACCAGAAGACCTTACTGCAAAAAAGGCGCTGGCGCTGGAAGTGATCGACCGGTTAAAAAAAGAATACCCAGATGCCGGCTGTACATTGGATTATGACCACGCCTGGCAGCTTCTGGTCAGCGTGCGTCTGGCAGCCCAGTGCACCGATGCCCGCGTGAACATTGTGGTGGAAGACCTGTTTGCCAAATATCCCAATGTTGCTGCGCTGGCTGCTGCGGAACCCGAAGACATTGAAGCCATCGTCAAGCCCTGCGGGTTGGGACACTCCAAAGCGCGGGATATCTCCGCCTGTATGCGGGTGCTGCGCGATAAATACGGTTGTCAGGTGCCCACCACCTTTGAAGAGCTGCTCGCCCTGCCCGGCGTAGGCCGCAAGAGCGCAAACCTTATCATGGGCGATGTGTTTGGCAAGCCTGCTATCGTAACAGACACCCACTGCATCCGGCTGTGCAACAAGATCGGCCTTGTGGACGGCATCAAGGAACCGCAGAAGGTGGAAATGGCCCTGTGGAAGATCGTTCCTCCGGAAGAAGGCAGCGACCTGTGCCACCGCTTTGTGATGCATGGTCGGGCAGTGTGCAATGCGCGCAAACCAGAATGCGAAAAATGTTGTTTGAAGGATATTTGCCGCTTTGCCCGGGAAACCGCCGGGCAGAGCGCAGAGCTTTAAAATTCAGGAGGTCGAGTATTATGTTTGGTTTTATTTTCAGTCTACTGATCGGCGCTCTGGCTGGTTACATCGCTGGCCGCATTATGGGCAGCGAAACTTCCACCGTGCGCAATATCGTGCTGGGCATTCTGGGCGGTTTTGTAGGCAGTATCGTGTTCGGACTGATCGGTCTGAGCGCTACCGGCATCGTGGGTGAGATCCTCGTTTCCGTTGTGGGTGCCTGCATCTGCATCTGGATCGGCCGTAAGCTGTTCAACTGATTATTCTTGTGTGCAAGGCTGCTCTTCGAGTTTTTCTCGGAGGGCAGTTATATTTTTGCATCACAGACGATTTGCACCTGTTCTGCCGCAAAATCAAATCTTGACAGCGCACAGGAAGTATGATAGAATATTTCTCGTTGCAGAACATGCAAGAAAATTTTATCTGCTACTGTGGCTCAGCTGGTAGAGCAGCTCACTCGTAATGAGCAGGTCGCCTGTTCGAATCAGGTCAGTAGCTCCAGAAATCCTACGAATTTACGTTTAAAATCGTAATTCCGTAGGATTTTTTTATTTAGTCTCGCAAGTTTTCGCAAAACCGCAGCATAAACCGCAACATCGCCCACAAAACAAGACAAAATAAAACGCCCCGCAACACCATTTCATAGGGCGTTATGCGCATTTTTATGCTTTCTTTTGGACAGGCTCCTTGAGTTCACAATGCAGGTTTGTCAATGATGTGTTTCTGTGATGTTTGGTGCAGCAATTTAACTGTACCACAGAACGACTCATTCGTCTTTTTCACTTTGTAACACATCTATTGTAATCCCATACAGTTTTTATGGATCAATCTATGAAATTTTATTGATAATCCTTCATGGGAGTGGTAAAATATTTTTATATCTCTGTCATTCTGTGCCCCTTCGCGGTAGAGGGAGAGCGCAAAACAGAAAAGACGCAAAAATTGCGGCATCCTTTCCGTGGGTGGGTTTTACAGCGCACACTCTTGCGGGCGGTGATGTATGATCAGTAAGCCAAAGCAGCCAACCGCAAGACGATGGCTGCCCAAGAAGTGTGAGGAGAAGGATCGGATGAAAACAAAAACATTGCGCCGCCTATTTTCCATGCTTGCGGCACTGGTGATGGGGCTATCCCTGCTCACCGGATGCAGCGGAAAAGATGCGGAACGAACACAGAAGCTGGAAGACGCTCAGACCATTCAGGTGTATCTGTGGAGCACCAGCCTGTACGAAAACTATGCGCCCTATGTTCAGGCGCAGCTGCCGGACGTGAACATTGAATTCATCGTAGGCAACAACGATCTGGATTTTTACAAGTTTTTGCAGCAGAACGGCGGTCTGCCGGATATCATCACCTGCTGCCGCTTCTCGCTGCACGATGCGGCACCGTTGAAGGACAGCCTGATGAACCTTGCCATGACCAATGAGGCGGGCGCTGTGTACAACACCTATCTCAACAGCTTCAAAAACGAGGATGGCAGTGTGAACTGGCTGCCGGTGTGCGCGGATGCCCACGGCTTTGTGGTCAACCGCAGCCTTTTTGAGCAGTACGATATTCCCCTGCCCACCGATTACGCAAGCTTTGCAGCGGCCTGTCAGGCTTTTGAAAAGGTAGGCATCCGCGGCTTTACCTCCGATTATACCTACGACTACACCTGCATGGAAACCCTGCAGGGGCTTTCCGCTGCCGAGCTTACCACCACCGC
>ERZ860148.1365-NODE-1365-length-14250-cov-3.784290_pt1 | contig 14250 bp, 6 predicted proteins | sample MGYA00509981_ERZ860148 | MGnify/ENA primary metagenome ERZ860148 (study PRJEB30046, sample SAMN00715199) | human gut metagenome | study: EMG produced TPA metagenomics assembly of the A metagenome-wide association study of gut microbiota in type 2...
CTTCCGAATATATGGTTGAGCGTCTGATCAACGAGGGCGAAGTGCTCGAAGAAGATTACGATGCCATGGACAACTACAAAAATCTGGATCCAACGATCCTTGATATGTCTGCTTCCTATGACAAGAATCACACCTATTCCGTTCCATATTTTTACGGGACTCTTGGCCTTCTCTACAACAAAACAACCATTGATGCCAAAACCGTATCAAGCTGGGACTGCCTGTGGGATCCTACCTATGAGGATGAAATCATCATGGAAAATTCCGTCCGTGATACGTTTGCCCCTGCCCTGATCTCCAAAGGGTATTCCTTAAACGATACCGATGAAAATCATCTGCGGGAAGCCCTCGACATATTAAAAAAGCAAAAAGATGATAAAATCGTATATGCCTACTATGTAGACGAGACAGCCGATGCCATGATCGGAGAAGAAGCCTCCATCGCACTGTGCTATTCCGGCGAGGCTGCACTGGCCATGGCAGAGAACGACAATCTGGATTATTCGGTTCCAAAAGAGGGATCCAACCTCTGGATCGATTCCTGGTTCATTCCAAAGTCCTGCACTAACCAGACCAACGCTTTAAAATTCTTAAATTTCCTGTGCAAGGATGATATCGCAGAAAAGAATTTCGAATATGTGCAGTATGCCTCTCCGATTACATCTGTGGTAGAAAATCAGGACGCTGACGTAAAAAATAACGAAGCTGTCAATCCTTCCAGTGACACGATAAAAAGATGTGAAATCTATAAAGCATTAAGTGATGATGATTCCGCCAAGTACACAAAGCTGTGGCAGGAACTTCTCTCTTATTAAAAAACCGAGAAAAATGATTGCAATTTCAGTCAAAACATGCTAAAGTAAATCCACGGTGTCTGGTTAACACCGTGGATTTTTCATCTTCGGAAACGGTCATTCCGAAATTTCCCATATATACATTTGTTTTCAATTACATATGAACTATCAGGAATTTTTAACAACGATCCGTACACAGCTTTCTCTGCGTATCGAGACAGGTGTCACTTTAGACATTCGTTCCTTTACCAAAAATAACGGAACACATTACGATGGTCTGGTACTTCTCCATCCGAAGAAAAACGTGTCACCTGCGATCTATCTGATGCCATACTATCATCGCTATCTGGAAGGGATATGCCTTGAAGAAATCTGTGAAGATATTCTTCATACCTATCAGGCGCATGCCCCGGAAGAAAATTTTGACACGTCCTACTTTACCGATTTTTCCCGTGCCAGCGAGCACATCGTCATGCGTCTTGTAAGCTTTGAAAAAAATCAGGAACTGTTAAAAGAGGTTCCGTTTTTCCGCTATCAGGATCTGGCCGTAATCTTTTACTGTCTGCTCCATGCAAGTGCCGAAAACCAGGCAAATATTCTGATCCACAATCATCACTTAAACCTTTGGAAAACCGACAAAGAAACGCTCTACCGGCTTGCGAAGAAAAACACGCCACAGCTTCTTCCCCCACAGCTTACCCCGATGAGCAGTCTTCTCAAAGAAATACAGCTCGTCGCGGAAACTCCACTTCCGGAAGCAGCCCCGCCACTGTATGTTCTGACCAATACGTACCGGACCAATGGTGCAACCGTTCTCCTCTACGATGACATCTTAAAAGAACTGTCCGATTTGTTTGAAAAGGATCTGATCATTCTGCCAAGCAGTATTCACGAAGTACTGATTCTTGCCGCCGATGAAAACGACAGGCAGAATCTCGACCATTACACCGCAATGGTAAAAGAAGTGAATGCCTCACAGCTTCAGGATGAAGAAATTCTGTCCGACCATGCCTACTATTACTGCCGGCACAGCCATCTGCTGACCATGCCGCAGCCGGTCTGCACTTCATAGATTATATTTCCAGACACAAAATCCCCGCAGAAAAAATTCTGCGGGGAACATCTATTACATTTCTACCAGTTTATCATATAGCTTCTCATATGCATATGCCGAAGCATTCCAGGAAAAATTGCGATCCATCGCACGATAGATCAGTTCTTTCCATGCGGTCTTGTGTTCATGCTCCACACGATACGCATACCGGACAATATCTGCCATTTCCTGTGCATTAAAATTTGCAAATGAAAAACCACATCCTGTATTTTCATATTCATTGTATGGTTCTACCGTATCCCGGAGTCCTCCGGTTTCACGTACGATCGGAAGCGTTCCGTAACGCATGGCAATCATCTGTGCCAGCCCGCATGGTTCAAACATGGAAGGCATCAGCAGCACATCACTTGCCGCGTATATATGGTGCGAACGCTCCTCGGTAAATCCGATATGTACGCTTACCTTGTCCGGATACTTACTCTGATAATGGTGGAACATATTTTCATACTGGCTCTCTCCGGAACCAAGAACCACCAGCTGTATATCCATTTCGGTTAAAAGTTCATCCAATACGCAGCCGATCAGGTCAAATCCTTTCTGGCTGGTCATACGCGATACGATTCCGATCAGGAAAGCATCCTCCCTGACTGGAAGCCCAAGTTCTTTCTGTAATGCAACTTTGTTTTCTTTTTTCCCACTCACTGCATCTTTTTTCGAATAATTTACCGGAATATAAGGATCTGTCTGTGGATTATATTCTTCATAATCAATTCCGTTTAAAATACCATAAAGGCGATCCTTTCGGGCAGTCATCAGGCCACTTAAGCCCTCTCCACCTTCTACGGTCGTAATCTCATTTGCATACGTCGGGCTGACGGTAGTAATATAATCTGCATATACCACGCCACCCTTTAAGTAGTTTGCTTCGCCATAAGATTCCAGTTCATATGCATTGAAAATGTGTGCCGGGAGTCCTGTAATATCCATAATCTCCTGAATTCGCCAGCGTCCCTGAAACTGCAGGTTATGAATCGTAAACACGGTTTTGATTCCCGCATAAAAATTATCATCTCCAAATACCGTATGCAGAAACACCGGAATAAGTCCTGTCTGCCAGTCATTGCAATGGATAATGTCCGGGGCAAAATCAATATACGGCAGACTAGCAAGTACTGCCTTGGAAAAATATGCAAACTTTTCCACATCTTCATAGATATTGTTGTATGGAGATTCTCCTGCGAAATAAAATTCATTGTCCACAAAATAAAAGTGAACACCATGATATTCTGACTCGAAAATTCCAACATACTGCCTGCGCCAGTTCAGATTTACATAAAAATGGCACAAAAATTTTAAATTTGGAAGAAATGAGCGATCCATGCAGGCGTATTTCGGAATAACTACCCGCACATCATACTCTTTTTTGTCAAAATAATTCGGAAGTGATCCGACAACATCGGCAAGACCCCCGGTTTTCACATATGGCACTGCCTCTGATGAAACAAACAGAATCTTCTTCATACACAACACTCCTTTACTTACCCTTCATCTGTAATCGTATTTTGTCCGTAATAAGAGCGATAAATTCCGAGTTGGTCGGTTTTCCTTTTCCATTACTGATGGTATATCCGAACAGATCATCCAACGTATCCATCTTGCCACGGCTCCATGCTACTTCAATTGCATGACGGATGGCACGCTCGACACGGCTTGGTGTCGTATCAAATTTCTTTGCGATCCCCGGATATAAAATTTTCGTAATAGAATTTAACATGTCCATATTCGTCACAGACATGATGATTGCCTCCCGCAAATACTGGTATCCCTTGATATGTGCCGGAACCCCAACCTCATGAATTATCTCTGTGACATCCTCTTCCAGTGTCTGTAACGAGTACTTTTCCGATTTCTTTTCCATCTCAACCGGTCTGCCAATTTCTTTTCGTACTTTGTTTTTTCGACGGTTGAGTGTCTTGATCCGGTCCAAAACAATATTCCGGTCAAACGGCTTCATAATATAATAATCTGCTCCCCGCTCAAACGCATCTTCGGTAATTTTTTCATTGCTGATTCCGCTGATCATCAGAAATGTCGGCCGGTTTTTTAACGTGTGATCTGCCCTGATCCTGTCAAGGACTGCCAGACCGTCCAGTTTCGGCATAATAATATCCAATAATACAACATCCGGTTCTTTTTCCCTGATCAGATGACAGGCTTCTTCTCCATCCTTCGCCATCCCGATCAGGTGCAGTTCATCATCACTGGTTACCATTTCTTCCAATAAGTCACGCATAACCTCGTTATCATCTGCAATTGCGACATTTAGTTTTCCCATGTAGGCCTCCTAGAATGTCAAATTCAGTCAAAAATAAGCATACCAGAAAGCACTGTCCGATTTTGTCAAAATTTGTCGATAAATACAGTTAAACTATAGCACAACTGCCAATTTATTTCAATGTCTTATGCATTCTCTTCGAACTGGGAATTATACAGATCTGCATAAAATCCCTTTTGTGCCAGAAGCTGTTCGTGTGTCCCCTGCTCTATGATATCGCCATCTTTCATCACCAGAATCAGATCCGCATTTCTTATCGTAGAGAGTCGATGCGCAATGATAAAGCTGGTCCGTCCACGCATCAGATTATCCAATGCCTTCTGAATCCGCACTTCGGTACGGGTATCTACCGAAGAGGTTGCCTCATCCAGAATCAGAATCGGGTTATCCGCAAGGATAGCACGTGCAATTGTAAGAAGCTGTTTCTGTCCCTGGGAAACATTACTTGCATCCTCGTTTAACTCCATCTGGTAGCCACCCGGAAGTGTCTGGATAAAATGGTGGGCATGTGCGGCTTTTGCCGCCTCAATCACTTCCTCATCTGTGGCATCTAAACGGCCATACCGGATGTTTTCCATGATAGATCCCTTAAACAGCCAGGTATCCTGCAATACCATACCAAATGCATCCCGAAGTTCCTGACGGTTAAAGTCGCGGATATCATGTCCATCCACCTGAATGGCTCCGCCTGTCACATCATAGAAACGCATAAGCAGTTTGACCATTGTGGTTTTTCCTGCTCCCGTTGGTCCGACAATTGCAATTTTCTGTCCAGGTGTTACATGAGCGGAAAAATCCCTGATAATGATCTGGCCCGGATTGTATCCGAAACTTACATGGGAAAAATCCACGTAACCATCCACATGGTCGAGATGCACAGCATGTTCAACCGTCAGTTCTTCTTCCTCTTCGTCCAGAAATTCAAATACGCGCTCGGAGGCTGCAGACATCGACTGCAGCATATTTGCCACCTGCGCAATCTGCTGGATCGGCTGAGTAAAATTCCGGACATACTGAATAAATGCCTGAATTTCACCAACCCCGATGGTTCCGCGGATTGCCAGAAGTCCTCCGGAAATTGCCACTCCGACATAACCGAGGTTTCCGACAAACTGCATGATCGGCTGCATCAGTCCGGATAAAAACTGGGACTTCCATGCCGATTGAAACAGAATCTGATTGGTATCTTCAAATTTTTTGATGGTGCTCTCCTGCTTATTATATGCCTGCACCACCAGATGTCCGCCATAGACCTCTTCCACCTGTCCGTTGATATGTCCCAGATATTCCTGCTGCTGGCGGAAATATTTCTGCGAATGTTTGATAATAAACGAAATCAGGATGGCAGATACCGGAAGAATCACAAGTGAAATCAATGTCATAATTCCGGAAATTGAAATCATCATCACAAGTGTTCCGACCAGTGTCGCCACACTCGTAATGATCTGCGTCACACTCTGATTTAAACTCTGTCCAAGTGTATCCACATCATTTGTGATGCGGGATAGCACCTCTCCGTACGTGCGGCTCTCGAAATATTTCATTGGCATGCGGTTGATTTTCTCTGAAATTTCCTTACGCATGCGGTAACAGGTTTTCTGCGTGATTCCTGTCATGATCATTCCCTGTATAAAACTGAATACTGCAGAACAGATATACAGGCCAAGTGTAAACAATAACACTTTGGCAATATAGGTAAAATCAATAGATCCGGTTCCCGCGATCTTTTTTCCGAGACCTTCCACCAATGCATTCGTTGCACGTGCCATAACCTTTGGTCCGGCAACGGAAAAGACGGTAGACACCGCCGCAAAAATCATAACGGCAACGATTGCATACCAGTATCTTCCGAGATAACGAACCAGTTTTTCGATAGAGTTTTTGAAATCTTTTGGCTTTTCTCCCGGCATCATTCCTCTGCCCGGGCCGCCCATCGGACCGTGAGGTCTTCTTGTACGTTGTTCTGCCATCTTATTTCACCTCCTCAGAAAGTCCCAGTTCTTTGGCAGACAGCTGGCTCCTGGCAATCTGCTCGTAAACTTCGCAATTGTGCAGTAATTCCTCATGCGTGCCTTTTCCGACAATCTTTCCATCGTCGAGTACCAGTATCTGGTCCGCATGCAGAATTGTACTGATTCGCTGTGCGACAATGATCACGGTCGTATGTTCCGTCTTTGTCTCAAGTGCTCTGCGGAGTGCCGCATCGGTCTTCATATCCAGAGCGGAAAAACTGTCATCAAACACATAAATCTTTGGATTTTTTGCAATTGCTCTGGCAATGGCAAGCCGCTGCTTCTGTCCGCCGGAAACATTGCTTCCGCCCTGTGCAATCGCACTCTCATACCCATCCTGTTTGCTGTCAATAAACTCTGTTGCCTGCGCAATCTCCGCTGCTTCCCGGATCTGCTCATCTGACGCATCCTCTGCCCCGAAGCGCAGATTGCTTGCAATTGTACCAGAGAAAAGAATTCCCTTCTGTGGTACAAATCCGATATGTTCCCGCAGATCCTGCAATGTATAATTACGGATATCCGTTCCGTCAAACGTGATCTCTCCGCCTGTCACATCATAAAAACGCGGAAGCAGGTTGACCAGCGTAGATTTACCACATCCGGTACTTCCGATAATTGCAGTGGTCTTTCCTGGCTCTGCAACAAAATCAATATCCGAAAGCACATCTTCCGTGGCTCCCGGATACCGGAAATTTACATGATGAAAGGCAATCACACCCTCACACTGTTCCATGGCAACCGGCTCTTTCGGATCTGTAATCGTACTTTTTGTGCGTACAACCTCATCTATACGCTCTGCAGCTACACCGGCTCTCGGCATCATGATAGACATCATGGTCAGCATCAGAAATGCCATAACGATCATCATTGTGTAAGTAATAAATGCCGTCATGGAACCAACCTGCATATATCCGCCATCGATCCGCTTTGCGGCAACCCACACAATCAGAAGCGTAATGCAGTACATGATCATCATCATTCCCGGCATCATAAATGTCATAACACGGTTGGTAAACAACTGCGTCTTTGTCAGATTGCGGTTGGCCTCATCAAACCGCTCTTCTTCCCGTTTTTCCCGTCCAAATGCACGAATGACATTTAATCCTGTCAGAATCTCTCTCGAAACCAGATTCAGCCGGTCCACGAGATTCTGCATAATCTTAAACTTCGGCATGGCAAGGGAGGTAAGAAGCATTACAAATCCAAGAATAACAAGCACCGCAAGCGCGATCACCCATTCCATTCCTGCATGGGTCTGTGCAACCTTAATCACACCACCGATTCCAATGATCGGAGCATAAAGAATCATTCGCAGAAATACTGCAGTCACCATCTGAATCTGCTGTACATCATTGGTACTTCTCGTAATCAGGGATGCCGTTGAAAAATGATCCATCTCTGCATTGGAGTACTGTACAACATTGCGGAATGTCTTATCACGCAGATCCCGTCCGATGGATGCTCCCACACGGGAAGCACAATATCCGACAACCACTGCCGCCATAACCATCAGCAGCGCAAAACCAAGCATCTTGGCTCCGGTGGTCCATAAGTAATGTTTCTGAATGGCATCTACATCCACACCTGCATTTTTATCACAGGAGATCGCATAGGTCACACCCATGGATTTCAATGTAGAAGATCCGATCGCATCAATCTGTCCAGACACCTGCTTTCGCATCTCAAGAATCTGCTGATCCGGTACCTGGCCGGCTGCCAGTGCCTGCATCAGCTGCTTCATATCTACCTGCGTCCCATCCGTTCCCATTTTCCCCGTGAAAGCCTTCTCGTCAATATCGGACTCCTTCATCTGGGACATCTGATATACCATGACGATCGGCTCCAACAGAGACTCATCCATATCGTCAAGCGTATCCTCTTCACAATTTCTCACATAGTTTCCATCTTTTTTCGGCTCCTTATAACAGGCGGCAAATGTTTTCTTTTCCCTGCTGGTCATAAAAAGCTGTGCTGACACAAAATCTTCCTGTGTCATTTCTTCCGGAAGAATATGCTCCACTCCGCTGCTCATGATTCCGACATCGATAATATCCGATGTATACTGTGGCAGGGACAGATCACAAAATGCCTGCATCACAAGAAAAGCCACAATAACCAGAATCCATTTCCAGTATGGGAGCATGTTTTTAAATATTTTTCCCATGATTTAACTCCTTTTCATATGCATAGCTTTTATACTATCATGAACTGATTTCCAGAACAATTCCTATTATATAAAACTTTTCTTAAATTAAAATGAAATGTGTGGTGCAACCACGGGCACCACACATTTTATGTTCTGATTTTATACTGCAGGAATTACATAACCGGCCTTCTTCATTTCTTTTGTAAAATCATCGACAGACATTCCTGCTTTCTCTGCACCAATTTCCACTGTAATGATTCCATCCTGTACCAGGGATGCATATGCACGAATCTTTCCCTCGCGCTGTCCTTCGATTCGACCTTCCACACGTTCCTCATTCAATTCATCTGCCATCAAAACACGTAATGCCTCACACATGATCCTTTCACTTCCTTTCCATTCCCGTACTTTCTCCATGTTACTGTTTACAATGACCTGCAGCACGATATCTGCAAGATTCTTCTCCCTTCCCTCAAAGGTACTCGCCTGCAATAAATACTGGCGCAGCAACGATTCCTCCAGCCTGTCGGTCAGTGCCTTGAGCTGTACATGCATATCCACATCCAGTTCCGATGACGCTATGATCTGCACCGGAAACATCACTCCACTGACATAGTAAATCCCTACTGTTTCTTTTTTACATTCATACCCGGATTTTTCCAGTTCCTGCATCAGCTTCACCGGCTTCCGATCACGAATCAATGTAATGGTAATCTCCTCTGCCGGAATCTCATCCACATGATTTGGTAATACTTTATACAGGCATGCATACGCAACCGCCTTGTAAAAAGTATCAATATTCAGCTCATCCTTCGGGGATTTATATTCAAAAATATTGTGTTTCCGGAAGATCTTCCCGATTTCATTTTTTATTTTGCAGTCCCTCTTTACTTTTACAACCGTACAGTCAATCTGCAAGGGTTTCTCCGTAAGCTGGAACTCATCGGTAAATTCCAGATTTTCTGCATCCTCCAGCAGTTCCAGGCGCAAGGCTGAACAGAATGCCGGATGCCACTGCAGCTTTTGGGACTTTTTCTGATTCTTCTGTTGATTTTTCGTTTGTTCTTTTTCCAAATGTTCTCCTTATATTATATGTGGTTTTTGCTTTTATTTCAACGCACAAAAATTGCAGACTGTTAAACCCTGACCGTCAATCTCCGACCGTCAAAACCTGACTGTTAAAACCTGACCGTCAAAGGCACATTAACGTTCACATCTTTCACTTATACAACAAAACAAATGGGATTTCTGGCAGAAACTGCCACTGAAAAAAGATATGTTTACCATAGCATATCCCCACCTTCCTAGCAAGGAAAACTTTACGTATACTGCATATATGTAATTGCAAAACGTATTCTACCTGTGACCATCATAAAAAAGACACACAATGCGATACTCTCTCACATTGTGTGTCTTTTCTTAAATCCCCATACTAATCAAGCAAAAACAAATTCTGTGATTCCATTTTCACAGTAGTTTTTCCCACCCTTGGTGTTCCATCCGGATTTTTGGACTTATTGTTATAAATTTCAAAAACAATATCCCCTTCCTTCTTTTTGTTTTCCCCTGTCGTATCATAAATAAAGTAATACTCACTCATATTTTTCAGGTTTTCAAACACATATTTTTTAGGATTCTCCTTTGTTGCTTTTCCCTCAATCACCGTTCCGTCTTTTTTATAAATTTTATCTACATAAGTTCCATCCTTGTATTGGATCGAACAGGTCAGCTTCGTTCTGACAGTATTCAGTTCGACCGGGCTGAAGCGGATTTTTTCCTTAGTACCGTCAAGATTATTTCCATATTCTTTCATCCAGTTCATCTTATACACAAGATTTGGATCACTTCCATTTCCGGACTCCTCTTTTAAAAGCTCCGCCTCTTCATTCAGGATCTCGACCATTGGCGGCTCATATGTGGTACGGTATGCGGCAATCATCGTATTAATGAAAAGCTTTGCCTCCATATCTCCATCTACCGTAGAATGACCTACTCCGGAATAAAAAACATTTCCCTTACTGTAAATATAGTAATTATTGGCGGCATCATTCGGGGAAGCCCCATAGGTGGCACCGGTTCCATCTCCGTTTGAAGCCGTACCCGCCCATGCACACGGATCTCCGTTCTCATTATCCGAAAGACAGTACCAGACCGTAACTTCCGGATCTTCCATGTCCAGCTGATACCACTGCCCATGCGTTGATGCAATTTTAAGTGTTTCGTCAATTTTAAACGGATATTCCGTAATCTGTCCCATATTCGTCTTCGTTGCACGCGTTGTCAGGTCATTATTATTGTTAAATCCTGTCAATTTCACGTTATTGTTACTCACGCCACAGATATATTCATCATTTTTATAACTTCTGATCATATACCGGTATGGGATGATCTGATCCGTATTTTTCTTTTCCCATCCCAGACGTTTCATGGCATAGTAAGTAAATCCCTGGGTATTACCAAGTGCCGTTGTAGAAAGTATACCATCGCTGCCAACGGTTGTCTGGGTCATTGTATCATACTTATGTTTCGCCTGATAAGCCAACAGTTCCTTTCGTTCGCTCCCGGTCAGCTTCCCACTCACAGCTTTATACCGGTTCATTCCCATGACATCACGCAGATATGTATTGGCAGAATATCCGAAATCCCCACTGTTCACATTATGCATAGAAGTAAAATCATGCGTAAACAAAACACTTTTTCCAGAGGCGATAAAATATTTCAGGAAATCAATCGCACCGTTTTTATTCGACATATTTACCTTATGGAACGTATCACCAAATCCCAGAATAAACATATTGTATGTATGATACAGTTCCTTTTGTTTTTTCGACATTTTAGCTGGATTTTCGTTTCCTTTTTGGGCTGAAATATCCCTGGAATAATCATACACAAATTTCTCCCCGAAATAATTCTTCTGAAAATCAGAAACCGTAGTCGTTACCACGGAAATTTTATAATCATTCAATGCATTATAATATTTCGTAAACAGCGTATTTTCTTCCAGATTCAGATACCCCTTATTATTAGTATCCGTATCCGGCATAATCTGAAGCACCTTAATCTCCCGTTTCTGTCCGGTCTGGTTTTTTGCAACCGAGCAGCCGGTACGTGTAAAATGAATGTCCGGATTATCCTTGCGGTATACAACAATCTTCCACTGGATCAGCCCGAAGTACAGTCTGGAAAGTTTTACCGGTGTAATGTTCTGTTCCCCGTCTCCTGCCGTAAAAACATCTCCCTCATAGTAAACTTCCCCTGTATCATCCGAACCATCCGTATCCCCGGAGCCATCCACATCTGCCAGCCCCTCTTCAAATTTACCATCCTGATTCTGGTCAATATAAACTTTACACTGATACTGTGCGGATGGCACATCCGTCACCTGAAAACCAAAATCAAGTTTTGATCTGCCAAAACCGTCCACATCCAGATAATTTGCCTGACTGTCATCTACGGAAACAGACGTATCATTTTTCCCCTCAGACGAAGTCGTTCCCTGATATTCATTTGGCAGTTTTGTAAACGTAATTTTCGGACAGACCTCTTTTACCTTTGCAATCAGCCCATTGGTATCTGACGTCTGGTAAATGGTTTTCTTTTCCTTCTTACTCTCCCTGACCAGATCCGCAAGGTTTGAACCGGCATCTATTTTATCGGACAGGCGATAGAGGTCATCAACCGCAACAACCGGATAACCGGCATGTAAAAAGTTCTCCAGTTCCGCTTTCTTAATCTTTGTAATGTCATTTCCTGGGAAACGGAGTGTCGTATCCTCTATAACATTATTTCCGCTTCCAGCCCACAGGAACTTGACCGAACGGCTTATGCCGTCTGACCTGCTATACTCTGCACTGGTCATTTTATCTCCGGTATGGAAATAAATTTTTCCGTTCATCGTGGTATCATTCCACACAGTCTGCATCTCATCAATCCATTTCACGTTGCCATCTGCATCTTTGTAGGCTACACGTTTTTTCTCCAGATTGTAAGCGCCCTGATCCAGCCCAAGATAAATCATGTTGTACTTGCTGTTTAGATCCTCCGTGGAACCAATAAACTCTGCCGTAGTCATATGGGTAATCTTAATATCCCCGATAAAATTCGGAATCATAAGCTGGATATAACTCTTTTTCAGAGAGTATCCGTTCTTTCGGTCATAGCATGGCTCAATATCCAATATCCGCAGTTCTCCATCCACATGATCCTTTGATGTTTTATATCCGAGAATATAACGGACTGCATCTGCCGGTGTCGCTTTGGGATCATTTCCCGTAAATTCCTTAAAATCCGTAAACTTAGAATTCGGATCCGATGCCGGAACCGTCCCCGTGCCAAATGCCTGTGTGGAAGTTGTATCCCCTTTAAACACAAACAGTCTGCCATTTAAATATCCCTGATTTTCATTGGTAGAAATATTTCCGGCAGTCATATACTTCTCCCATTTATCCTGCTTCGTCCAGTAATGGTACCAGTTCTCGCCGATCACACGTCCATCCACATCGGACGGAAGAAATGTAAACATAGACCAGTATGTCTGCGCATCGCCCGTCTGTGCAGTAAACACACCAGTCTCAACTCCATTAATTTCTTTCTTTTGAATCAAGGCATCTTCTCCATCCAGATACAACCGCTGAAACAGTTCAGAATCCATGGAAAACAGCATGACTGCCAGTTTATACATATTATTGTTATAGCCCGTATCGGTATAAGTATAAATGGTTGGATTCATATTCCAGTCCAGAATATGAAACGTAACCGATTTTCCCCCACTTAAAGATCCCTCTGTATTTATATACACCCCGGAATCCATAAAAATCGGGGCATAGTTTTCCTCCTGATTGATCTTCTTATACATTTTCGTAACAACATCCCAGCTGATATCTTTCGATCCATTAAATCCATTCGTATACGAAGAAACAGACGAATGCTTTCCGTACCTGTTGTGTTTTTTCCAGATCTCTCTGATATTATCACCCCCGGAATGTACCTTTGGGGAAACCACATACAGATCCGCATAATCTGCCCATTTCGGCTGTGCATTCAGCTCTTCCGGTGTAATCGTTTTAATAATCACCGAATAATTGTCTGCTTCCTCCTGTGTTTTACAGCCGATACTGTCCTTTAAAAAATAATCATTGTTTTTATATAGATAGTAATTCTCTGTTACATTGATATTATCCTTTGATTTATCACCGGTACTTTTTCTTTTTGTATAAATCCGGTCGCCCTCATTGGTAAGTTCACGATCCGTCCTTTCATCAAATGTCTGATCTTTATAATCCGATTTTTCGAAATCATTTACTGTATGCCAGATAATATTTCCATGATCCTGTCTGACAAACGATAAGCTTTCATTTCCGTCTTCCCCTTTTACAATTTTTTGGACAAACGTTCCTTCCCCATCTTTGACGCGCTCATAGTATCCGGTATATTCTGCATCTTTCATGCCATCATCACAGACACGCATATTTCCAGAATATTTTGAAATGTCCCCTTCCGGCTCATCCGGGAAAAAATAAGCCTTTTTCTGTTCGTATTTTGCACCGGTTATGGATGTAACCGTTGTAAGATCCCCATCCCCATAACGCATCTCTTCCACATTTACCGGTTCACATCCACTGATCTGGTATCCAAACTCTGCGTATTCTTCATAAGGCACAATTTCAAGAATCAGAAACGGGTTTTCCTTGGTTCCAAGCTTTGCCGCTGCGGCATTCGCATCGTAAATGTTGCGCTTCGACTCCGGAATCTGCTCTATCTGGTCAACGACTCCTCTTGTCATCACCGGAAGTTTCTCATCCGCCTTTAATTTATTCCGGTACCCGACAACCCCAAGACAGACAACAAGCACCCCCAGCATACAGACTGCGGATGCAATTCTTTTATTCCTGTTTCCGTTTTTTTTTTTT
>ERZ860148.1383-NODE-1383-length-14057-cov-8.043280_pt1 | contig 14057 bp, 8 predicted proteins | sample MGYA00509981_ERZ860148 | MGnify/ENA primary metagenome ERZ860148 (study PRJEB30046, sample SAMN00715199) | human gut metagenome | study: EMG produced TPA metagenomics assembly of the A metagenome-wide association study of gut microbiota in type 2...
GGCGCTGCCCAGCCGCTGGAACACACTGGCAGCACGGCTCTGGCCTTCATTCGCCTTGTGCTCAATGCGGACGCGCATGCCCTCCTGCAGGCAGACGGCCCCTTCGGCCCCGATGGCCCACTGTGCGCCGTTGTAGGGTGCGCAGGCAGTGAAGCCCTGTTCCGTCAAGGTCTCCACAAAGTGGTCCTCAGTCTCATCTTCGCCGTGCATCACGAACACGCGCTTTGGTTTCTGCTCAAAGGAGTTCACCCACCGCAGCAGGCCTTCTCTGTCCGCATGGCCGGACATGCCGGTGAGCTGGCACAGTTCTGCCTGCACCTCAATAGGTTCACCGAACAGTTTTACCGTCGTGGCACCTTCCAGCAGGGTGCGGCCCAGCGTGCCCACCGCCTGATAGCCCACGAACAGAATGGTGCACTCCGGCCGCCACAGATTGTGCTTGAGGTGGTGGCGGATGCGGCCTGCCTCGCACATACCGCTGGCCGAGAGGATGACCTTTGGCACGCGGTCTGCATTGATCATGCGGGATTCATCGCTGGTCACCGTGACGCGCAGACCCGGGAAGGTGATCGGATCAATGCCGTTTTCCAGCAGAGCGCGGGTGTCCGCATCAAAGCAGTCCGGGTCGGTATCTTTAAAGATGCGGGTCGCCTCGATGGCAAGCGGGCTGTCAATGTACACCGGGAAGTTGCCGTGCCCCTTCACAAGGCCCTTTTCCTTGATCTCACGGATAAAGTAGAGCATCTCCTGCGTGCGGCCCACCGCAAAGCTGGGAATGACCACATTGCCGCCCCGGTCAAAGGTGCGCTGCAGGATCTTCGTCAGCTCGCTCACATAGTCCGGCTTCGGGCCGTGGCTGCGGTCGCCGTAGGTAGATTCCATAAAGGCGTAGTCCGCCTCTTTGATGTAAGCAGGATCCTTGATGATGGGCTGATCCAGATTGCCGATATCACCGGAGAATACCAGCTTGGTCGTGGTCTCACCCTCGGTGATCCAAAGCTCTATGCTGGCCGAGCCAAGCAGATGGCCCACATCCACAAAGCGGGCTTCAATGCCCGGTGCAAGCTGGAAGCGCTGCTCATAGGCCTTGCCCACAAACAGCTTCATGGCTGCTTCAGCATCCTGCACAGTATACATCGGTTCCACCGGTTCTGCGCCGGAGCGCTGGCCCTTGCGGTTTTTCCACTCCGCTTCAAATTCCTGAATATGGGCCGAGTCCCGCAGCATGATGCCGCACAGCTCCACCGTGGGGTTCGTGGCATAGATCTTGCCGCGGAAGCCGTTGCGCACCAGCAGCGGCAGTATACCGGTATGGTCGATGTGTGCATGGGTGGCCAGCACCCAGTCGATCTCGCCGGGTGCCACCGGGATGGGCTGGTTCTCGTATACGTCCTTGCCCTGCTCCATGCCGCAGTCGATCAAAAAGCGCTGCCCAGCCGCTTCGATCAAAGTGCAGCTGCCGGTGACCTCATGGTTCGCGCCCAGAAATGTGATCTTCATAAAAACACCTCCGGCTTTATTTCTTCTGTACCCTTAGTATAGCATATTTTAAAGGTACACGCCGCACAAATCGCATGGCTTTTCTCAGGCATTTTGCCGAAAGGTTGAAAAAATTTTTATACAATCTTGACAAACCACCCCTTCCTGTTATAAACTTAAACTTGTATGACGTTCGTTCGTATTTTATGAGTTTAATAATAGAGAGGTTGAATTTTATGGTTCGTAACGATTTGCGCAACGTTGCCATTATCGCTCACGTTGACCACGGCAAGACCACCCTGGTGGACGCAATGCTGCGTCAGAGCGGCGCATTCCGCGATAATCAGGTCGTGGCTGAGCGCGTCATGGACAGCGGCGATATCGAGCGTGAGCGCGGCATTACCATTCTGGCCAAGAACTGCTCCTGCACCTACAAGGGTGTCAAGATCAATATTGTCGATACTCCGGGCCATGCCGACTTTGGCGGCGAGGTGGAGCGCGTGCTGAAGATGGTCAACGGTGTTCTGCTGCTGGTGGATGCCGCCGAAGGCTGCATGCCCCAGACCCGTTTTGTGCTGCAGAAGGCTCTGCAGCAGAACCTGAGTCTGGTGGTGGCCATCAACAAGATTGACCGCCCCGATGCCCGCATCAAGGAAGTCATCGATGAGGTGCTGTACCTGCTGATGGATCTGGGTGCCACCGATGAGCAGCTGGACTGCCCCATGCTGTTCTGCTGTGGCCGTGATGGCACCGCAAGCCTGGACCCGGATGTGCCCGGCACCGACCTGATTCCTCTGTTCGATACTCTGCTGAGCACCATCAAGCCGCCTGAGGGCGACCCCGAGGCTCCCTTCCAGATGTTGGTGTCCTCTGTGGACTACAACGACTTCGTTGGCCGCATCGGCATTGGCCGCATCCAGAACGGCGTTGCCAAGGTGGGCGAGGAAGTTGTCGTCTGTGACTGGCACAATCAGGATCTGAAGATGCGCGGCCGTCTGACCAAGCTGTACGACTTTCAGGCCAATGGCCGTCAGCCGTGCGATAACATTACCGCCGGCGATATCGTGGCCTTCTCCGGCCTGCCCGACGTGACCATCGGCAATACCCTGTGCAGCCCCTCCAATGTGGAGCCGCTGCCCTTCGTGAAAATCAACGATCCTACTGTTGAAATGACCTTTTCCGTCAACGACAGCCCGCTGGCCGGCCGCGAGGGCAAGTACGTCACCAGCCGCCAGATCCGTGACCGTTTGCAGAAGGAACTGCTGAAGGATGTCGCTTTGAAGGTGGAGGATTCCGCCACCACCGATTCCTTCCGCGTTATGGGCCGTGGTGAGATGCACCTGTCCATCCTGATCGAGACTATGCGCCGTGAAGGTTATGAGCTGCAGGTCTCTCCCCCGCACGTTCTGACCAAGGTCATCGACGGCAAGACCTATGAGCCTATGGAGCATGTCGTCATCGATGTGCCCACCCAGTATCAGGGCGCTGTCATGACCGGTCTGGGCCAGCGCAAGGCTATCCTGCAGCAGATGGAATCTCTGGGCACCGACCGCGTGCGTCTGGAGTTCCGTATGCCCAGCCGCGGCCTGTTCGGCTACCGCAACCAGTTCCTGACCGATACCCATGGCGAAGGCATCATCAACCAGATCTTCGACGGTTACGATGTCTGGGCTGGCATGATCGCCAACCGCTCCACCGGTTCTCTGGTCAGCTTTGAGACCGGCGAGGCTGTCACCTACGGTCTGTTCAATGCTCAGCAGCGCGGCACCCTTCTGGTGGGCGCTGGTGAGAAGGTCTACGAGGGCATGGTCATTGGCTACACCGCTTCCGGCGAGGACGTGGATGTCAACGTCTGCAAGACCAAGCACCTGACCAATACCCGTGCATCCGGCTCCGATGATGCTCTGCGCCTGATTCCCATTAGCAAGCTCAGCCTGGAAGGCTGCCTGGAATTCCTTGCACAGGACGAGCTGCTGGAGGTCACTCCTGAAAATCTGCGCATCCGCAAGCAGATCCTGAACCACGAGCAGCGTATGAAGGCCAAGAGCAAGCTGAAATAAGCCTTTCCTTCTTTTATAATATGTACTTTACCGTCCTGCAGCGTTTCAAAACACCGCAGGACGGTTTTGTTTTGCCAAAAATGATCCATTTTTTAAAAAAGGGCTTGCAAAAGGCATTCTTATGCGGTATAATATCTCTTGCAGTCACAAATGTGATCTGCCTCTTTAGCTCAGTCGGTTAGAGCACCTGACTGTTAATCAGGGTGTCGCCTGTTCGAGTCAGGCAAGAGGCGCCAGAAGAAAAGGCAATGTTCCACAGAACATTGCCTTTTTTTGTCCCATACTACACCCTTTTTCTGTACAGCCATGCAGTCGTGTTTCTCCTCTGTTTTTGGGCTTCTCTGTCCCAAAAACACAGCATTCATGCGAAAAAAGCATCAAGCATAATGATTTCTTAAGATTTGACTACTTGAAGAAGATGTCACATTGTGGTATACTGCTTATAAGCTTTGGGAATTTGTATCTGTTTTTCCAAAGTCCGGCACACAGATCAAAGGGTAGGTGCTCCCTTCTTTTGATAGCAGCCGACCGGTGTTTTGTCATGGTTCTCCGCAGGACAGGACAAAGCACCGGTCTCTGTGCTGTTGTTTCAGGCTCCGGCTCTTTTCACGTTGTCAGATCTGCGGCAGGCCGCTTCTTCAAAACGCCTGCCGCTGTTTGAATAAATTTGTATATGATCAAAGGAAGCATCTATGCGTTACACCTATGTCCGGCAGCACGACACCACTGACTGTGCGGCTGCCTGCCTCGCAATGGTGTGCCTCCATTACAAAAAGGAAGTTACCATCACCCGCCTGCGCGATATGATGGGTACCGACCTGAAAGGCACGAACCTTGTTGGTTTGCAGAAAGCCGCTAATGAGTTGGGTTTCACCACTGCAGCGGTTCGCGTAGACCGTGAAAATTTCCTCAGCGATTTCTCGCTGCCCTGCATTGCGCAGGTCATCACCGATCAGGGTCTGGCCCACTTTGTGGTCGTCTTTAAAAAGACCACCATCAAAGATGACGGTGAGCGTCGTCGGCACATGCTGAAAGAAGCCGAATCCGCCAAGGAAGATGAGAAGAACGGCAGAAAACACAAGTGTAAGGATTACGTCGTGATCGGCGACCCCGGCAGTGAGCTGAAAAAGATTTCTCTGGATGAGTTCTACAAGAACTTTACCGGTGTTCTGCTGCTGATGAACCCCACCTCGGAGTTCAAGGGCGGTAAGATCGAAAAGGGCGGCATGTTCAAGCGTTACATCGACCTGTTGCTGCCCCAGAAAAAACTCTTTGCCTATGCGATCCTGAGTTCTCTGATCGTTACGATCCTGGGCATCGCCTCCTCCATGTTCAACAAGATCCTGATGGACGAGGTCTTGCCATATGGCTTGGACAATCTGCTGGTCACACTGATTCTCGTGTTCAGCATGGTCAGCATCACCAATACGCTGGTGGGCTTTGTCCGGCAGTGGGTTCTGATCCACCTATCCATCAAGATCGATATTCCGCTGATGCTGGGCTACTTCGGGCATATCTTCCATCTGCCCATGAAGTTCTTTGCCACCCGCAAGACTGGTGATATCACCACCCGTTATTCGGATGCAAACACCATCAAATCCATCTTCACCAGCATTGCGCTGAGCCTGATCATGGATATCTCGATGGCCATTATCACCGGTATCATCCTGTTCCGCATGAATGCGATGCTCTTCTCGATCTCGCTGTTCATGGCTCTGGTCAGCATTCTGCTGGTGCTGATCTACAAGCAGCCTTACAAAAAGATCAACGAAGAGACCATGGTGCAGTCCGCTGCACTGAACAGCCAGATGATCGAAAGCCTGCGCGGCATTGAGACGGTCAAGTGCAACGCCAACGAGGATACCGAAATGGAGAACCTCGAGCGTGAGTACATCAAGAGCCTGAAGATCAGCCTGCGCTCCAGCAAGATCAGCACCACGCAGGGCCTGATTTCCTCCTTCATTTCCACAGGTTTCAGCATGCTGACCACCTATGTGGGTATCAGTCAGGTTCTGAAGGGGGAGATGACACTGGGCGGATTCATGGCCTTCAGCACACTGTCCTCTTACTTTACTTCCCCGCTGAGCAACCTGATTGGTCTGCAGATGCAGATTCAGGAGGCCAGCATTTCCATGAAGCGTCTGGGCGAGATCATGGATTATCCCTCCGAGACGGTCGGCGACGAAGACCGCACCGATCTGGACAAGGTGGAGGGCGATATCGAGTTCAAGGATGTCACTTTCCGTTATGGCAACCGTGCCCCTGCACTGGATCACATCAGCTTTACCATTCCGGCCGGTAAAAAGGTCGCACTGGTGGGCAGCAGCGGCAGCGGCAAATCCACGATCACCAAGCTTCTGCTCAAGTATTATGAGCCGGAAGATGGCGAGATTGACTTGAACGGTGTGAATCTGGCTGAATACACCAATGACTCTGTCCGCCGTGCAATTTCTTATGTGCCGCAGAACGTTGAGCTGTTCAGCAAGACCATTTATGATAACATCCGCGTTTCCCGTATGGACGCTACGATGGACGAAGTCAAGGAAGCTGCCAAGAAGGCAGATGCTCACGACTTTATCCGTCATCTGCCCCTGCAGTATAACACTTATCTGGAAGAAGCAGGCAACGGCCTGTCCGGCGGTGAAAAGCAGCGCATTGCGCTGGCACGCGCTTTCCTGAAAGATTCCAACCTCTACATTCTGGATGAATCCACCAGTAATCTGGACTTTGCTACGGAAAATCTGATCTTCAACATGATCTACGATCAGCTTGCAGATCGTTCCATGCTGATCGTAGCTCACCGCCTGTCCACCGTTCGTGACTGTGATCTGATCCTTGTGATGGATCACGGCAAGATCGTGGAACGCGGCACGCACGATGAGCTGCTTGCCAAGGAAGGCAAGTACTACGAGCTGTGGAACATGCAGCAGGGTATCTACCGCAGCAAAAAGGCAGAGCCCAAGCAGTCTGTCATGCAGGCCGTGGTGGAAGAGGATGACGACGGTGAGTCGATCACCTATTGATGTGTTGCAGCCGGGTGCGCACCCGGTTACATATGAAAGGGAGTAATTCTTGATGGATAGCTTGGTTTGACATAGTTTTGCTGTGTCAGATAAAAAAGAGCTAGAAAGACTTTCTGTTTAGTAGAAGTAGATGGTGTTATCCTGAACAGGCCCTGCCTGCTCAGGTGACTATGCCTCACTATGGTGTGCCCGGAGGCAAAACGCCTCCGGGCACATTTTATTCGCAAGATCCCTATTACTTTTATAAGTAGTAGGCGATCGGGAGCGGAGAGGAAGCTACTCTCTGCAGCGGTTTTCTCCCCTTTCTCGATTGCCTATTACTGCCTCTTCTGAGGTAAATCTGAAAAGGAACCGAGGTATTCAACATGAAAGAGATCAAAGTAGCCGAGAACAAGACCCTGAAGCTCACCAATGTGCTCTCCCGTGAGATCCATCCGGAAGAGATGGCCAGCCTGCCCGTGGTGCTGACCCAGATGCACAACTTTATCAAGAGCAACAACGCACAGCCCATTGGCCCCATCGTGCAGGCCATGGTGGTTGGTGAGGACCGTCAGATGCACCTGTACATGATGCAGCAGGCTACCCAGTTCATCGGCCAGATGGAGCAGGACTACCATATGGATGCTATTCTGCGCGTGAAGAACTGCCTGTATGCCCACTACACCGGCCCCATGCCCGAAAGTCAGCTGGCTTCCTACAAGCTGCAGGTCCACGCTTTTGAGAATGAGCAGAAACTGACCGGCACCTCCTATACCATCTATGTCAATCAGGATGAGGATGATGCCGTGGTCGATGTCTTTATGGAGACCAAGTAATTATGACGATTAAAGTTCAGAACCTTTCGGATCTGCAGGACCGCCGCATCATGATGGAAAAAAAGCTGCCGCCTTATGGCTACGCTTTTGTCATTCTGGTGGGCATCTTCATGCTGTTTCTGGTGGTGTGGAGCACCCATACCAACCGCATTTATGTCAGCCAGAACGCAGGCACCGTGCAGGCCAGCAATAAAACCTATATCATGTCCAGTTATTCCGGCTCCATTACCGAGATGTATATTTCGGAGGGCAGCTATGTGAACGAGGGCGACCTCGTGGCCCACATCAAGAGCACGGATATCGACATGCAGCAGGATAACCTGGAAAGCCAGCTCAAGATCTACCAGACCCAGCTGAACCAGTACAACAAGCTGCTGCAGTGCGTGCAGGATGATACCAACTACTTCAGCGAGACAAACCCCGAAGATCAGCCCTACTACTATCAGTACGAGACCTACAAGAGCCAGGTCTCCCAGAAGACCTTTGATGCCACGGCCTATCAGGCTGCCGGTTACTCCGATGCTCAGATCAAGACCATGATGGAGCAGAGCCAGAGCGAAGTAGAAGCTCTGTACTACTCCACCATGCAGTCCATCTCCCAGAGCATTACCAGCGCACAGAGCAACGTGGACAACATTCAGGCTCAGCTCGATGCCTTGAACACCGGTGCCAACGATTACTACATCTATGCCCCCACCTCCGGTGTGATCCACATGGATACTCCTTACAAAGAGGGCATGGTGCTGAGCGCAGGCTCCCCGCTGGCCACTGTTGCCAGCGAGAACGACGATCTGGAGATCGTTGCCATGGTCACCGTGAATGACCGCCCGCTGCTTCATGTGGGTGACCCCTGCAAGATCGCCATTACCGGCCTTTCGGAGTATTCCTATGGCACCCTGACCGGCACTGTAACGGCCATTGACAGTGACGTGACGGCCAGCTCCAACGCTTCCTACTATAAGATGACCATTAAGCCCGATGCCACTTATGTGGTGAGCCGCAGCGGCGACAAGGTGGATCTTTCCAACGGCATGAGCGTTACTGCCCGCGTGGAGTACGATCAGGTCACCTATTTCGAGTACGCAATGGAAGCCCTGGGCGTTCTGTTCCGTTAAACCGGAGCTGTGCTGACTGCCAGCCGCCGTTATATCACCCAAAGAGGTACACTTACTATGAAATCAACCGCAAAAAAACTGGCCGTCTGTGCGGCAGCGCTCTGCCTGCTGGCCTGCGGCACAGCTGTGTCTGCGGCCGCAGCAAGCCCTGTCTCCGGCCTTGCCCTGAGCGGCGTTGCCATGCCGTGGGATCAGGACGTGCCTGCCGAAAGCATTGAGGCCGGCAGCTATACCGCCAACATGCTGCTGGGTTCCTCTCAGCAGCTGTCTCCTGTGGTGCGTCCGCGCAACTCTACCGACTCGGTTGTCTTTATCTCGGACGATACTTCCATCCTGACCGTGAGCAACTCCGGTGTCGTGCAGGCTGGGGGCGTAGGCACCACCCGCATCACCGCTGCCGCAGGCAACCAGATCTGTGCCTACACCATCGTTGTCTCCATGGATTCTTCCATGATCGTTACCGAGATGGACCTTTCCCTTTCCTCCAACACCATTTATGTTGGCAACTCGGTCTCGGCACAGCTGCAGGTGCGGCCTACTTCGGCTTCCAACTATGCCACCGTCACCCTGACCTCTTCCAATGAGAAGGTCGCCACGGTGAACAATTTCGGCCGTGTTACCGGCATTGCCCCCGGCACCGCCACCATTACCGCTACCTGCGGTTCGGTGACTGCTACCACCAATGTCACGGTCATGAGTATTCCCAACTCCGGCACCGGCACCGGCACCGCCAGCACTGGTTCTTCCAACAGCGGTCAGGTCGTCACGGTGAATCCTTCCTACGTTGTGCTCAAGCCCGGTGCCACCCGCACCCTGACCGCCAGTGTCAAGCCTTCTTCCGCTTCCCAGAAGTTCACCTATAAGTCCGCCAACAGCAACATTGCCACGGTCAGCCCCAGCGGCGTGATCACGGCTGTGGGCACCGGCGCTACTTCCATTACCGTTTCCAATGGCACTGCATCCGCCATGGTCACGGTCATCGTCAACCGTTCGGCTGCATCTTCTTCCGATAATTCTTCGGACAGCAGCTCCACCGAACCGGATAACGATACTCCCATCGAGATCGATCCCGTTGTGCAGGCCATTCAGGACAGTGAGGACAACGAGATCGTTTTCACACAGGCCGAGGTGCCTACCGTGACCGGTGATATCCTCAATGCGCTGCGCACCACCGGCAAGACCCTGTGCGTGGTGGGCGATGGCTACACCATGCAGATTGCAGGCAGCGGTGTCAAGAGCACCACCAGTGAGCTGGACACCATGCTCATCCTGACTGAGTCCGATCAGGGCATCGAGTTCGAGCTGGACAAGGGCAAGGCTCTTCCCTGCTCGGTGCGCATCGATCTGGATGTGAGCACCTATACCCGCCTGTATCTGTACAACGCCGTCTCCAACAAGTGGCAGTACCTGAACAGCTACACCGACGGCATCATCACTGCCGATACTGCAGGCCGTTATCTGCTGACCAACCAGAACCTGAAATTTGCCAATATCAACTGGACCTTCTTCATTGCCGGTGGTGTTGTAGTGGTTCTGATCGGCATTGCATATGTTGTGCTGAAAAAGCGCTACTGGTTCTGGTAATTTTCAAAACCACTCTTTCATGAAACAGCAAGACCCTCTCTGAGTGTGATATGCTCCCCCTAGAGTAGACAGAGTAAAACAAAAACTCTGCGTACTCTGGGGGGTATTTTTATGTCAGGAAAGAACCATCCCTTTTGCACAAAAAAATTCGCCGTCTCCTTGTGGAAACGGCGAACAAAAACTGATATTATTTCTCTGCCTACTTAACGGAGCGCACTTCAATGGAACGCCTGGGCTTTGTTTGCATTATGATGTCTGCCTTCGTTACTTTTCAATGGGCTGCGAGGGCTTCCAGTCCTTGTAGTTCTCGTAGCGGCTCTCGCGGATCTTGGTGTGGGACCAGATCTCGTCCGCCGTGGGCTGCCAGTTGGCCGCATAGTTCTTGCACTTCTCGCACAGGTGCTCCACGCTTTCCGGGGACTGCAGGTCGGTGCTGTGGGCACCGGTCTCGTGCACCATCTTCTGCAGCAGTTCGGGGTTTTCCAGCATCGGGCAGGGACGCAGATGGTTCTTGTTGAAGGGCTGGCCGTTGTGATAAGCCATGAACAGCGGGCTGTGCAGAATTTCCAGAATGCTCTGGTCGTGGATATTGGCATTGGAGTAGTGGATGAACACGCACGGCTCTGCGTCACCGGCAGAGTTGATGTGGAAGTAGTTGCGTCCGCCGGCAATACAGCCGCCCACAAACTCACCGTCGTTCTGGAAATCCATCGGGTAGAACGGGATATCGCACTCTTCCGAGCGCAGATAGCGGATGCGGTCGATCATATATTTGCGCTGCTCCGGGGTGGGCATCAGTTCGGGCGCTGCCTCGTTGCCCACGGGCATGTAGTGGAAGTAGAAGCCGAAGTGTGCACCTTTCTCACACAGGAAACGCATGAACTCATCGTTGGTAACAGCTTCGATATTATCGCGGGTGTAGCAGATGGACGTGCCGAACACGATGCCGTGCTCCTTGAGCAGATCCATAGCATGCATAACAGCGGCATAGTGCCCCTCACCGCGGCGGGCATCGTTGGTCTCCGGGGTGCCCTCGATGGACAGCATGAAGGCAATGTTGCCCAGACGCACCACCTCTTTGCAGAACGGCTCATCGATGAGGGTGGAGTTGGTGTAGATGGCAAACTGCACATCATTGTGCTTCTCCGCCAGCTTGAGGATATCAGCCTTACGCACCAGCGGCTCGCCGCCGGTCAGCATGTACAGGTACACGCCCAGCTCCTTGCCCTCGGTAACGATCTTGTCCATATCCTCAAAGCTGAGGTTATTCTTGTGACCGTATTCACCGGCCCAGCAGCCCACGCAGTGCATATTGCAGGCGGAAGTGGGGTCGAACAGGATCAGCCAGGGGATGTTGCACTGATACTTCACACGGTTCTCGCGGATGGTCTTGGTGCCGCGGAAGAAAGCCTCGTAGCCCAGATTCAGCGCCATGGTGCGGGCCACGTTGGGGTCGGTCTGATCCAGCACACAGTTGATGAGCTTGGACCACTTGCTGTCGGGGTCGGTCAGGGTCTGTCTGGCGTGTTCGTAGGCTTCAGCGCTGAACGAACTGCCATAGAACTGCTTTGCAACATCCACCAGCTGTCCCACGGTTTTCTGACGGTCTTTATCGGCATGAGAAAGCACCACGTCCACCATTTTACCAACGGCAGCACGCTGCATTTTATGAGTCAGGCTCTCAACAGAAGTATTCATTATCCTTTTCCTCCAAACGGTATTTTTCGGAAATCTCTTTTTCTATTTCTATGCCATTACTCTACCACTCTATCCCACAAGTTGCCATAAACAGAAAAAGCGCCGTGATAGAAAACCCATCACGGCGCGGATTATGATAAAATTTTGTCGTTCTTCCGGTTCAACCGTCCTGTTCCAGATGGATCTTATTGCTGGCAAGGCGGCATAACGCGCGGCGCAGATCGCCCTGCAGCATCCGTCCCATACGTTCTACCATCACAGCAGGCTCGGTCTTCATATCCCGGCGGATCCATTCTAGCACCACGCCCACCAGCGCATATTTGTAAAAATCCACCACAAACTGCTTGTCATCGTCCTGCACGGTGATGTCGCGGCATTCGCGATCCGCAAATTCCTTCAGCATAGGGTCCAGAAGCTTGTACAGATACTGCTCCACCTGTTCACGACCCACAGAGCGGTATACGTTCAGTACCAGTGCTTTGTTATCCCGGATCTGGTGCAGGATGTCCAGAAATGCTTCGGTCCATGTATCAAAGCTCTGGCGGCCTTCCATCGTCTTGGCCGCATCTTCCATCAGGATCCAGTCCACCAGATCGTAAATATCCTTAAAGTGGTAGTAGAAGGTCATGCGGTTCACGCCGCAGTCCTCGGTGATATCGTTGATCGTGATCTTATTGAGGGGCTTTACCAGTAGCAGCTTTTTCAGCGATGCTTCCAGTGCCCGCTTCGTTGTTTGTGACACAAAAACCTTCCTTTCCCGACCGTAGAAATTTTTCCCGCTGCGTACGGCGATTGGCAGCTTCGTACATTATAATACCGCAAAAGTCGTTCCGATTGCAAGCATTGATTCTGTCCATTTTGTAAACTAAGAATGACTTCCTGCGTTTTCACTCCGGCAGTTTCTCGCTTCAAAAGCCGTTTCTCAGCCCCAAACCCCTTCCGTCGGTGCGCAATGCCTGCAAAAGCGGCTTCTTCCGGCAAAAAAGCGGAAAAGGCCCTTGATTTTATATTCCTCTACGCTTAGAATGGGAGCAGACGGCTGTGATTGAAGTGCCGTTTTGAGGGAGGGTACAAACTATGATGGATACCATTGGTTTTCTGGGCTGCGGCAACATGGGTGGAGCCATCGCCCGTGCCGTTTGCAAAGCTGTTGACCCTAAGAAGGTTTTTCTGGCAAACCGCACTGCGGCCAAGGCACAGGCACTGGCCAAAGAACTGGGCTGCAAAACAGCCACCAATGCTGAGGTGGCCGGTGACTGCGGCCTGATCTTTCTGGCGGTAAAGCCCCAGATGATGGAAGCTCTGCTCCAGCCGCTCAAGTTCACCTTTGACGAGCGCCCCAGCCGTTTTGTGCTGTGCAGCATGGCAGCGGGCCTTTCGATCGCCCGTATTCAGGAGCTGGCCGGTGAGGACTTTCCTGTGATCCGCATCATGCCCAACACCCCGGCTTCGGTGGGTGAGGGTATGATCCAGTACTGTTCCAGTAATGTCACCGCTGAGGAAGAAGAAGCCTTCCTCAAGATCATGGCTCCTGCGGGCCGTCTGGATGCCGTTCCGGAAAGTCTGATCGATGCCGCCAGCTGCGTTTCCGGCTGCGGCCCGGCATGGGTGTACCAGTTTATTGAGGCTCTGGCCGACGGCGGCGTGGCCTGCGGCCTGCCCCGCGCCAAAGCGCAGGAATATGCCGCGCAGATGGTTCTGGGCAGCGCAAAGCTGGTGCTGGAAAGCGGAAAGCATCCCGGCGAACTCAAGGATGCTGTGTGCAGCCCCGGCGGCAGCACCATTCAGGGCGTGCGCGTGCTGGAAGAGCACGGCCTGCGCGGTGCGGTGATGGATGCCGTGATCGCCTCGTACAATAAGACAAAGGAAATGGGAAAGGGTTAAGGATATCATGCGCATCGTTGTAAAAGTAGGCACTTCTACTCTGGCATACGCCACCGGACGGCTGAACATCCGCCACACGGAACAGCTGGTCAAGGTGCTCAGCGACCTGAAAAACGAGGGCCATGAGGTCATTCTGGTGTCCTCCGGTGCCATTGGCATGGGCGTGGGCAAGCTCTCACTGCCAACCCGCCCAAAGGACACCACCACCAAGCAGGCCTGCGCCGCTGTAGGCCAGTGTGAGCTGATGTACACCTACGACCGGCTGTTCAACGCCTACAATCACACCGTGGCGCAGATCCTGCTCACCGGCGTGGACGTGGAGCACACCGAACGCCGCGTGAACTTTCAGAACACCCTGTCCCGCCTGCTGGAGCTGGGTGCCCTGCCCATCATCAACGA
>ERZ860148.1414-NODE-1414-length-13772-cov-2.313698_pt1 | contig 13772 bp, 13 predicted proteins | sample MGYA00509981_ERZ860148 | MGnify/ENA primary metagenome ERZ860148 (study PRJEB30046, sample SAMN00715199) | human gut metagenome | study: EMG produced TPA metagenomics assembly of the A metagenome-wide association study of gut microbiota in type 2...
GCACGGGACGCAATGACCTGACCGATTCCTGCTGCCACATACATAGCTTCGATCATACGGTCTTCCTCTACGCCATACTCCCTGAAATAAGTGACAAGAACTGCAGGCATAACACCGCATGCACCTGCCGTTGGTGCTGCAACGATACGTTTCATACAGGCATTTGATTCGCCCATTTTTAAAGCATTTGCCATGACGGTCCCGACAAATTCACCGGTCAAATTCTGCATTTTTCTAACCTCTTCCATCATCTTTTCACCGTCGCCGCCAGAAAGACCGCTTTGTGACTTTAAATCTTTATCGTAACTTTCATTGGCATCTTTCATTGCAAGATACATACTGCTCATTTTCCCGATAGACTCTAGACGGTCTACCTGTCGTTCTGTCATATCATCATGTAAAATTGTTTCCCATAATTGACATTCCTGTTCTTTTGCTCTTGTTTCTATCTCTTCTACGGATGCAAATCCCATACTCTAGTCCTCCTTCATCTTAGCAAGATATGTAACTTTCTGGATTCCTTCCAGACGTTCCAAAAAGTTCAGACCTTCTTCTGGTATTTCTTTGTCACATTCAATGACCATGACTGCACTTCCACCTCTGTGATCACGGTATAATTGCATCGTTGCGATATTAACCGATTTATGAGCAAGCATTGATGTTACTTCTGCTACATGTCCTGGCTGGTCGTCATTGTGTACAACTAATGTTGTATACTCCCCGCTAAAGTTTGCTTCCAGTCCATCAATCGTGCAGATCTTAATTCGTCCACCACCTAAGGAGCAGGCTACAATCTCAAGATTCCTTCCTGATTCTCCGACAAGTAATAATTTTACGCTGTTTGGATGTGCATTTTTTAATTGAATCTTTCCAATCTCAAACTTCACTCCTGATTCTTTTGCTATGTCAAAACTGTCTGGAATCCGAATGTCATCGGTTGCCATGCCAAGTAATCCTGCCACTAATGCTTTGTCTGTACCATGTCCTTTTCCTGTTGCAAGAAATGATCCATGTAATAGTATTTTAGCTTCTTTTACCGATTCTCCGAGCAGGTGCCTTGATACCTGTCCGATCCTTACAGCACCTGCTGTATGAGAGCTCGACGGTCCGACCATCACTGGTCCTACGATGTCAAATAAATTCATGTGATTTCTCCTGTCTATAAATGCCTTTCATCTTTTGAAATGCTGTTTTGCCGTGTATTATTTTGTTTCTTGTATATAATTTACTCGTAATATATGAAAAAGGCAAGTATAGAATTTCCTATACTTGCCCTGCTTTGGAACATCTCATATTAATCTGTTAATTTTTCTTAGAAATTAAATCCTTTGATCGTTGCAAAATAATCTTCTGGTGTTTCTGCGCGACGGATCATTTCTGTTGTTCCATCCTCTTTTAATAAGATTTCTGCCGATTTTAATTTACCATTATAGTTATATCCCATTGCAAATCCGTGTGCTCCTGTATCATGAATCACTAACAGATCTCCCATGTCGATCTTTGGTAATTTACGGTCGATCGCAAATTTATCGTTATTTTCACAAAGAGATCCTGTGATATCATATACATGATCTGCTGGTTCGTTTTCTTTACCCATAACTGTGATGTGATGGTACGCCCCATACATTGCAGGTCTCATTAAGTTGACTGCACATGCATCAACACCAATGTATTCTTTATGTGTATGTTTTTCATGGATTGCTTTTGTTACTAAATGTCCGTTTGGTGCAAGCATGTAACGTCCAAGTTCGGTAAAGATCTTCACATCTCCCATTCCGGCTGGTACTAATACTTCGTCATATACTTTGTGTACACCTTCACCAATGACAGCGATGTCATTACCTTCCTGATCTGGAAGGTAAGGGATTCCGACTCCACCAGATAAGTTGATAAATCCGATATGAACTCCAACTTCTTCTTTTAATTTAACTGCTAATTCAAATAACTGTTTTGCAAGTGTTGGATAGTATTCATTTGTAACTGTGTTACTTGCAAGGAAAGAATGGATTCCGAATTCTTTGACACCGAGCTCTTTTAACTGTTTGAAAGCTTCAAAGATCTGTTCTGTTGTCATTCCGTATTTTGCATCTCCTGGGTTATCCATGATATCTGTTCCTAATGCGAAAACTCCACCTGGATTGTAACGGCAGGAAATCTTTTCTGGGATTCCGGCACATTCTTTTAAGAATTCGATATGTGTAATGTCATCTAAGTTGATCGTTGCACCTAACTGTTTTGCCAGAATAAATTCTTCTGCTGGTGTATCGTTAGAAGAGAACATGATCTCGCTTCCATCGAATCCACAACGATCTGACATCATAAGTTCTGTTAAAGATGAGCAGTCTGTTCCGCATCCTTCTTCTTTTAAAATCTTTAAGATTGTTGGATTTGGTGTCGCTTTTACAGCAAAATATTCTTTAAATCCTTTATTCCATGAAAATGCTTTGTATAATCCTCTTGCTGTTTCACGGATTCCTTTTTCATCATATAAATGAAATGGTGTTGGATATTTTTTTACAATCTCATCTAACTGTTCTTTTGTTACAAATGGTACTTTTGCCATGGTGTTTGGTTCCTTTCTTCTATACTTTTTGTATATTTATTTCATTTTTAATAGTTGTATTTCATTGGCCAGTGCATCTTTAAATACTTCCACCAGATTATTGTTACTGGAATACAGGCTGGTTGCTTCATAACGATTTGTGATCGCGCCTGTTAAAACGTCTTTGGAATCCGTGATCAATCGGATCTGTTCTTTCTTACATTCTGTCAGATAAACAGTTGCTCCTTGTAAATCAAATGGTTCATTCGTTATGATCACGACTTTCTTTCCTTCACTTACCATCTTCTCTAAGTGTTCCCGAAACATCTCCAGTCGTTCATTGTATACAGAGATATACGCACGCTCTTCTGCACAAAGCAGCATATCAATGATCTTATCGCAAATATGTTCTTCGCCTTTGATCGTCAGATACCCGCCTTCGTTCTTGCGTTTGCCCGGAAGTTCCGCGATCAGCTCTGTCTTCTTCTGTTCCAGATGCCGGATCTTATTACTGCAGAATTCTTCGATCGCTACCGGTGTGTAACGAACTGTATCTTCCTCTTGTATATAGGCTGCGCCTTTGTCTACCAAGCCTGCTAGTGCATTGTAAGCGTTCGATCTTGAGATCCCGCTTTGTTTGGCTGCCTCGTATCCGTTAAGGCTTCCTTCCAGTGTCAGTAAAATGTAAAGACTGGCTTCGTGTCTTGTAAGTCCGAATTCCATCAGACGCTCTACATTATCCATCACTTTCACCTCGTGTTCCTATCTAGGACTACTATAGTCGAATTAAAAAAGAATGTCAAGGTTTCCTTGACATTCTGAGAATTTTTCTTGAGTTTTCCTACCACTCTTCGTCTTTTCCTAGATATTGTTTCCCACCAACTGTCATGATATCAAATTCGACATATGCGATATGATCTTTGCTTTCTCCATAAATGGTATATTGTTTTTTAACATTTTGAGCATCTTTTCGAATCTGCTGCAATCTGGCATACTGTTTCGCTTCTTTTGATGAAATCGTCTTTTGTTCATTTGTTTTGGACTCTGTAAGTTTAAAATTGTAATTATCAAAATTTGTATAATACGCTTCCAGCTTCTGTCTGTCTTTTACTTTCCAAAATACCGTCTGCATCATGGCTTTATCACTTGGATCAAGAAAGACCATATCACAGCCACTGTTTGATGAAAGTGCATAGACAGGTTCTGCTGCAGCTTTCCACCAAGAAATGGTTTTGACAATCTTTTTGTCTGTCTGATTCATCGTTTCTTTCAGCCAAAATGCTGGTTTTCTGCCTTTCATAGAAGCTTCCAAATAACCAAAACTCATGGCTCCATCTCCCCCGCCATCAGCTGTCTCATAACGGTCTCCGTGATATGTAAATGTTGTAATATCTAAAAATGAACCCATTTGATCATGATTCCATTGATAATATCCGATCTCTTTTTCATTCTTTGGTCCTTTTGTGATCTTGACCATATGATTCCAGCCGATCAAAACTGCTGCTATGAATGTACAGATTGTTATGATACATCCAATGATCATGACTGTTTTTTTATTTTGTTTCATTTCACTCTCCTTATGATCTTATGTAAAATCTAGCTATATGCAATTGCTGTAAGAACAAAGAATACCAACATTAGCACACTGTGAAAATATAATTTTCTTCGGTCTTCTTGTACGATCAGTCCATATGTCATAATAAACCTTAGGATAATATTGATCATCTGCAATGCATTAAATGCCTTCGTTGTTACTGTAAGAGATCCTGAACCATGATCCAGTGCAAGGATAAGTCCAAAGATCAGCGTCATCAAATACATGACAATGCATTGCACATAAAAGTAAAACTTATCTTCCCAAGCAAGTTTTAAGAATACATTTCTCTCGTCTTCTGCAAAAATTGCAATAAACATAAGGTTACATAAACTTACAGATCCTATCTCTGGCTGTATAAAGATGATCATAACTGCCTGAATGATCATTAGGAGTAATGTGAACCATTGTTTTTTGATTGCTTGCATATTTTCCCTCCTCTCCCTCTTTTTCATATCTTTATTCAAAAGATATTTTTAGTATATCTGGTACGTAATTAATTGTCTATCTTTTAATTTATTTTCTTATCTAACAGTGCTTGCCACTATCTGTATTTTTTTATACAATGAAAGGAGAAACTTATGAGTAAAAATAAAAAATCGCTGCAAGATTTAACTTTACTTGACCGCTTTTTATTTGCTGAAGTTATGGAAGATCCTAAGACATTTGAGAATATATTATCTATTATTCTTGGAGAAGATATCTCCATCAAAGGCCGTCCACAATCTGAACACGAAAGTCGGACTTCGCCTCTAAAACGACAGGTGCGACTTGACGTATGGGCAGAGGATGAAACCGATGCTGTTTATAATGTAGAAGCTCAAAAAGAAAATACGAAAAATCTTCCTCATAGAAGTCGTTTTTATCAGGCTCTGATTGACTCCAAATTATTAGATCCTGGAGAAGTAGATTTTTCGAATATGAAAGACTGTTATTCTATTATCATTGCACCTTTCGATCTGTTTGGAAGAGGATTATATCAATATACTTTTCAAATGAACTGCAATGAAACTGGTCAACCTTTAAACGATGGTGCTATACGTATTTTTCTAAATACTCATGGTCAAAATCCCGAAGATATCAGTTCCGAATTAAAAGAACTTTTATACTATATGGAACATACTACCGAAGATATCTTTTGCTCTACACCACGCCTTCAGGAAATAAAAAAACATGTCAATATCGTAAAATCCAGCGAAGAGATTGGAGTGAAATATATGCAGGAATGGGAAGAAAAAATTCTTGAGAAACGAAAAGCACGTGCTGAGGGACTTGCTGAGGGACGTGCTGAAGGACTTGCTGAGGGAGATTACTTTCGATTAATACAACAAATCAAGAAAAAAATTGAAAAATCCAAGAATTTAATTCAAATTGCTGATGAATTAGAAGAAACACCTGAAAATATTGAGTCTTTATATCATTGCATCAAAGATCATTTTACTTTGGAAAATAAAGATATCTATAAACTTTATAAAGATTGTAATTAGAATAGGATTTCGATGCCTAAAATCATCAATCATGGAAGAATACCTGCAGCTGATCTACTGCAGGTATTCTTCCATGATCTTCTTTGTTTTATTGACCACGTATCCACTTCCGCCTCGTTTCTTCACGTTTTCTGTCATGGATACCAGTTCCAATGCTTCCCTATTGTTTGTTGCTGGCATTATGGTCACAAACCAGCCGATTTCTGTTCCTTTTGTGTCTGTCTGTGATTGTTTGATCTCTGCAGTTCCTGTCTTTCCTCGAAGATCTACCCCTTCTATGTTCGCTGCGTGTCCCGTACCAGAGGGATCTCTGATTACTTGTCGCATAGCTTCATTTACGGTATTCACAGCTTGTTTGGTAAATATAGTTTCCTTTAATACTTGTTTTTTTGATCCGTTTTCTTTGACCAGATACGGTTTCAGCATATTACCATTATTGGACAATGCTGTGTAGATTGCTGCCATATGTACCGGGTTTACCATCATTTTCCCCTGTCCATATCCACTGTCAGCTAACTGAATATCGGAAGTAAATCCTTCACTTCCATAGGATGAAGCATTTAGTCCAAATGTAAATTTCAGACTTTCCCCAAAACCTAAATTGTCAAGCTGATCCTTCAAGGTATCTTTTCCTATCTTCAGGGCTGCTTTTGCAAAATAAATATTGTCAGAATAGATCATTGCATTTTGCAGATTATGCCCATTATAATCGTGCAATGTTGTTACGTAATAACCACCCCAGCTTTTATCCTTCTGCCAGCGTTTTCCACTGTTTCCAAAGTCATCATTTGCACGAAATTTATTCTGGCTTAGTCCGATCGCTGCTATGATCGGTTTGATGGATGATCCAGGTGCAAATGTTGCTTTAAAGCGATTTTGCATTGGCAGTCTTTGATCGCTATTGATCACATTCCATTTCTTCTGGCTCATTCCTAAGATAAATGCCTGTGCATCATAAGACGGAGTACTTACAAGTGCCTTGACCTCTCCTGTTGAAGGATTCAATGCAACATGAGCACTTTTATCATTTTTATACTGTTCGTAAATAGCCTTTTGCAAACTACTGTTGATCGTTGTTGTTAAATCCTTTCCATCTGTCTGAGATTTGACCGCCAGTGACTGTTTTTTCTGTCCATTAGAATCTTCTATGTATATCTCTAAGCCATTCGTGCCAGAAAGCTGCTCATCATATAATTTCTCAAGTCCTGCTTTTCCTTCGCCATTTTGCATATAACCGATAAGATGTGCTGCTGCCTCCCCAAGTGGATAGATTCTCCCAGTTTCTGTGGAAACAATGATCCCTTTCACATCGAGAAGATCTTCTGAATATTCTTTTAATTTGATCAATGGTACAAAAGAATCATCCGTCACCCATTTTTGATCAAGTTTCTTCTGAATCTCTTCTTTGGATAATCCTAATTTCTTTGCCGCAAGTTTTACGGAATTACCGTCCATCTTCCCAGGAACAAATCCTACAGAATAGATCTTACCCTGTACAGCAAGTGCATTTCCCTGTGCATCTTTGATCCTTCCTCTTTTGGCATATAAAGTTTTTACCCTAACTTTGTCTTCTGCTCCTAATTGCGGAAAAATAACGGAGTCATCCCAATCTATGCGATATCTATGATTTTCTTTGACAAAATCTGTACGGTTATTATAGGTAATAATTCCAGCATTTGTCTGCATTTTTACGTGATATGTCACGGTTGTTGATCTCTTCTTTGAAGTTACATCAGCATCAATCGTTTGGACCCCGATTCCCTTATAAATATTTTTATTTCTCTTGATAAATTCTTCTTTTGAAATACTTTTTTGGCTTTCTTCATTCAAAAGATCGTACATCTTTTCATACTTTCCATCTTCTGCATATGACATATATTTTAATAATGTGTCACCTGGATTCATCGCAATATTATTCTTATAGAATAATACAGCTCCCGCAGCTGCGATCACCAGTGCGACTCCTATTGCTGCCTTCTTTGCTATACTTCTTCTATCTTCCATATGATACTACCTCTTTCTGATTCCTACCCTGATCTGTATTATTTTATTTAATCGTAGAGATCTCTTCTCCTGTTTTCAAAGACAGGATTGGCTGTTCTTATATTTTGAATCTGTTCTTTATCTATCTGTGCATAGAGCAGCTCTTCCTTTTCTTCTCCTAAATACAATCTGGTTCCATCTGGTGCAAATCCAGTACTTCTTCCCATGTAATGTTCCTTGCTGTAATGACAACATCCTAAAACATACATCTCATTTTCAATTGCTCTTGCCCGAAGAAGTGTCTCCCACTGCATAAATTTTCCTTCACCCTTAACCCATGCCGCTGGATATAACATGACCTGAGCTCCAGATAATGCTTCATATCTTGCAAGTTCCGGAAATCTGAGATCATAACAGATTCCAAGTCCGATCACACCTGCAGGTGTCTTAATCGGTGTAAACAAACAATCCCCCTTAAGCGTATTCATTGATTCCTTCCATTTATATGCATTAAACAAATGTGTCTTTTTATAATCAGACACAAGTTCTCCCAGGTCATTCAGGATTACCATTGTATTGTAGTTCTTTGTTTCATCCACAGTCTGTTCATTCATCCCAAAAATGATCCACATCTTAAACTCTTTTGCAAGCATCTTCATTGCCTGTACAAATTCGCCATGCAAGCTTTGTGCCTTTTTTGTATAGTTGTGTTCAGCATCCGGATAATAATTCATGAAATATTCTGGAAAAATGATCATAACTGCCTCTTCTTCTGTTGCTTTCTTTATATATTGTTTTGCTTTTTCTATATTTTCTCTCCAGTTTCCGGAAGATGTTGTCTGTGCAACCGCTATTTTATCCATGAAATTTTTATCCCCTTTCCAGTCTCTAGAATACCATATTTCGGGCTTTTTTTGTACCGTTATTAACTTTCTTTAAATTTTTTGTAAAAAAAAATAAAAAAAATTAAAAATAATGCTTGCATTTCTTAAAACATTCGTATATAATAAATCTTGCGTTAAGGAAGCGCAGTAAAAACAACATAATTTAAGCGTGATTAGCTCAGTTGGTAGAGCACCTGACTCTTAATCAGGGTGTCGAGGGTTCGAACCCCTCATCGCGTACTAAAGCACTGTTTTTGGTTGATTTTGTAGCCGGGGATGGTGTTTTTCTTTTATTTAAATCTTATATTGTCTTGTAACTGATCTTGGAAACGTCTATAATAGATGATATTACTGATTAACTATCATTCTAAGAGGAGTCTCAAATGTCAAGCAACCACAAATTTGAATCGAATAAAAAGTATTTTACGATTTCTATCTATACCATTGCTGTTATCCTGATCGGATGTGTGATCTTCCGTTTTATAACACAATGGTCTAATACAAGCAAACTGATCTCTCAATTATGGGAAATCTTATTTCCATTTTTTATGGGATTTCTGATTGCCTATATTTTAAACCCTGTTGTAGCTTTCTTTCAAAGAAATATATCAATAAAACTTTTAAAGAAGAAATCTGCCAGTACACAGCGTGGACTCGCCATTTTGATCAGTTATCTTGTCATGGTTGGTTTTATCATTGTATGTCTACGATTTATCATCCCACAGTTATATGACAGTATTCGTGAACTATCCCTGATGATTCCCGATATTTATAAATCGATCATGTCAATCTTTGAACATTATCGTGAGAACAGCACAGATATGTTTCCTGGTCAGATTGCCGATATGATCGAGACAAAGACATTACCAAAGCTTTTCGAACTGACCAACAATCTTCTGACCAATATCGTCCCTATGCTTTATGAGGCTTCCATGTCTTTTGCCAAGGGATTATTTAACCTGTTTATCGCATTTATTGTTTCTATTTATATGACGATCGATAAATTTATTTTAAAAAATGCTGGAAAACGATTGGTTCTTGCAATCTTTAATGAAAATTTCTCTTATCGTGTACTTCGCACTTTAAAAGATTGTCATAATATTTTTTCTGGTTTCATTATCGGAAAATCCATTGATTCTCTGATCATTGGCTTACTGGCTTTTGTTGCGATGACTATTTTAAAACTTCCTTATACCGTATTGATCAGTGTTATTATCGGCGTCACAAATATGATTCCTTATTTTGGACCGATCATTGGTGCAGTTCCTGGCGCTTTTATTCTTTTTATCGTAAGTCCGACGAAGTGCCTGATCTTTATTATCATGGTTTTTGTCCTACAGCAGTTTGACGGTCTGATCCTTGGACCTAAAATCCTTGGAGAATCTACCGGAGTTCGTCCACTACTGATTTTATTTTCCATCACTGTCGGTGGCGCTTATTTCGGTCCACTTGGAATGTTCCTTGGAGTTCCGTTTTTTGCTACAGTTCAATTTTTGATCGGAAACTGGGTAGATTATCGGTTGTATAAGAAGAATATTAAGTTAGAAAAAGAAGCTTAACATAATAAGAGGATTGACTCATATGATATTTTGTGAGTCAATCCTCTTTTATTGTTATTGATTCGCTATCTGTTCTGCCAGATCATTTAAATATACCCAACGGTCCATCTTTTCATTCAAAGCTTCTTCTGTCTCTTCTTTTTGCTGCGTAAGCTCTGCTAATTTACCAGAATTCGTTGCATTTTCCATGATCTCTTCATCTAACTGTTCTATTTTTTCCTCCAGTTTCGCGATATCATCATCGATCGTTTCAAATTCTTTTTGTTCTTTGTATGTAAACTTGAGCTTATTTTGATGTTCTTTCTGGAATTTCTTTCCATTATTTTCTTTTTTCTCTGGTTTGCTTTTTTCTTGTTTCGCAATTGGCTTTACTTTCTCCAGATAATCCGTATAACCGCCTTCGTACTGTTTTAAATGCCCGCCTTCTTCAAACGCAAAGATCCTGTTTACAATACGATCAAGAAAATATCGGTCATGTGATACCGTGATCACGATTCCTGCGAACGTATCCAGATAATCTTCTAAGATCGTTAATGTCTGAATGTCAAGGTCATTGGTCGGCTCATCGAGGATCAGAACATTTGGTGCTTCCATCAATACTTTTAATAAGTAGAGACGTCTCTGTTCTCCTCCAGAAAGTTTATCAAGCGGTGTGTATTGAAGTTCTGGCGGGAACAGGAAACGGTCTAACATCTGGGATGCACTTGCCTGTCCTTTGGTTGTCTGAATGTATTCTGCAACATTTCTAATATAATCAATAACGCGGATATCACCTGTCATATCTTCATTTTCCTGTGCAAAATATCCGATCTTTACAGTATCACCGATCGTGATATTCCCTTCGTCTGGCTGAAGAATTCCCATGATCATCTTCATAAGCGTAGATTTTCCGCATCCATTTGGACCGATAAATCCAATTCTGTCATCTCTTAATACGATGTAAGAGAAATCATTGATCAGTTGTTTATCTCCAAATCCTTTGGAAATATGTTCTAACTCGATCGTTGTCTTTCCAAGACGACTGCTGATCGAATCCATCTCAACATTTTGCTGCATGGATGGACCTTTGGCATTCTTCAGTTCTTCAAAACGTTCGGTTCTGGCTCTTTGTCTCGTCCCTCTCGCTTTGATTCCCTGTTTCATCCATTCCATTTCCACACGAAGCAAGCTCTGGCGCTTACGTTCTGTGGCTAATTCCATCTCTTCGCGCTGGACTTTTAACTCTACGAATCCAGAATAGTTGGTATCGTATTCGTAAAGTTTTCCTTTGTCGATCTCTACGATCTTATTCGTTACACGATCTAAGAAATAACGGTCATGGGTTACCATGATCAATACGCCTCTAAAGCTGTTTAAAAATTCTTCCAGCCATAGAACCATATCGTTATCTAAGTGGTTCGTTGGCTCGTCAAGGATCAGTACTTCGGTTGGATCTACTAAAGTTCTTGCGAGTGCAACTCTCTTCTTCTGGCCTCCAGATAAATGATCGCATCCTTCATCAAAATCATAGATTCCAAGCTTTGTAAGGATCGTTTTTGCTTCACTCTCTGTCTTCCAGTCCTGATGTTCTTTCCCATCCATCACATATTCAAGAATGCTTTGTTTCTTCGGAAATTCAGGATTCTGTGGAAGATAAGATACACGGATCCCATTTCCACAGATGATCTGGCCTTTGTCTGGCTCGTTGATCTTGGCAATGATCTTTAATAATGTAGTCTTTCCTGTACCATTGACCCCGATCACACCGATCTTATCACCACTGTGGATTCCAAGAGATACGTCATCAAAAATGACTTTCTCTCCATAAATTTTGCTGATATGTTCAATATTTAATATATTCATCGTACTACTTTGCCTGATCGATCGCTTCGACTAATTCTTCTTTGGATACTGCTCCGATCAGTTTTGCCTTAACCTCTCCATCTTTGATCACTAAAAATGTTGGGACTGACATGATCTTGTACTGTGCTACGATATCAACATTCTGATCGATATCAAGTTTTCCGACTTTTACAGTTCCTTCATATTCTTCAGCTAATTGTGCTACCACTGGTGCCATCATCTTACAAGGTCCGCACCATGTTGCAAACATATCTACTAATACTGGCACATCACTTTTTAATACTTCTTCTTCAAAATTATCACTTGTAAATGTATATTCCATAATAATTCACCTATCCTTTGCTATTTATTTAAACATCGTTTTGCTTCGTCTAGTGACTGAAAAAATTGACAGACCCATCTGTTCATGTATGGATGCAAATACAGAAACAACTGGATCTTGCATCGAAACTTTCCTTGTTTCATGATTATATTACCACTTTTTGTTTATTTTATGCAATCCTTTTACTTGGCATGACGATATGCGACTAAACGACAGATTGGATTTCCTTTGGCTGAAAATTTCTCCTCGTATTCTGTCATGACATTTCCTTCATTATATTCGCTGTGATGAAGATCGTATGTGTGATTTTCCAGGATCCATCCTGCTTCTTCTACCTGCTCTAAGGAGAAGTCAAATAAGTCTTTGTTATCTGTCTTAAACATAACTCTTCCTTCTGGTGTCAGGATATTATCATATCGTTCTAAAAATCTTGTAGATGTCAGTCTTCTCTTTGCATGGCGGTCTTTTGGCCATGGATCAGAGAAGTTTAAATAAATCCTGTCTACTTCATCTTTGTCAAACACTTCTTCGATATTCTCTGCATCCATACGGATCAAACGAAGGTTATCCTGTTCAAAATCTTCTAATTTCTCTACAGCTCTTACTAAGACACTTGAATATTTTTCGATTCCAATATAGTTTACTTCTGGATTTCTTCTTGCCATTTCTATGATAAACTGTCCTTTTCCCATTCCTACTTCGATGTGGATCGGATGGTCATTTTGGAATACCTCTGTCCATTTTCCTTTCATCTGTTCTGGCTGTTGGATGGAAAACTGATTTTCTATAATCGTCTCTCTCGCTCCTGGTACATTTCTTAAACGCATTTATATTCATCTCCTTTGTCTTTTTCTCGAATCTTTGTTGATTATATCATAGACGATGGGTATAATAAAGAAAAAGTATGTGCCTTAAAAAAGCTTAGGATCTGCACTTCAAGGAGGAAATGCCCATGGAAATCGAAAGAAAATTTATCGTCCACAACTTACCTGATAATCTGGATTCTTATCCACACTCTGAGATCGAACAGGGCTATCTTTGCATGGAACCTGTGATTCGTATCCGCAGAATGAATAAGCAGTATTTCTTAACTTTCAAGAGTAAAGGATTGATGGCTAGAACTGAGCATGAATTTCCACTTGATAAAGCAGCTTATGAACATCTACTTCCAAAGGTGGATGGGATTTTAATTTCTAAGACTCGTTATAAGATTCCAGATGAACATGGATTTGTGATCGAACTAGATGTCTTTCATGGAGAATATGAGGGGCTTGTGATGGCCGAGGTGGAATTTCCTAGCGAGGAAGTTGCTGTGGAATATGAAGGGCCTTCTTGGTTTGATGATGAAGTTACATTTGATTCTCGATATCAGAATAATAACTTGGCGAATAAATAATTGTTGGCCATAGGCTTTGACGTATATAAGAGATATAAAATAAATACAGGGTAGCTAAACACGAATTTCATTGACGGATTTTTTACAAAACGCTTGTTTGCAAACTTTCCTTGCAAAACTCGCTTCGCTCAGACATTGCATCAAGTTTGCTGCGATTTTATAA